>Ga0307474_10001906_pt1 | contig 15047 bp, 11 predicted proteins | sample atmos_gasesECM1C_2_FD_203312 | JGI IMG/M metagenome (GOLD analysis project Ga0307474, IMG submission 203312) | Hardwood forest soil microbial communities from Morgan-Monroe State Forest, Indiana, United States - atmos_gasesECM1C_05 | ecosystem: Environmental > Terrestrial > Soil > Temperate... | reverse complement strand
GGCGCGCGATCCTATTCTGCTTTACGAAAAATATCTGACCGAAAATAAAATCTGGGACGAAAAGACCAAAGCGGAAATCGACGCCCGAATCGAACGTGAATTGGATGTCGAACAGAAATTTGCCGAAGATTCGCCGATGCCGCCTCCCGAATTCGCCGAAGTGGGTGTGTATTGCGACGATAGCTGCCACAAAATCGCCGCCGACTGGAAGCGCTCGAAGTCCGAGGTCATGCCGCCGAAATCGAGTTTCGATCCGGGCTGGAAGCTGGAAGACCTGGGCCGGCTGGGGGAGATTCCCACCGCGAAGGAAGTGAGCACTTCAGGCGGAAATGGCGCTAAAGCCAACGCGCCGCAGGCTCGCCACGTCACACCCGCGCTGCCGCCGCAGAGTTTCGTTAATGCCTCGGTAGCTCAGCGTGAATCGGCGCAACCGTTCGCGGCCGGGGAAATCGCTGAGCTGGCTGAACCGCGGATCCCCTTCGGCCGCGGCCCCAAAGACAAAGTCTTTCGCGAGAGCCCGGACAATCCGCAGAACAAATCGTATGGTCGCGGCGCCCAGAACAAACCTTTCCGCAAAGTCCCTCCGGAAAAATCGTTCAACAAAGGCGGCCAGAACAAATCCTTTGCCAAGAATCCGGGCGCCAAGAATTTCAGCAAGGGCCCGCAGGGCAAGTCGGGGAGGGGATAATTATGGCAACCACTGCGATTCCTAGACCTGGCGCGGTCACCATGGTGGATGCCATCCGCCAGGCCATGACCGAAGAAATGGAGCGCGACGCTTCGGTCGTCGCGATCGGCGAAGACATCGGCGTCTACGGAGGAGCCTTTAAAGTCACGGACGGCCTGCTGGCCAAGTTTGGACGCGAAAGGGTGATCGAAACGCCTATCGCCGAGACCGCGATCATCGGCGCGGCCTGCGGCATGAGCTTTCTGGGTTTGCGCCCGGTGTGCGAAATGCAGTTTATTGATTTCATCGCCTGCTGTTTCAACCAGGTCACCAACTTCGTCGCTAAATCGCATTATCTTTGGGACGCGCCGGTACCGATCGTGATTCGTGGACCTTCCGGCGGCGGAGTGCATGGCGGTCCGTTTCATTCGGCGAACCCCGAAATGTATTTCGTGCATACGCCGGGATTGAAAGTGATTTATCCTTCCACTCCTTCGGATGCCAAGGGCTTGCTGAAGTCGGCGATCCGGGACAACAACCCGGTGCTGTTTTTCGAGCACAAATTTCTGTATCGCCGGCTAAAAGAGGAAATGCCAGCGGGCGATCATTTGGTGCCCATCGGCAAAGCGGCGGTACGACGCAGCGGGCGGGATTTGACCATCATCAGCTATGCGGCGATGGTGCATACCGCCATGGAAGCGGCGGAGGAATTGGCCAAGGATGGCATCGACGCCGAAGTGATCGATCTGCGTACGCTGTTGCCCCTGGACCGGGAAACGATTCTAGAGTCGGTGAAAAAGACCAACAAGCTCTTGATCGTGCACGAAGACACGCGCACTGGCGGGATAGCTGGAGAAATCGCGGCGATTGTCTGCGAAAACGCATTCGAGGATTTAGACGGGCCGATCGAGCGCGTAACCGCTCTGGATACGCCGGTTCCGTATTCACCGCCGCTCGAAGAACACTTTCTACCGAACACCGCAAAAGTGGTTGCGGCCGCGCGCAAACTCGCAAAATACTGAGGAATCCAAGGCAGGTTCAACGATGGGAAAGACCAAAGGCATCAACCAAGCGGAATTTGCAGTCGGCAGTGAAGTCCGGATCGCGGACCGCGCGTTCCTGGAGGATTTTCTGGAAGCCGGGCAGTATCACAACGAGCTCGAACCGGAGCAGGTGGAATACGCGGGACGGACCGCCAAAGTGAAAGAAGTTAATTTCTTCACCGGTGGCGACGAGATCTACACCCTGGAAGGCATTCCGGGCGTGTGGCACGAAGAGTGCCTGAAACAAGCTTAGCAGCAGAGACGCGCCGACCCTTCGCGCGCGCCGTTGCGTAGAATTCTGGAGTTCGAGGAGAGGACCATGGCTGTGGACGTCATCATGCCCCAGATGGGTGAGAGCATTTTTGAAGGCACCATCACCAAATGGCTGAAGAAAGCCGGCGACAAAATCGAGCGCGATGAGCCGCTGTTCGAAATCTCCACCGATAAAGTCGATGCCGAAATCCCGTCGCCGTCCGCGGGCATACTGAAAGAAATCAAAGTCACCGAGGGTCAGACCGTTCCCATTCAGACCATCGTCGCCATAATTGATGCCGACGGCGCTGGCGCTGCTTCGGCTGCGCCCGCCAAGCCAGAAGCGTCCAAACCTGCTCCCTCGGCGCCAGTTGCGGCCAAACCTTCAGCGCCGTCCGCGCCGCCCGTTTCCGCGCCGAGCACGCCCCCGGTTTCGGCCTCGGGAGACCGGGTGCGCAGCTCACCCCTGGTGCGCAAGATCGCGCGCGAAAACAACATCGATGTGGCGCAGGTCCCGGGCACCGGAGCTGGTGGCCGGGTCAGCAAGCAGGACATTTTGGGTGCGGTCGAATCCGGAACAGGAAGTGGCGCGCGGCCTTCTTCCGCCGCTCCGCCCCCGGTGCACGCCACGCCTGCGCGCGCTTCCGCACCCCCGCCGGCGACGGGCGGAGCTTCGGCATCGGCGGTTCTCGAAAACGCCGTCCCGCGCGAAAAAATGTACTTCGGCCACTACGAAGTTCAGCCCATGTCGGTTATGCGCCAGCGCATCGCCGAACATATGGTGCTTTCAAAACACGTTTCGCCGCACGTCTACTCGGTGGATGAGGCCGACGTGACGGGAATCGCCACCCTGCGCGCCAAGATGAAGGGAAAATTCGAGGAAGCGTCCGGAACCAAGCTGACGTTCATGCCCTTCTTCGTGCGCGCCGCCGTGGAAGCTTTGCGTGCTTTCCCCACCGTGAACTCGTCGGTCGATGGGACCAATATCATCCTGCACAAGGAATGCAACATCGGAATTGCCGTGGCCCTCGACTGGGGCCTGATCGTTCCGGTCATCAAAAATGCCGAAGAAAAGAATTTCCTGGGGATCGCGCGCTCGATGAACGATCTGGCCGAACGCGCCCGGTCGAAAAAACTCAAGCCTGAAGAAGTCGCGGAGGGAACCTTCGCGATCACCAACCCTGGCGTCTTCGGCGGCTTGTTTGGTTTGCCGGTGATCAACCAGCCCAACGTCGCGATTCTGGGTCTGGGCACGATCGAAAAGCGTCCGGTCGTCATTGAAGACGCGATTGCCATTCGGTCGATGGTTTATCTCACCTTATCCTACGATCATCGCGTGGTGGATGGAGCGGTGGCGCACCAGTTCATGGCCAAGCTCAAGCACACGCTGGAAAACTGGACCGAAAGCTTGATGTAATTCGGGGTAGACCCGCGCGAACTCGAAAGTTCCATCGGCGGAATGAACGGAGTCAACGCCACCGTTCATTCCGCCTAGTTTTTTCTGCCGACGAATTGAAAACTCAAATGCCGGGAAAGAAAATCCAGCCGCGCTGGGGCCAGACACCCTGGACCATCCATTTCCAGCCTAAGAATGCAGTGCGCAAACTTCCGCGCGTTGCCGACTTCGTGGTGATTGGCGGAGGATTCACCGGGCTCGCGGCGGCGGCGTGGCTGCGGCATTTCTCGCCCGAGCAATCGGTCGTGGTGCTGGAGGCGGTGCGGATTGGCGCCGGCGCCAGCGGGCGCACCGGCGGCATGGCCTTGGCCGAAACCGCGGCTGGAAACCAGCCCGGGCTGGGCGACGTGCTGGCCGGCTTGCGGCACACGCTTCGGACCTTCGAAATTAATTGCGATCTGGATCTGCGTGGCGCGTGGGAAATTGCCCGGAAGGATCACGCTCGCTCCGCTGATTCTCCGATCTCCTGGCAGGATTTCGGAACATTGCGCGTCGTGAACCAGGTCGATGGCGGAACTCTCGATCCGGGAAAACTGGTGAGCGGCCTGGCCCAGGCTGCGAACCGCGCCGGCGCACAGATTCTGCAAAATCATCGCGTTCGCGGAATTCAATGGCGCGCCAATCCCGAGGTCGAACTTGCGGGCCCATCCGGCCGGACGAAAATAATTACTGCGGGTAAGATTATTTTCGCGACCAACGCGCTTTCACTCCGGAACTCCGGCCTGCAGCAAGGAATGCATCCGCGTTTGACCCTCGCGGTTCTCACCGCGCCGGTAGCTGAAAAACTGCTGGAGGAGATCGGCTTGGCCGCCCGCAAACCGTTCTACACCGTGGATTTTCCATATCTCTGGGGCCGCGTGCGGAAAGATCGTTCGATCGTTTGGGGCGCAGGCTTGGTGCATTCTCCTGACTCGAACGATCTGGACGCCGTAAACGTCGACGATCCCGAACCGTCGCGGATCTTCGCGCAGCTCGAGCAACGCGTGCGTCATCTGCATCCGGCCTTGGCCCAGGTAAAATTCACGCACCGCTGGGGCGGCCCGATCCTTTTTCGGGATTCCTGGAAGCCGGTATTCGATTGGCACCCGCGCAGCGCGGGCCGGCAGAACGCAATCGTCGCCGGGGCCTACGCCGGCCACGGCGTCGCACTTTCTTCGCATTTAGGAAAATGGGCGGCCGAGATTTTGACGGGCGGCACGAGAGCGCTGCCGAAGTGGGGCCGGATTGGGGAATAGATTGTGATGGAACGAAACTTTCGGTCCGATCCAATCTAGTTCAGTTGTAAGCGCAGTTCTTCCGCAAAGCTTTCCACCCGGTTCAGCGGAACCATCCGGATTTGCTGCTCGGCGAACAGTTTAGCCACAAACTGGTGCCGCGGGTTGTCCGCGGCGGGTTCGACTTCGGTGATCGCGGTGATCTGGGCCCGCGCGTCGCGCGCGTGAATGCTTTGAGCGGTGTAAGCCAGCACCTTGGCCTGCTGGATATCGCGCCGCAGCGAAATCGAATGGATAAAACCGCGCACTCCGTTTTGGTAGCCGTAGTCGAGGCGCAGCGGATCCCCGGGCTGGGTAAATCCCTCAATCCTCACGCGTTGTTCGAGCTTGCCCAGCACCCGGTGGCGGCGGAAGACGTCGGTCAATTTCTCGCGCATCCAGTCCAAGGTGGATTGCAGCTTGCCGCCCGCTCGCGGCAAAGGCGGGGTGACGTGATCGCGGTACAGGCGGTCCAGTTCGCTGTAAAAATCTTCAGCCAGCAGCCCTTTCTGCGGGCTGAATTGCAAAGTGGTTGAAAGAGTCTGGTCCAGCTTGGCGAGGTAAGCCGATATTTCGCTCCAGGAGCCCCGCAAGCGCGCATCGAAGTCGCCCCGCAAATCCTGCAAAAGCTCTTGGTCCACGTCGCCATGCAGCCGCCGGATCCGAGCCAGTTCCGCCGGTTCGCTCACCAGCCGCATCGCGCTATTCGAGCCGTCGGCCTCTTCCAGCAGTACTCCGATGTTCATCCACTCATCCCGCACCAGATTCGGCACATACCGCAGAATCCGATATTGCAACATCCGCCGCGGGCCCTCGACCATCACCGGAGCATCCGCTCGTTCCTTCTCCATAGACTTACCTCCAGTTCGGAAACGGTTGCGCCGACGATTTCCAGGCCGAAACAATCAAATCCGCAACCAGCTTTCGCCGCCGCAACAAGTGCTGCAGCATTTTCTCGATTGATTCGGTGTTGAATGCGTACCATTCCGGCGGAATCTCGCTGTAAATCTCTTCGATCACACTTTCGGTGATGTTCTTGACCCGCGCCAGCCAGGTTCCAAACGACTCCAGACCGTTCACCGATTCGTAAACCCGGTGCCGCGCATACAATCCGCGTAATGGCGCGTCCGGAAAATTCCAGTCGCCCGCGTTAAAACAAAATCCGTTGTCGATCATCTGCGCCGAATATTGAGACGCGCTTCGTTCTCGAAAAAAAATCGCCTGCCGGCCGTTGGTATTGCAAGTCCATTTGTCGAACACCAGCATTCCCAAAAAATCCGCCAGGTTCGAAAGTTCCTGCATCTGCTCGTCAGGCAAAAAGTCATATACTGCGATTTCCGCGGGCTTACCCGGATAACGCGAACCAAATTGCTTGCCCGCCAGACACGGAGCCCGCCCTCGACCCATCTGCATCACCAGATCGTCGGTGCGTTCGATCAGCTCCTGATCCACACGAACCACGTTCACTTCCGGAACACGCAGTCCAAGCCTGGCCGCCAATCGGGTGCCGAGCAATTCGTTTACCAGAATCCTCAATCCTTGCGGATTGTTCTGAAACTTGACTACGTAATAGCCACCATCGGAACACCGCATTAAATGGGATTGCGCGCCACCGCGCATTCTTCGGATTTGTTCCAACGCCACTACCATCTCGCGCGTATGCTAGCGGCTCTCGTGGTGTTATAGCAACAGGAAGATAGATACAAATTAGTAATTAGGCAACGCTAGTACTGAACAATTTTGATTGGATTGGTTTCTAATTGAAACGTTCCGCGTTCAGGCCGGGGAACTCTTCGCAACACGCATGCTTCACTCACGACTCACACAAGCCCAAAAAACAGCCGGGCCGCCCCGCGGAATCACTGGCGTGATTTCGCGACGCGGCCCGGGCCTTGCAACAATCTGAATCGGTCAGCGTCTCTTGCGCTTCGCCGCCTTCTTGGACTTGCCCTTTTTTGCCCGCGCCTTTTTCTTGGGTTTTGCTTTGGCCTTAGCTTTTTTCTTGGCCGCCGGCTTCTTCTTGGCTTTCTTCGCCGCCGGGGCCGGCTTACGCACGGCTGCCGCAGCGGGCTTTTCTTCTTCGTCGCCCTCTTCTTCAGGCTCTTCGTCGATCACCACTTCATCCACTTCCTCCACGATATCCACGTGGGGATGCTCCGCGCCTTCCTCGTCATCATCCGCTTCAAAATGGGGCAACTCGTCGTCTTCGTCGTCGTTCATTTTTGCGTAGAACATTTGAATCCTCCGTGGTCTCGGGCGAAAAGGACGCAGTTAAGCCCCTCCGCGCATATAAACGGAAGGCCGGAAATTTGTCAAGCTGCAAGGAAAGAAAATGCGGTGGACCGGAAATCAAAGCTGCAGCCATTCGAAGGTGGTTACAAAAGGTTACATTGATGTTGTAAGGTACTGACGCTAAGGTGCTTACCGTTGAACGTCGCAGTAGGGTTAGGGATGAATGGCCAACACGTCGCCCGGCTGAATCGGGCGCTCGGCTAGGAAAGGATTGGCTTCCTTGAGGTTGTCGACGCTGACTTTGTAGGCGTGCGCGATCGAATAAAGGGTCTCACCCTGCTTGACCCGGTGTTGCCGCTGCCCACCCAGGTCGACCTCGCTTGCGGATACGTTTTGCGGGCTGGCATGCCCCGGCGCAGCTTGTGCCGACTTCGCCTTTGATCGTGACGGATCGTCGGGAGAGCCGCCGGCGTAAATGCGCAGTCGCGACCCGCGCGGCGCGCTTGACCCGTGAATGTTATTCCAGCGCTTCAGTTCGGCCACGGTCACATCAAACCGTTCGGCAATTCCCTCCAGGGTATCTCCGCGCACGACCCGGTAATGCACCAGCCGCACGATTGGTGGTGCCGCCGGAATGTTCAGCATAAAACCCGCCGGAACCGTCGCGTGCAATTCCAAATGATTGGCCAGCTCGATGGCCGGCACAGTCACCCGGTAGTGGCGCGCGATGTCTCCCAGAGTCTCGCCGGATTCGACCTTATGTAGCCGCCAGCTGGTCCACTTGTCTTGCGGCACCTGCCCGATGTTGTCCTGAAATTTTTCGCCATAGCCCGCGGGCAGTTTGAGTGCGAAATTTGAGTCGTTGGGCGTCACATTACGCAGCAACTCCGGATTCAGCGACCGCAGATCGTCGATGTCCGCGCCGGTGGCATCCGCCACCAAATGCAAATCGATCGAATGCTTCGGGTAGATCACATCCGTCGCGGCGGGCTTTTCCGGAGCCACTTCCACCCCGTACAAAGCCGGATCTTTTCCGACCAGGGCCAGGGCAATAATGATCGGAACGTAGTTTTGCGTTTGTTTGGGCAGGGCGTGCAGCCGCGATAACTCCCAGAAATCAGCGTACCCGGTGCGCTCCACACCCTTCACCACGTTCATCGGGCCAGCATTGTAGGCCGCCATCACCAGGTACCAGTCGCCGAACATATCGTATAGGTCACGCATATGCCGGGCCGCTGCGCGAGTGGCCTTTTCCGGATCGCTGCGTTCGTCCACCCAGAAGGTCCGGTCGAGTTCGTATTCCTCGCCGCGGAATGGCATGAACTGCCAAAGCCCGCGCGCCCCGGCTTTCGAAACCGCCGTGGGCTGAAACGCGGATTCGGCCTGCGCCAGATACATCAGATCCTGCGGCACGCCTTCTTCTTTCAATACCCGGCGCACCATCTCATTGTACCGGCCCGAGCGATCCAGGCCGTGCGCCACCGTGGCCCGGCCTTTGGGCGTCGAGAAAAAACTCAAATACTGCAGCACCGCCGAGTTCACGGTCAGCGGCAAGTCGTGCTGCACATGCATCAATTCTTTTTCAGCGAGGGCGGCCAGCCGCGGATCGCCGGCGGGCAGCGTCAGATCAGTCAACTCGTCAATCGGCGCCGGCGTGCTGGGATTTTCTTCCTCGTCACCCGCGTCCTGGCGCGCGTTGACCTCGTAAGAATGGAGTGTCTCGCCAATCTGATCGATCAAATCGGAAAGCCGCGGGTCGGAGTCAGACTGGTAGCCGCTCGCCACGATCAGCGCGACCGCGCGATCGTAGTCCGCTCGCGCTTTGTCGAATTCGCCGGCTTTGTATTCCTTTTCGGCGGCGTTGAAACTGACCTGCACCTTAGCGATAAGAATGTCGAGCGCCGGCCGCTGGTCATAAAAGGTCGGCAGCGTTACGGATTGATCAGGGAAGGGAAGCGGCTGGCGATTGTCCGCAAGCGCCGGAGCGGGAGTCGCGGCGGGTGGCCGAGCCTTGGCTTGCTTCGATGACAAACCATCATCGCAGCCTCCGAAAATAATCGCCGACAACGCTAGGCCGGTGCACAGTGCAAGTTTGGATTTCATCACGTTGTCCGCCAGCCCGCAGTCCCTTGAAGGAATCGTCCTACGCGGGAAATTCGTGAATTTGCAACCGCAACCCGGAACGCGTCGGCTACGCGCTGACCTGTTCCGCCGAAGGCTTACCGTGTGAAGAAAAATTTTACGAGGGAATCGTGGGCTAGGTCAATGGCCTTGCCGTACCCGCCATTGACGAAGTTAGGACACCGAGTACTAGTGTGTTGAAAACACGAGTTACCCACGTTTCAGTTGGAATCTAAGGAGGGGCCATCCCAGCGCTAACGCGTCAGAAGGCCCCCTCCATAGCTAGAATATCAGCTTGGCTGCTATTTGCACCTGGCGCGCACCGCTGGTTCCGTCGGGCCGCCCGTTCTGACTCGTTGAAAAGCCAAATATATCCGGGCTGGCCAGGGTGTTGCTCGGCTGTCCAAATTGAGGATGGTTAAAAAGGTTGTAGAACTCAAAGCGCAACTGGAATCTCAATCGCTCGGTTAGAGCCGTATCCTTCGAGACGACGGCATCCCAATTATCGGTGCCGGGCCCGTAAAATTGATTCCGATGAACATTTGAAACCACACCCCATGGAGTGGTTCCGCCCAATCCACCATCAGTAATCGTGTCCGGATTGAAAGCGGCAACGTTAACGCCCGTAAACACTTGAGACGACGGCGAGGGGTTGGCAGGAGCCACGTGGAGCTGGCTTGCGTCCACCAGGGTCGCGCGGTCGGAGAATCCGGTGTGCTGGGTGTCCCGGACGCCGAAGATATCGTAGGGGAGCCCGGTCTGGAATTGTACGATGCCCGCAATCTGCCACCCTTCGAATGCGCGTCCGACCAACCCCTGATTCAGATGGTCCTTCCCGCGGCCGATATTCGGCGCATATACAACGTTAATTACAGCGCGGTGACGGACGTCAAAGTCGGAGTTACCGTATTCCGGACCAAGATTGAGGGAGTTCCTGGGGAAGGACCTATTTCCAGAAGCCGGAGAAAGTGGGTCCGATGCGTTGTCCAGAGAGTGCGAGTACGTGTAGGCCAATTGCGCCTGAATTCCGTGGGCGTAGCGCTTGGTTACGTTCAGTTGCAGACCGTTATAATTTGAATATGCGATGGATCGCGTCAAGGAACCGCCGGTGACGAATCCATTGGCCGCATTCGCAAACGCCCGATTCAAAACTGCAGGACCTGATCCTGCAGGCCCCAAATCCGGGAGTTCGCCGAAGAAATCTCCGACCCATAGGCTGGCACTGGTGACCGACGCTTGCGTGCACTGACCGGGCGCTCCGATTGTCGGGTCGTTGTTGGGATTGAACGGATTGAAAAACCCGGTATTCGCCGGATTTCCCGGTACACAGAATGCCAGCAACTGCTTGACCAAGTCTGGCTGCGGCGGATTCAAATCCACGGCTCGAAACTCGTGGATGCCGTGCACGCCCACGTAATTCGCTTCCACCACAAGGTCGTTGCCAATTTGTTGCTGGATTCCCACATTCCAGTTCTGGCTGCTCGGGGTTCTAAATTTATGGTCAAACAGCGTCGGGCCGGTAAAAGTAAGATCCTGAGTTACGGGAGAAGTTCCCACGGTCATCGGAGGCGCTACCAACTGCAGGCTGTTGTTCGCAGGCAGGGTGCCATTTGCGGCTTGCAGGAATGGCGGATTGGCATCCGTATTCTCGAACAGGTTACCGTATACTCGGTCGCGGAAGATACCGTACCCGGCGCGAATCGAAGTTCGGCCCTTCTTAAAGGGGTCCCAGGCAATTCCGAGTCGTGGATCAAACCCTTTGTAGTAGTCATTGTAAATCTGGGCTCCGCCTTGTTTCAGCGTGGTAAACGTGAATGGAGTGGTCGTCGCGAGTCGAGTGGGATCATCGAATAGCGTCGAAACCAACCCATTTACTTCATACGGGACACTGTAGTAGTCCCATCGCAGCCCGTAAGTTAAGGTGAGATTGGGCTTTATCTTCCAGGTGTCCTGGATAAAAACCCCGGTCTCTTTCTGGCGGAAGCCGCGTTCGTCGCTGCTCACGCGTGACAGATTCGCATTATAAAACTGATTTTGTGTTTGAGTCGTGACCACCCCAAGCAGGGAACCAACGGCGTCCTGCAGCGAGCGGTCGCTGCTAACTTGGGCTTGGTCGGCTGGGTTCGCGACATTCTGAATCACCGGAATGCCGTTGCCGCTTGGATCGAAGCTAAAGGCTTGCCGGGAAGAGAAATTTGCGAAACCATTTGAGTAAACGTCGTGGAAATCACCGCCGAACTTGACGGAGTGGTTGCCGTGAGTCCACGTAACTGCGTCCGATACTTGATAGGTGCCGGTAAATCGAGCCTGCCCGTTCGAATCGCCTAGGGCCGTACACCCGAAACTGGTGAAGCCTCCACCGACCGGATCTGTGAAACCAAAGTCGGACCCGCGGCCAAATTGATCCACAAACTGTGGTCCCAAGTTATCGAATTCGCTTCTTCCCGTGCAATTGAACGGCAAGTCCGTGCGGTTGAAGCCGCCACGAAGTTCGTTCAAAAATGTGGGGCTGATGACGGTGGTCAGCCCAGCTCCGCCGTTCTGAGTACGGTTGTAAGTGCTGGTCGCCCCAATTCCGCCCGGCAGAATGTCATCGTGGAAGGGAGCGCTGGCGTTACCTTGATCGAATAGATAGCGAACGAACAACGAATTATTCTTCGTGAGTTGATGGTCGATACGAACGGTAAAGCTGTCGTCGGTCTCCTTATCCGCGCTCGGAAAGAACAGCAAAGCACTATAGCTGGTCACCGCAGCTCCGTTCGGAGAGGGATAATTCTTGAATATCTGCCCGATGGTCGGATCCGGCCCGTAGGGCAGTGCGTTGTTGTTGGTCGGAGCACTCGGCTGCGATACATCGATCGGAACGTTGTGGACTACGTTGTTCGTGTCGGTATAGGTGTAGGTGAAAATACCGGTCTTAAAAGCGTCGGTGGGAACCGTCGAAACGTTTGTGCGGGTCGTGGTCCATCGGTGGCCTTCATAGTTGGCGAAGAAGAAAGTCTTGTTGTGGATGATCGGTCCGCCCAAAGATCCGCCAAAAAGGTTCCTTTCATAGGGATCTTTCGGCGTATCCGGAATATTATTGAAAAAGTCTCGAGCTCCGAGCGCGTCGTACCTCCCGAACCACAGCGCGTCGCCATGGAATGCATTGGCTCCCGATGGCGATTTCACATCGATGATGGCGCCGTTATCCCGGCCATATTCAGCGTTAAAGTTATTGGTAATCACGCGAAATTCTTGGGTGGAGTCCGGGTTTAGGGCGTTCAATCCGCCCGCGATTCCCGGAACGTCGGTGTCGTTGTTATCGATCCCGTCGATCAAGAAGTTGTTGTTCTGTTCCCGCTGGCCGTTGACGGAAAACCCACCTAGCCGGGTATTCGACTGAATCGTACCGGGGCTAAGGAGAACTAGCTGGTAGGGATCCCGCAAGATCAAGGGGAGCGATTTCAATTCGGTGCTGTTTACAACGTTACTGATCTGAGCGTCTTCGGTATCAAGTTGCGCCACTTGTTCACCAGAAACTTCAACGGTCTGCTGAGTGCTGGCGACTTGCAGTTGCGCGTCGATTGTTAGGGTCTGATCGATCGTCAACGTGATGTTATCGAATCGGATGGTTTTGAATCCCGCTTTAGCGACCGTGATGTTATACGCTGCCGGCACTAAGCCGGGAATCGTGTACGCTCCGGTATCGGTGGTTTGTCCTGTGCGGGCGATTCCGGTGCTCACGCCCGTCGCAATTACCGTGGCGTCGGAAACCGGGGCGCCGGTAACGTCCGTCACGGAACCGGTCAAACGGGAGGTTTGCGCGACAGCGCGCGGCGCCAAGCCTAGCGAAACCCAGAAAAACAGCAGGACCGCAGACACACGAACACCAAAAGAAACACGCATCTCAACACCCCCCAAGCACTTTTTTTAATCGCTCGGAACCGCAGATCGCGGTTACGGAAACTCACACTTCGCTAAACAAGCGTGAGCACTTCCGGACCCAAAGTGCTCACAAAGACCAGTGAGTGGAAACCGTCCTGTATTCAAGAGGGTACGTGGCGGCTGAGAAACCCGATACCACTCTTCCGCCGGACAAATACGTAGATTCGTAGATATGTCTCAGTGAACTTCTATTTTACGGATTTTCCTGCGATGGTCTTTGCCTGCGTTTTTATCTTGGGAATTTCGAGGACGAAATCTTTTAAAGAGCTAGCCCAGCGCCTGGCGCAGGTCTTCGATCAGATCTTTGGGGTCTTCGAGGCCGATTGAGGCGCGAACGGTGCCGGGTGCGAGCCCGGCTGCGAGCAGCTCCTTTTCCGACATGCGATAGTGCGAGGAGTAGGCCGGGAGCAGGACGAGCGATTCGACACCGCCCAGACTTGCGGCCAACAGAAAGATTCGCGTGCGATCGCAGAGGCGCCTCGCTGCCTGCAGGCCGCCCTTCATATCAAACGCCATCATGGCGCCAAATCCCTTCATCTGTTTCTTGGCCAGCTTGTGATCCGGGTGCGAGGCTAAGCCTGGAAAGTGCACGCGCGCCACTTTCGGATGCTTCTCCAGAAATTTGGCAACGATCAGCGCGGTGGCACATTGTCGCTTCATGCGCACTTCCAGCGTTTTCATCCCGCGAATCAGTAAAAACGCCGCCTCCGGGTCCATGGATCCGCCCAGATAGATCACCATTTCGCGTGCGGCCTTAATCAAGCTGGTGCGCCCCACGATCGCTCCGGCGATTACATCCGAGTGGCCTGCCAAATATTTCGTGGCGCTATGCATGACCAGATCGAATCCAATCTCGAGCGGCTTCTGCAGCACCGGACTGGCAAAGGTGTTGTCGATCAGAGAAATCAAATCCCATTCCTTAGCGAACGCCGCGGCCTTGCGCAGATCGACCAGCCGCAACGTTGGATTCGTCGGCGTCTCAATGTACAAAGCCTTGGTACGCGGATTAACCAGACGCTCGATTCCCGCCAGATCGGTACCGACATGGCGGACCACGATTCCCATGCGGGGGAAAATGTCCCGCATCAGCCGGTAGGATCCGCCGTATAGAGCCTGGGTGGCGATCACTTCGTCTCCGGCCTTCAACACGGACAACAGCGCACTCGAGATCGCGGCCATTCCCGACGCGGTGACCAGCGCGGCCTCTCCGCCTTCCAGGCGCGCGATTTTTTCCTCGGCCACCGCCAGCGTGGGGTTGGCGTAGCGCGTATACATGTACGCCGAGCTCTTTCCTTCGGCCCAGAGCCTCATTTCTTCGGAGCTACAGAATGTAAAGCTCGCGGTCCGCGCGATCACAGTGCCGACCGGCTCATTCTTTTGGAATTTTCCCTCGCCAGCGTGAATCGCAATCGTGGAATCGGCGAGGCGTCGTGGTTTTTTCGAATTTTTCATGCGGTCAGCTTGCCGCAAGCTAGCGGGGAATCGCAAGCGCCAAATTGGGATCGGGCAGTATAATCTCTGCGTGATTTTTGCGATTCAATCCGTTGCTGTTGATTTGCCGCCGTGGCTGCGCTGGTCGCCCGGCCTGCTCGTTGATTTTTCGTGGCTGCTATTCGCCGCGTATTGGTTGATCGCGGCGATAGGGGCGAAAAAAGCGTCGAAAACGGAACCGGTCGGAGCCCGGCTCGCCTACATTGCGTTCATGGTAGTCGGTTTTTTTCTGCTCTACGATTTTGCGCCTCCTGTCCTAGATTTTCTCAACCACCGTTTTATTCCTACAGATCAGTGGATCCGTTGGATGGGCGGGTCGATCACGCTGGCCGGTACAATCTTCGCCATCTGGGCTCGAGCCACGATTGGGAAAAACTGGAGCGCCGAAGTTCAAATCAAGCAGGACCATCAGTTGATCCGCTCGGGTCCCTACGCGCACATCCGGCATCCGATCTACACCGGAATCCTTCTCGCGGTGTTTGGCACTGCCCTGGTCGTTGGTGAATACCGCGCATTGCTGGGAGTGATCGTGATTTACCTCGGTTTCGCGCGAAAGGCGAAGAAAGAAGAAACATTTCTCGCCGCTCAATTCGGTCCGGCGTTTG
>Ga0307474_10001905_pt1 | contig 15048 bp, 15 predicted proteins | sample atmos_gasesECM1C_2_FD_203312 | JGI IMG/M metagenome (GOLD analysis project Ga0307474, IMG submission 203312) | Hardwood forest soil microbial communities from Morgan-Monroe State Forest, Indiana, United States - atmos_gasesECM1C_05 | ecosystem: Environmental > Terrestrial > Soil > Temperate... | reverse complement strand
CGCAGTTGTCTCGACCATCAACGGCGACGCCAACGTTCCCTTCTACAAGGAGCTTGGCAACCAGGGCATCAAGGCGACCGACATTCCGGTTGTCGCGTTCTCGGTCGGTGAGGAAGAGCTCGCCGGCATCGACACCAAGCCGCTGCTCGGCCACCTCGCTGCGTGGAACTACTTCGAGTCGATCAAGACGCCGGCCAACGAGAAGTTCATCAAGGACTGGCAGGCCTACACCAAGAATCCGAAGCGCACCACCAACGACCCGATGGAAGCCCACGTGATCGGCTTCAACATGTGGGTGAAGGCGGTCGAGAAGGTGAAGTCCACCGATGCGGACAAGGTGATCGATGCGCTTCCGGGCATTGAAACGCCGAACCTGACCGGCGGCGTCTCCAAGATGCTGCCAAACCACCACATCACCAAGCCGGTGTTCATCGGCGAGATCAAGGGCAACGGCCAGTTCGACGTGGTGTGGAAGACGCCCGGCCTCGTCCCCGGCGATGCCTGGTCGAAGGAGCTTGACGGTTCCAAGGACCTGATCGGCGATTGGGTTGGCAAGAAGTGCGGCAACTTCAACACCAAGACGAACAAGTGCCTCGGCTCCTCCTCCTGAGCCGCTGGGCTTGATCTGACCGGGCAAACCGCCGAAAGACACTGGTTTGCCCGGGGATCGTGCTAAAACCCGCCTGCAAGACGGGAGGGCGGCGCCGTCGCCGCCTTTCACTAGTGTCCCGGTTGTGACATTCGTACTCCGCCGCGGAGGGTTCGTTTACGAATGTCAGAACCAAAGGGACACTAGTGGTCCGATTCTAACATTTGCATCCCGGTGCGGCAGGCACTTTTGCAAATGTTAGAATCAAAGGACCACTAGCAAATATAGGTTTTTAGTGGAGTTTAGGATTTGACATTCGCTTTACGAGCCCGCGGTCAATGCGGTAGCGAATGTCAAATCCACTCCACTAGCAAATATAGATCTATAGTGCGGTTTGGATTTGGCATTCGCTTGGAGGACTCGCGGCGCTGCTGAAGCGAATGTCAAATCCACCGCACTATTATTTCTGCCGGGGTCGTCCAGTGGTCGCCAATGTCTTTGACCGTTTTCATTCGCTTGTTCTTTCTGTTTTCCTGATCGTTGCGCTGACCGTGCCGGCCTTCGCCGGTGCCTTCGAGGATTCGGTCGCCAAATTTGCCAACGACGATTTTTCCGATACGGACGAGGCGATCGGCGAGGTTGCCGCCTCCGGCAATGCGCTCGCGTTTCCCATCATTAGTGCGCTTCAGGACGGCCGGCTCTCAGCCGATCCCGACTCCAAGAAGGTCTACGTCACCCAGGACGACGGCAAGGTCATCGATGCGGCCACAGGCGCTGCGGTCGACAAGCTGCCGGACAACGCTGCGGCCGTTCGCCTCAACAATCGCTTGCGCCGGACCGTCGAAGCGGCGCTCGGCAGCCTGACACTTTTGTCGCCCGATCCCGCCAGGCGGATCGCTGCCGCGCAATCGGTCTTCAAGGCCCACGAAGAAAGCGCGCTGCCGATCATCGAAGGCGCGCTGGCGAAGGAAACCAACAAGGCGGTCAAGGCCGCTTTTGCGGAAGCCCGCGCCGCGATCCTGCTCAACAAATCCGATGCCAGCGATACCGACAAGCTCGAAGCCGTCGCCACAATCAAGGCGAGGGGCGATCAGGAAGCGCTGGCGCTCCTGACCAGCCTCAGTGGCCAGCCTCCGCTGGTTGCGAGCGCGATCACGGGTGCGATCGCCTCGATCCAGAGCCGGCTCGCCGTCTGGTCGGCAGTCCAGAACGGCTGGTATGGCCTGTCGCTCGGTTCGGTTCTGCTGCTCGCGGCCATTGGGCTCGCGATCACCTTCGGCGTCATGGGCGTTATCAACATGGCCCATGGCGAGATGGTGATGCTCGGGGCCTACACCACCTTCGTGGTGCAGGAGGTCATTCGCACCAGCTATCCGGGCCTGTTCGATTACTCGCTGCTGATTGCGGTGCCGCTCGCTTTCCTCGTTGCGGGTGCAATCGGCGTTGTGATCGAACGGACCATCATCCGTTTCCTCTACGGCCGGCCGCTCGAAACGTTGCTTGCGACCTGGGGCCTCTCGCTGGTGCTGCAACAGGCGGTGCGCACCGCCTTCGGCCCCACCAACCGCGAAGTCGGCAACCCGTCCTGGATGAGTGGCGCGTTCGAGTTCGGCCAGATCACGATCACGTACAACCGGCTGTGGATTCTCTGCTTCACACTCGCAGTGTTCGCGATTCTTCTGGCCATGTTGCGCTATACCGCGCTCGGGCTTGAGATGCGGGCGGTGACGCAGAACCGCCGCATGGCGGCGTCAATGGGGATCGCCACCTCGCGCGTGGATGCGCTGACCTTTGGCCTCGGGTCGGGGATTGCAGGCATTGCCGGCGTGGCGTTGTCGCAGATCGACAATGTCAGCCCCAACCTCGGCCAGAGCTACATCATCGATTCCTTCATGGTCGTGGTGTTCGGCGGCGTCGGCAATTTGTGGGGCACGCTGGTCGGCGCCTTCACGCTCGGCATTGCGAACAAGTTCCTTGAGCCGGTCGCGGGCGCCGTGCTCGGCAAGATCGCCATTCTGGTCCTGATCATCCTGTTCATCCAGAAGCGGCCGCGCGGCCTGTTCGCGCTCAAGGGACGGGCGGTGGAAGCATGATGCCGCATGCCCTGACGCGCTCGCTCGATCGCAGCGCGACCCTGTTCCTGATCGTGGTCGCCGCCTGCGGCGTGCTGATTCCGTTGTCGAACCTGCTGTTGCCGGCAGGCTCGCTGTTTCAGGTGCCGACCTATCTGGTGGCGCTGTTCGGCAAATACGCCTGCTACGCCGTGCTCGCGCTCTCGATCGACCTGATCTGGGGCTATTGCGGCATTCTTTCGCTCGGCCACGGCGCGTTCTTCGCGCTCGGCGGCTATGCCATGGGCATGTATCTCATGCGCCAGATCGGCACGCGCGGCGTCTACGGCAATCCGATCCTGCCGGACTTCATGGTGTTCCTGAATTACCCGAAGCTGCCGTGGTACTGGCACGGCTTCGACATGTTCTGGTTCGCAGCGCTCATGGTCGTTCTGGTGCCGGGGCTGCTCGCCTTCTGCTTCGGCTGGCTGGCGTTCCGCTCGCGCGTGACCGGCGTCTATCTTTCGATCATCACGCAGGCGATGACCTATGCGCTGTTGCTCGCCTTCTTCCGCAACGATTTCGGCTTCGGCGGCAACAACGGCCTGACGGACTTCAAGGACATCCTCGGTTTCAACGTGCAGGCGGACGGCACCCGCGCCGCCCTGTTCGCGCTGAGCTGCCTTGCGATTGTGATCGCGTTTTTGATCTGCCGGGCAGTGGTCACGTCCAAGCTCGGCAAGGTCTTGATTGCGGTGCGCGATGCGGAATCCCGCACACGATTCCTCGGCTATCGCGTCGAATCCTACAAACTGTTCGTGTTCACGCTGTCGGCCTGTATGGCGGGCGTTGCCGGCGCTCTCTATGTACCGCAGGTCGGCATCATCAATCCATCGGAGTTTGCGCCGGGAAACTCGATCGAAGCCGTGATCTGGGTCGCGGTCGGCGGCCGCGGCACGCTGATCGGGGCGGCGCTGGGCGCCGTCGTCGTGAACTACGCCAAGACCTATTTCACCTCGGGCCCGCTCGCGCCCTATTGGCTCTTCATGCTCGGCGCCATGTTCATCCTGGTGACGCTGCTGTTGCCGAAGGGCATCGTCGGCACCTTCAATTCGTGGTGGGAGCCGTTGAAGGCCAACCGCCTGACCGCGAACACCGAAGGTGCTGTAGCCGAAGACGGCGTCAGCGAACCCCACATGGCGGAGTAGGGCGATGAACGTCAGGGATACCCGCGCAACATCCGCTCTGCTTTATCTCGACGGCGTGCACGTCTCATTCGACGGCTTTCACGCCATCAACAATCTGTCGCTGACGCTCGAGCCCGGCGAGATGCGCGCCATCATCGGCCCGAACGGCGCCGGCAAGACGACGATGATGGACATCATCACCGGCAAGACCAAGCCGGACGAGGGCGTCGTCCTGTTCGATGGCGTCACCGATCTCACTCGGCTGGATGAAACACGGATCGCCGAACTCGGCATCGGCCGCAAATTCCAGAAGCCGACCGTGTTCGAGAGCCAGTCCGTCGAGGACAATCTGTTGCTGGCGCTCAATGTGGATCACAGCGTCAAGGGCACGCTGTTCTGGCGCGGCAGCACGGCCGAGTCCGAACGCATCGAACGTGTGCTCGAGACCATCCGCCTGAAGGATGCACGCAATCGCCTGGCTGGAAGCCTCTCGCACGGCCAGAAGCAGTGGCTCGAGATCGGAATGCTGCTGGCGCAAGATCCGAAACTGCTGCTGGTGGACGAGCCGGTCGCCGGCATGACCGATGTCGAGACGCATCAGACCGCCGAGCTGCTCAAGGAAATCAACAAGGACAAGACCGTGATGGTGGTCGAGCACGACATGACCTTTGTGCGCGAACTCGGCGTCAAGGTCACCTGCCTGCACGAAGGCACGGTGCTGGCCGAGGGCACCATCGATCAGGTGTCGGCAAATGAGCGCGTGGTCGAAGTGTATCTGGGACGCTGATCGATGCTGAAGGTCGACAACATCAACCTCTATTACGGTGCGGCGCAAGCGCTGCGCGGGGTCTCGATCTCGGCCGAGCCGGGTAAGGTCACTTGCGTGCTTGGGCGCAACGGCGTCGGCAAGACCAGCCTGTTGAGGGCGATGGTCGGGCAATATCCGATTTCCTCCGGGTCGATCACCTTTGAAGGTACCGACCTGACAGGGCTCAAGCCCTATGAGCGCGCGCGCAAGGGCATTGGCTTCGTGCCGCAGGGACGCGAGATCTTTCCCTTGCTGACGGTGGAAGAAAATCTCAAGACCGGTTTCGGGCCGTTGAAGCGCGAGGACCGCAACATCCCCGACGACGTGTTCTCGCTGTTTCCGGTGCTGCAATCGATGTTGGGGCGCCGTGGCGGCGACCTCTCCGGCGGGCAACAGCAGCAATTGGCGATCGGCCGCGCGCTGGTGATGCGGCCGAAGCTGTTACTGCTCGACGAGCCGACTGAGGGGATTCAACCGTCGATCATCAAGGATATCGGCCGCGCGATCACTTATCTGCGCAGCCTCGGCTCCATAGCGATCGTTCTGGTCGAGCAATATCTCGACTTTGCCTGCGAGCTCGGCGACAATTTCGCGGTCATGGATCGTGGCGCGATAAAATATGCCTGCGATCGAACCAGGCTCGATCCGGCCGAGATCAGCCGTCAAATGGCCTTGTAAGAGGCCTTTCGGCGCGGCGGGTGCGCTCCGGTTTGGCTGAGGGTGTGGGAGCGAATGCGGACCGATACGACAAGCCGGAATTCGGCTGACTTCGCTGCGAACCGCGCCCGTGGCGTGGTGAGATTTGACGTTCGCAGCGTTGAGCACATGACGCGCCGCCATCACCTTCATGAATCCGGCTCGCTGCGCGTGCGTTTCCCGTCGCCGGAAGACGATGGCTTGTCGGCGGTGCTGGTCAATACCGCTGGTGGTATTGCCGGCGGTGATCGCTTCGACATCGATCTCGCCGCAGGCGAGGGGACGCGTCTCACAGTCACGACTGCGGCGGCGGAGAAAATCTATCGCGCCGATGGTCCTGCGGCCGAGTTGAACGTCACGCTCAAAGCCGAAGGCCGCTCGCATCTGTCGTGGCTGCCGCAAGAGACGATCCTGTTTGACCGGGCGCGGATCCATCGTCGCTTCGCGATCGACCTCTCCGAAGAGGCCTCGCTTCTGCTCTGCGAAATCGTGGTGTTCGGCCGCCTCGCCATGGGTGAACGAATCCGCTCAGGTGAATTTTTCGACCACTGGCGGCTGCGTCGCGGCGGCCGGCTGGTTTTTGCGGAAAACATCCGGCTCGACGGCGAGATCGGCGCAAAACTCGCCAGCCCTGCGATCGCCAAAGGCGGCGTCGCGATTGCCACGGCGTTGATCGTGCCCGGCGACGAGGCGCTGGTGGAGCGAATCCGCGAATTGTCAGACTCTTTCGGCGGCGAGGTCGGCATCTCCGCATGGAATGGATTTGCAATGGCCCGCTTCTGTGCCCAAGATGCGGCGCGGTTGCGCGCCGATATGATGGCGGTGCTCGGCCGTGCCAGCGGTTCGGCGTTGCCGCGGCTGTGGCTCAACTAACCTCGGATCAATCAATCAGAGTGCTCGCATGAACCTCTCTCCGCGCGAAAAGGACAAGCTGCTGATTTCAATGGCGGCCATGGTGGCGCGACGACGTCTTGAGCGTGGCGTCAAGCTCAACCACCCCGAAGCCGTGGCGATTATTTCGGACTTCATCGTCGAAGGCGCGCGCGATGGCCGCACGGTTGCCGACTTGATGCAGGCCGGCGCGCAGGTCCTGACCCGGGCGCAGGTGATGGATGGGATCGCTGAGATGATCCACGACATCCAGGTGGAGGCGACGTTCCCGGATGGCACCAAGCTTGTCACCGTGCACGAGCCGATCCGATAGGAGCAGCAAGATGATCCCGGGCGAACTCTTCATCAAGGACGGCGAGATCGAACTCAATGCCGGCCGCAAGACGGTGACGCTTACGGTCGGCAATACCGGCGACCGTCCGATCCAGGTCGGCTCGCACTATCATTTCTTCGAAACCAATCCGGCGCTGAAATTCGATCGCAAGAAGGCGCGCGGTATGCGGCTCGATATTGCCGCCGGCACCGCCGTGCGGTTCGAGCCGGGCCAGACCCGCGAGGTGCACCTCGTCGCACTCGCGGGTAAGCGGACCATCTACGGCTTCCGCGGCGACGTGATGGGAAAGCTGTAACGTTATTGGGACTCTCAGGCTCCCCGCTTATCGGGGAGGGGGTATGAAATCATGTCCGTGAAAATCAAACGTTCCGTCTATGCCGACATGTTCGGTCCGACCACCGGCGACAAGGTGCGGCTTGCCGATACCGACTTGATCATCGAGGTCGAGAAGGATCTCACGACCTATGGCGAAGAAGTGAAATTCGGCGGCGGCAAGGTGATCCGCGACGGCATGGGCCAGTCGCAGGCGACCAACAAGCAGGGCGCGGCCGACACCGTCATCACCAATGCGCTGATCGTCGATCACTGGGGCATCGTGAAGGCCGACGTCGCGATCAAGGAGGGCATGATCGCTGCGATCGGCAAGGCCGGCAATCCCGACATCCAGCCCGGCGTGACCATCGTGATCGGGCCCGGCACCGACGTGATCGCGGGCGAAGGCAAGATCCTCACCGCCGGCGGATTCGACAGCCACATCCATTTCATCTGCCCGCAGCAGATCGAGCACGCGCTGATGAGCGGCGTCACCTCGATGCTGGGCGGTGGCACCGGGCCATCGCACGGCACCTACGCCACGACCTGTACGCCCGGCCCATGGCATATGGGGCGGATGATCCAGTCGTTCGATGCGTTCCCGGTCAATCTCGGCATTTCCGGCAAGGGCAACGCGTCGCGGCCGGCTGCGCTGGTCGAGATGATCAAGGCCGGCGCCTGTGCGCTCAAGCTGCACGAAGACTGGGGCACGACGTCGGCGGCGATCGACAATTGTCTCTCCGTTGCCGACGATTATGACGTCCAGGTGATGCTGCATTCGGACACGCTGAACGAATCCGGCTTTGTCGAGGATACGGTAAAGGCCTTCAAGGGTCGCACCATCCACGCCTTCCACACCGAAGGCGCCGGTGGCGGTCACGCGCCTGACATCATCAAGATTGCCGGCCTGAAGAACGTACTGCCGTCCTCGACCAATCCGACACGGCCGTTCACCCGCAATACCATCGACGAGCATCTCGACATGCTGATGGTGTGCCACCACCTCGATCCATCGATCGCGGAGGATCTGGCGTTCGCCGAGAGCCGTATTCGCAAGGAGACCATCGCGGCGGAAGACATCCTGCACGACCTCGGCGCGCTCTCGATGATGTCGTCGGACTCGCAGGCGATGGGCCGTCTGGGCGAAGTCATCATTCGCACCTGGCAGACCGCCGACAAGATGAAGAAGCAGCGCGGCGCCTTGCCCGAAGACAAAGGCAAGGATAACGACAATTTCCGCGTCAAGCGCTACATCGCCAAATACACCATCAATCCGGCGATCGCGCATGGCGTCTCGAAGCTGATCGGCTCGGTCGAAAAAGGCAAGCTTGCCGATCTCGTGCTGTGGTCGCCGGCCTTCTTCGGTGTGAAGCCTGAATGCATCATCAAGGGCGGTTCGATCGTGGCCGCGCCCATGGGCGATCCCAACGCATCGATCCCGACGCCGCAGCCGGTGCACTACCAGCCGATGTTTGCTGCCTTCGGCAAATCGCTGACCGCGTCCTCCGTGGTGTTCACCTCGAAGGCGGCCGTGACGTCCGGGCTTGGGCGCAAGCTCGGGATCGGCAAAAAACTCTATGCGGTCCAGAACACCCGCGGCAAGATTTCCAAGAAGAGCATGATCCATAACGGCGCAACGCCGCATATCGAGGTCGATTCCGAGACCTATGAGGTGCGCGCAGACGGCGAGCTTCTGACCTGCGCGCCTGCCGAGGTGCTGCCGATGGCGCAGCGCTATTTCATGTTCTAGTGGAGTAGATTTGACATTCGCTAACCGGTAGCCGAGGATTTGCGATGCGAATGTCAAATCGAAAACTCCACTAGAGAACTACATTTGCTGGTGGTCCTTTGATTCTAACATTTGCAAAAGTGCCTACCACGCCGGGATGCAAATGTTAGAATCGGACCACCAGGCCGGCCCGGTCAACCAACGAACAATACCGGGAGGATTTCGTGATCTATGTCATCGCCACCACGCAGGTAAAGCCGGAGGGCCGCGAAGCCTTCATCGTGGGCCACAAGAAGTGCACCGCCGAGACGCTGAAGGAAAAAGGCTGTCTCTCTTATGAGGGCCATGTCAGCGTCAACGATCCGAATGTCTATGTCGTGGTAGAGCGCTGGGAGACGCGCGAGGACCTCAACGCGCATGGCAGAGCTCCGCATATGAAAGCCTGGCGCGAATATGCCGTGCCGTACCGGGCTTCGCCGACGGTGATCGAAATCATCAGCGACGCCAAGGTCGAGAGACTCTAGAAGGGCGGTTGAGAATGATCCGCGCGACGCAGGTCAAGCCGCAGCATCGCTGGAGCGAGCCTCCAGCCGACACCATTGTGCTCGATTTCGACGATCGCCATCGGCGGCGGATGGCGATGACGGGCACGCACGGGCTTGAGTTCCTGCTCGATCTGGAAAAGGCAATCGCGATGCGCGGTGGCGACGCACTGGTGCTCGAGGATGGCCGGTTGATCGAGGTCGTCGCGGCGGCAGAGCCGCTGCTGGAAATCCGCTGCAAGGACCCGCAACATCTCGTCCGTGTCGGCTGGCATCTCGGTAACCGTCATCTGCCGACCCAGATCACGGCGCGCGGCTTACGCATCCGCCGTGACCACGTGATCGAGGAAATGGTGAAGGGGCTTGGTGCACGGGTCATCGAGATCGACGCGCCGTTCGATCCCGAGGGCGGCGCCTATGCTGGCGGCGATCACGCGCATGCGGCTGGCGAGACCCATGCTCACGCCGCGCACGATCACTCGCACGACCACGATCATCACGATGGTCATCACCAAGGCCATGACCATCACCATGATCACGGCCACGCACACGACCATCATCGCCACGACGAGCATTGCGGTCACGACCACCATCACGGCCATTCCCATGCTCATGAAGACAAATAAACAGGACCCGGAGCAAGGGAGCGATGCCCCCCGCACGGCCGACATGTCCGAAAGCGAGGCCGCCGCGCTCTATCGGCTGATGACATGGCTCTCGCCGTCTTTCCCGGTCGGTGCGTTCTCTTACTCCAGCGGCATCGAGTGGGCGGTGGAAGCCGGTGACATCACCGACGCTGCATCGTTGCAGCACTGGCTCTCGTCCATGCTGAGCGATGGCGCCGGGCTTTGCGACGGCATCTTTCTGGCGCAGACGCATCGGGCTGCATTATCCGATGATAACGCCCTGCTTGCGGACATCGCCGAGCTTGCTTCCGCCTTTGTGACCTCGCGCGAGCGGCATCTCGAAACCACGGCGCAGGGCAGGGCATTTATCGAGATCGCGCGCGCTGCTTGGAATTCCGAACCGTTTGATCGGCTGATTGCAGCGTGTGAGGCGACGATCGTCTATCCCGTCGCGGTTGGCCTCGTCAGCGCCGCACATGGAGTGCCGCTCGCACCGACTGTTCATGCGTTCCTGCATGCGGTGACATCGAACTGGATCTCGGCCGGCGCGCGCCTCGTCCCGCTTGGCCAGACCGACAGCCAGCGCCTGCTCGCGCAGCTCGAGCCGGCGGTTGCCGCGACCGCAAGACGCGCGCTCGCGGCCTCGCTCGATGATCTCGGCAGCGCAACTTTCCGCGCCGACCTCGCCAGCATGCGGCACGAAACACAGTATACGCGGTTATTCCGGTCGTGATGGCAGCGACGCATCCTCAGCCGTCGTCCCCGCGTACGCGGGGACCCGTAACCACCGATAAGAGGGGTTGCGTTGGGCTGCTGCCCCTGCGCATTAAGACAACTGAACTCCTTGATTATGGGTCCCTGCTTTCGCAGGGACGACGATAGAGGGTCAACTGAAATGGCTAGTTCGCACGGTCCGCTTCGCGTCGGCATCGGAGGTCCCGTCGGATCGGGAAAGACCGCGCTGATGGATTTGCTCTGCAAGTCGATGCGCGAACGCTACGACATCGCAGCGATTACCAACGACATTTATACCAAATGGGATGCCGAGTTCCTGGTTCGCTCGGGTTCGCTGACGGCCGATCGCATTGCCGGCGTCGAGACCGGCGGCTGCCCGCACACGGCGATACGCGAAGATGCCTCGATGAATCTCGCAGCCGTGGCCGACATGCGTGCGAAATTTCCCGGCCTTGACGTGGTGCTGATCGAATCCGGCGGCGACAACCTCGCCGCGACGTTTTCGCCGGAGCTGGCTGATCTGACTATCTATGTGATCGACGTTGCGGCCGGCGACAAAATTCCGTCCAAGGGCGGGCCCGGCATCACCCGATCGGACCTTCTGGTGATCAACAAGATCGACCTTGCGCCTTACGTCGGAGCATCGCTGGAAAAGATGGATACCGATGCGCGGCGCATGCGCGGCGAGCGGCCTTTTGTGATGACCAACCTGAAGAAAAGCGAGGGGCTGGATCGCATTATCGGCTTCATCGAGGCCAAGGGCGGGCTCAAGCCGGCGGCGTAAAACCCTAACCGCGTCGCCTCGCGGTCCCTTCGGGAACAAAATCGGCCTGCGGCGGTTAACATCCTCCTGCGTCGTTAACCTATTTTGCGTGGTAGCCGCTTTGCCCGCCGTGTTAGACCCTAGTCCGCCAGCCGCCGTTACAATCGATGATTACGGTTTTCCTTCCCAGAATGGTTGGCTGTCACTGCATTCCGATTTATGGCCCTCCGGGCCGTCGCCAGATGGTTGTTCAGTCTATTTGCCAACGCTTTCTGTTTGAGTAATCGAGTGGTTCGGCTGGGTCTCATCACCGGTTTTATTGCCTTGATCGGAGTGCTGCTCTCCGGGCTCGCGGCCTATCGCGTTCATGATCAGGAATTGACGGTCGACGGCATCGCGCTGGCGCGGGCCATCGACGTTCATGCGAGCCTTGTCCAGGACCGCCTGACCGAGCGCGAATTGCTGGCGCGGGTAGCATCCGGGCTCTTCCGTTCGCCGTCGGTGATCAAGGCCAACATGCTGCAGCCGCTGCGCGCATCGATCTATGCCTTCAAGACCGATTTCGTGGTTGCAAGCTGGGTTGCGCGGCTTCGGCCGGAAGAACTCGGCGCAGCGCGCAACGAGCTTGCAAATGCCGGATTTCCGAACCCGACGATACGGAGCTACAACGACGCGCCGCTGCAAGCATCCATGCTCACGGAGTCGGCCGACCTGCTGATGGATGTCGAACCGCGCAATACGGAGACCATGGGCTTTGCCGGCCGCTGCATCGACAAGCACCCGATTCTCGGGCCGATGCTGGCGCGCGCGCTGTCCGAATTGACGCCGATCGCTTCCGATCCGCTTCCGCTGCTGCGCAAGGACGGACCCGTCGGCCTCGTCCTTGCCGCGCCGGTGCTGCAGGACAACGGCGCCCAGCCAGCCGGGTTCGTGACGTTCTCTTACGAACTGGCGCCGCTGATGCTGACCAATGACGACCTGTCGCTGTTCTCGGTGGCGCTGAAGGATCCGCGCAACGACGATGACGAGTTGATCGCGACCGAAAGGGGCGGCGTTGTGTCCAGAGCGGCCCAACGGGAAGGCCCGGCTCCGGCGGTAATGCGAAAGGTTTCGTTCGGCGGGCGGGACTGGACACTGACTTACTATGCCAAGACCAATGCGATGAATCGCGCGCGGCAGACGGCGGCAATTGTCGCTGCCATTGGCCTTGCCTTGACCACCATTGTCTGCGGCCTGTTCGGCTATGTCGCCTATAACAACTTGCGCCTGAGCCGTGAGATCCAGGTGCGGATCGGCTTCGAACGGCGCCTGACCGCGGTCATTGACGAGCTCAACCATCGCGTCAAGAACATCCTGGCTGTCATCCAGTCGATCGTCACGCGCACGCTGCGGCACGGGTCGGATATCGATGTCGCACGCGAATTGTTGATCGGCCGGATTCACGCGATGTCGAACGTGGTGTCGCTGCTCAGCGAAAGCCAGTGGCAGGGCGTCAACCTGAAGGGATTGTTCGAAGCGCGCGCGATCCCTCATGCCGAGCGAATCGCCATCTCGGGTCCTGAAATCACGGTCAGCGCCCGCGCGGCACAATCGCTGTCGCTTCTGTTTTTCGAGCTGGCGTCGCATTCCGACGAAGGCCTTTCGCTGGTCGGCAAGCATCCTCATATCGTCGCGCATTGGGAAATCACCGGCGAAGATGAGGAGAGCGTGTTTCACTTCCGCTGGGAGGAATTCAACACCAGTGCAGCGACCCGACGGGCGGACAGCGATTTCGGGCTCATCCTGCTCGACCGCGTGGCGCCGGAAGCGCTCGGCGGAACGTCCAAGCGTTATTTTACCGATGTGAGCTACGTCTACGAATTGACGGCCCCGATGGAGACCGTCATCGACATGTCGGAGCGAGACCGGACCGAGCAATTCTCCGCGCCGCTCAAGCCTGTGCGTTAGCCAGAATCATTCCGGGTCTGGTGCGTCAACACCAGACCCGGAATCTCTGAAGCTCAGAACTCCTGGAAGCTAGCCGTTGCCGCCGATCACGGCGCGCACGGTCTCGTCCGGACCGAAATCCTCCGCGCCTTCGACATAAAGCAACGCCGAGAGCTTGGATCGTGCGCGATTGACGCGGCTCTTGATGGTGCCGACCGCGCAGCCGCAAATCGCCGCGGCATCCTCATAAGAGAAGCCGGATGCGCCCACCAGGATCAGCGCCTCGCGCTGATCCTGCGGCAGCTTGTCGAGCGCGTTCCGGAATTCCTCGAATTCCAGGTGCGCGCTTTGCGCCGGCTGCGTCTTCAGCGTCTTGGCATAGCTGCCATCGGCATCTTCAACCTCGCGGCGCCGCTTCCGATAATCGGAGCGGAACAGGTTGCGCAGAATCGTGAACAGCCAGGCCGGCAGGTTCGAGCCGGGCTGGAATGAATCGATGTTGGCAAGCGCGCGCAGCAAGGTCTCTTGCACCAGATCGTCGGCGCGATCGCCATTACCTGACAGCGAGATCGCAAAGGCGCGCAAGCTCGGTACCGACGCCAGGATGTCGTCGCGGAGTGAGTCGGTGAGAGGCATTATTCCCCTCCGTCATTTTTTTCGCCCGCACTCCCCAAGTGGGGGCCGCCTTCGGGGACATCAAGCCTGCGGATCAACTCAACGAACCGCTCGGGAACGCCCTGCCGCACGACATCGTCGTACATGGCACGGAGCTGGTGGCCGATTCTGGACTGAATCTCGGCATTCAGGCCGCCCTGCTTTTTTGCTTCCTTCATGTCTTGTCCCACGCTTCCCCGGGGGTTAAGCTTTTGTATTTTCACGATTAATCCTCAGAAATCCCATGCGTCGGTATTTTTCCGTGCAAGGCCTAATTCGAAGTTCGCAGAAAAGTTCCGTAAGCTTTTGGAACTTTTCGCAATCCAGTGCGTAGGTCCCGGGCTTGGGGAGTGTCGGGTCAGCCCCCATCTCGAAGGTTTGACCCAGGAAAGCGATGGAGTGGGGATGTCCCGTTCACAACTTGTTGCCGAACACTTGCCGTTGCTGCGCCGCTATGCGCGTGCGTTGACCGGAAATCAGGCCTCAGGCGACGCTTATGTCGGAGCCATGCTCGAGGCTCTGCTGCAGGATCAGTCCTTGCTTGACGAAAGCCACGGGCCTCGCGCCGGACTTTTCCGTCTGTTTACGCAGATCTGGAATTCGGTTGCGATCAACGACGATCCAGACGTCACGACCTTGCCGATGCCGCCGGAGCGCCGACTTTCGAATATCACGCCGCTGCCGCGTCAGGCCTTCCTGTTGCTGTCGCTGGAAGGATTTTCGGAGGAAGAGGTTGCCTTCATTCTCAGCGTCGATGTGGCCGAAGCCCGCAAGCTCGCCGATACCGCGGGCCGCGAAATGGCCGCGGAAATCGCGACTGACGTCCTGATCATCGAGGACGAGACCTTCATCGCGATGGATCTCGAAAGCCTGGTCAAGAATCTCGGCCATCATGTGATCGGCGTGGCCCGCACTCATACCGATGCGGTAGCGCTCGCCAAGAACAAGCGGCCCGGCCTGATCCTCGCCGATATTCAACTCGCCGATGGCAGCTCGGGCCTCGATGCCGTGAATGAACTGCTGCGCACTTTTGAAGTGCCGGTGGTCTTCATCACCGCATACCCTGAGCGCTTCCTTACCGGCGAGCGGCCGGAGCCGGCGTTCCTGATTTCAAAACCGTTCCAGCCGGCGATGGTGTCGGCGGTGGCGAGCCAGGCCCTGTTCTTCCAGCGCAACTCGCGTAACCGCTCACCCAAGGTGGCCTG
>Ga0307474_10001904_pt1 | contig 15054 bp, 13 predicted proteins | sample atmos_gasesECM1C_2_FD_203312 | JGI IMG/M metagenome (GOLD analysis project Ga0307474, IMG submission 203312) | Hardwood forest soil microbial communities from Morgan-Monroe State Forest, Indiana, United States - atmos_gasesECM1C_05 | ecosystem: Environmental > Terrestrial > Soil > Temperate... | reverse complement strand
GGATTCCCGGCTGCCCGACCGAATTCCCCTGCGCCGGAAGGCTTCTGCGAAACCGTCGTCACGCAGCGTCGAGGCGCCAGATACAGCACCGCCGACGCGTACTTGAAGCCGGCGATGGAGCGCAAAAACCTCAGCGTGCTCACCGGAGCCACCGCGACCCGAATCGTGTTCGACGGTACCCGGGCGGTCGGCGTGGAATACCAGCGTGACGGTGAATCATGCGTGGCCAACGCCCGCCGCGAGGTCGTACTCTGCGGCGGTGCCGTCAACAGCCCCCAGCTGTTGATGCTTTCCGGCATCGGAGATCGCGAGCACCTTGCCGATCACGGCATCGACACCGTCCACCACTCGCCCGAGGTAGGCGAAAACCTGCTCGACCACCTCGCCACACCGCTGGGCTTCGACGTCGACGGCGACAGCTTGTTCGCCGCCGAGAAGCCCAAAGAGCTCCTCAATTACCTGCTACGGCGCCGCGGCATGCTCACGTCCAACGTCGGCGAGGCGTACGGATTCGTCCGCAGCCGGCCCGAGCTGGATCTGCCCGATATCGAGCTGATATTCGCGCCGGCGCCGTTCTACGACGAGGCGCTCGTCGAGCCGGAGGGGCATGGGGTGGTGATAGCGCCCATCCTGGTCGCGCCCGAAAGCCGCGGGCAGATCAGGTTGCGGTCCGCGGATCCGCACGCCAAGCCGGTCATCGAACCGAGGTACCTGTCCGATCCCGGCGGCGTGGACCGTGCGGCCATGATGGAAGGGCTGCGGATCTGCGCGCGGATGGCCGAAGCTCCCGCGCTGAAGGACCTGCTCGGTCCCATCGCGCGACCGCGTAACTGCACCGAACTCAACGAGGCCACCCTCGAGTTGGCCCTGGCCACCTGCTCGCACACCCTGTATCACCCGATGGGCACCTGCCGGATGGGCAGCGACGAGGCGAGTGTGGTGGATCCGCAGCTGCGGGTCCGCGGGGTCGACGGACTCCGCGTGGCCGACGCCTCGGTGATGCCCAGCACGGTGCGGGGGCACACGCATGCCCCGGCGGTGCTCATCGGAGAGAAGGCCGCCGACCTGATCCGGGGCTGAGTTGGGGCCGACCGGCAGAATGGGGGACATGGCGGGCCGACACCGATGACGATGAACGCGAAACGGCGCCGGATGCACGAAAAACTGGCGGGACTGCCAGGCGTGCGACCAGTGCGCCGGCCGATCGCGCCGGGGTGGGGGCACCACCCACTTGCGGGGGACGCCGAAGAGTTCGATCTGTACTACGTGCGCACCGGCCACAAGTCCGCCCACCCGTTGGTGATCATCCCGGGAGGTCCGGGCGTGGCGTCCCTGCGGTTGTACCAAGGGTTGCGGCGTCGGGCCGCCGCTGCCGGCCTCGACGTCATCATGATCGAGCACCGCGGAGTGGGGATGTCGCGCCACGACGACTCCGGTGCTGACTTGCCGCCACAAGCGCTCACCGTAAATCAGGTCGTCGACGACGTGGCCGCGGTGCTCGACGACGCCCACGTGGACTCGGCCGTCATCTACGGCACGTCGTACGGCACCTATATCGCGGCGGGACTTGGCGTCCGTCACCCCGGCCGGGTGCGGGCGATGATCCTCGATTCCCCGGTGCTGTCGCGCGATGACATCGCGGACGTGCGCGACGCCCTTCGCGGGCTGCTGCTCGAGGGCGATAGCCCGGAAACCGCCGCACTCGTGCCCAAGGTTCGCCGGCTCGTCGACGCCGGCGTGATGACCGACTCGGCCGGGCAGGTCGCCGCGGCAGTCTATGGCTTCGGCGGGGCCCCGCTGCTCGACCGCCAACTCGACTTGTTGCTTGATGGGCGAATTCTGTTGTGGCGAAGTCTATTCCGATTCACCAGCATGTTTGCCCGCAAGGCGCCGTACCGCTACGAGATTGACTTGGTGAGCCGCATCGCGTTCCGCGAACTCGACTATGCCGCCGAACCCGATGGCCTTCCGCTCGACCCTGCCGCGGCGATACGCGAAACACTCACCGAAACGGCTGCTTTCGAGGCTGAGCCTTATGACCTGGTGGCTGAGATGCCGAAATTCGGTTGGCCCACGGTGGTGATTTCCGGTGGCCGCGATCTCGTCGCACCGCCCGCGGTGGCTGAGCGCATCGCGTCGCTGGTGCCCAACGCGGTGCTGTTGACGCTGCCGACCATGGCGCACAGCGCGCTGGACTTTCGTCAGCCCGCGTCACTGGCCATCGCCGGCGCGGTATGGCGCGGCGAACTCCACCGGCTTGCCGACCAGGCGGCGGCACTGGACGCGCTCCCGGCGCGGCCGGCTCTGCGCTTGCTGTGGAAGGCGATCGACGTGGCGGCCGCAGCCGAGGCTGCGCTGCCGGCGGTGCCACCCGGCTTGGTGCGCCGGCGGATCAGCTTCGTATGAATCCGATTGCCGTGTAATCCACGTCGGCCAGTCCGGGTGCGCCGTAGTTGGCCAGATCGCTTCGTACCGCGGTGTCGCCGGGCGACTGGAACAGCGGCAGGCTGAAGCCCTCCTGCCAGATCATCGTGTCGACCTGGTTGGCGAGTGCGCGCGCCTTGTCCTGGTCCAGTTCGGACTGCGTCTCATCGATCTTGGCGTCGATTGTGGGGTTGCCGATTTTGCCGAAGTTGCTGTCACCGTCCGAGGTGTATATCTGAGGCAGCGCGGACAGCGGGAAAGCGTTACCCACCCAACCGAATTGAACGATGTCGAAGTCGCCGACGCCGACGTACTGGCTGAAGAATCCGGTGCCCGGTTTGGGTTCGAGCATCAGCTTGACACCGATCTGTGCCAGGTTTTGCTGGGCGACCAGGGCGATCTGGCGGCTCGATTGTGCATCGAAGAACACGTCACGAACAACCAGCTGTTTGCCGTCCTTCTCCCGCACCGTTCCGTTGAGCTTCCAGCCCAGCGCGTCCAAGTCCCTGCGGGCCAGGTCGGGGTTGTAAGCGCCCGGTGCGCTGTTGTCTTGGTAGCCGACCTGACCGGCGACATAGATGTGATTGTTGAGCGGCACCGGATGGTCGGTCAGGCCATGCTGGACAACGTCGACGATGGCCTGGCGGTTAATGCCTCTGCAGATCGCCAACCGCAGCCTCTCGTCGGCCACGATGGATCCGGGTGCGCCGTTGAAGGTGAAGTGATACCACGTGGGGGCCGGCGCACGCCGGATCACGATTCCTGGAGTGCGCTGGGCGGTGACCATATCGTCGAGCGTGCCCACGCCGGCAGCATCGATCGCGTTGTTTTGCAGGGCGGGGATAACGGCGGCGGCGTCGAGCACAAGGAACGTGATGGAGTCCAGCCGCGGCTTGACTCCCCACCAGCGGGGATTGCGGGTCAGCACGATGCGCTGCGCGCCTCGGTCAATCGTGGACACGACGAACGGTCCGGCCGAAGGGCCGGGGGCGTCGAGTTGGCCCTTGTTGAAGACATCCGGGTTCGCGGTCATGCTGCGGGGTTGCATCCCGCCGGCAAACATCGCGCGCCACTCGGCATAAGGCTCGGCGAAGGTGATCACGGCCTGGCGCTCGTCAACGCCCCTGGTCACCGACTTGACCCGTTCGAACCCGGCTCTGCTGGCGATCAAAAACCGTTTGTCGCGGCCGCTGCACGCGTCGACCTCCGCCTTGAGGTCTTCCCAGGTGATCGGGGCGCCGTCATTCCACGTTGCTTTCGGATTGATGGTGTAGGTGACGACCTGCGGGTTGGTGCCGGTCAGCTCGGCACCCGTGAAGTAGTCGGTGTTGAGTTTGAATGTCCCGTCCGCGCGGGTGATGAAAGCCCCCGGCAGCGTCGGCGAGACAACCGAACCGGTGTCGGCCGTATTGCCGTCGATGTTCATTTCGTTGAAGTTTTCCGGGAATGATGTCAGCGGGAACCGCAGGTTACCGCCGTCGCGGAGGGTCGAAGGGTCCCGGGGGTTGATGTCGCTGGTGGTGCCGACCTGCGCGGCCTGCGCCTGCGGGAGGTCTCGATACCCGTCCGAGCAGCCGGTGACGATCAAAGCAAACACCAGCGCCAGCGGCGCAAACCTGCGAACCATGGCCGGGTGCGTCACCCCGACGATGCTAACCGCCGGCAACATCGGCGTGCGCTCGCGGGACGGCGGCCAGCAGTCGCCGGGTGTACTCGTGCTGCGGGTTGGTGAACACCTGCTCGCCGTCGCCCTGCTCCACGATCGTTCCCCGGTACATCACCGCTACCCGATGGGCCAGGTGTTTGACTACCGAAAGATCATGCGACACAAAAAGATAGGACAACATCAATTGCGCCTGCAGATCCAGCAGCAGGTTGATGATGCCCGCCTGAATCGACACGTCGAGCGCCGACACCGGCTCGTCGAGCGCGAGAATCTTCGGCTGCAGCGCCAGCGCCCGCGCAATACCAATCCGCTGCTTCTGCCCACCGGAGAACTCCGCGGGATAGCGGCTGGCGTCGGTGTGGTCCAGCCCGACGATCGTCAGTAACTCGGCGACCCGTTCCTCGCACCGAGGCCTGTCGAACCCGTTGGCGACCAACGGTTCAGCGACGACATCGAACACCGGAAGCCGGGGATCCAGAGACGCCACCGGGTCCTGAAACACCACCTGCAGTTCGGTCCGCAGCTGACGACGGGCGGCTGGGTTGAGGGTCGCAACGTCGGCGCCGAGAATCTCGATGGAACCCGCCTGCGGTGTGGTGAGTTCGAGAATCTGGGTCAGGGTAGTTGATTTGCCCGAACCGGATTCGCCGACGATGCCCAGGGTGCGGCCCTGCTCCAAGGCGAAGCTGACGCCGTCGACCGCCCGCACTTCCCCCACCCTCCTGCGCAATACCACGCCCTTGGTGAGTGGGTAGGTCTTGGTAAGGTCGGTGACCCGCAGCACCACCGGGGGTTCGCCGGCCGCTTTGTCGATTGGCAGCGGTTGCGTTGACACGCCGAAAATTTCGGCGGCGCTGCGCCCCGCGACGTCGTCGGTGCGGATGCACGCCGCCCGGTGGCCGTCCCCAATGGCGACCAGTTTCGGCTCCGCCGAACGACATTCGTCGATCGCCAGCGGGCAGCGGGGGGCGAACGGACAGACATCGGGGGACAGCGACGACATCGTCGGCGGCGCGCCGGGTATCGGAATCAGCCGGGTGCCCTGCGGGGCGTCCAGTCGCGGCACGGAACCCAGCAACCCGACCGTGTAGGGCATCCGACGGTCCCGGTAAAGCTCTTCGACGGTGGCGATCTCGACGGCACGTCCGGCGTACATGACCAGTGCCCGGTCGGCGAATTCGGACACCACGCCCAGGTCGTGGGTGATGATCAGCACGCCGGCGCCGGTGACGTCGCGCGCGGTTCTGAGTACGTCGAGGATCTGTGCCTGCACGGTGACGTCCAGCGCTGTGGTCGGTTCGTCGCAGATCAGCAGGTCCGGGTCATTGGCGATCGCGATCGCGATCACCACTCGCTGGCGCTCGCCGCCGGAGAGCTCGTGCGGGAAGGCCCGCGCCCGGCGTTCCGGCTGCGCGATCCCGACCAGCTCGAGCAGCTCGACGGCACGCTTGCGGGCATCCGATCGGCTGATGTCGCGGTCGTGGACCTCCATGGCTTCGGCTATCTGGTCGCCGATGGTGTAGACGGGGGTCAGCGCCGACATCGGGTCTTGAAACACGGTGCCGATCACCTTGCCGCGGATCCGTGACATCGCGTTGTCGGACAACCCAAGCAGTTCCTCGCCGTGCAACCGCACCGATCCCGACACGTCAGCGTATTCGGGCAGCAATCCCACCACGGCCATCGCGGCGGTGCTTTTGCCCGAACCGGATTCGCCGACGATGGCAACCACTTCGCCGGGATCGATGTGGTAATTCATGCCGCGCACCGCAGGCACCACCACCTCCCCGGTTTCGAAGGTGACGTTCAGGTCCGTCACTTCGAGCAGGGCTGTCACTTTGGGCGCCGCTTCTTGGGGCGTGATGACCCGCTGCGCGGGTCCAGCGCGTCCCGCAGGCCGTCGCCGGTGAGGTTGGCGCACAACACGATCAATATCAGCGTCCCGGCCGGGAACAGGAAGACCCACGGGAACGTGGTTGCCGAAGGGGTGCCGTCGGCGATCAGCGTGCCCAGCGACACGTCGGGCGGCTGAACACCGAAACCTAGGAAGCTCAAACTGGTTTCGGCCAGGATCGCGAATCCGACGTTGAGCGTGGCGTCGATGATGAGGATCGAGGCGACGTTCGGGACGATGTGATGCACGATAATGCGACGGCTTGACACACCCATATACCTTGCCGCTCGGACGAATTCGCGTTCACGCAGGCTCATGGTCAGGCCGCGCACCATCCGCGAGCTGACCATCCAGCCGAAGGCCGCGAGCAGCACGATGAGCCACACAATGCCGCTCGACTGTTTGGTGCGCGGTGTGATAATGGCGATCAGCAGGAAGCTCGGCACCACCAGGAGCAGGTCCACCAGCCACATCAGCCTCCGGTCGCGCCAGCCACCGAAGTAACCGGCGACGGATCCGACGGTGGCGGCGACGCTCGTCGAGATCAGTGCGACACAAAAACCGATCAGCATCGATTTCTGCATGCCGGACAGGGTCCGGGCCAGCAGGTCCTGGCCGAGCGCGTTGGTGCCGAACCAGTGCTCGAGCGACGGTGGCTGCAGTAGCGCGTGGTAGTCGAGATCGTTGTAGCCGTAGGGCAGTAGCGGCGGCAGTGCGTAGCAGCCGATGAACCCCAGCGCCAGCAGAACCAAGGCCACGACCGCAGGCTTGTTGCGGACGAACCGGCGTGCCACCAGATTTCGCCGCGACGTGAAGGTGCCCGGGTGGATGCCGGAGCGGACCGGCACGGTTTCGGCGGTGACCTCTGAGGTCATGACACCCGCACCCTCGGGTCCAGCATCGCGTAGAAGATGTCGGACAACAGTCCGGCGAGCAGAATCGCCGCCGCGGTAAACAACGTGATCGCCGCGACGACGTTGGTGTCCTGGGTCGAGATGCCGAGGATCACCCACTCGCCCATGCCGTGCCAGCCGAAGATCTTTTCGACGAACACCGCGCCGACGACCAGGCCGCTTATCCCGTAAGCGAACAATGTGGCCATCGGAATCAGCGCGGTGCGCAGGCCGTGTTTGAACAGCGCACGCCGGCGAGTCAACCCCTTGGCGCGCGCGGTGCGGATGAAATCCTCACTCAGCACGTCCAGCATCGCGTTGCGCTGGTAGCGGCTGAAGCCCGCGATCGCACCCAGGGCCAGGGTGAGAGTCGGCAATACGATGTGCTGCACGCGGTCGACGAGCTGGCCCCAAAATCCGCTTGGCGGAATCGGTGAGGTCTCACCGGTGTACTGGAAGATTCGCACCCCGGTGAACATGTTCACCCGCACCGCGGCCAGGATGAGCAGGCTCGCCAGCACGAATGACGGAATGCTGAGGATGGTCAACGACAGCACGGTGATGACACGGTCGCTCAGCCGGTACTGCCGGATAGCTCCCCAGGCTCCCACGATGACGCCGATCACCGTGCCCAGCACCGAACCGGTGACCACCAGCCGAAGGCTGATCCCGATCCGGCGCCACAGCTCCTGCGAGACGGGGTGACCGGTCACCGTCGTGCCGAAGTCACCGCGGACCGCACCGGAAATCCATTTCGCGTAGCGGATGGGTACGGGTTTGTCCAAGCCAAGCTGAACCGCTTTGGCGTGGATGGCCTCCGCTGGCGGCTGAGGGTGGCGCTGGACAAAACTGTCCAGCGGATGAAACGTCACGGATGTCAGGCAGAACGTCAAGAACGACGCCAGCACCAGCAGCACGACGTAATTGAGGAACCGACGCGCAAGGAAGCGGATCATGCCGGACCGCCCCGCCTGCGTCGCATTGGGACAGGTTATCGACCCAGCGCCAACGCCGTCGCGGCAACATATCGGCGCGGCACCGATCTGCTTCGGCCAGCGCTCGGATCGTTCTGTTCTGGTTGATTCACATGGGTGAAATCCGGGCAGCCAGTTGTTAAAATCCACCGCGGCATCGATCTGTGTAGCAAATTCCATATTGTGATACCCGAGGGAGACTCGCGTGACGGTTACCGATGACTACCTGGCCAACAACGCCCAATACGCGAGCAACTTCAACGGGCCGCTGCCGATGCCGCCGAGCAAACATGTCGCGGTCGTCGCTTGCATGGACGCCCGGCTCGACGTTTACCGCATCCTCGGTCTGAACGAAGGCGAAGCTCACGTCATCAGGAACGCCGGCGGGGTGGTCACGGACGACGTCATCCGCTCGTTGGCCATCAGTCAGCGCTTGCTCGGAACCCAGGAGATCATCCTGATTCACCACAGCGACTGCGGGATGCTCACCTTCACCGACGACGACTTCAAGCGCAGCATCCAGGACGAGATCGGGGTCAAACCGCCGTGGGCGCCCGAGGCCTTCCCCGACCTGGAGGCGGACGTCCGGCAGTCGTTACGCCGTATCGAAAACAGCCCGTTCGTCACCAAGCACGTGTCGGTGCGCGGCTTCGTCTTCGACGTCGCCACCGGCAAGCTCAACGAGGTCACGCTGTAGCGCTCCCTTTCGCCGAGCGTGTTACCACTGCGGAAAATCGCAAAGATTTTCGCACTGAGTGCACGTTCGGCGGTGAGTCCTAGCCGAGCTTGTAGGTGGCGAGGGCCTTGGCGAGCAGCCTGCCCTCCGGATCGACGATCTCGGCCTCGCAGTTGACCAGCGACCGGCCCCGCCGCAGCGCCCTGCCCACCCCGATCACATCGGTGGCCCGGGCCGGCGCCATGAAGTCCACCGTCATCGACACCGTCACGCCCCTGAATTCGGGGGGCGCTTGCGCGCCGCACCAGGCCGCCGCCATGACGGTCAGATCGGCGAGGGTGGCGATAGCACCGCCATGCACCATGTCGTCGACGGTGACATTGGAGGGATCCCACGGCAGCCGTAGCCTGACCTCGTCGTCGGCGAGCTGATCGGCGATGATTCCCAGCTTGGCGACGAAGGGCGACTGGGGGAGGAACTCGGCGATGACGTCGCGGCCGCTCGCAGGGCCGGAAGGGTTAGTCATCCGTCCATGTTGTCGTACGCAATCGGCATTCCGTTGACAGGGACGAGGGAGGCTGGTTCCATATATGGCAATGACTATAAACATGATCAGTTCTACCAGAATTATCCGGATTGCATAGGAAACCATGACCAGTGATCTGAAGGCTGGCCCAGCGGTCGGCCAGTACGAATTGAGTCATCTGCGCTCGTTGGAGGCCGAGGCGATCCACATCATTCGGGAGGTGGCCGCCGAGTTCGAGCGGCCGGTGCTGTTGTTCTCGGGTGGCAAGGACTCCATCGTCATGCTGCACTTGGCGCTCAAGGCGTTTCGCCCCGGGCGGCTGCCGTTCCCGGTGATGCACGTTGACACCGGCCACAACTTCGACGAGGTGATTGCGACTCGCGACGAACTGGTCGCTGAAGCAGGGGTTCGCTTGGTGGTGGCGTCGGTGCAGGACGATATCGACGCCGGCCGGGTTGTCGAGACCATCCCATCGCGCAACCCGATACAGACCGTGACGTTGCTGCGCGCCATCCGCGAGAACAAGTTCGACGCGGCATTCGGGGGAGCGCGGCGCGATGAGGAGAAGGCACGCGCCAAGGAGCGGGTGTTCAGCTTCCGCGACGAATTCGGCCAGTGGGACCCGAAGGCCCAGCGGCCGGAGCTGTGGAACCTCTACAACGGGCGGCATCACAAGGGTGAGCACATCCGGGTCTTTCCGCTTTCCAATTGGACCGAGTTCGACATCTGGTCCTATATCGGAGCCGAGAAGGTCAAGTTGCCGTCGATCTATTTCGCGCACCGGCGCAAGGTGTTCAGCCGCGACGGAATGTTGCTGGCAGTGCACCGGCACCTGCAGCCGCGCGCCGACGAGGCGGTATTCGAGGCCACGGTGCGATTCCGCACCGTCGGGGACGTCACCTGTACCGGATGCGTGGAGTCGATGGCCGCGACCGTGTCGGAAGTGATCGCCGAGACCGCGGTGTCCCGGTTGACCGAGCGTGGGGCGACCAGGGCTGATGACCGGATCTCGGAGGCTGGAATGGAAGACCGCAAACGGCAGGGTTACTTCTGATGGCTGCATCTACTACGACGTTGCTGCGCCTTGCGACCGCCGGGTCCGTGGACGACGGCAAGTCCACTCTGATTGGGCGCCTGCTCTACGACTCCAAGGCCGTGATGGAAGACCAGTGGGCGTCGGTGGAGCGAACGTCCAAGGAGCGCGGCCACGATTACACCGATCTGGCACTGGTCACCGACGGCCTGCGCGCAGAACGTGAACAGGGCATCACCATCGACGTCGCCTACCGCTACTTCGCCACTCCCAAGCGAAAATTCATCATCGCCGACACCCCGGGCCACATCCAGTACACCCGCAACATGGTGACCGGTGCTTCTACTGCCCAGCTGGTGATTGTGCTTGTCGATGCCCGGCACGGCTTGCTGGAGCAGTCTCGCCGGCACGCTTTCCTGGCGTCGTTGCTGGGCATCCGCCACGTTGTGCTCGCCGTCAACAAGATGGACCTGATCGATTGGGACAGAGAAATATTCGAGTCGATTCGCGACGAGTTCCATGCCTTCGCCGCGCGCCTGGATGTGCAGGACGTAACCTCCATCCCGATTTCTGCGCTGCACGGCGACAACGTGGTGACCAAGTCGGATCAGACGCCGTGGTATGACGGACCGGCCCTGCTGTCGCACCTCGAGGAGGTCTACATCGCCGGTGACCGCAACCTGGTCGACGTGCGGTTCCCGGTTCAGTACGTCATCCGGCCACACACCCTCGAGCATCAAGATCACCGCAGCTATGCCGGCACCGTGGCCAGCGGAGTGATGCGCCCAGGCGACGAAGTGGTTGTGCTGCCAATCGGCAAGACCACCCGGATCGCCGCGATCGACGGACCGAACGGTCCAGTGGCAGAAGCATTTCCGCCGATGGCGGTCTCGGTGAGTCTCGCCGACGAGATCGACATCTCGCGCGGCGATCTGATCGCCCGCACCAACAACCACCCCAGGATCGCGCAAGAATTCGATGCGACCGTGTGCTGGATGGCCGATTCAACGGCGCTGGAACCCGGCCGCGACTACATCATCAAACACACCACCCGAACCACCCGCGCACGGATAACCGCGCTCGACTACCGGCTCGATGTCAATACCCTGCACCGCGATAAGACCGCAACAGCGTTGAAGCTCAACGAGCTTGGCCGCATTTCGCTGCGCACCCAGGTGCCGCTGCTGCTTGACGAATACACGCGCAACGCCAGCACTGGTTCGTTCATCCTCATCGACCCGGACACCAACGGGACGGTGGCGGCGGGCATGGTGTTGCGCGACGTCTCGGCGCAGACGGCAAGCCCGAACACGGTCCGGCACCAGTCACTCGTCGCCGCAGCAGACCGGTCGGCCCGAGGCAGGACTGTGTGGTTCACCGGCTTGTCCGGTTCTGGCAAGTCGTCGGTGGCAGTGCTGGTCGAACGGAAGATGCTCGAAAAAGGCATCCCTGCTTACGTTCTCGACGGCGACAACCTACGACACGGCCTGAATGCCGACCTGGGTTTCAGCATGGCCGACCGTGCGGAGAACCTGCGCCGACTGGCGCATGTGGCGACGCTACTCGCCGACTGCGGCAACGTCGTGCTGGTGCCGGCCATCAGCCCGCTGGCCGAGCACCGCGCGCTGGCTCGTAAAGTGCACGCCGACGCCGGCTTTGACTTCGTCGAGGTGTTCTGCGACACACCGCTCGCGGACTGTGAGAGGCGTGATCCCAAGGGGCTGTATGCCAAAGCGCGCGCGGGTGAAATCACGCACTTCACCGGCATCGACAGCCCCTATCAGCGGCCGAAAAATCCGGATTTGCGACTCATCCCGGACCGCACCCTCGACGAGCAAGCGCAGCTAGTCATCGACCTGCTCGAGTTGCGGCCCTGAGCGGTCGGCGGCCCGCGTCGCCCCCTGAATGGCAGAATTCTCAGAATGCGGATGTCGGCCAAGGCGGAGTACGCAGTACGCGCGATGATCCAGCTCGCCACGGCCGCCAGTGGCACGCTGGTCACGACCGACGACTTAGCGCAGGCTCAAGGCATCCCGCCGCAGTTTCTTGTCGACATACTTACCAACCTGCGCACCGACCGCCTGGTCCGAAGCCACCGCGGTCGCGAGGGTGGCTATGAGCTGGCGCGTCCGGGAACCGAGATCAGCATCGCTGACGTGCTGCGCTGTATCGACGGGCCGCTGGCCAGCGTTCGTGACGTCGGACTCGGTGAACTGCCTTACTCCGGGCCCACCGCGGCGCTGACCGATGTCTGGCGGGCACTGCGGGCCAGCATGCGGTCGGTGCTGGAAGAAACAACCTTGGCTGACGTCGCCACGGGAGCCCTGCCCAAACACGTCGCGCAGCTCGCCGATGACTACCGGGATCAGGAGAGCGTGCGGCACGGCTCACCGCGCGGTGGCGACTAGGCGCAATGTCGGAGAGAAGCGCTCAGCCGCCTGAACCGTAGGGCCGAGTGAGGATCTCCATCGCATGCCCGGAGGGATCCGGGAAGTACACGCCGCGGCCGCCGTCCCGGTGGTTGATCTCGCCGGGCGTGGTGGCACCCGGGTCCGCCCAGTGCTGCAGCCCACGCGATTGGATCTTGCCGTAGATGGCGTCGAAGTCCTCTTCGGAAACCAGAAACGCGTAGTGCTGCCGCCGGATCTCCTCACCCTCGGGGACATCCGCGTAATCGAGACTGGCGCCGTGCTCGAGTGCGACAACCATGAAGTGGCCAAATGGCTTCGGGCTCGGCAGGTCGAAGAGTTCGGCGAGAAACTGCGCGGACTCCTGCTTGTCGCGTGACGCGACAATGGTGTGGTTGAAACTGATGGTCATAGTTCTTTCCAGTCAACCACTCCTGGCGGGACGCGACAACGCAGCGCGACGTAGGCCTATTTGGGAGGCCTACTTGGGCGCGGTGAGCTCCAAGGCGATGTTGTCGGGGTCGCGGAACTCCAGGATGTATGACGGCCCAATGTCTTTGATCGGTTCGTGCTGGACGCCGATTTCATCGAGATGTGCGGCCGCGGCATCCAATTCGTCCTTGCTGCCCATCCGGAAGGCGATGTGGTCCAGACCGCAGCGATTCTCATCGAAGCAGTCCTTGGCGACCGGCCGCAGCCCAAGCAGCGTGCCACCCAGATCGTAGACGACACCGCCGAACAGGAAGCTCAACTGGCTGCGGGTTTTTTCGTCGGCATTGTCGGGGACCTCGAGCAACACCGGCCAACCGAACACGCTCTCGTAGAACTGCCGTGATCGCTCGATATCGGTGACGGTGAGGCGGACGTGCGCGATGGAAGTGCTGGTTAAACCCACCCGGTCCATGCTGCCACGTCGGGGACCGTGTTGTCCGCATGCCAGAATCGCCGTCGTGCAGATAGCGATGACCATGCCGGTGATGGAGCCGGACCTGGATGCGACGGTTCTGCAGAACTGGGCGCGCGCGATCGATGAGGGACCGTTCTCGTCGCTGTGCTGGGGTGAGCGCATCGCCTTCGAAAACCCCGACAGCCTGACGCTGCTCGGTGCGCTGGCCGCCTGGACCGATCGAGTACGGCTGGTGACGACGGTGATCGTGCCACAGCTGCACGACCCGGTCATGCTGGCAAAGGGGCTGGCAACCGGGGACATGCTGTGCGGCGGGCGGTTGACCGTGGGCATCGGGGTGGGCGGCAGGCACGAGGATTACCGCGCCGTCGGCGCCGACCCGAAGGTCCAGACGATGCGTGGCATGGCCGAACGCGTGGCCGTGATGAGGCGGGTGTGGGCCGGGGAAAAGATCACCGATTCGTTGCTGCCGGTAGGCCCGGCGCCGGTGCAGTCGGGTGGTCCGCCGCTGCTCGTCGGCAGCATTGGGCCCAGGACCATCCGCAGCGCGGCGGCCTGGGCCGGCGGATTGGCCGGCACCACCCTGGACCTCGACGTCGCCAAGCAGAACGAGTTGTTCGACGTCGCGCGGGCGGCGTGGGCGCAGGCCGGCAAGCCGAAACCCCACCTGATGACGTCGTTCTGGTTCGCGTTCGGATCACCCGAGCAGGCCCGCGCCCAGGTGCATCGTCATCTGCGCCGCTATATGAACTGGATACCGGCCGAGTACGTCGACGCGATGGCCCCGATGACCGGATGGGCCGGAAGTGAGGACGAGCTGGTAGCGGTGCTGCGGAAATTCGAAGAGATCGGCACCGACGAAGTTCAGCTCATTCCGACCAGCTCAGACGTCGAGCAGCTGCGTCGCGCTGCCGATGTCGTCGGGCAGCTTTAGGCCGGGAGGCGCTCATTGCCTGTATCGGGGCCGGAATCGGCCTGCTGGGGAGGCTGTCCCTTGCGCAGCGTAGCCAGCAGCTCGCGGTACGGGCCGACGACATAGACGGTGTCGCCGCCACGGAGCCGGGCGTCGCGGCGCGGGTGTAGCTTGACCGGCGCGTCTTGCCGGGTGATTGCGATGACGCGAGTTTGGGTGGACAGTTCGAACATCTGCAGCCCATCGAGTTCGCTACCGGCGGCCACATGCATTCCGCCGACCATGAAGGAGCGCTGCCCGACCGAAAACGTCCCCAGCACTTGCAGGCCCATCGCGGCGCCGATGAACCAGGGTGCGGCCAGCTCAACCGTCGACCGAACGTTTTCGAACCCGAACCGCTGCGCCACCGCGGCCCCCAGCGCGCGGTCGTATACGCGCAGCACAAGAGGGACGTCGGGCCGGATGACTTCCGGCAGCACCCGGGGTCCCAACATTTCGCGCAGCACGATCCCGGTCTCGATGTTGACCATGTCGTCCTGAGTCAGCACCGCCACCGCGCGGGCGTGGTCGACCCGGGCCGATTCAAGCGTCTGGCGCAGCGTCGCGTCGCCGAAGATCACCGGCACGTCGAGGTCGTCCGCCGTCGACAGGAAACGGTTGTTCGCGTCGCGCTCGATAACCGCTACGTCATATCCGGCGGCGGTCAGGTCACTGACGACGCGGATGCCGAACGAGCCCAG
>Ga0307474_10001902_pt1 | contig 15061 bp, 17 predicted proteins | sample atmos_gasesECM1C_2_FD_203312 | JGI IMG/M metagenome (GOLD analysis project Ga0307474, IMG submission 203312) | Hardwood forest soil microbial communities from Morgan-Monroe State Forest, Indiana, United States - atmos_gasesECM1C_05 | ecosystem: Environmental > Terrestrial > Soil > Temperate... | reverse complement strand
GCGCGACATACGATCAAGTGCGCAAGGTGTTGTCAGTCCCATTCACCGACTTGGGTGTCCGGCACGTCAAGAACATTCCTGAGCCAATTCAGGTCTATGAGGTCGGCCACTTCGGCGCAACTCACGGCCATGTTTCAAGACCGCCAAGGGAGGAAGCCGAGTTACTTCCTCTGCCGAACAAGCCCTCGCTGGCTGTGCTTCCCTTCCAGAATATGAGTGGCGATCCCGAGCAGGAGTACTTTGCCGATGGCATCGTCGAAGACATCATCACGGCCCTATCTCGGTTCAAATCGCTGTTCGTTATCGCGCGCAATTCCTCCTTCACCTACAAAGGCAGGGCGATAGACATAAAGCAGGTCGGACGTGAACTTGGAGTTCGCTACGTGCTCGAAGGAAGCGTCCGCAAGGCAGGTGGACGCGTGCGCATTGCGGGCCAGCTGATTGACAGCACAACAGGTACACATCTCTGGGCGGACCGGTTCGAAGGCAAGCTGGAAGACGTGTTCGAACTCCAAGACCAGGTAGCAACGAGTGTGGTCGGAGAGTTGGTGACAGAAGTAGTATTTGCAGAAATGGAGCGCGCCACGCGAAAGCCGACTGCTAGCCTGGATGCCTATGATTGCTATTTGAGGGGTCTTTCGCACCTATTCAAGTTTAGCAAGAACGATGCGGAAGTGGCGCTCGGTTATTTCCTCAAAGCCCTCGAACTGGATGAAAATTTTGCGCCGGCCTATGCTTGGGCTGGTCTAGCTTATGTTCTTCGTGCACAGAACGGCTGGATGGTGGACGCCGCGCAGGAGAGTGCAGAGGCTATTCATCTCGCGCGCCGCGCGATCGAATTGGGCCAGTTAAATGATTTAACACTATGTACGGGTGGAATGATACTCGCATCCATCGGTGGTGAGCTGGATTTGGGCGCAGAGTTTATTAGTCGCGGTCTTTCCATGAACGCCAATCTTGCAATGGGCTGGGAGTTTAGTGGTTTCGTGCATATCGGGCTGGGCGTGCATCAGACCGCACTCGAGCATCTACGTCGAGCAGAGCGGTTGAGCCCTCGGGGTCCAAGCATGACACAGGTGAAAACGGGTATGGCGGCAGCTCACTTTTACAGTGGCCAGTACGAGGAAGCTGCGCGTCTTGCGGAGCGGATCACTCGCGCGCATCCGACCTTTGCACCGGCTTGGCGGATCATGGCGGTCAGCAACGCATTGGGCGGCGATCAAACCTTAGCCGCCGAAGCGACCAAGCAGGCTCTTCAACTCGATCCGTCGCAGAGAATATCGTCACTGACTTTGCTCCCGCTACGGCGCGCGGAGGATCGTGAGCGTTGGAAGGAGGGTCTCCTTCGGGCAGGATTTCCGCAATAGTTGCGGTAAGGGTTACCCGAATGAGCCCGGTGCTCCCCCTCGTTCCCCTGTGGCGACCACGCGGCCCTGTGAACCTCGGCGGCGGCTGCGCGGCGTCCTACTTCGGCGGCGAGGGCATCGCTGAAGAATGGTGATCGACGATCATCCAGTGGTCGCCGCTCTTGAGATAGGTGAAGCTGTAGCGCGCTGGAAAGATTTTGCTCTCGCCATTCTGGACATATGAAAAAGTGTAGTACCCAGTGTTAATTGCAGTGTTGCCGTACACGCGGATTAGCTGATCGCCGAACGTTACTTTCAGACCCGGAAGAGCTTTGAAGGCACCCACGAAATAGTCCCGCAGCGCTGTCGGATCGGACCGGAGCTTCGGGGATATGGTCCCCCAAAGAACCGCATCGCTGGAATAGAGCGGAAGCACCTTCTCGGGATCATCCTCGCCTAATGCCTGCGCCCACGCTGCGGTTGCAGCCGCGACTTCGTCCTTGGGTTCGGCGGCGCCGGTCGGGGAGAACGAAATAACTGAGAACGCCAGCGCCAGGCTCACACCGGCGACTTGCAGAGAAACTCGCATAGCACGCCTCCTTCATACTGCGGGCCTAATGATGTCTGTTGAGCGCATACTGCGGGACGAAAGTCGAACAGCTAAATCCGACAACTAGGTGGCACACTACTTTGAAGAACCCGAATTGTCGCCAGAAAACCACGCACCAGTCCGCCACGCGCGGCGCTGGGGCGGTAGTCTCAAGGCTAGATTTTTGAAGCGACCCTGTGGCGACCACGCGGCCCTGTGAACCTCGGCGGCGGGCGTATTCCGGCGTTCCATTGCAACAAGTTAACTGCAGCCTTTCACGAGGCGCGTGCGCTGCCGATTGGGCCCGAACGAAATAGGAAGCGCGTGCTTGCACGCGGCCTGAGCGAATTGGCTAGAACTGAGGCTTGGCTTGAGGGCCAAAGGTCCCAGACGCGCCGTGGTCTCGATGGCGCACACGGCCCAGTGAACCTCGGCGGCGGCTGCGCCCTTTAAGGAGAAATAGTGAAGTCGGGGATGGCGGGCTTTTCAGCGCCCCGACAGCGCATTCACTGTGCGGCGGATTGGTCAGTGGGAAACACTGCCGTTTCGGCTTGTCGCGCCAGCTTGGTCCATCTTTCCGCTAGGTCTAGCCAATCCTTTGAGAAGCGGTCCGACGCTTGCTGCGCCATCTGTCGGCACGCACCGGCCTGATCGCGGTAGTAGTCTGCCAAAGTCTGAAGGCGGTTCGAATCCGTCATCGCGCTGCCTGAGAGAATCAACGCGCCGCACGCGCGAAAGGTACGACCGGAAGCCCGCCGACGGCAATAAACTGGGATAAATCGCCCGCAAGGCGGCGCCAGGGCGGCCGGAGGGCGCGGGCGGCGCGTTTAGTGATTGAGCCAGATCATGGCCCTCCATTTTGGCCCTCCGATAAGAGAGGCATGCCAGCCCTACTGTTCACGTGCCCGAGAACACAAATGAAGGTCCAGCACTGGCTGGACGACGATAAGAATATCTCTGCCAACGAGTACGAAGCTATCACCTGCCAAGCTTGCGCTCGGATACATCTCATCAATCGAAAGACTGGCAAGCTTCTGGGGCAAGAGGACGAGTAGGACTATGCCGACGGCAATCCAGTCCCTCCAGCCGATCGCTCACGGCGCGCCAGCGCTCCCTTGCAACGGATCAATCCTTGACGCCACCACCCAAACGAGGGTCGCTCAACGTCGAGCCAACTGGACGCCGTAGAAGATCATCCCTGAAACCAGCGCGCCGTAGAGCATCATCGGCCAATAGGCCGACGGATACTGCAGCCACATGAGAAAGATTTGGGAGCAGTTTGCCCATTCGCCCGAGATCGCACTGCTGCAGAGCGCGTGGAAGGGACTCTCAAGCCAGGCGAAGCCGAGGCCGCAGAGTGCGCCGGCCGCGCAAAACGCCAGCCAAGCGGCGAGATGTCTTCGGTCCCAAGCGAACGGGTTCATCACCAGCCGGCAGAAAAAGCCCCGCGGAAGGCGGGGCTAGTTCGGAGTAACATGAAGCGGTGGCTGTCACACCGCCGGGAGAGCATACGGCTGTCGGGCCACGGCGTCCATCGCCGCGAGGGTGGGCCGCCAACTGGGGGAGAAAGATGATTGGCGGCCCGTGCCGATCACCGCTGCGTAACCGGCATGGTGTGTAACCCGCCAGCTCGGCAACAATTCCCCGCCGGCGGCGTAGCATGTGCGGTAAACGCTCCGTCTATTATCGAGATAGATCACTCATTTCCCGTATGAGACGCTCCCATCGGGCTTCCGAACTCTCCTGATGAGAGGCTTCCGGGATGCCCTTTCGTCGTCGTCGAGGCTGCGCAACAGACGCTCGTCAGCGGGTTCGGGGAGTGCTTCCGTGGGGGGAAGGGGTACAGGTTCAAGCGAACGAGAGGCTGCGCCTTTACCCTTAAGCGCCGCCAAAAAACACGCCAAGCCGATCTCCATCAGTTTCCACCGCGAAACGGGTATCGTGATCTTTGCCTCGCGATCCATCGCGCAAAGGATGCCATCGATATAAACAATCACCTTATCGGGGCCGCCGCGCATTTCTCGCGCGGACGCATCGTAAAACGCGTCATCAGACCGGTTCCGATAAATAAATTGAGCTTCCATGACTAATCTCCGCGCGACATTACAGGCGGCTGTTGCCCTGCGCCGCCGTCGTCATCGCGAGTTTTACGACCACTTCGTCATTCGGTGCTTCGGAAATTCCCAGCCGCTACAGCTTGCAGCGCCAGTACTGGTGACGCTCTTTTGTGAAGTAGGTTCGACCGTGCGGGCAGATGTCGCGGTGGCGGTGATGCTCGGCCTCCGCCTGCCGGATGTCGTCTTCAGTCGCGAGTGGAAGTTGCTTAGGCGGTGCGGCGACAGGCGACGGGTTGGCGGACTGCACGTCCATCAACGCGAGCTGGGTTCGTGCGGGCAGCGGAAGACGGTCGCCCTTCTTGGTCGAAATCAATCGTCCGTCGAAATTGCTTTCGGTACTGGGCGGAGGCGCATCATGTGGCGTGTCGCGGAAGGTCGCGCCCGCCGCAATCATCAGAGTAGTAGACCAAACCGCCGCCGCAGCGGCGAGGATTTTCGCCCTCGTCATCTCTACTCCGACCAGCCCGTATAGATCGGCTCACTTGCGATAATCCTAAACCGGCTCCTGTGGATAAGCTGTGGATAATCTGCAACAGTCTGACAAGTTTTCGTTTTTGGAACAATGAGTTCTACCTCCAAAAAAAACTAACTGGTGAGATTTACTGTTTGGACCGGGGGAGGCCACGCAATCGCGCATCCGCCTTCGACCAGGCCTGTCCACAGCTTGTGATGGCTTGCTGACCCCACTCAATAAAATGCTCCCCCACCTTTCGACAGGGGTGCATTTGCCAGTTGTTCCGACACACCCCTGGAGACGATGGTGGAGCAATAGTTAATCTACAGCGACAGCGGTCGCCCGTGCTTGATCTGGGTCAATCGCGCGTGAGGGTGCTGATTGTGTGCAAGCGCAGGTCGGGCTTTTTTGCACCCGTGTGACGCATATCAATGCAGCCAGCCGACTTTTTGTTTATGCAGTCTGGCTTCAGCGGCTGTCGATTTAAGTCAGCTCGACTGAACCCCTTCATTTTAATTGTCCTAGGCACGGAGCAGTTTTGTTGCGCCATCATTCTCCAATGTTCAAATTGATCATAACCGAATGCACAAGTAATCCCGCCGAGTGGGAATGGTGCGTCTGCGACCTCAGCGATCGGCCGTTGAGGGTCGGTTGGAAAAGAACGCGCGAGGAGGCCAGGCACGAGGCTGAGAGCGCGCTATTCAATCTGCTCGCTTCCGGCGGAAATAGCCCTCGCAAGAAAAACATCCCGCCTCGCGGACATTAAAGCAGCGAGCCTTACGGGGTGGCCCTCTCTTTTGCCCTCGGTGAGTGGGTGTGTGATGGGCTCATGAATTCCAGCATCGCTATTTTAAGACGCTCTTCGGCCAAGCGCTTTTCGACGAAGTGCATTTCGACCTCGGTCAAGCGGGTTTTGAGCATGTTTTGGTAGTGACTAATATTTTGCTCATGGCTGCGCAAACGGGCATCTCTCTCGTCCATCACAAGCGCCTCACCAAAAATATGTTTTTGTAATGTAAGGAACCTTAGATCAAATATTTGCGATAAGCAAAATAGCCTGTGGATATCTTGGCATCAGGGCTTGCTTATCTCGAATCGGCGCTCTCGCGCCGCAGCATCGATAGGCTCCTTGCACAGCATGTGCAGGCAATACTTGCTAGCCTTGTTCTGGATGACGATACCGATTATGTGCATCGTTCCTTCACAGAGAGTCCACTTGGGACCGTCTCTGACCTACCCTTCTCCCTGACCACCACGCCCGCCGTCCCCGAGCCCTCCACATGGGCCATGATGATCGTGGGCTTCCTTGGCCTCGGCTACACGGCGTATCGGCGCAAGAACCAGAGCGCGCTGACGACTGCCCACCGTCACCACCGAAAGGCGCTTGTGCCCGGCGTCGCATTTCATGGTGACTTGATCAAAGCAATATGGCGCAAACCACCGGGGCACGACCATGATCCGGGGCGGTTTTTCCTTACCAGCACATTCAAAGGTTGCCGTCCCTAGGCTAGGATGCCGAGGAGGGGCGGATTTATGTCAGAACAAAAATTGCAGGAGCAAGAGCACCCGCTGGTTACAAAGCGGGCGCAGGGAGCGGTAGCCGTCTTGGCCCTGGCTACTACTCTCGGGATCGCCCTTATGAGCTTTCATTTGCTCATATGGGGGTTGCTAACGGCGTTTGCTGGCGTAGCTGGCGCTTTTTGGATTTACGGGGCCGATTTTGCACACCTGCGGCTTCGCTTATTAAGCCCGAATGGCAGGCTAATCAGCCCACCGCGTGAACTGACCGTATTGGTTGTCTTGATAGCTGCCGCAGTGATTGTACCAAGCGGCATTTTCCTACACGAATGGATTTCAGGGTCCGAAAGTGCTCATCTCGCGATGAACCGGGTTGTCGTGAAGGGTCTTATTGGCACCGCCATTAAAGAGGGCGAAGCCCTTACCAAGGATTGGGACAAAAGGGAGGCCGAAAGCTTTGAACATGAAACCAATTTCTGGACGAATAGAATAGGTCATCTCGTTGAAGATGCGTACGGAGAGGGAGAGGCGCGATTGCTAATGAGCGATGCTGGTTTCATCGCCTATACGGATGGCAAAAAACAAACCGAGACCCGCAATTGGATCATTCATCGACTGCAACGATTGAACGAACTTATTCCTCGCGTCGATTCACTCGCGATGCGTCCAACGTTTGATCCAAAAAACTATCATTGGGCTGACAAGTGCGCCGAATGCTAAATCTTTATCAATTGAGATGAAATTCGTCGATCCCCATCCCTTCGCCGATCCTGTTGCCGCAGCTCGCAAGCTCGTCGAGATCGCGAACGATCTGGAAGCCGTGCAAGATGGCCGCATCTATATCGAGCGGGTGAATGAGCCGTTTCTGGAGGCTGGTGGCAGCGGTGAGCAGTTTCGCGCTGGGATCGCTCGGGCCGTTGCGCTGGGGTGGCTCTGGCGGCACGAGAGTGGCACCTACGTGAAGTTCACCGACGGCGGTGCGGCGCTGTTCGCGTAGCTGAAAGGGGGCGGCAGATGGCAGACGATCAAGGGCTGTTGGGTTGGACGAAGTTCGTTATTACGGTTGTCGGAAGCACGATTGTAGCTGCCGCGGCGCTGTACCAGTATTGTTAACACGAGTAGCCAAACCGCGCGTCAGCCGTTTCTGGAAAAGCAGTCAGCCTTATGCTTTCAGGCGTCCGAGACCGCCGCCCGCTTAGCAACGACTCAACAGGCAGATCAATGGCAAAAGTCTTGGGATGATTTCTGGATGCTCTACTGGGGTCCTCTCGCCATTGTCGAGAATGAATCTAATCAGCCTAGCGCGACGAGCACTTTTGCCGAGGTTGCAGAGGCAATGATCGTTTTCGGAAACTTGATCAAGCCACTCGGACGCTCTTCGACAAAATTGCCCGCTGACAAGCTACAGGTTCCAGCAATTCGCATATCTCAGGCTTGCCAGCGTCTTGTTACGTCTTGGTGGGAAACCGGGATAATCTCTAAGTGGTTTGACTGGCTAACCCGATAGTGTTGCCCAACGTGAGCTTTGTGCCTTCGATATCCTTGTCGATGGCGACGACGATCTCTGCAAGCTCCCGCTCTCGATGCGCAAGGCTAACCTTGAACGGCTGCTGGCCCGTCGCCCCGAAGGCGTCTTCGTCAATCCGTTTGAGCGCGGCGAAATCGGTCCAGACCTATTCCGTGCTGCGTGCCGGATGGGCCTTGAAGGTTCGGTGTCGAAGCGGCGTGACCGGCCCTATCAGGCTGGCCGGAGCACCGGATCAAGGTGAAGAACCGTAAGCATCCAGCGATGGGTCGGGTGACGGAATAGCTTGCTCAAATGAGCCGGTCGTCGGACACTGGACGTCATGGCAGATGACGACAGCATGGCTCCCAAAGAACCGCAGATGTCACCGACACAGCGCCAACAGATCGGGTCATGGTTGGATGGCCCGATGTGGAACATGCCGCCGCTACGGCGCAACAATGTTAATTTAAACCCGCAGCCCGGCTTCGTGCCAGCGCCTATGCCTCAGTTGCCGAAATTGGTGATGAAGGCGATCATCGTACCCGGAGAAAAAACCAGTGAGGGCGTTTTAGTCGAAGCTATCGCGCTTCCTTGGCATGATATCATCGAAGAAGTCTTAAAGGACCCGTCTGCTGCCTTTCAAATTCCACCGAGAAAGTGGGAGGAGATCATCGCGGGCGCATACAAGAAGGCCGGATTTGACGAGGTGACGCTAACGCCACGTAGCGGCGACTTAGGTCGTGACGTGGTTGCCATCAAAAGGGCGCACGGCATCGTGCGGGTTATTGATCAGGTAAAGGCGTTCGCCCCTGACCACCTTGTAACTGCAGATGATGTGCGCGCTCTGATGGGCGTACTTCATCTTGACGGCGCATCAAAAGGATTTGTCACTACGACATCGGACTTCGCACCAATGATCAAAACCGATCCGCTTATCTGGCCGCTGATGCCTGCTCGGTTGGGGCTTATCAATGGAGTAGAGCTCCGCACATGGCTGGAGCGATTATCGCGGGATGGTTCTTAGCGTGTGCTATCCGGCAATTTCTGCCGCATAAGGTCTTTGGCAGGCGGTCGACCTGCTGGATATTTGACCCCATCTTGCGGATTACATTGGACGGAGAGGGAAACGTCAATGAATTCCACACCGAATACAAAAGATGACTTGATCTCGCGCGCCGATGAACAAATCGCGCGTGCCTACGAACAAATCGCGCGTGCCGATGAACAGATTGCGCGTGTGTCTGAACAGTTTTCGAAGATTGAGCGCGATGCCGCACACGATCCTTCGGTTGGACCCGCCGCGCAGCCACCGCATGGGAGGCTTACGCGGCGTGGCCTCGTTGGCCTGCTGTCGGCGGTAGGTATCGTCGGCATCGTAGTCGTCTTCGTTTTGCAATCGTCTCATGGCGGCGTGATGCTGATTGGCGCACAATGGGCGCCGCAGCTCATTTCAACGCCATCCTTGCCATCGAAAAACCCACCGTTTCCAGCACAACCCGATCCATCGCCCGTTCAAGTGTCCGCGGCGGAGGCGGCGCCGCCGCAGGCAGCACCATTGTCCCACACTGGACCACAGGACGCCGCTACGGCTGCCTCGCCGGCTTCAGAGCTGACACAGTTGCTGCAAAAGATGACAGGCGATATCGCAAATCTAGAGCAAGCGATGGAACAGCTTAAGGCGAAGCAAGACCAAATAGCCAGCGACAATGCGAAAGCCGTTGAGCAGCTCAAGACGAAGCAGGACGACATGGCGCGGCTGCTCGCCAAGGTTTCCGAGCAAAGCGCGTTGCCCAAGACGCCTTCACCTTCGGCGGGACCGACCCATTCGCCGCAAGCCAGAATGCAGCCGCAGGCGTCACCGCCGCGCCGGCAGTACCCACCGCGCTGGCGATACCCACCGCGGTGGCAGTACTACGACGACGAATGGTAATCTCAGTAAACGTAGCGATATCGTTGAAGTCCGCCTCCACGCGGCCGTCCGACCTTCAGGCCCGCTGGCTTCGGTCCGCTCGTGTCCGCATCGGGTCATTCGCGACCAAACCAGCCGACTCTGCCTGCCGGTTGATGTCCGCTTCTCTCCAAAAGCGACCTGATTGTCGCGCGCATGCGAAATGACGCGAAGGGCCACGACCAGACTACGCGGCTTGATCCAGACGCTGATCAATTTCATTGCGCAACAATCCGAAGTCGATCGGTTTGGTCAACAATCCGGCCGCCCCGAGTTCGGCCGCCTTCTTCCTCGTCGCTTCATCACCGTACGCCGTAATCATGATCACGGGCACATTCGGCCGCGTCGCTTTTACCTTAGGCAACATTTCAAGCCCGGTCATTCCGGGCATGTTGATGTCGGACAGGATCAAACTCAGGGAGGGTTCGGCGATTGCCTTCGCGCGCTCCAGCGCCTCCGGCGCGGAGGTCGCAAACTCCATGATGAACCGCCCGGTGCGAATATCGCGGCGGAATTGCTGACGAAACAGGGTTTCAACGTCAGTCTCATCATCGACCACGAGAATATAGGTGCTCATCTCTGCCCCCTGCTTCTGCTCCCGCGGGGATATTACGCGGCAATATAATGATGAACTCTGTAAACGAACCGGGTTCGGTCAAAACGTCAATCGTACCGCCGTGCTGTTTCGCTACGATGTCGTGGCTCATGGACAGCCCGAGCCCAGTACCTTCGCCAGCGGGTTTCGTTGTGAAAAATGGGTTGAAAATCTTTTCCCGAATTTCAAGTGGGATGCCCGTACCATTGTCGCGGATGCGGATCTCGACCTTTTCGCCGAGATTTCGTGTCACTGCCTTCAGCTTCGGTTCGAAGCCGTTGCTGGCTGCAACGGCGCGCTTGGTTGCAGCGTAAAACCCGTTCGAGATCAGGTTCAAGAGTACCCGAGTGATTTCCTGCGGGTAAATATCCGCAACTCCGGCCGCCGGGTCGAAATCGCGCTCCAGAGTAATGTTGAAGTCCTTCCCTTCTGCGCGAGCACCGTGGTACGCAAGGTTCAGACTCTCTTCTATGACGGCGTTGATCTCGACCGGCCGATGTTCGCCCGACCCGGAACGCGAGTGCAACAGCATGTTTTTGACAATGGAGTCGGCACGCTTGCCGTGTTGGACGACTTTTTCCAGATTGCCCTTCAAGAGGTCGCGAATTTCGTCCAGCTCCTCGCGGTTTTTGTCGTCGAGCTTAGCAAGTTCAAGCACGTCGTTCATCTCGTTGACCAACTCGACCGAAAGGGCTGAGAAATTATTGACGAAATTGAGCGGGTTTTTGATCTCATGGGCAATACCGGCGGTTAGCTGACCGAGAGAGGCGAGCTTCTCGGTCTGAACGAGCCGGTCTTGCGCCGCCTGCAAATCGCGCAACGCCGTCTCAGCGGCGTCCCGCGCGGCACGGACGGCCTGCTCGGCACGTTTGCGCTCTGTGATGTCGCTGTAAATTAGCACGAAGCCGCCGCCCGGCACCGGGTTACGACGCACCTCGATGACGCGACCATCGGGTCGCGTACGCTCAATGCGCAGCTCCTGCCGGGGATCTTCGTTAGCGCGGCTCAGATCAGCTTCGAGATCGGTAGAGTACTCGCCGCGATCCACAAGATATCGGAAATATTCGGCATAGCTTGGCCGCTCTGCAAGGAGGGCGTCGGGCAAATCGAGCATCTCCTGGAAATTGCGGTTCCACGCGGTAAGGCGCGCCGCGGCATCGAACATGACGACGCCGTCCCCCATATTGTCGAAGGTGACGCGCAACTCGGCCTGACGCTCGCGGAGCTCGTCGAAGAGGCGCGCATTCTCGATCGCGATCACCGCCTGGTCAGCGAAGGTGGTGGCCAGCTCGATCTCCTTTTCCGTAAAGGCTTCGACGCGCGTCCGCGCAATGCCGAATACGCCTATCAGCGCGTCCTCGCGTAGTAGGGGAATGCCGAGGGTCGTGCGATAGCCGGCGATCTTTTGTCCTTCGCTAAGGGTGTATTCTGGATCCTGTAAGACATCGGGGATGAGGACGGCTCGACGCTCCAAGGCGGCGCGACCGGGTGTCGAGCCGCGGCCAGGCGTGAACGGATGCGTTAGGAAGAACTCTCTTGCCTCCGCCGAAAGCCCCCAAGCCGCGACCAGGTGCCACAAGTCATGTCGCAGGTGGAACATATACACTTGGTCGGCACCGCAGAGGCGCGCCACCGTGTCCACCAGAGTTTCGAGAACCGTTTCTAGCTCGACCGACGAGCGACTGATGACTTTCAACACGTCGGCCGTTGCCGTCTGCTGCTGCAGCGATTCCTCTAGGTCGCGGGTCTTGGCCTGCACCTCGTCAAATAGGCGGGTGTTCTCTATGGCGATCACCGCCTGGTCGGCGAAAGTGGTAACCAGGGCTATTTGCTTTTCAGTAAAAAGCTCGACGCGCTGGCGCGCGAGTACAATGACGCCGATTAGCTCGTTCTCGCGCAGCAACGGGACGCCGAGGGTCGTATGTTGTCGGGCGAGCGAAGTGGCCTGGCTCAGCGTGTACTCCGGATCGACCGCCACGTCTTCAATCTGGATAGCGTGCCGCTCCAAGGCAACTCTACCGGCAATGGTCCCGCGACCGGGGCTTATCGGATGACCTTGCATAAACGCCCAAAATTCGGGCGAGAAGCCGAAAGTTGCCGCCGCGCGATATTGTTCCCCCTCGCGGCGGTGAATAAAAGCCATTTCAGCTTCGCACAGCCGCGCGGCAGATTCGACAAGAGTATCTAGCACTGTCTGCAGATCAAACGCCGAGCGGCTGATGACCTTGAGTACGTCAGCGGTCGCCGTCTGTCGCTCCAGCGCCTCCCTGGTCTCATTGAACTGCCGTCCGTTCTCGATGGCGATCACCGCCTGGTCGGCGAAGGCCTCGATCGCCTCGATCTGGCGCGGGGTGTATGGTGTCAGGTACGATTGCCGCAGCGTAATGCCGCCGATCACCTCACCGTCGCGCACTAGGGGTACCGTCAAGGTCGCACGCGGTCCGCCAATGCTGATAGGGCCACCTTCGACGAGTTCCGCGTCTTCGAGCGTATTTGGAATGTGGATCGTGCGTTTCTCGCGAGCCGCGCGGGCGAGCGCTGACCCTTTTTTATCGATCGAGATCGGATGATCTTTCATGTGCTGCAGCAGCTCAATCTGAACTCCGGAGAATGCTACGACATGGAATTTGCCACCGCGCAAAATGAAGATCGTGGAGGCTTGGGAGCGACAAAGGTCTCGCGACGTCTGGACGATGACGTCGAACACCGGTTGCACGTCTGAGCGCGAACTGGCAATTACCTTCAGGATTTCTGCCGTGGCCGACTGTTGTTGCAGAGCATCCCCGAGTTCCCTGGCAAGCTTGGTCACCGTTGTCTGTTGGCTCTTACCCGAGCGACCGCGAGCGGGCCGGCTTTTGGCCTCGCTGGACCGCCTGGAAGGCGCTGCCTTGCGCGGCGACTTAAGCTTCTTGCCAAGACGTTTCTTGTCTCGCGCCATGTCCGCTCAGCCCCTCACCGCGCTTCGAAACGGATAGTATCGGTTCGGCCTAGGGGTCCGAAAGGGGTGAACCTTCGATTTCGAACGGCGCTTTCGAAGTGCGGTTTGGGTCATTCGCGACTGAGCCAGCCGGTCGTGCCTACCAGTCGATGTCCGCTTCGCCCCCAAAGCGACCCGACGGTTTAGCAACTGCAAAATGACGCGAAGGGCCATTTCCGGACTCACGCACCGCAGCAAAAATGCGTCCTAATCGATCACCTCGTCGGAGAGCGCGAGCAGCTTCTCCGGCACGGTGAGCCCCAGCGCCTTCGCGGTCTTGAGGTTGATGACAAGCTCGAATTTAATCGGCTGCTGGACCGGCAGGTCCGCCACCCTAGTGCCTTTGAGAATCCGGACGACGTAGTCGCCCGCCTGGCGATACATCACGGCAAAGTCGGCCCCGTAGCTCATCAACCCCCCAGCGAAGGCGAATTCCCGCGTAAAGAAGATCGCGGGGATCGAATGTCGTGCGGCAATGGCGACGAGCTGATCTCGCCGGTCGGTGAAGAACGGGTCAGCGGTGACGAGTAGCCCTGCGACCCGCTGCTGAACGGCAAGCGCGATGGCGCTCTCGATCTCCTGGTCGCTGCTGGCTTTCAGGACAATGATCTTTTGCCCCAGGCTTTGCGCCGCCCGCGGCACATCCTTCAAGTAAACCTCGGCGTCGGCCAAAAGTGGATTTATCAGTACTGCAATCAGAGCGGCGGTCGGAACAAGCTCGCGCAGCAACGCCAGCCGCCTGGGTTCGAGGGCGCTCGCGTGGAAAGTCACTCGAGTGAGGTTGCCGCCTGGACGATTGAAGCTTGGGACAAGACCGACCCGGACCGGATCATCGCCACTCACGAACAGGATCGGAATCGTCGCCGTCGCGGCCTTGGCCGCACGAACGCCTGCCGCCATGATGACATCCACTCCACGCTCAACCAGCTCCGCAGCCAACGCCGGCAAACGATCATTTCGTCCGTTCGCCCACCGATAGTCGATGGCCAGGTTGTGCCCTTCGACGTAGCCTGCTTCGGCCAAGGCTGCGCGGAATGCAGAAACGCGGGGGACGGAATCGGCGGCCGATCCGCCGTGGAGCAGTCCGACAACTGGAATTGCGGATTGCCGCGCCCGTGCCGCGAGCGGCCATGCCGCCGCCGCGCCTAACAGCGTGATGAACTCGCGCCGTCCGCTAACGAACACCGGGGGTTCTCTTCTGCACTCGGTTTTAACGTGAATGCCGGACCCGCGACGTCACCAAATCAGACATATGGCGGCGGCTGCGATCATCACCCACGCCGTGACGACGAAACCCTGCTCGATCCTGTCCATGATTGCGCCCAACCCACGGGAACAACCATGATCCCGTTTTGGGGTGACGTCCACAACATTCTAAAGTCGAGGATTGGAGGGATAACGATCAAGACTGCCGCACCGCAGCAAGTGGCCAGTTGATTCAGGTCGACCTAGCCGAAAAATTCAGAGGGAAACGCCATGAGCGAGAGCGTCGGATAATTCTTATCGGATGACTTGTAACGCCGCGTCCCGCGAAATCATCATTCAGCGCCGCAAATGTGAACCCGTTCACATCGGTTTGCAGCAAAACGGGTTAGTGATTGATATCCAGCGGAGTTCGATCATGTGGACACGTTATGAGCTCATTTCCTTTGGTTTCGTTGCGGCAGTGAGCCTTACTGGTGTTGGGCTGCTCTCAACACTTCTCTTCTAACGTCCGACTCAACCCCTGTCGCAAGTTCCACGCCGCGCCGTGCGCAACCATGCTTCGCGATGGTTGGTCCGGTCGTCGCTAAGTCTGCCCCAGGGGACCGGATGGGAAGGAAGCCGACACGCCATTTGCGATGATTTGCTGCTAAACGTCAGTTTTTCTCGTGAGTGAAGTTGCGATCTCGTTGGCCGCCGCGATCTACGCGGGGTGCGTGCCAACTCATCCCGAGCAGCGCGCAACGCAACCCGTCGCGCTCGGTCATGTCGCGCAGGCGACCGACGAAGGGAATGCTCTCGCCCTCT
>Ga0307474_10001901_pt1 | contig 15061 bp, 14 predicted proteins | sample atmos_gasesECM1C_2_FD_203312 | JGI IMG/M metagenome (GOLD analysis project Ga0307474, IMG submission 203312) | Hardwood forest soil microbial communities from Morgan-Monroe State Forest, Indiana, United States - atmos_gasesECM1C_05 | ecosystem: Environmental > Terrestrial > Soil > Temperate... | reverse complement strand
GGGCGTCGTTACGATCATCGTGCACGAAAGCACCTTGCCAATGTAGCCCTCGGCGACCAGGTCCCTGACGCGATTGAACTCGCGGGCGCCGCGGACTTGCAGTCCCACCATGTGGTGGACCCCTTTGCGGACCGCCAAATCACGCATCTGCTGAGCCTGCTCGGTAGTGGCCGCAAGCGGCCATTCGCAGTAGAGATGCTTGCCGGCATTCAAAGCAGCCATCCCCAGCTCATGGTGAAAAGGCACCTTCACGCAGATCGCGACGAGGTCGACGTCGGGATGCTGGACCATTTTGTAAGGATCGGCAAAAGCATGGGGAATTCCGAAATGCTTTGCCGTTTCGTCTGCGGTTTCCTGGCGGCTGGTGCTGACCGCCGTGATCTCGAACTCAGGGAGCGCGTTCAATGCTGGAATGTGGGCATCGCGCCCCCAGCCGTTTCGCATACTTGCTCCAATGATACCGACTCGGATTTTTTCTATCGCCATATGTTTTCAAGCTCCCGCGGAAGCCAGTTCAATCCCCGCCGCGTCCTAATTGTTGCCAGCCTCCAACGTGAACAGCCTTTAGTGAACCGAGACCTTCGCTCCTTTGCCTGGTTCATTTCTTTTCAGCAGAAATGAAGCCACAAACATAATCAGTGAGCCCATTGCCAGCAGCCAGTAAATATCGACGTATGAGAGAACAGCAGCCTGGGACTGAACCAGAGCGTACAGTCGCCCAATTGCCTGTTGTTGAGCAGTATGCGCACTTACACCGGCGCGTGTCAGGCGCACGGTAAGAGCTGCGATAGACGCGTGAAACCGCCCCGAAGCTGTGTATTCCGCCAGGACGGATTGATGATACTGACTGCGTCGAGCAATCAGGGTCGTGACCGCGGATGTGCCAACGCTCTGCCCCATGTTGCGAAAGAAATTCATCAGTCCGGCGGCGGCATTGATTTTTTCCGCCGCCAGCCCGACATATCCGGCAAGCGTGAGGGGGACAAATAGAAAAGCCACGGGGATGTACTGCCACACACGTAATAAAGTGGCTGAGCGGAAACTCATCAGCAGATCAACCTGCTTGCTCGATATGTACATTGCTATCGCCAGACCTATCCAACCGAAAGCTATGATATGACGCGCCTGAAATTTGGTGGTGAGTTTGCCCACCATGGGAAGCACGACCAGCACTACCAGAGCGCCGGCGGAAAGTACCATCCCGGCTTTTTGTGCTGTATATCCCATGAGAGTCTGCAGGAGTTGCGGCATGAGCACTGTGGAACTGAATAAGGCCGCTCCCAGCATCAGGAACATTAGATTGGTGGTCGCGACGTTGAAGTTTTTGAACAAACGCACATCCACGATTGGCTGTTTCTGAAACCATTCCCAAATGACGAGCGAAACCAGGCCAGCGACCGCAATCACGACCAAGGTCGTTATGAAATGAGATCCGAACCAATCATCTTCCTGTCCCTTGTCGAGGGCGATCTGTAGCGCGCCTACGCCTACGGTCAGCAAAGAAAATCCGATGAAGTCGAAGCCCGAGAGACGGGCCTTCAGGCGGGCTATGTACGGGGGATCTTCGACCAGCTGAGAGACCAGCAGGAGGGCGACAATTCCCACTGGAACGTTGATGTAGAAAATCCAGCGCCAGGAGTAGTTGTCGGTGATCCAGCCTCCCAGCGTTGGACCGATGGCAGGAGCGCAGATGGTTGTGATTCCGTATAACGAAAAGGCGAGCCCTCGCTTCGCGGGAGCAAAGCTATCACCCAAGATGGACTGCGCCATCGGCTGCAAGCCTCCTCCGAACGCGCCTTGCATGACTCGAAACAAAAGTAGAAACCCAAGGCTGGGTGCGATCCCGCAGAGAAAGGAACTCGCCGTGAAGAATGTGATGCAGATCAAAAAGAAGCGCTTCCGACCAAGCGATGCGACCAGCCATCCGCTTAGCGGAAGTACGATTGCATTGGAGACCAAATAGCTAGTCAGCACCCACGTGCTCTCGTCATTGCTGGCCGCCAGACCACCCGCGATGTGGGGCAGCGCCACATTGGCGATGCTGGTATCGAGCACCTCCATGAACGCGGCCAGAGAAACCGCGCCCGCAATGAGCCAGGGGTTGACTCTAGGCTGCCAAAGTTCTTCTGCGGCGGCACCAGATGGGGTAGGGCTCATCGCACCTTGACCTCGGGCTCAACCGACAAGCCCGGCTTTAACAGTCCTTCCGCATTGAAGTCCGATCCCGGATTGCGATCATCAGAGCGATCGAAATCGATGCGCACTGGCACCCTCTGCACAACTTTCACATAGTTTCCTGTAGCGTTCTCCGGAGGCAACAGACTGAACACCGAGCCCGCGCCGGCGCCCAGGTTGGTTACATGCGCTTTCCACGTGCGGCCATAGGCGTCCACCTTGATTTCTACCGGTTGGCCCGGCCGCATGTGGGCAAGTTGCGTTTCCTTGAAGTTGGCCGTAACCCAGACATCATCGAGCGGAACCACTTCTACCAGTTCTTGCCCGATGCCGACGTTCTGGCCCACCTCCACGGTCTTCTTGCCGATAATTCCGGTAACTGGAGAACGAACGACTGTATAGCTGAGGTTAAGGTGCGCTTGGTCGAGCTGCGCCTTGCGTTCTCGCATCTGAGCATCGGCTGCCTCTGCCTTGGCGCGGGTCATCGAAACCTGTTGCGGCGCGGTCTGGGCGCTGCGTAAATCGGCCCTCGCCTGCAGGAGCTTCCCTTGTGCCTGGCGCACCGCTTGCTCAGCCGCCTGTACACTCGCTCTGGACGACACGACGCCGGATCGATTTGCTTTTGCCGTAGCAACCGCCTGATCGTACTGCTGATGCGAAATATCTTCCTTAGCGACTAGTTGTCCATAGCGCACCAGGTCCGCGTCGCTTCTCGCAGCATTGGCGTCGGCCTGTTCCAAAACCGCTTTCGCAGACTCGAAATTATGCTCGGCGGCACTGAGGCCTGCCTGTGCGTTGAGCACTGCGGTGCCCGCAGAATCGAGGTTGCTCTGCGTGGTAACGGAGGTAATTGGTACGTTGAAGCGAGAACTTGCGGCACTGGCCTGCGCGTCGGCGAACGTTGCCTGCGCCTGTTCCATCGCGATCTTGTAGTCCTTAGGATCGATGGTCACGAGCACATCACCAGCGTGGACAAGCTGTCCTTCGATGACCGGAACTTCGAGCACGTATCCGTTGATTCGAGCGCTCAAGGGCATGATGTGGCCGTTTATTTGTGCGTCGTCCGTCGACTCCCACGCCAGACTATTTCTCACGAAGAGGCCCCCGCAGATGATCACCAAGGCAAGTAGCAGCAACGCCGCGGCGCGGCCTCCCCGTGGATGCTCGCGAAAAATCCGGCGCAGGCCTTGCTTCGTTTGGTTATCGTCGGGCCGTTCGAGTTTCACTTTTGCGACCGGAGTGGACGTTTCGTCCAACTCCGTCCCTTGTCCAGACATCTAGCGTCCTCCGAGATATTGGCTGAAATTGGTTCGTGCAACGCCGAGCGCACGAGCGAGCGCCAGTTTTGCGAAATTGTGGCTGTACAGGCTGGTGATGTATTGGTCGTTTGCGCTGGCCAGGGATTGTTCGGACTGCACTACCTCGACGCTATCAGTGACGCCTGCCGCAAAGCGCTCCTTAGAACGGGCTACGTTGTCGTTGGCCAAGTCCACATTCTGATGAGCGACGTCCACTTGCTCTTTGGCGGCATTCAGATTGAGAAACGCAGTGCGAACGTCGTAGTCGATCTGTCCGCGGACGTTTTCCGCTTCCGCCTTCCTCTGCCGCAGGGCCGCTTCCGCTTGGGTGACGTCGCCCTTGATGCGGCCGCCGGTGAAGATGGGTAGATTGACTCCTGCCTGGAAACTGAAAATTCCGTGGGACTGACCGAACGCTGGTCCTTGGTCGCCATAATCGCCATTCACCGCCACCACGGGATAACGCTGGCCTTTGGCCGCCGACAGTACCTGCTCTGCCGATTTCACTGATTTGAGAGCCGAACGGAAATCGCTGCGCGAACTGTAGGCCATCTTGAGTGCGTCTTCGACGGAGGGCGGGTTGAGGTCCGCATACGGAAGTTGGTCGGCAATCTCGAAGGCTTGGCCAAGAGGCAGGCCGATGGCGCGACCGAGGGAGAGTTTCGCAACCTCGAAGTTGTTGCGTGCAACACTCAGATTGTACTGTTCGGTATGAAGCTGGACTTCAGTCCGAGTCACGTCGATTCGTGGACTGGTGCCGGCCTGGAATTCGTCCACCGCCTGATCATAGAGAGCCTTCGCATTCTGCACTTGCGCTACTTCGGCTTCAATGCGGGAGCGGGCGTCGATGACCTGGAGATAGGCATTGCCCACGGTCAGCGTAATCACATCCAGCGTGTCTTTGTAACTGAGCTGGGCGGCCTGTTCGGCGGAGCGCGCAGCACGGAAACGCTGAATCGATTCGTAGCTAAAAAGCGTCTGACTGAGACTTGCACTCGCCGTGCTGTAACTGAATGGGCCGACAACCCTTGGGATGCCGGGTATCTTGACCGCGCCGAGGCCCAAGGCTGTGAAATTCACCTGGTCGACGTTCTCATTGATTCCTGCACTTACTTGCGGGAGGAGACTGCTTAATGCGATCAGTCGTTGACCGCGGGCGGACCTGGTGTTCTCGTCACTTTCGATTACGCCCAAGTTATAGCGCATAGCCCGGCTGATGGCATCGCTAAGCGTGAGCCGTAGAACTTCGCTGGTGGCGGGGCCGCTGGGAACGCTTCCGAGATTCGGTGAGACCACTTGCGCCCAGGATGCAGGCGTCGCGAGGACTAGCAGTGCGAGGACTAGCAGCGCCAACGTGCACAATCTGTTTATACCGGGGGCTCTTGCGCTTGAGAGGCCGACATTCGCAGAACCAGGTCTCGCAGAACCAGGTCTCGCCAACATCAGTTTGTTTCCGTGCTGCATTTTTATTCGCATCCCTCGCATTCTCTGCATCGTTTTCTCTTTTTCCGAGGGCGCTAACTTCCCTTTTGCCCGTGTGTAATCAGACTCGGGAATCCGTCTGATCTTCATTCGGCGTCCGCGTGAGCACCCGCGTGTTCAGCCTTCCATCGCAACGCCTGGGAGTAGGCCCTGGCGACAATTCCGCGGGACACGTCCAGCAAGAGCGCGCAATCGACGAGTGAGGCGTGTTGTATTCCCCGCAGGACCAATGCGCAGCGAGCAAGGGGGTCGAGCGCCGCAATGATTTCTCGTGGATCGATGTGCCGAAGCGAGATGATCTGATCGTCGGAAAGCACGTCATCCTCGGCGTGTTCGGACGGCGACTCCACAAAGTATGTCGCCGAGGCGGAAATGAGATCGCGGACTTCCCTGACCGCCGCCCGCACGGTTGCATATTTCGCCCACCCGTTGAGCCACTCGCGAAACACACTGCTATAGTTCGAGGACAGAGCGCTCGCGTTTACAACCGCCAAGTCCGCGAGGACGTGGTCTCCAGTAATGAGCAGTGCGATCCAGTACAGGTATTCCCGTTGCTCATCGAAAGCCAATTGGATTTCATGGCTCGAGGCCAGGCCGCCGTTGGGCCGTTCTTGTCCTCGCTCAGTCGAATGAAACCATTCCATGATGGGTCACTTACTTTCGTTAAACGCCGCGGCTTTCCCTCGGCGGACGGGGGGGAACTACGATGGACCAGCATCTCCGCAATCTGACGGATCCTGTTGTCGGAATCGTCCAACGCGGAAACAAGTCCCTGATAGGCTGCAAGGTTTCTCCGGTACTGCCAGTCCACATGGCAGGCAAACAAATACAAGGGATCGTGGTTTCCCGGTATAGCGCATCGTTTCGATAACTCAGTGCGCGCCAGATCTCTGCCGACCTTTCCCAAACTGACATCTTCTCGAACTACATCTCGCTTTCCGCGTCATACTGCATCGCCAAGAGTCTTGTGGTCTGCAAACGCGTTACATCGCCCGGAGGAGAGCAACGGCACATTTCGGCGCCATCGGCAAATGCAGGCGTTCGCAGACGTGAAGGGGGTAACAGTTCTCGGCGACGAACTCCCCACCAATTTGCGCTAACCACGACAGCGCCTCTTCCCCGATTGCATCGACGAATGTCACCTCCGATAGATTCACGATAAGTCGCGGCGGAATCTTGCAGCGCGCCACCAGATCCCTTGTGTCCTTGGCAAATGGCCCAACGAACCGGCCTTCCAGTCGCAAGGTCACAGTGTCCCCAATATGGTGGCGTTCGACACGCAACATCGATAATCTCCATTGGCGAGCTTTCGCGATCGACTACGTCGGATAGTGCAGCTGGCATGCCATCGCAGTTAGTGTTCTAACTTGCTGGATGCGCAGGATCTTTTGGCGTGAGAGGAGTTCGGTGTCATGCCCTATTGCGGGCGATGCCCGAATTTGGGCATCTGGAGTTCGGCTGAGAGCGGTGGCTCACGTTGAAGAGCCGAATCACGCTGGCGAACAGAAAGCTCACCGACAACGCGCACATCAGCACGGCTATTAATGCGTTTGGGTTCTCTCCGGTGTCCACACAGTGCACACGACCAGGTTTCTGTTGCGGGAGGTTGGTTGAGAGAGAAAATCTTTGTGCTTCAGCCTGATCCAGTTTCTCGAGCCTATTTACTTGTTCAAACATTCCCAGGAATCCCCGCCTAGCGGCATGGGACATCGTGGGAATAAGGCCGCTCATTGCACGCGATTTAATTTCCCGAACAGACGATATCAAAATCGGTGGGAATGAGGCCATTCGCGCCAACCGAATTGACCACCATGCCCCCTGGTCCTTTAGTGGAAATCTGGAGCGACGAAATAGGTGCGACGTTGTTGTTGACACTGGTTGCCACGCAATTCACATTTTTCTGGAATACACCGTTCCGAAAAAGAATTTCATAGCTGCCGGTCGCGTTGAGCGCAACATCCAGCCAGTCGCTGCCGTTGACCTTGTCTTGCTGTCTGACATTGCCGTTGGCGCTGATCTCAGCGCTTGCTTGCTTTGCCGAAACCGAATCGGCCACGGCCAGGGGAAGCTTCGTACTGCCTGGGGGACAGACGCCAGAAACAGCGCTCGTTAAGGTACCTGCCGTACTTAGGCAAAACAGTTTGGTATGTTCAGCCCTAGCGATCCTCGGGGCAAGAAAAAGCATACATCCCATCGATAATACGGCCACACGGCCGTAGTGCCTGACTTTCATGAAATTCTCCTGTGAGTTGAAGAGTTATGGTGCGAACACAAGACGTGAGTGCAACTAACATTCCAACGGAAGTTGGCCGTAAGTTATTGGAGGTTCTGGCACGCTGGATGTGATCAGAATGGTTGCCATGCCCTATTGTGGGCGGTGCCTGAATGTGGGCGGAGCCGGGAAGAGGGGGAGCGCCACTAGAATACGGCCCAGTTCAACCTCGACAGCGGTGTGCTACTTCGTCAGCCTCAACCGACTCCGAACAGGGCCCGCGTGCGATCTGCGGGAGGCCGGCGTTCATTCAGGAAGACCTGCCACGCAGGGCGCCAGCCAGCTCCGCCGTGGTGACAACGGCCGCCAGCTTCGGGATCACGATGTCGAGCAGCATCGCATGGACCTCTGCATCTGGGTCGGCGCAACAATCGCGGACAACGACCAAACGATAATCCAGATCGCCGGCGTGGCGAACGGTCGACAGCACGACGCCGCTGGTATGGACACCGGCGAGCACGAGCGTGTCGATGCCGTTGGCGCGGAGCAGCGTCTCCAGGTCGGTACCAACGAACGGGCTGAGGCGGTGCTTGACCACGATCGCTTCCCCCTCTCGCGCCGCAGCGGCCGGATGGATCGCGGCGCCTTCGGTCCCGGCCACCGCGATTCCGTTTGCCTTCACCCAGCTGAACAGGAGGTTACGGGGGCTGACCTCGGGATGACCGGGCCGGAATGCGACAATAACATGGATCACCATGATGCCCGCATCTCGTGCCGTGGCGATCAGATCAGGCACGCACGCGATCGCACCGCCTGATTGCGCAGCCGTCATGAACCTGGTGAGGGCATCGACCTGATAATCCAACAGCAGCAGCGCGGCGCTCCTGGGATCAATGTGCGCAAGCTCAGGCATAGGTTTCTCCTTTTTGGCAGCGGCGCTCCGGTTTAGTGCGATACCTACCGCGACGCCAGACCTGCGCCCGCAGGGAGTTGCAGCACGAATTGATCATCCATAATGGGTCCATTAATGGTCAGCTTCGTTACTTGAAGCTTGATCGAGTATTCCTCCCGCGGGCGCCAGATCTGTATGTTGGTTGGGAAACTGACCCCATTGATTTCCCTATATTCGTCGTAGTGAACGTCAGTGACGATAGATCCGTGCTCGTCATATAAGAGTTGCTGGTGTGGCTGCAGATCAGTTCTGTCAAACACAACCTTGCGCGACAGATGCCACTCGTGGCCGTTCTGTTTGATGATGTTGAGTGAATAATCAGGCCGGAGCGTCGCTTTCTGGGTTCTGTGATCGATCACTTCATGCTCGCTCGCTTCCAGCACAGCCAGCTCGTTCTGAAGGTCTACAGCCTGCAGAAGCAGAGCGTCGTAGATCACCTGCGGCCTGAGATTTCCGAGAGGCTCGGTGGATGGACTTGCTTCCTCGTTGCCACCGACAATGAACTGATTCTTAGACGGGATCCACAGTTTGAACTCCTGGCCGCTACTCGCCATATCGAACACGTGGCTCTGCAGGATGGGGAAGAGTCCGATCATCCGCAGCGAGCAGGGCTTCCGCGCCAGGATGTAGCCACGGATCTCCTGATATTCCGTAATCTTGCCCAGTTTGCTGCCGCCGATCGAAACCGTAATGCCGACTGTCGCCTTCAACGTCTGAATCTCGGTGGCATCGGCGTTGATGCGCTCAATTAAGTCCTTACTGGTCGCTGTTTGAAGCGGCGCTGTGCTCATGCGAACAGCAATTGGACGGGATCGGGACAAACAACCGCCAAGCGGAACCACGCCGATAAGTAGGAGGATAAGTGGGAGAGTACGTAAACACCGATAGCCCTCTATCATGGCGCGCTTTTGTCCGTCTTCCGTTGCGGGATACGGCATCCATCGGCTAGACCTTCGCGGTTTCCGCCGCATAAGGCAGTGCAGGCAGCGTGCCAACAAAAAGTTGAGCGTAAGTTGTTGCGAATGCAACGGGGTCAAAACGTGATGCTGCTCGCGGTCATGCCCTATTGCGGGCAGTTGCCCGAATGTGGGCAGGTTGGAGACGGTCTGTAAGTGAAGGTCGGTCCCTATCTCGGGCCGTCGATGGTTAGGGGCGCGTCGGTCTCAGTAGTCAGCCTTCGTGATATTGAGTCGCCGCATTTTGTTTTGCAGGGTCGTGCGCTTCAGCCCGAGACGCTCCGCCGCCGCTCCGGCACCGGAGATTCTTCCCGATGCCACTTTCAGCGCCTCAATGATCGCCTGGCGCTCCGCTTGTTGGAACGTTGATACGGGAGCAGCATTTCGGGCGGATGACTTCTTGAGTTCAGCGAGGGGAACATTCAACTCATCTCCCTGGGTCAGGATGACGGCGCGCTCAACGAAGTTCTCCAATTCTCGGACGTTACCGGGCCATGCCGCATTGCACAGTGCATCCATTGCGGGCTTGGGGATTGACTTGATGCGTTTCTGCATCCGGCGCGACAACCGCGAAACAAAATAGTGCACGAGCAGTGGGATGTCCTCGCGTCGCTCACGAAGCGGCGGTATCTCAACCGGAAAAACGTTGAGCCGGTAAAACAGATCCTCACGGAATTGATTGTTGCGGATCATCAACGACAGATCTCGATGCGTCGCCGCGATAAGGCGGACGTCCACATGAATAGTCTTGTTGCTGCCCAGCCGCTCGAACTCTTGTTCCTGCAACGCGCGCAGCAGCTTCGGCTGTAGCTCCAGACTAATGTCGCCGATTTCATCCAGGAACAAAGTGCCACGATCGGCAAGCTCTAAACGGCCGCGCTTCTGCAGCAAAGCGCCGGTGAATGCACCTTTCTCGTGTCCGAAGAGCTCGCTTTCGACCAGCCCGGACGGAATGGCGGCACAATTGAGCCGGACAAATGTTCGGTCTCGTCTTGGACTGAGGCTATGAACAGCGCGCGCAACCAGCTCTTTGCCGGTACCGGTCTCGCCGTGCAGCAAGACAGTGGATCCCGTTGGAGCGACAATCTCGATCTGCTCAAGGACTTTGCGCAGAGCGGCGCTCTTGCCCACGATATCCTCGAAGTTGTATTCCGCGCGGATTTCGGATTCGAGATACAATCGCTCGTCTTCCAGGCGATTTCTCGAGGCGCTGAGTCGTCCGTAGGCGAGCGCATTGTCCAGCGCGAGGGAAATCTGCGCGCTGATTTGGGACAAAATGTCGAGGTCTTCTTGTCCAAAATTGTTGGGTCGCTTGCTCCCCATGGACATAAGCCCAAGCGGTCCATTCGAGGTGCCCAGCGGGGCAACCGCCATCGCAGCGATCGATTCAGCCTTCAGTCGTTCGAGAACTTCCGGCCGAAGCCTGTCGAAATCCTGCTGCGACCAGATCTCAGCGGTTCGGGTGCGCATCTTCTCAGCTTCCTGGTCGGTGACTGCGCGGGCGGGAACGTCCGCAAGAAAGCCCTTGCCGCCGGGAAAATCGAGGATTGCGCATTCCAGCTGGTTGGATTGTTTATCGATGAGCCAGAAACCGGTGAAGTCATTTGCAAAATATTTGCGAATCGACGCCGAGGCGGAACGGAACAGCTCATTGACGTCCAACTGGGTTACAACCTGATTGTTGATCTCGAGCAGCAAACGGAGACGGTCGCGCTCCCGGGCCAATTGCCGTTGGTAGGTCTCTGCGGCATCGGTGGCAATTGCGCCCTCCAGGGCAACTCCAACATGCGATGAAACGGAGGTCATGAGTTCCACGTCGTCGGGGCTGAATTTTTCTCCCTGCGGGATCCCAAGTGTCAAAGCCCCAAGCTTTTTTCCGGATATCGAGATTGGAAAGATGTACGCGCTGTGCGGGGTGCTAAGCCTGGCTTGCGACGCCAGTTGGGGAATCTTTGAAAGCTCGGCCTGAAGGTCGGGAATGTAGATCGGTTTTTGTTCGTCGAGCGCTCTTCCAACAGCGCTCCCCACATGCGGGACCTCAGTACCGATTTCAACTTGATAAGCCTCCGAACCTCGGTCAAATGCTATGACCCGAACCGAGTTCCCGTTATCGGACAGCAGCGAAAGGCTAACCGAATCGAAAGCGACAACGCTAGACAATAAACGGCGCAAGCTCTGCAGAACAGTCTTCAAGTTCGGCTGGGATGCGATCGCGCCGGACACTTCAAGCAAGGTCCGATACCTGCTGTCCGCTGCACTTTGTGATTCCATCTCACCCGCCGGCATGCTCCTACGCTAGCATACGGTTGACGACTGCCAAAGAATGCGAGCGCAGGAGATGAAGGAAACTTTGCGGTGAAGAGTTACATTAAATTACAAAACTGTTCGCGAATCCTACAGTCTTGCGTGTGTCCGCTCACCAGAATCCGGCATCCAATGAAGTTGAGAGGGCGGCGTGATCGCGTTACGTTTGGTACGGTTGATTGAACAGCATTCCGATGAACTCGCCGCCGAGCTAGTCGTGAAGCTCGAAACTTCGTCGCGCACCGCCGAGCTGCGGAAAGTCCCGATCGATGAATTGCGGCGACGACTCCGGGAAATCTTGCGGCACTTGAGTGAATGGCTGCTCACCAAGACCAGCCACGACGTCGAGCAGCGTTATTTTGAGATCGGTGAGCGTCGCGCCTCACAGGGGGTCGCGCTTTCCGATTTCTGCTGGTCGATGGTCCTAGTCAAAGATATAGGCAGGCCGCAAGTCTCTTTGTAGGGGTGGCAAATTGTGGGGACAATCGTTTGTGATGATCCGCGGATTAATAGTAGTGCGAAAAGATTTCGTACGATACCGAGTGGCGCTCCACCCGACTTTCTTTATTTCGGGATGACTGCCGTGACGATCGGTGATTCGTGCATGCTTAGAATGTGCCAGCGATTTTCCGATTTGCGGCAGAGCATCATCCCTCGCCCGGAGGTGTGCTTGGACGGCGTTTCGATCGTGTAGTCGTAGAGACTCCACACCAACTCACCGACAGCGCGCTGATCACTCATCTTCATGGAGAGATGCGCGCGCGGAGTCAGGGTGAAGTACTGCTGAAAGTAGTTCACGGCCTGATCTCTGCCGTGAAGCTCTCCGTGCGGCGAACTCAGCGCGAACTCCGGATCGAAACAGGCACCGAGCCTCTCTGCGTCGGCGTTGTTGAAGGCTGTGGAGCAGAAGACTATCGCCTTCTCCATCTCCGCGATGAGCGTCAGCTCCGAGAAGTTCCGGGGCGCCACGCTCAGTCGAGCCACGCTGCGTTCCAGGTCGATTGTCACCTCCAACTGCTCGAGGAGATCGACTCCTAGAATTCCATCAAGCTGCCCGCCGCAGGCTCTCGAGATGGCGGTTAGGTCAATCGCCGGCAGTTCGACATTCCGGATAACATGACTCCCCAAGGAGAGCTCCCCGATAGAAATACCGCTGGCGTGAAGTTTCGTCGTCTCATTCCAGGAGTGGATCTGCACCTCCTTGGCGTGCCCTCCGATGAATGACTTCGCGTTTAAGAAGGAGGTCGCGGCCGTATCAACAAGAAAGCGCTTTTCCTCCTTATCCACTTGCAAAATGACGACCGGCAGCCGATCGCAGCGCTGCATGGGAATTTCAGTCGCTGCGGTTGGGGCCTGTGCCGCGCCACTCAGGGCGGCGAGCGGGAAGATCAGTCCCACGCGGGCGATGGCCAGCAGGCTGCGGTGAATGCGCATCACTACCTCGTTGGTGTCGCTTCCGTAACTTGTTCAATCCGGCGCAGAATAGCGCTGCGCGCCGAGCGAAAAATGCTGGCGTCGCGGAACAAACGCGAACTCCAATTTGCTCCCATCGCAAGCGCTTGAATCTCGAACGCAAGCTGGCTGGCGTCGGCCGCCTTCATGATTTCGCCGGCTGACTGGGCGTCGCGCGCGGCCTGCTCCAGAGTCCCAAGCCACTTTCTCATCAGCCCTACAATCTGCTCTCGCACCCGGCCGGGCCGGTCGTCGAATTCTAGTGATGCCGCGGAGAAAAAACAGCCACCGGGAAACACCCCCTGCTCGCCGTACGCCAGCCAGTTCTCGCACAAAGCACGCAGCCGCTGCAGGCCCTGAAACTGATAGGCTGGACGCACCACCTTCTCGACAAAAATCTCGCGGGCTTCCTCGACGACCGCGCACTGCAAGTCTTCCTTGGACCCGAAGTGTGCGAATAGCCCACTCTTGCTGATTCGCAGCACGGACGCGAGTCTTCCAATCGTCAGCCCTTCAAGGCCTTCAACGGAGGCGATGTTCACCGCTTTCCGCAGGATGGCTCGGCGTGTCCGGAGACCCCTGGGCCGCCGGATGCGGCCATGGTCCGCAGGGGGATTCTCATCGGCCTTCGCGTGCCGCCGGGAAGTCATGCTCGCTTGCGAGTGGGCTATCATGAGCGAATCATAATAGCACGATCGTTCGTTCTACTTCAAGTTCCTCTTGTACGTCCCACGGGAATCCGTGCGAGTACGCGTTATTTCATTCGACGGATCTGTTCCATATCTCGATAGTCGCTATGACATGATAGTGACTAACGCAAGCTGATTCTATATAATCGCGCGTCATGCCAACTGTCGTATCAACTAGAGAGACGCTCTATAACGTAGCCCATCGAGTGGCCACGATTACTTTGAATCGGCCGGACAAACTCAACGCCTGGACGGCGCTGATGGAAAGCGAAGTGCGTTCGCACATGGAGAACGCCGAGCAGGACAATGAGGTCCGCGTGATCGTATTGACAGGCGCTGGGCGGGGCTTTTGCGCAGGCGCTGACATGTCGCTGCTGAGCGCGGTGGCGGAACGCGGCTTGGATAACCGGGAATTGGATGACCGGGCCCGCGGGCAGGCTTTGCGTGACGGCGCTAACCGCCGTGAAGGCATGGCCCAGGATTTTCAGAAGAAATACTCGTATTTCCCGGCCATCGGGAAGCCGGTGATTGCCGCCATCAACGGACCGGTGGTTGGCCTTGGTTTAGTTGTCACTCTCTATTGCGATCTGCGGCTGGCCTCGGACGCAAGCCGCTTCAGCACCACATTCGCGCGGCGCGGGCTGATTGCCGAGTATGGAATGGCCTGGATATTGCCTCGGATCGTTGGGATTGCAAACGCGCTCGACCTGCTGTTTTCTGCCCGGACCATCGATGCCACCGAAGCACTGCGCATGGGGTTGGTGAATCGAGTTTTTCCTCAGGAAACCTTTCTCGAAAAAGTCCAGGAGTCTGCCCAGGAACTGGCTTCCACGGTGAGCCCGCGCTCGTTGCGCATAATCAAGCGCCAGGTATACGAGGCCATGTCGCAACCGCTCGCGGAAGCTTTCGACATTTCCGTGCGTGAGATGATGGCGTGTTTCCGCACACAGGATTTCAAAGAGGGTGTCGCGCACTTTGTGCAGAAGCGCCCCGCTGCTTTCACGGGTAAATAGGAGACAGGCGGCAGACATGGATTTCTCGTTCACCAGCAAAGTGAAGGACCTGCAACGGCGCCTGCAGGTTTTCATGGATGAGCACATTTATCCGAATGAGCAGCGCTACTACGATGAGATCGAGCGCAACCGCTGGTCGCCGCCGGCCGTAATTGAGGAGCTAAAGCCCAAAGCCCGCGCCGCGGGCCTGTGGAATCTGTTCCTGCCGGATGATGCGCACGGGGCGGGGTTGACGAATCTCGAATATGCACCTCTGGCCGAGATTATGGGGCGCAGTTTTATTGCTCCTGAGGTGTTTAACTGCTCGGCGCCGGACACCGGCAACATGGAAGTGCTGGCCCGCTACGGCACCGCGGAGCAAAAAGAGCGCTGGCTCAAGCCTCTGCTTGCAGGCGAGATTCGATCATGCTTCTCGATGACGGAGCCCGCGGTCGCCTCATCGGATGCAACCAACATCCAGGCGAGTATTGTTCGGCAGGGCGACGAGTATGTCATTAATGGCCGCAAGTGGTGGTCCTCTGGAGCGGG
>Ga0307474_10001900_pt1 | contig 15066 bp, 9 predicted proteins | sample atmos_gasesECM1C_2_FD_203312 | JGI IMG/M metagenome (GOLD analysis project Ga0307474, IMG submission 203312) | Hardwood forest soil microbial communities from Morgan-Monroe State Forest, Indiana, United States - atmos_gasesECM1C_05 | ecosystem: Environmental > Terrestrial > Soil > Temperate... | reverse complement strand
GCCGCGAATTGGGATTTTCGTTAAACAACGCACGTAGTCCGGGTGATTGTTATTCGCTGGACGTCACAACTGGAAAAGTGGAACGCTGGACAATGAGCGAGACTGCGGTAAAAACCGACACGTTTCCCGGAAGCGGAACTCGCGCGTTGGAAGAGTTTCGACGGAAAAATGATCTCTGGATTTTGTACAAACCCGCGGCGAAATTCTCGGGCAAGCGGCCTGTGCTGGTGGTGATTCACGGCGGACCCGATGACCAGTCGCAGCCAACATTTCTCGGACCCACAATCCCTTTAGAATCCGCACTTATGAAAAACGCGCGCGTAACTCCTTCAGAATCCGCACTTCCAAAACACAAGACTTAAAGTCCTTTAGAATCCGCACTTACGAAAAAAGGTGGGGGGAGGGGTGCAAACTGTTGACCAGAATCTGCGGCATAGCGGTGCGGCTGCGCATGGCGAAGTCGACGGAGCACAGGTCCTTCAGTCCTCAGGGTAAACAAGAGTGCCTGTGCTACATTGCGTCGTCGGCAAATCCCTGGCTCGAGGTGCGGTTTGATGCGGTCTGGCCCTCTTCTCATTACTTCATTATTTCTTTACTTCCTTGCTTCGCCTCTCGCGGCGCAGCTGCCACCGGTAAATTCCGATCCGTTTGGCAAGTCATCGGCCAATGCACAAGCTTGCTCCGCCACGGAAGCCTCCTGCGCCGAAGCCGCGGCGAAGATCATTCCTCAGGTGATGGGTCCATCGCCGATGGAAGAGAATCTGCGCCGGCTCACGGACGAAATTGGGGGTCGCGTCAGCGGATCGCCGGAGATGGCAAAGGCTATCGATTGGGCGACGGCGGCATTTCGCGCGGAAGGCATTGAGGTGCATACCGAAAAATACACGCTGGCAACCAGTTGGAGCGAAGGCGATACGCGCTTGGAATTGCTCGGCCCGCAGAAATTCTCAGTACGGCTGGTCGCGGAAGGCTGGTCGCCGGCGACGCCTGCGGGCGGCATCGAAGCGAATCTGATCGATGTGGGCTATGGGACGACCGACAATTTCGCCAAAGCAGACGCTTCCATCAAAGGATCGATCCTTCTCGTATCCTCCGAGATCGGCTCAACCTGGAATGATCTGTTCAACGAGTACGCGTTGCCGCCCGCCATCATCGATCGTGCGGTGAAAGGTGGCGCGGCGGCGATTCTTTGGATGGGCGCGCGAGAGCGTTTGCTTCTGTACCGGCACACCAACAGCGGGGACGGCCAGATCGATGTGATTCCGCAGGCCGTAGTTGCGCGTGAAGACGCCATGCGCCTGGCGCGCACGATCGCGGCCTACCCGGGCAAGGTTCGCGTGCGCTTTTCCATGCCGAACAAGATCGGCGGGCCCATCGAACAGTTCAACGTCATCGGCGAAATTCGCGGGCGCGAAAAGCCCGACGAGGCGGTGATTCTCGGCGCCCACATGGATTCCTGGGACCTGGGAACCGGCGCGCTGGACAACGGCTGCAACGCGGCCATGGTGGTCGAAGCGGCTCGCGCCATCCGGGCGACCGGGCTCGTACCGCGGCGCACCATCCGCTTCGCGCTCTTTACCGGCGAAGAACAGGGCATGGTCGGATCCTGGCAGTATGCGGCCGCCCACCGCGCGGAGATGGACAAGATTCGGGGCGTCATCATTTTCGATTCCGGCGTTGGGCGCGTCAGCGGGTATTCGCTGAGTGGGAGGCGGGATATTCGAGACGGCTTGCAGGAAATACTCAGGCCGCTGAGCTCTTGGGACGTGAATCGGCATACGCTCGACGGAGACATCGGAACCGATAACTGGGATTTTCTGCTCGATGGTGTTCCCACGATGGTCGCGCACCAGGACAAAGCGAACTATCTGCCGAACTATCACGCGGCCTCCGACACGTTGGACAAAGTGGATATCCGCGAGCTGAAAATCAACGCAGTGATCGCCGCGGTTACGGCGTGGGGCGTAGCCGACCGCGCCGAGCCGTTAGGCAAGCGCCTCTCTCGCGCGGAGATCGAACAGCAACTCAAGGAAACGGGTCTCGACGAAAAAATGAAGCAGCAGGGCGTCTGGGAAGGCTGGCAAAACGGCACGCACGGCCGCAAACAGTAGCCGCCCAACGTTGTAGTGGCCGATCTTTAGATCGGTCCATGAGCCCGGTTCATGACATCCCTTCATGTAGGCGCCGGGCTTTAGCCGGAGCGCGACAACTCGCAAAAACAGGGAAGGAGAAAAGCAAGCGCCCCGAAAATGAGCAAATTCCAGGCATCGAAGCTCTGGCTCGCCCCTTCCCGGTATACTGGAACCGTGACGCAATCGACCATTGACTCCCCGGAAGCGATGCCGGGCGAAATCCGGCGAACCGGTATTCTAGGGATAGACTACGGCCGCGCCCGCATCGGTTTGGCCTTGGCGAACGCTCGAACGGCGTTGGCCCGGCCATTGGACACGTTGAAGCGGATTAACCGTAACGAAGATATACGGCGGCTGCGTGAAATTGTGCGGACCCATGCCGTGAAGCAAATTGTCGTAGGATTGCCGCTGCGGCTGGACGGATCGCGCGGAGAAATGGCGGAGGAGGCCGCCCGGTTTGGCGAGCGCATCCGCAAGCAACTGGGCATCCCGGTGGAGATGGTGGACGAGCGGCTGACGAGCTGGGAAGCGGAGCGCCTGCTGGAAGACCACTCCGGAAAAGTTTTTCACGACGACGCGAAGACTTCACACAAGAAGCGGCGCGAATCGACCCGCGCTTCGGTGGATGCCATGGCCGCCGCGGTCATTCTGAGAGAGTATTTAGAGCGAGAGCAAATCGCCGGTAAAAGCATCTAAATTATGCACGCCCGGCAAGGCCCGAGCTTCGTGAGGGAGAGACGCAAGCGAACTTGAAAACCCTTGGAAAACTAGTGTTGCTACTGCTGATCCTCGCCGCCGGAGTCGCGGGGTGGTTGTGGATTTCCATCAAGCGGCCGTACGGGACATTTCCTCCGGGAGGGGTGTTCGTCGATCTTCCGCACGGCGCATCCAGCCGCACGGTGTCGCGGCTTTTGCAGCAGAACGGCGTGATCCGCAGCGCGATCGCATTTGAGATTTACGCGCGTCGCCATCCGACGCGCAGATTGCAGGCCGGCGAATATCTTTTCGACCATCCGATTTCGGGCCACGACGTCTTCTGGCAAGTAGCCGACGGCCACATTTACGAGCAGCCGTTCACCGTGCGCGAGGGCGAAACCATGTTCGATATCGCGCGCGACCTGGAAGCCGGAAAATTCATGGCAGCCAGCGATTTTTTGACCGCGGCAAAAAATCCAGAACTCGTTCATGATCTTGCGCCGAATGCGAAAACCCTCGAAGGATTTCTGTATCCGGCCACGTACAATTTGCCGCGACGTCCCGCGGCCAACGAACTGACGGCGGAGATGGTCAAGAAATTCAAAGAGGAATGGTCGCGGATTCGCTCCACCGTGCAGATCGCTCCGGCCAGCGGGCTTACCGAACATCTGGTCACGCTGGCTTCGCTGGTAGAGCGCGAAACACCAAAGCCCGATGAAAGGCCGCTGGTGGCCGGCGTGTTTGAAAATCGCCTGGGCAAGAATATGCGGCTGCAATGCGATCCCACCGTGATTTATGCCTTGGAACAGATCGGCGAATACAAGGGCACACTCACTGGCGCGGACTTGAAATTCGATTCGCCATACAATACCTACGAGCGCGCTGGACTGCCGCCAGGTCCCATTGGCAATCCAGGGGAAGAATCGCTGCGTGCGGCGATGGCACCGACCAAGACATCCTTTCTGTACTTTGTGGCGAATACGCAGGGCGGCCACTTTTTCGCGGCGACGCTGGAGGAGCATAATCGCAACGTCACGAAATACCGGCAGCTGTTGAAGGGGCCTTCTGCGACGCAGACGCCGCCTGTGGTACCGTTGCCACCGATCGCAAAGAAATCCGAGCGCCAACCGCACCAAGGCGCGGCACAATGAATGAATCGCTAAAGACAAAAAAAGAACTCATCTTGCAAGCGGCCCGCGAAATCGGCGCGCAGCAATTCACACCCGCGGAGATCGACCAATTACGCCGGCGCTTGATGGCGGAATACGGCGACGAGGGCAAGACCGGAAACGATTACATCGCGGACGTCTTGAAAAACGCAGGTATCAAGGTTCTGCTTTCCCTACAGGAGGAAGCGGAAGACCAGTACGAGGAAGAATTTGAAGACTTGCTGCATTTCAAGACGCTGGAAGACGCGGAAGTCAGCATCATGCGGCTGGATGAACTGATGCGAAAGTTTCAAGCGCACGGCGAACACGCCGCGGCCGAACGCGTTTTGAATGTGGGACGCCTGGGCAAACGGCGCGCTGAAATGATCGCGCGAAATCATAAAGTCGAACCGCAGAAACGTGCCGAGAAGGAAGAGATTGCCAACTGGTTTCGCATCTGGCTGGAAACGCCGGATGTTTTCTTCGATTGGCTTGATGTGCGGAAACAATCACCGGAGTTCCGGGCAAAATTTCCGCCTGAAGAGCAGGAGCAAGTGGAATGAGCGCGACGGGCGGAGCGCCTATCGATAGCGGAGCGTTGGATCTCCCGCCGTTTTCGCTGGACGTCGAAACCCTCGATCTTGGCGCGGACGTAAAAGCCGTCGGGCTGGAGCTGCTGGGAACGGAAAGCCGAGAACCCGTGCGCGGCAAGGAAGCCGCGGCGATCTGGGCCGCCACCTTCCCCGCTCTCGCGGCCAGCGACGTTTTCGTCCTCGATTTTTTCAGTCACGTGGACCGCGTTCGCGAATTCTGCAAAATGTACGAAATTCAGTATCGCGAGGCGGCTGAACGCTGCGTGGTGTTGCGCCAGCCGACCGGAATGCAATTGGAGGAAATCTTCGAGCGCTTTGAGCGCGAAACATTTGGCGTGCGCGCAGGCGCCGAAGTCGAGGAGCCGGACGCTGCGCTCGAGAAAGACCTCTCACGCCGCGGCTTGGACGCGTATCAGGCCGCTTACGAGCGATACACTTTCTGCGCTGTCTGCGAACCGGAAGATGGCTGGGTCACGCTGCTGAGCAAGACGCTGTGGCCCAGCGAAGTCATTCGCCGAATTCGTCCTGCCGTGCAACGCTTCGACGTGTACCTCGCCCGTCCGCACTGACGCTCGAAGAGTGTTCGCGCACGATCGGCATGCTTCGAACGAACTGCCTCGAACAAGATCTCCTCGCTGAAGGCGCGCTATTCGCCGAAGGCAGGATAAAACTAGACAGTGCCAGATTTAGCTAAAACATATCTGCGCCGGGCGTCGAACGCCCGAAGGCGACAGTAACGCGGCAGACCTACTGGTGACGCAGCGCGACCATCGGATCGACACGAGTCGCGCGGCGAGCTGGAATGTAACAGGCTGCGAGGACGACGATCGTTAGAAGCGCGACGACGGCGGCGAGCGTGGAAGAGTCCCCAGCGTGTACGCCGTACAGCAAGCTTTCGAGATATCGCGTGCCAGCGATGGCCGTGGCACCACCGATCATGGTTCCTGTTACGGACAATACGATGCCTCGCCGAATCACGAGACTGAGTACGGCGCTGACGTCGGCACCCAGCGCCCTACGAATACCGAATTCCCGCGAGCGCCGTGCAACATCGTACGAAAGGAGCCCGTAGACACCGATGCAGGCCAACAGGAGCGCGAGCAATCCAAAGAAGCTGGACAGCCGCGCGATTAGGCGCTCCTGGAATAGGTCGTGAGAAATTTCCTGGGATTCCGTGCGGATGCGGGAAATTGGTAGGTTGGAATCGGCCCGGGCGATAATGGCGCGAATCTCGGGAATCATCAGCGCGGGATCCACCGCGGTGCGAACTTCGAAATTCGCGCCCCCTCCGTTTATCGGCAGATACACGGTCGGACGAATTTCGCGCCGCAGTTCATTGTATTTTGTATCGGCAACCACTCCGACGATTTCCCAGTATCGCGATCGTGGCTTTCCGTCAGTGGTTCCCGTCTTTGACTGCGTCGTATTCCCCCGATTGAGGTGCATTCCCAGAGGATTGCGTTTGCTGAAGTAGCGGCGAACAAATGCGTCGTTGATTACCACGGGAAGGGGCGTTGGAGTTGAAAACGGCGAGGGTTTCGCTGTATCCGGTGGCGGACTTGCGGCTGGCCGTGAATTTCCGGCAACTTCCGCGGCATCGAATACCCGGCCCGCGACAATGGGGATGCGCATGGTGTCGAAAAAATTGGACGCGATGGAAAGTTGGTCCACATCGTACGGCTCTCGCGGATCTGGCTGGCCTTCGATGGTGATCTTACCGTTGGAAAGGTCGCCCGCCAGTAGCGCGGAGCTCGAATAGCTGGCCGAAATAACGCCTGGCAGAGCGGCGAACTGCGATTGCAGCTCCCGATAGAGATTTTGAATCCGCGCGGTCTCGTAGCCTGTCAGCGCTGGATCGAGACTAAAAAGCAGAATATTTCTTGAGTCAAAACCAGGATTGATGTTTTTAAGATTTTGGAGCGTCCGAATGAGGAGTCCGGCGCCGGTGAGTATCACGACAGCCAAGGCGATCTGTACGACCACTAAAGCGCTGCTCAAACTGAACCCGGGAGTCCTTGCTGACGGATTGTCGTCGCATGCTGCATTTTCTTTCAACGTCGGAGCCAAATCGATTCGTGTCCCGACCAATGCAGGTGTCAGACCAAAAAGAATTCCACATACAATTGATACAGCAGCCGTGAATGTCAGAACAGAAGCGTCAGGGGTCATGGCAAAGTTAAACCGTTGAAGTGAATCGCTCGAAACGAGCATAGTGATGGCATGAACGCCCCAGAAGGCAACTAGCACTCCAACGAGACCGCCAAGAACCGAGAGCAAAATACTCTCCGTGAGCAGTTGACGGACAACGCGCATCCGTGGCCCACCCAAAGCCAGACGAACCGCGATTTCTCTTCTTCGCGAAGTAGAGCGGGCGAGCAGCAGTCCAGCAACATTTGCACAAGTGGCCAGGAGAATGATGCATACGGCAATCATCAAGGCGTGAAGCGGGTTTTCATATTCCCGACGGTCACCGGTCAGGCCGCTCTGGGCCGGCAACAGGACGATCGACGGATCGCTCGTAGGGTCGACAAGCGGCGTTGAACCGTGACCAAGTTCGTTTCGGAAAAGCAGGCCGACTGCGGCCTGCGCTTGGGTGGCAGATATTCCCGGCTTGAGACGCGCGACAACAGCTAGCCACGCGTTTCCGGCGTCTCCAACCCTGCTCCAGCCCTCGCGAAAGCCTACACGTGGAAATATCGAGCGGGTCAGCCACATGTCCTGAGTTTTGCCGGGTGTGAGGCTGATGAATCCAGGCTCGGCAACACCGACGATGGTGAACGGAACGCCATTCAAGCGGACTGTCCGGCCGATAGCGGACGGGGAACCGCCAAACGCCTCCTGCCAATAGCCGTAGCGAAGGACTACAACGGAAGCGGCAGTCACGACGTCATCGGCGGGCCCGATCATGCGGCCCAAAGCAGCGCGAACACCCAAGACGTTGAAATAGTCTCCGGAAACAATTTCTCCAGTCGCCATGCTAGCTGAGCCATTGCCGCTCACGTTGAGGGGCAATGGTCCCGCGAAGGCGAGCGTTCCATCGAAAACTGACGTCTGCTGGTGAATCGTGTCGAACATTGGCGACGAGAATGAACAGCCCCAGGGATTCTCTTCACCTGGACCGCTGGTGGCGCAGTCGTTGAAGGAACTATATTCGTCGAACGCTGGGGCTTTGTGGGCGTGCCATTGGAGCAGAACGAGTTGCTGAGGATCGCGCACGGGAAGTGCGCGGAGCATTATTGCGTTTAGAAGCGTGAAAATCGCGGTGTTCGCGCCGATGCCGAGCGCGAGGGTCAAGACGGCGGTTACCGTGAAGGCCGGGCCTTTGCGCAGCATGCGTGAGGCGTAGCGCAGATCCTGGAGCAGGGAGCCGAACCAGGCTCCGGCGCGTATGTCACGGACCTGCTCTTTCACTTGCTCGATGCCGCCAAGTTCGATGCGGGCTTGGCGGCGAGCCTCCAGGGCGCTCATCCCATTCCGGATCTTTTCGTCCGCCAGGAGCTGCTCGTAGGAACGGACCTCGTCGTCGAGTTCGCGTTCGACGCGTTTCCTGGCGATGAGATTGCGCGAAAGACTTGCCAGACGAGTGAGCAAACCCATGATGATGCTCCCTTCAGGAAGTTTCGAGCGCGCGGGCGATGGCCAGGGAGATCCGGCCCCAGCGTTTCGTTTCGGATTCGAGTTGGCGGCGGCCTGCGCTGGTGAGTTTGTAGTATTTGGCGCGACGGTTATTTTCGGACTCTCCCCATGCGGAGGTGAGCCAGCCTTCCTCTTCCATGCGGTGCAGGGCGGGGAACAGCGAGCCGGGTTTTACCTGGAAGGTGCCCTTGGTGATCTGCTCGATCCTGCGGGCGATGCCCAGGCCGTGCATTTCAGCGAGGGCGAGGGATTTCAAGATCATCATGTCGAGGGTGCCTTGGAGAAGGTTGGTTTGATTCTGGGTCATCTGTTCTGACTCACCTGGGCTCTTTCCTATAGACGCTCTGCAGGAGAATATGTTTCTACCTATAGAGTGTCAATAGAAGATCGCGGGGAGCGGGCACGGCGGTGCTGTGCCCTCGAGGCCTTGCAAGCGGTGGGCGCGATTGCGTGCTTCCATCTTTCCTTGTGCTGGGGTTGCATTTAAACCCCGCCCTCTCGGCCCTTCGAAGCTCAGGGTAAAAGAGGGCGGCTACAGGTGCGTTGGCTGAATTAACGGCGGGTGGATGGCTAAAAGGCAGCGGCGCCTTCCGCATGGCTGCGAAAGGCGCCGCTGGAGAGAAGCTCAGGGCATCGTGGGGATGCCGCTGAAGTTGGGTTATTGCACGATCAGTGTCAACTGAGTGGTTGCTGTGGTGCTGCCGGAGGTTGCCGTGACTGTGATCATGTAGGTGCCAGCGGGCGTTCCGGTGACTGGTGGTGGTGGCGGTGTGCTGGAGCTTCCGCCGCCGCAACCGCCGATTAGCGTAGCGGCGACGATGGGCATCAGCACGAGGCAGGCAGAGAGCGCTACGCGAGCGAAGCGCAGGCGTCCTGCAGGACTCTGTGTTGCGGCCAGCAAGGTGATGATTAACAGGAGCACGGCCAGCACGGAGAGCGGCAACATCTGGAGCGCGACTGGAGGTTGCATCCTGGTCGCGGGTTCCGATTGGGGTGCCAGCATCCCGCGGGCGGTGGTGGCGACGGTAACGGTGACCGGTGCGGGCGTGTTGGCAGTCAATGTGGCGGGGGCCGGAGCGGGGCACGTCGCGGCCGTTGGGGCGCCGGTGCAACTGAAGGTTACCGTGGCGCCCACGTTCGCGCTGATTTGCAGCATGTAGGTGGCGCTCGCGCCGGCGGTAACGGTTTGTGATGGCGAGGCGCCAGCAGCGGGACCAAAGGTCAAGGCCAGCGTTGGGGGCGTAGCGGTGGCTGTGCCGCTCAGGGGGATCAGTTGCGGGCTGGATGGAACGCTGTCAGCCACAACGATCGTCGCGGTGCTGGGCCCGGCTGCGGCTGGGTTGTAGACGACGTTGAAGCTGCACGCCGCACCCGCGGCCAGGGGAGGGGAACACGTATCGCCCGCGCCGACGATAGCAAAGTCAGCAGCGTTGGCACCGGCGATGGTGATACCGGTACCAGTGAAGGATAAGGGCCCGCTGCCCGTATTCTTGATGGTGACGGTCTGAGGCGGGGACGTAGTCTTCACAGTCTGACTGGCAAAGGTCAGGCTCGCGGGAGTGATGCTGATTGCCGCGGCGATGGCGGTGCCAGTGACAGGCACGCTTATAGGGCTGTTCGCCGCATTGTCCGTGATGGTTAACGTGGCGGCACGCGCGGGTGGTGTCACCGAAGTTGGGTCAAAGACGACGTTGATGGTGCAGGTGGCGCCGGCGGCAACGGTTGTGCCGCAATTGTTGGTTTCAGTGAAGTCGGTGGTATTCGCTCCGCCGAAGGTAATGCTGGAAATGACGAGGGCACCGGTACCGGTGGCGTTGCTCAGAGTGACGGGAAGCGCCGCAGAGGCGACACCGACGAGTTGCGGGGTAGTGAACGCAATCGGATTAGGAGTTACAACGTCTGTGGGAGAACCGACCTGGCCGGTTCCGCTGAGCGCGATGGTCTGAGGGCTGCCAATGGCGTTGTCCGCAATGGATAGCGTGGCAGACGCTGCGCCGACCACAGTCGGTGTAAAGGTCACGCTAATGGTGCAGGAGTTGGCGCCAGCGGTAGCGGGGAGCGTGGCGGTGCAGGTAGTTGTGTCGGCGAAGTTAGCCGCATTTGTGCCACCGAGGGTGATGGCAATGCCCGTTAGCGTGGCGCCGCCGTTATTGGTCAGGGTGACCACCTGAGCGGTCGACTTGACGGTCAGCGGTTGGGCCGTGAAGGTCAGACTGGACGGTTGGAAGCTGGCTACGGGAACCGCCGCTACGTTCGCGATGCCCGCGACACTGCGTACGCGAATGTTCTGGGAGTCGCCGATCAACAGATCGCCAGCTCCATCGAGCGCCAAGCCTTGAGGGGCATTGAGTTCGGCCGCGGCGGCAGCGCCGCCATCGCCGGTGAAACCAGCGACGTTCGTGCCCACTACGGTGTAGATGTCGCCTGCGGTCTTGCCACCGGCCGTGGTGCCCGCTACTTCGCGGATGACGTCGTTATTCGTGTCGGCGATGAAGATGTCCTCGGCATTGTCGACCACCATCGTGAAGGGCGCGTTCAATTTTGCGGCTGTGGCCACACCGCCGTTACCGGCGTACCCTGCGGTTTGGCCGGCTTTGTCTCCGGCGACGGTGTAGATGAAGCCGGCAGTCATCCCGGAAGTATTGTCGGCCGGAATTTCACGGATGATGTTGTTGCCGGTGTCGGCGATGAACAGATTTCCGTAGACGTCGAAGGAAATACCTGTGGGTTTATTGAAGTGGGCATTCACAGCGGCGCCGGCCTCGCCACCAAACGAGCCGGTGGCGTCCTGTACGCCAGCGATGACGTAGGCGTTGCCAGCAGTCATGGTGCCCGCAGTATTCTTGGGAACTTCCCAGATCATGTTGTTGGTGACGTCGGAGAAGAAAATGTCGCCGGCAGCGTCAAGCGCGACGCTGTTGACAGCGCCCAGCCGGGTGCCCACGGCGGCTCCGCCTTGCGCGGCGAATCCGCAGTTGGGCGTGCTGTTTGGCGGATTGGCTAGATCAATGGTAGGTTCCACGCCCGCCACAGTGGTCATGACTCCGGCGGAGAGCTTGCGGATGATGCAGTTGCCGGTGTCGGCGATGTACAGGTTTCCGGAAGAATCGAAAGCAACGCCTATGGCATTGTTTACGACGTAATTAGGAAAGCCGGTGTTCGTGACGTTCGCGAATCCGCTGAATCCGGGCGAACCGGCGAGGGTGCTGAGAGCTCCCGTCGCGATAGGATGTGCGACTCCGCGGATCAAGCTTAGTTCGCCTTGGAAGCCCACGTCGGCAATTGCCAGGTCACCCGCCGCATCGAAGGCCAGACCTGCCGGCGAGTCTAACTGGCCGGCGAGGGCGGTAGCGGCGTTGGAGAAGGATGCGAAACCGTTTCCGGCGGACGTACTTATGATTCCGGTGGCGTAATCGCCGGCGTTTGGAACGACTTTCCGGACTCGGTCGTTAACTTGGTCGGCAATAAGGAGATTTCCTGTTGAATCGAGAGCGGTGCCTGACGGGGAGTTGAGGCTTTCCGCGTCAGCGGCGCCTCCATCGCCGGAGTAACCTCTGTTGGGGAAGTTGCCGGCGACGTCATAAATGTTACCAGCGATCATTCCATTCGCGGTCGCTGCGGGAACTTCGCGAACAACGTGGTTTCCCCGGTCGGCAAAGAACAGGTTGCCGCTGCCGTCCACATAAATGCCGACGGGCCCATTGAGTAGCGCGGCCGTTGCGAGGACTGGGGTAGTTGAGGTACTAGTGGTGTGTCCAACTCCGGCGACGCCTGGAACGCCCGCAACGGTGTAAACATTGCCGGCGGTCATCGGCGGCGTAACCGTTGTCGTGGACGGGATTTCGCGAATCACGTTGTTGTTGAAAGGGATGGTGAGATCCTTGTTCGGACCGGCCGGCGGGAAGTTGTTGCCAAGATCGGCGTAGAAGACGTTGTCGTGCGAGTCCACAAACACATCGAACGGCCCATAGACGTGGGAAGCGAGGGCAGGCATGCCGCTTTCGTAGCCTCCCGAAGGCGGGTTTGGCGGGGCGCCGTCGGTGAAACCGGCGAAACGGTAGATGTTGCCCGCCGTTACGCCGGTCAGGCCAACAGGCGCTACCACGGTAGAACCGGTCACGACAGCGATCACCACGCGAATTTCATTGTTGCCGCGGTCGGCGATGTACATATTGCCGTGGCTATCGAAAGAGCAGCCATCGGGGAAATGCAAGTTGGCGCTGGTTGCGGGCCCGCCGTCGCCGCCGTAGACGAAATTCGTCTCGGTCTGCACGCCGGCAATGTTGTAGATGTTGCCAACGACTTTGCCGGTTGAGGCCGTTACCACAATCTCGCGGATAAGCCCGTTGTCGGAGTCGGCCACATAGACGTTGTTGTTCGCGTCTATACACATGCCGCTGGGGCCGTCCATTGCGGCATCCACGGCCGGGATGCCGTTGCCGTTGTACGCCACCGTGCGGGTACCAGCAATGAGGCCGCTACCAGCAAAGAGCGTCAGGTGTCCCGTGGCGTCCACCTTGTAGACGCGACCCAAGTCGTTGTCCAGGATATAGGTGTTGCCTAGCTTGTCTTGGCGAACAGCTGCCGGGGCGCCGACGCTCGCGGACGTAGCGGTAAACGCGGTGCCCGTGGCCGGAGGACCACCGCCCGCCACGGTCGTGATGTTCTGGGCATCAACGGTTATTCCACCGAAGAGCGAAACAGCGAGGGCACAAAGGGACACACGTGCTAGGTTCTTCATCGATTTCTTGCCTTCCTTCGATGGACTTGGGTCGAGGGGCCTGTCTTTGTCACAAAGGTGGCCGATCGACTGGTTGAAGCAGTTCGCGGGTTTGAGAATAAAGCTGACCCGGAAAAAACTCCAATAGTACGCCGGGAAAAAGACGATAGTACCGGCGGTGAAAATCCCAATAGTACTTTTGGACGGTATTTGTCCAAAGTGATAGCGAACAAACGGCGATAGGGACAGGACACAATGGACAATAGGATGAAGGCCGAACCTAAAAAGGCTGCCAAGCAGGGATAAAAATCGCGTGAAATCAGCAGCCATCGTAGGAAATCGTAGGAAATGGACGGCCAGTTCCCGGTCGTCTAGCGGCGTATCAAAATGACACCGGCGCGTGACCCTGCTACATTGACGGCATCCAAATGGACGGCCATGTAGGGTGGCTGCGCTTGAGGTGGTTAATCGATTGCTTCGTTTGCGTGGTGTAGGACCTAACTCATTGAATCGACGAGTGCTGGCATGGACGATAGGGGCGACAGTGGCGGCGTTTTCCACCGGGTGCCATGGCGGCTCCGTTAGCACGAAGACCACGGTCGCGCCGAGCGCGAAGCCCGTGGTTCGCGACGCTTCGCAGGAAGAACTGCTGGAAAAGTACAACCAGATCGCCCAGGGAGTGAAGACCGTAAATGCCACCGTGGAACTGAAACCCACGGCGGGGTCGAAATATAGCGGCGTGATCGAGGAATATCACGAAGTAAAAGCCTTCCTGTTGGCGGCTCGTCCGGCTGAAATCCGCATGATCGGGCAGGCACCGGTGGTCGGTACGACGGTGTTTGACATGACCAGCGATGGCGAAACGTTTCGCGTGTGGATTCCGTCGAAAAATAAGTTTCTGACGGGACAGGTTGCGGCAGAGCGCGCCAGCAATAAGCCCATCGAAAACCTCCGGCCGCAGCATCTGCTGGATGCGCTGCTATGGCCGGAGATCCGGAAGGAGGAGGCCGTGCTGTTCGAGGAATCTAACGACGACACGGCGCGCTCTTACGTATTGACAGTGCTGCGCGGCGGCTATCACACCGAGATTTTGCGGAAGATCTGGTTCGATCGCGCGGACTTGGAGGTGTCGCGGCTGCAGAGCTACGGCCCGAAGGGAGTGCTGCTTTCGGATGTGCACCTGTCGGATTGGCAGCCGCTTGGGCCCGCGCCGGTTGATCCGGCGCAACCTGCGGCTCCCGGTGGTGGCGTGAGCGCGTTTCCACGCGCCATTCGTATCGACCGCCCGCACGATGATTACCGGCTGGATTTGCAGATCACCAAAGTCACGTTGAATGTGGAAATACCGGCGGATCGTTTCAAGCTCGATCAGCCCGCTGGGAGCGAACTGGTGCGCGTTGGGGAGAACGAAGGTGACAAAGCGCAATGATGGGTGAGCTGATTGTTCGCAACCTTCTCCATCGCCCACTACGCACGTTCATCGGGATAATGGCTGTCGCCGTCGAGGTGGCGCTGGTGGTGCTCATCGTCGGGCTGACCTCCGGCCTGTTGACCGAAACCGCCAAGCGCATCCAGGGAATTGGCGCCGACGTCATGCTGCAACCCCCCGCAGCTTCCATTTTTCTGGGCTTTAGCGGCTCGCCCATGCCTATCAAAATTGGGGCGAAGCTCGAAGAGCTGAAATACGTGCAAGCCGTGGCGCCGGCCCTGCTGCAATTTAATTCCAGTGGCGGCGTCGAAGTGATATACGGCATCGATCGCGACAGTTTTCGCGCCGTGTCCGGGGGATTTGTCTTTTTGCATGGCCACGACATGGAAGGCCCGGACGATCTGCTGGTGGACGACTGGGAAGCGCGCGCAAAAAACATCAAAGTCGGCGATACCTACAATCTGTTGAACCACAACTGGCACGTCGCCGCGATTATCGAGCATGGAAAAGGCGCGCGGTTGTTTGTGCCTATCGGCACGCTGCAGGAATTGGTGGGCGCGCGCGATAAGGCCTCGATTTTCCTGCTCAAGTGCACGCGCCCGGAGCATACCGATGACGTGATGGAGGAGATTCGCGGTGTGCTGCCGGGCTATACCGTTCGTCCACTCAGGGATTTCCTGTCCTTGATGACTTCGACGAATATTCCGGGTCT
>Ga0307474_10001899_pt1 | contig 15068 bp, 20 predicted proteins | sample atmos_gasesECM1C_2_FD_203312 | JGI IMG/M metagenome (GOLD analysis project Ga0307474, IMG submission 203312) | Hardwood forest soil microbial communities from Morgan-Monroe State Forest, Indiana, United States - atmos_gasesECM1C_05 | ecosystem: Environmental > Terrestrial > Soil > Temperate... | reverse complement strand
GATCTCCCCCGTATCCCCTCGATCCCCTTCCCACCCTCCGGGGGGAAGGGGACGCCCCCTCCCCTTCGCTTCGGCCAACGGTCTCGGAACTCGGGGGGTGTCAGCGGCGCCGCGCGGCGGCGGTGGGGCGGGCGATGGCGTGCAGGAATTCAGGGTAGGACAGGGTGTTGAGCACGTGGCGCGGTTCGAGGCCGGCGCGCCGCGCCTGGTCCACGCCGTAGCGCATCGTTCCCAGCTCGGCGATCCGGTGCGCGTCGGTGCTGATGACGATGCGGCAGCCCAGCTCCCGCGCCAGCATCGCGTGGGTGTCCTTGAGGTCGAGCCGGGCGGGCGAGGCGTTGATCTCGACGGCCACCCCCAGCTCGGCGGCGCGCGCCAGCACGGCCTCGACATCCAGGGCGATGGGCTTGCGGCGGTTGATCTTGCGGCCGGTGGGATGGGCGAGGATGTTGACCTGGGGATGCTCGAGGGCGCGCAGCACGCGCGCGGTCTGCTGCTCGGCGGGCAGCTCGAAGCGGGAGTGGATCGACACCATCACCAGGTCGAGGCCGGCCAGCATCTCGTCCTCGAGATCGAGCGTGCCGTCGGCCAGGATGTCGATTTCCATGGCGCGCAGCAGGTGGATCTCGGGGTGGCGGGCGCGGATGGCGTCGATCTCCAGCCACTGTAGCTTGAGGCGCCGGGCGTCGAGGCCGTTGACCATCGCCAGCGCCTTGCTGTGGTCGGTGATCGCCATGTACTCGTAGCCGTGCGCGGCGCAGCCGGCGACCATCTCCTCGAGCGTGTTGCGGCCGTCCGACCACGTCGAATGCATCTGCAGGTCGCCGCGCATGTCGCCGACCTCGATCAGGCGCGGCAAGCTGCCGGCCGCGGCAGCCTCGATCTCGCCGTGGTCCTCGCGCAGCTCGGGCGGAATCCAGGCCAGGCCAACCGTGGCGTAGACGTCGGCCTCCTCGCGGCCGGCGATCCACACCCCGCCGTCCTCGCCGCCGCCGCCGGCGCCGTCGGCGAGCCGGAAGGCGCCGTACTCCGAGATCCTCAGGCCGCGCTCGACCGCCCGCCGGCGCAGCTTGACGTTGTGCTCCTTCGAGCCGGTGAAGTAGAGGAGGGCGGCGCCGTAGCAGTCGGGCGGCACCACGCGGAGATCGACCTGCAGGCCATTGCCGAGCGTGATCGTCGAGCGCGTGTCGCCCGCCATCAGCACCTGGTCGATCTGCGGGTAGGCGAGCAGCCGGGCCATCACCGGCGCCGCGTCCCGGGCGGTCGCCAGCAAATCGATGTCGCCCACCGTCTCGCAGCGCCGGCGGTAGCTGCCCGCGACCTCGAGGCGCTCGAGCTGCGGGCACTCCGAGAGGTAGCCGACCAGGGGCTCGACGAAGCGCTCGGCTTCGGCCAGCAGGAAGCGGCCGGTGCGCTGGCGGTCCTCCTCGATGCCTGAGAGAATCTTGGCCTGCGTCTTCTCGCCGAAGCCGGCGAGCGCCGCCACCCGTCCGTCGCGGGCCGCCGCCTCGAGCTCGTCGATGCTGCCGACGTGCAGCTCGTCCCAGAGCTTGCGGGCCTTCTTGGGGCCGACGCCCGGCAGCCGCATCACCTCGACCAGCGTGCGCGGCACCTCGGCGAGCAGGCTGTCGCGAAAGGCCAGCGTCCCGGTCGTCACCAGCTCCCGGATGTGCCCCGCCATCTCCTTGCCGATCGCCGGCAGGACGGTCAGCGGCGCGCCCTCGGCCACCATGCGGGCCAGCGGCCGGGTCTGGATCTCGATGGTGCGGACAGCGTTGCGGTAGGCGCGGATGCGGTAGAGGTCGCCGCCCTGGATCTCCAGGACGTCCGCCACCTCCGCCAGGGCGCGGGCGATCTCGACGTTGTCCAATGGCTCGGCCTTTCCGCTCGTAGCCTCTGCGGCGCTGCGCCGGCAGGCGCGGCCCCAAGGCATCGTACCTCAAGCCCGGAGGCGGCTCCGCGGCGCGATGAGTGCGGCGGCGGCGCCCGCCGCAGGCCCCGCCCGCACCGCCCGCAGCGCCCGCAGGCAGGGCGTGGCGCCGGCGCCCCGGATCGTGGCGGGAGCCGCGCGCGCGGCCCTGCATTGCGCGGGCGCCCCGGATCGCCTACTGTGCCGGCCAAAGGAGACCCATGCCCAACGCGCCGCACACCTCGCCCGATGCCGTCATCATCTATACCGATGGGGGAGCCGATCCCAACCCCGGGCCCGGCGGCTGGGGGGTGGTGCTGATCCATCCGGCGAGCGGCAGCGTCCAGGAGCTGCGCGGCGGCGAGCCCGCGACCACCAACAACCGCATGGAGCTGACCGCGGCCATCCGCGCGCTCGAAGCGCTGCGCAAGCCCAGCCGCGTCGAGATGCACACCGACTCGCAGTACCTGCGGCGCGGGATCACCGAGTGGCTGCCGGGCTGGATCGCCCGCGGCTGGCGGCGCCAGACCGGCGAGCTGCAGAACGAAGACCTGTGGCGGCGGCTGGCGGCGGTGGTCACGGGCCACGACGTGCGGTGGCGGTGGGTGAAGGGGCACGCCGGGGACCGCCACAACGAGCGCGCCGACCAGCTGGCCACCGCCGCCATCCGCGGCCAGCGCGCCGCCGCCGCGGCGGCGGCCGGCGCGGCAGGCTCGGCGGGGGCGGCGGAGACCCCGGAGTTCACGGCATTCCTGCGCGTCTCGATGTCGCCGCGCGGGGGAGGCTGGGCGGCCCTGATCCGCCCTGCCGGCGAGGCCGTGTCCGCCGACGCCGCGGCCGGCGAGGCAGGGTCCGCCGACGCCGCGGCCGGCGGACTCAGCCCGGCGAAGAGCCCGGCCGAGACCTCGGCGGAGAGCCTTTCCGGCGCCGGCTCAGGCGCGGCGTCCGCAACGCAGCCGTCCGGGCAGCCCCCCGAGACGATCCTCAGCGGCGGCGTGTCGCCGGGGGCCGCGGCGACCTCCAACGCGCTCGACCTGGCCGCGGCGACGGCGGCGCTCGAGGCGCTGCCGGCAGGCGCCTCGGTCGCCGTGCACACCGTCTCGGACTACCTGCGGCACGGCGCCAGCCGCTGGCTGCCCGCCTGGCAGCGGCGGGGCTGGAAGACGCAGGAGGGCGGCCCGGTTCTCAACCGGGCGCTGTGGGAGCGGCTCGCCGCCGCGATGGCGGCGCGCCGGGTGAGCTGGCCCGACGTCAAGGGCCGCGAGGTCCAGGAGCTGGACCGCCTCGCCCCGATCGCCAAGGCCGCGGCGCAGGGCCAGGCAATCCCCGGTAGAGGCGCCGCCGGTACCGAAGCCTCCTGAGTCCCGCGCGCACCTCCTCGGCCGTGCCTGGCTCGAGGCCAGGCTCGCCGCGGCCGGCGTCAACGCCCTGCTCCCGGCTTCGCGCCGGGCGCTCCTGGTACGTCCGATTCCGCTACAATGATGTCGCTCATGGAATTCTCGGGTCGACTCAACGCCTTCCCGCCGAGCGACCTCCTGCAGTGGGCCCTCAACGACCGCCGCACCGGGGCGTTGGTGGTGCGCAGGAGCGACCGCGAGAAGCGCGTCTACTTCCATGCCGGCGAGGTCATCACCTGTCTGTCCAACGACCCCGCCGAGTACTACGGCCAGCACCTGCTGCTCAACGGGCACCTGGAGCAGGAGCAGCTCTTCCAGGCGCTGACCTATTGCACCACCCAGGGCGTGCGCCTGGGAACGGCGCTCAACGACCTCGGCCTGATGCCGCCTGAAAAGGTGCAGCAGACCCTGCGCGCCCAGATCGAGGACACGATCTGCGACCTGTTCCTGTGGGAGCGCGGCGTCTTCTACTTCCAGGCCGAGATGCCGGCCGAGGAAGAGATCCTCCCCGAGCCCATCCACGCCATGGGCCTGATCATGGAAGGCACCCGCTGGCTCGACGAGTACCGGCGCATCCGCAAGCTCTTCGTCCACGACAACATGGTGCTGCGCCGCGGCGCCTCCTGGCCGGGCCGCGACCTGTCGCCGGTCGAGCGCCGCATCGCCGCCGAGCTCGACGGCAAGCGCACCCTGGCGGAGCTGTACCGGGTCATCCGCGGCTCCTACTTCCGCTTCCTCGAAGGCGCCTACCGGCTGGCGATCTCGGCGGTGCTCGACATCGTTTCGGTGGGCGAGCCGCTCGACAGCACGACCCGCGAGATGAGCGTCTACGACCTGCTGCTCGAGCAGGCGACCGAGGAGCAGATCCTGGTGGCGCAGCGCCACATGGCCGTGCCGCTCGACCTGCTGGAGCGCTGGGTGCCGGTCTGGGTGGCCGAGCCCGGAGCGGAAGAGCAGAAGCGGATGCCGGCCCGCGCCCGCGACTTCTATGTCCGCCTCGACGGCAAGACCACCCTGGGCGACGCCTTTTCCGGCGAAGCGCGCCTGCGCGGCCGGGAGATGGACCTGCTGCTGCTGCAGCTGCAGAAGGGGCGCCTGGCCCTGCTGCCGGCGCCGGTGTCCGAGCTGGAAGCGGAAGCCGAGAACCGCGGCCAGCCCCCGCTCGAGCGCTGGTGGCAGCGCGTCTTCACCCGGTCGCCGCGATAGCAGGCTGCTCAAAAACCCCGTGCGTCGCGTTGCCGGGGTTTCGCTCTACGCCGAGGCGCCTTCGTTGCGCTCGCCGGAGAGGATCCGCCAGCCGACCACCTTCTCGTCGATCTCGCGCAGGCGGTTGGCGACCAGGCGGCAGAGCAGCTGCATGAACTCGAGCGCGGCGTGGGGGTCCATGGCCAGGATCTCGCGCACCGTCGCCTGGTCCAGGGAGAGGACGGTGAGCGGGCCGCCGTAGGCGCGGGCGTCGGCCGACCGCGGCTCGCCGTCGATGAGCGACATCTCGCCGAAGAAGTCGCCGCGGTCGAGGATGGCGAGCGCCTCCTCGCCGGCGCCGGGGATGAACTTGCTGATCATCACCTTGCCCTCGAGGACGACGTACATCTCGTTGCCCTCGTCGCCTTCCTGGAACAGCGAGGCGCCGGCGGCGAAGCGCTCCTCTTTCGAGAAGGTGGCGAGCGTCATCAGCTCGCGCCGCGACAGCCCCTGCTCGCGGAAGAGGCGGATCTTGTCGGTCGATTCCACCTTGACCGCCGGCGGCCCCAGCGGGTCGGGCGGCGCCGGCCGCTTGCGCAGCCGCAGGAAGTTTTCGGGCAGCGAGTCGGACGAAAAGAAGGTCTTCAGCTGGTCGTTGGTGGCGCGCAGCTTCTGCGCCAGGCTGTGCCAGAAGCTCCAGAAGAGCTTGACTCCCAGCTCGGGCGCGCCGTCGATCAGCGAGTCGAGCGCCGCGGCGTCGAGGCGGAGGATCTGGCAGGGCGCGAGCGCGCTGGCGTCGGAGCTGCGGTCCAGGCCGGTGATGAAGCCGACCTCGCCGAACAGGCTCCCGGGCTCGAGCTTGCCCAGCGTGAAGGTGCCGTAGGCGGTGGGCCGCTGGATGAGGACCTCGCCGTGCTCGAGCAGGTAGAGGTCGCGGCCCTGGCTGCGGTGGGCGAAGACCAGGCCGCCGGTCTCGTGGATCTCCTCGCGCACCACGACCGTCAGGCGGAAGATCTGCTCGTCGGTCAGGTGCGCCCACAGCTTGAGCCGGCGCAGGCGCGCGGCAAGCTGCAGCTGGCCGCCGGCCCCGCCGGGAGAGGGCGCCGGCGGGGGCGGCGACGTCGCGCTGGCCAGCAGGCTCGTGCCCGGCGAGAAGCCGCCCTGTTCGAGGAAGCGCTCGCGGTGCCATTCGAGGCGGTCGAAGGCGGTATGGATCTCGTCCTGGCGCTCGCGGAACACCTGCGCCAGCTCGCGGCTGCCCCAGCCGAGGATCTGCTTGAGGGTCTGGATGCGCCGCCGCAGCCGGCGCCCGCCCTCGTCGTCGCCGTCGTTGAGCAGCAGGAAGGCATGGACGGTGGCCCCGAGCGCCGCCTCGAACCGCTTGCGCTCGTACTCGGCGCGGCTGAGGCTTTCGGCGATCTCGCGGTCGAACGGGTTGAGGCGCAGCGCCTTGCCGAGCTCCTCGGTGGCGCCGTCGAAGTCCTTGCGGCGGAACAGCAGCCGGCCGTGCAGGGCGTGATGCGCGGGGTTGGCCAGGTCCTTGGCCTTGGCCACCTCGAGGCACTCGATAGCCCTGGCGTTCTCGCCGCGCTCGGCATAGAGGTGGGCGAGCCCCAGGAAGTGGGCGGCGTCGATGGCGTTGCGGCGGAAGCCTTCGCGCAGCACCTCGCGCAGACTGCGGCTGCGGCCGTCGCCGCCGCCTTCGAGCTGCTGCAGCTTGCGGACCTCGGCCAGCGCCAACTTGACCGACAGGTTCTTGGGGTCGAGACGCAGCGCGAGCAGCAACAGCTCGGCCGCTTCGTCATGGCGGGAGGCGGCGCTCATGCGCCGCGCGAGGTCGGCGAGCTCGTCGACTTCGGGCGTCAGCTCCGTGGGCTGGTCTTGCGGATCGTTCATGCCCGGATGGCCGCGGCGCGCCGAGAAGCGCCGGGTCAGTCTAGCATGCGGGACCGTCACCGCCCGGACGGGTGGTGGCTCCAGCCACTACCCCCCGGACGGCCGCCGGCGAACCGGCGGCCGCCCGGCGGCGCTCAGCAGATGGCGGGGCGGCAGGACGCCGTGTAGCAGTTGTTCGGCAGGTCGGAGTTCGGCTCGGTGCCGACCGGCCCGTCCAGGGGACGCCGCCCGTCGAGGTGGCGCAGGGTCTCACGCGACAGCTGGACTTTCTTGGGTTGCCTTCTCATGGATGCCTCCAAGGGTTGCGTGGCTGCGTTGTTGCGCTGCTCGGACCGGCGCCTCACGCGCCGGCGGCCGCTCAGCAGATTCCGTGGCAAGACGCCGTGTAGCAGTGGTTCGGCAGCTGGGTGTCCGGATAGGTGCCGACCGGCCCGTCCAAGGGACGCCGCCCCTCGAGGTGGCGCAGGGTTTCACGGGACAGCTGGACTCTCTTGGGTTGCCGTTTCATGGTGCCTCCTATGTTGCGTGGTTGCGCTGCCCCGGATGGGGCCGGACGCGTCGGGCCGCTGCGTCGGCGCTGGCGTCAGCCAGGCACGCGGCGCCGCGCCTGCGCCCGTCCGGAGCGGGCCGTCGGCGAGCCGGCGGCCGCTCAGCAGGTGTGGGGACGGCAGGACGCGGTGTAGCAGTTGTTCGGCAGCTGGGTGTCCGGCTCGGTGCCGACCGGCCCGTCCAAGGGACGCCGCCCGTCGAGGTGGCGCAGGGTTTCACGCGACAGATGGACTTTCTTGGGTTGCCGTTTCATGGATGCCTCCTATGGTTGCGCTGCTCCGGACGCCTGCCGGGCGCGTGCCCGGCGCGCCGGCTGCTCGCTGCCTGCTGCCGCGGCCCTGGGGTGGCCGTGCGGCAGCGGGCATTCATCTATTAGCTGTGTCGGGGCGCGAGGGATGGGGACAGCGCAAGGCGGCCGCGTCCGTGGGCCACCTCGCCGGGGTGTCCCGCCGACCTCGGGCAGGCCGGGCAGATGGTAGTGCTCCATTCTTGTGTTGCTGGCCCCGGCCGGCCTGATCCGCGCTACGGTCCTCCCTGAAAGGGGAGGACCGCTCCTCCCCGAACCAACGAAACGGCCCCGGCGCAGGAGCGAACCCGACGCCAGGGCCTGACCCGACACGGGAGACTGCCCCATGCCGAGCTACGCCAATGGTACCCCGCCGCCCTGGAACGAATCGGACTCGTTCCGGGAAACCCTGCTTCAACTCCTCGATCCCCCGGACAGGGAAGCAGTCCGCCGCCTGGGCCAGGTGCTCTACGACCTGGCCGTCTTTGCCGACCGCGAGCAGCCCGACGAGGAGCCCGTCGCCCGCGTCGAGCTGCGCGCCGTGGCCGCCGATCTCCGCTACACCGGCGGCTACCTGCTCCACGTCATCCGCCGCTCGGCCGATGAGTGCGACCTGGACCCCGCCGAGGACAGGCTGGCCCGGTTCGCCGGCAAGCTCTCCCGGCAAGTGGGCGCCTTGGCCGACAAGATCGAGCGGAGGCTGTCATGACCCTGCACCCCAAGCTGGATCGCGTCCAGACCGGCGTACGGATGGAGCGGCGCCTCGTCAAGGTGCTCAAGGCCGTTGCCGAGCTGCGCGACGTATCGCTCGGCGCTCTGCTCGAAGCTCTGGTGTTCGACGCCTTCGCCGGCCGCCAGCCGTTTGACGATGGCGCCATGGCCCAGGTCCGCGAGCTGATGCGGATTTACGGCCTCTCTCCGGCCGCTGCCGGCCCTCCGGCGCAGGAGGGCGAGTAGCCATGGGCCTCTTCGACACCGTGACCGTTGACGTGCTCTCCGCTGACTTCCAGACCAAGCAACTCGGGGAAGGGATGCTCACCTACCGCCTGGGCGAGGACGGGCGCCTGGTGGCTCCCTGTGGCGTCGTGGTGGTCTACCACGGCCTCGTCCACCTGGTAGGCGACGACGGCGCCGAGTTCATGGCCGTCTTCACCCACGGGAAGCTGGAAGCGCTGGAACCCATCGTCGGGAAGGCTGCCGACGCCTACCGCTGCCTGGGGCGAGGCTTGCTCTGGACGCGGGACGAGTGGTGACCGGGCATGGTCGCCACGGAGAACAACCTGCGCATCTCCCGCCAGGTCGGCGGCGCCCTCCGGCGCCTCCGGCTTGAGCGCCGGCTCGCCATGAAGCAGGTCGCAGCGCGGGCCGGCATCACCAAGCCGATGCTCAGCCGCTACGAGCTTGGCCGCCAGCATCCGTCCCTTCCCAACCTGGTCAAGGTGCTCCGCGCCCTTGACTGCTCGGCCGAGGACTTCGGCCGCCACCTTGGACCCTGGGGGTGCCTGCGGTGAGATCCACGCACGCACCGGCCTACCGGCACCTACTCGGGCGCCTGCGGCAAGCGCGCCGGGAAGCCTGCCTTACCCAGGCCGAGGTCGGCCGGCGGATCGGGGCGCGGCAGCCGTTCGTATCCAAGGTCGAGAGCGGCGAGCGCCGGCTCGATCCCGTCGAGCTGGCGCTGTTCGCCGCCGTCTACGCCAAGCCCCTGGGGTGGTTCCTTGGCTGAGTTGAAAGTCACCGCGTTCACCGTTCGGGCCTCGCGCGAGCAGGCCCGACGGTGGGCGCGCGTGGCCCGTTACCTGGGCTGCCGCTCCGTCTCGGCCTGGCTGTTCGAGCTGGCGGACGAGCAGTCCCGCCGCGTCGAGTCCACCCTGCCCCCTCCGCGATAGAATCCCTCCGTAGCAACAGGCGCGGCTAGGTTTGGCCGCCGAAAGCCGGGTGCCCCGTAGCCCGGCCCGCCGCGCCGCCTTTCTCCTCTCTACGGGGCAGCACCTGATGGGAGGTGCAGTGGCGGAGAAACGGCAACCTGGCCGGCCGTGGGGTTCCAATCCGAACATCACGCGATACCTCCCCGACATGGCAGAGCTGCTCTGCCATCGCGACGTGAAGAGTGAGCGGGCTGCCGCGGAATGCGTCAAGGCGCAGTTCCGAGTCAAGGCTACGGAGCGCCATCTTGCAAGGCTCTACGCCGCACGCCGACGCGAGCTTGAGATCGCGGAAATGCGGCGGCTCTCGACGTTCAACCTGCGGTTCGATGGCGTCCCGGCGGACGCCTGGCAAGCGCTCATGGAGCGTGTCGAGAGGCTGGCGAAGCAAGATGAGCAGCTCGCCGCCATGGCAGCTGAGAGGCACCCGCGCATCCCGATCCGCCGGCTGTACCCCTCCGAACTGCGCGGACTCCTTGAGGACGGCGGCTACTCGAATTGATGTCGCAGAATTGGGAATTGATGTCGCAGACTCAGCCGGCTACCGCAGGGGCAGCCAGCCATGGGCATTTTCTTGTCGCAATCTAGCTGGTTGATGTCGCGGGTGGCTGCGCTAAGTGCTGTGTTTTCAGATAATTAGCCCTTGACAGGTGCGCGCGCCGTACATACCATCCCAAAGGTCGAGCAATCCCCGACTCACGATCGGAGCGCTCGAAAGTGTTGCGGACTGGTCCTGATGGGATGACGGCATTCTAGCCGCGCGGGGTCCCGTCCGTCAACGCGGAAACGGAGGTCCGTAGTGCGGCCTGTTGCGCCGGGGCCGCCGCGCGGGAGTGGGCAAGGCGTAGGGGGTTGGTCCCCTTACCTTCCCCGCTCCCGTATAGCGGCCCAGGGCGGCCGGGGAGGTCCGATCCCTACCCCTGGCCGCCCCTCGCGCTCAGAACCGCGCGCGCGGCCTGTAGCAGCGTCGAGCGCATCCATGAGGCGCGAGGGAGTCCGAGGTATTCCGCAGCTTCGGAGATCAGGCGCAGGTGCTCCGGTTCCAGCCGGAGCAGAAGCGGCTCGGACTGGCGGCGCTTGGGCGGGGCCTTGGCGGGCGTTGCTTTGGCAGTCCTTGGCATGGCCCAAGAATACCAGAAGGCATCTCAAAGTCAACCTATGGTATTGACACTGAGTTTCCATATGATATGCTATGAGCATGAAAACGGCCCCGGAAGTCGCGTCAACGACCGCCGGGGCCTCGAACCGCCCAGCCGAAGCCGAACGGGCCGTCACCCTGATTATGGCTTCTGGCCGGGCATCCCACAAGGAGCCCGCCCATGGTCTGCCACATGTGCCAAGCCGCCAACGCCAAGAAGTTCGGCCACACCCGCGACGGCCGCCAGCGCTACCGCTGCCGCACCTGCCGTAAGACGTTCTCCGAGCGCCGCGCCCGGCCCCTCGGCGCGATGAACCTGCCCGTTGATGAGGCCCTGCTGGTGCTGCAACTGCTCTGCGAAGGCTCGGGCATCCGAGCGATCCAGCGCGTCGTCGGCTGCCACCAGGGAACGATCCTCAAGCTCCTGGTGCAGGTCGGCGCCGGCTGCGAGCAGCTGCTCTCCGAGACGGTCAAGAACCTCGCCGTCGAGGACGTGCAGGCGGATGAGGTGTGGACCTACATCAGGTGCAAGGAGGGCACCAAAGCTCGGAAGAACATCCAGGACCCCGAGGCAGGCGATAGCTACTGCTTCACGGCACTTGACCGGCACAGCAGGCTCCTGCTCGCCTGGCACCTTGGCCGGCGCACCAAGTGGGACGCGCACGACTTTATGGCGAAGCTGAGCGCGGCGACGGCCGCCGGCCGCTTCCAGCTTTCGACCGATGGGTTCAGCGCCTACGAGGATGCCGTCGAGTACAACCTGGGCGCGCGCGTTGACTACGCGCAGCTGGTCAAGGAGTTTGGGCAGGAGGGCGGGGAGGAGGCGCGTCGGTATGCTCCTCCCCGGCTTATAGGCGCCGAAAAGATCAGCATCTCCGGCAACCCGGACGAGACGCGCATTTGCACTTCGCACGTCGAGCGGCACAACTGGACGCTGCGCGGCCACCTGCGCCGGATGACGCGCCTGTCGAACGGGTTCAGCCAGAAGAAAGCCAACCTGCGCGCGGCGCTCGCGCTCTTCTTCGCCTATTACAACTTCTGCCGGATGCACAGGAGCATCCGCATGACGCCGGCGATGGCGGCCGGAATCACCCGGAAACCTTGGTCGATGGCGGAACTCCTGGCGGCGGCGCAGTAACCGGCTCCGGTAGAAGGCGTTCGAGTTTATCAAGATGACCGGCCAATTCCCCGAAGTCGGAATCGAGGCGTATCTCCCGCAGCTTTTCCACAAACTTCTGGTGTTTTTGGTAGAGCTGCGAATAGAGCGAGCGAGACAGTAGATTAAACCTGGCCTCGAAAAAAAGACACCCCGCCGGGACGAGATTTTCACCTAGTTTGCGGTACTCATCAATCGCGGCATGGAAGTCATGTTTTAGATCATCGAACTTCGACATCGCAAGATCGCTCGTGGCTGCTATCTTCCCGCCTAACCGTTCTAGTGCGTTCTCAGAGTCTCGTAGCACGTAGCGCTGCAACAATTTACTGAGAAGTGGTCGCCAGTCATCGATCGATCCGCTATGCCAGAGTTGGGAGAATTGGTCCACTAACTGATGAGCGGAAGCCATGGCGTTGCGGAAAGGCACATAGACTTCCCGCAACCGATTCAAGGTGTCACTGGTGACCGTCGGCTCGATGGCGGCGGGTGGTGGCGGCTCAGGCTTGGGCCGGAGCGCCAGCTCGACTTCGAGTCCAAAAATTTTATCCTCCGCCTCTCGGACCCTGAGCAGCGCATCTCGGTGCATTCTCGCCGGCGTGAGGATGAACAAATACCAAAGAAGAATCAGCGCAGTCTCAAGCGCGAGAACCAGCAGCCCCGCCCTCACATGACCCCATACCGTTGCGGCGGCGACGGACAACGCCAGGGCAATCATCAGGACCGCCACCACTCTGGCGATTTCCCACCACACATGGGGCTCGAAATGCCGAGCGTCTTGGTAGGCGCGGCGCCCTGCTTCCTTCCAGTAGTTCCTGAGATAGTGCTTGTCCCGCTCGTCCAAGCTACCCCCCGCTGGTGCTCCCGCCGGCTGGACGGCGCGGCGACCGGAGGCGGGGGTCCGGGTGCGGCTGGCCGAGCCTGGCCGCGCCTGGGGGATTCTACAGCGCTTGCAGAGACAGTGCGGGGTGGTAGGCTCCGGGCGTGGAGCCCATCGGCCCGAGCTACCGGCCGCCGTCTCTGCCCGGCAAGGGGTGGGTGCTGGTCGCGGCCGGCGGGTTCCGCCTGGTGCCGGGCCAGCGCTACCAGCTGGCGGTGCGGGGCGCCGGCCTGGTGGACGAGGCGGAGTACATCTCGGCCGTCTGCGACGGGCCGCGATCCTTCAAGGGGATCGACTGGAGCGCGGTGCTGGCCTTCCGGCGCCGCTGATTCGCCACCAGGACAAGCCTTGACGGTCAAGGGGTGCTCCGGCCAGCAACACCAGAATGGAGCACTACCGGGCAGATCCGCCGGTTGCAAGCCACCGACGGATTCGATACATTCACCTATGTTGAAATCGCCATACTCCAAAGCCGCTGGTCCAGCGACGCACGCCATTCGTTCCGCCCTCGGCGCGGACGCGGACCTGGCGCCGACCGGCGCGCGTCCGGCCGAGATGACCGAGGCCATGCGCGACGCGATCGAGCGCTGCCGCCGCGGCGGCTGGAAGGACGGCCTGCCGGCGCTGGCCCGTATCGCCGAGCAGGAGGCGCGTCCGGGAGCGCTGCCGGCCCTGGTTTACTCGTACCTGGGATATGGAATCGCGTTGCGCCAGCAGCGGCTGGGGGAAGGCCTGAAGCTCTGCCAGCACGCGGTGAAGCTCGAATTCTACCAGGCCGAGAACTACCTCAACCTGGCGCGCACCCACCTGCTGGCCGATCACCGTCGCGCCGCGGTGCGGGCCGTCGCCGACGGTCTGAAGATCGAACGCGACAACCGGCAGCTGCTCGAGCTGCATCACGAGCTCGGGGTGCGCAGGCGGCCGGTGCTGCCGTTCCTATCGCGGTCGAACCCCTTCAACCTGCTGCTGGGCCGGATCCGCCATCTCCTAAGGCCGCGACGGTCCCCGCCGCCACCCTGAGCGCCGGGAGGGCGCCAGCAGGGCGCCCGCCGGAGCATCGGCGCCCGTCTGAGCATCGGCGCCCTGCCGCCAGGGCGCCCCTGCATCAGCGGGTGGTCTGCACCGGCTGCGGCCGCATGTCCTCGAACACGATGCCCAGGTTCTGAGCGCCGGCGTCGCGGGTCAGGTCCATGAAGGTCGCGACCTTGTCGTAAGGCAGCTCGCCGTCGGCGGCAAAGAAGACCACCTTGCTCTGACGGCCGGTCAGCGCGGTGCGCAGCCGGCCCTGGAAGTCGGCCATCTCGACCTGGGTCTTGTTGATGAAGGCATGCCCCTGATCGTCCAGGCGCACGATGATCTGATCGGCGTCGGGCTGCGGGGTCGCCGTCGTCACCTTGGGCGGCACCTGCACCGCATAGCCCATCTGCAGCAGCGGCACGGCCACCATGAAGATGATCAGCAGCACCAGCACCACGTCGACGAGCGGGGTGATGTTGATGTCGCTGCGGATGCCGCTGGCGCCGCCTTGCACGTCCATTGCCATCGGGCACTGCTCCTTTTCCGCGCCGGGGCTCGTGGGCCGCCGGCGCTGCGGATCTTCCGGACCGGGCTAGACCGAGGTCCCGGTCTTGACCTTCTCGACCACCAAGCCGACACGGCTGAAGCCGGCCTCGTTGATCAGCTTCATCACCTCGCGCACTTTCTTGTACTTGAGGCGCCGGTCGCCCTTGAGCACCACCGCCTTGTCCGGGGTCTGATCGTGGATACCCTTGAGCGTCCCCGCCACCTGGCTGTCGGGCACCCAGTTTTGGCTGACGAAGACGCTGCCGTCCTGCTTGACGGAGATGGTCAGCTGCTTGCTGTTCTCCGGCATCTTCTCGGGCACCTTGGTCTCGGGCAGGGCGACGTCGATGCCCTTCTGCAGCATCGGCGTGACCACCATGAAGATGATCAGCAGCACCAGGCAGACGTCGACCAGGGGGGTGACGTTGATCTGGCTCTTCACCTCCTGGACGAGGTTCGGTTTAACGCGCCGCGGCAGCATTCCTGCTCCTTTGCTTCATGAAGAAATCGACCAGCTCGGAGGCGGAGTTCGACATCTCGACCTGCAACCGCTCCAGCTGGTTGGTGAAGTAGTTGAAGATCCAGGCCGCCGGGATGGCGACGAAGAGGCCCAGGGCCGTGGACACCAGCGCCTCGGCGATGCCGGCCGACACCGCGCCGATGCCGCCCGAGCCGGTCAGCGCCATGCCGGTGAACGCCTTGATGATGCCGATGACGGTGCCGAACAGGCCGATGAACGGGGTGAGCGTGGCGATCGTCGCCAGGCCGCCGATGCCGCGCTTGAAGTCGGAGGTGGTGAGCAGGGCGGCGCGCTCGACGGCGCGGCCGGCGGCCTCGACGATCTCGACCTGCGAGAGCGGGCTGGTCGAGCTCTCGTATTGGAAGGACTGCAGCCCTGCCGCCACGACCCTGGCGAGGTGGCTCTGCGGGTATTTCATCGCCGCGTCGATGGCTGCCTGCGGCCGGTCATGCTTGAGGTGGTCGGTCGCCAGCCGGGCGAACTCGAGCGACTGCCTCCGCGCCTTGCGGAACAGCAGCCAGCGCTCGACCGAGACGTACAACGTCCAGATCGACAGCAGGATCAAGATGACGACCACGCCCTTGTTGATCCAAGTCATGTTCTCCCATATCGCTGCGATGCTGAAGCCGGCCATGCTCTTCTCCTCTTTGTCAGCTCGTTAGAACCA
>Ga0307474_10001898_pt1 | contig 15069 bp, 30 predicted proteins | sample atmos_gasesECM1C_2_FD_203312 | JGI IMG/M metagenome (GOLD analysis project Ga0307474, IMG submission 203312) | Hardwood forest soil microbial communities from Morgan-Monroe State Forest, Indiana, United States - atmos_gasesECM1C_05 | ecosystem: Environmental > Terrestrial > Soil > Temperate... | reverse complement strand
TCGGCCGCGTCCTCGGTCGTGGCGGCGGCGGCGACCTCGGCCGCGATTGTGGTCGTGTCGATTTCGTCGGCCATCGCTAGGGCCTCGGTGGCGAGGCCGCGCAGCGCGTGGGCGTCGAGCCGCACGGTCGCGGTCGTGGAGCTGGGCGACGTGACCAGCTCGGCCGCCGTGCAGTCGTCGGTGAGGCTGAGACTGGCCGACGCGTCGAACGAGTCGTCGTAGATGAACATTCGGTGTACCCCCTCGGGGTCGTGAGCTGCTGACTTACCCAGACTAATCGGGAAATTGTCACCGTGTCAAGGACGTGCGGCGTGTCGTGACCTCGGGCAGCTCGCGGCCGAGCAGCGCGGCCAGCTCGGCGGCCTCGGTGATCGTGAGATAGAAGCGCCTGACCCGCTTGCGCTCGACCACGATCACAAGCCAGTCGCCGTCATGTTCGATCTTGATAAGTGCATCCACTGGACCCGCCGTCCTTCCCTGGCCTGGCGCACAGTAATTATCGCGCGCGGTCTGTGGTTTACCGCTATGGCTTAGGTGGTTACGGGTGTGTAGTCCTACAGAACTGCGGTAACTCGACTTCCGCTTTTGACCTTGACCTTGACCTTGACCTTGACCTTGATCTTCCGATGGGGTCTAAGGGGTCTTTGACCCCTTGAAGGGCAAGGCCACCGGCCCGGCGCCGCCGACCGCGATTGAGTTTTGGGCAGGCTAGCGCCTACGTGTGACACGCCACCGGGCAGGCTAAATTGGGCCAGTGTCGGCCCGGTGTGTTAACCTCACCAATTGGTGATTGCAATGGGCGCACTCTAACGCCCCGGACGGCCAGTGATCAAACGCACCCCCCCGGTTTGGTCGGTCGTCTAGGCCCCGGCGCGGGCTGCTGACACTCCCCGCCGGGGCTCTTTCACGTCCTAGCCGAACCTCTGCTGAGGGGACCCCTGGCCGCCCGACCGCAGCTCAGGGTTAGCGGTGTACCGCTCGCGGGCGGGCAGCCGCTCGGCCGCCCGGCGGCCCACGGCGCGGGGCGAAACTCGCAAGGCAAAAAATCGGCCGGCGGCGTGTCGCGGCCCCCAGCGGCGTTGTAGCGACCAGCGCTCGTCTAGTCCGCGCTCCCGGAACGTGTAGTAGGCGGCCCGCTGAAAGGCCCGCTCCCACGCCGTCAGCCCCCCGGCGTCGGTCGCCTCCAGCTCTATGCCCGCCTCCCGCATGATGGCCAGGACGCGGGACCGGCCCCGAGGCCGGTCGATGCTCACCTGGGCCCACGAGCCGGGCCGGGAAACGGCACGGTGGACGAGCTGCCCGGCGGCGCGGTCGTACCGTTCCGAGAGGGGGTCGCGGGCGAATGCCATCCTGCTATGATGCCGATCAGCCGCCGAGCCCGGAAGCCGTACAGCTCGGCGGCTGTCGCAGTTTCCGGGCCCGGCGCTACCCAGCAGACCGCACCGTGGAGGCCCGGCCGTGGACGATGCCCGAGTGATGCTTCACCTGTTCCTGGCCGTGCTGATCGTGGGCACGCTCTGGCGGCTGATCAGCTATCACCTGATCGCCGCGCAGGCCCCGCAGCTCAACCATCTCGGCCTCGCAATGGCCCAGCAGTATTAAGCCGGAAGGAAACAGGACTATGGCAGCTCCGGGCGTTGCGGCGTCGGGCACGGGAACGGGAACGCCGCAGCAGGGCGGCGGCGGCGGCGGCACGAACCCGTTTTGGGAAGTAACCAACCTGTTCTCTCAGAAGAACAAACTCGGGATCATCGCGCCGTTCCTGATGACGGCCAACCAGGTGCCCGGCGGCGCGCAGATCAATTTCGGTAACTACTTCCGGGGGCTGCGGCTGCAAGTGCGGACCACGGCCGCGCCGGTCGGCGCGTTCACCGCCCCGCCGAACAACGACCTCGGATTCCAGCTCTTTACCGCGATGGGAATCCAGAACACGGACGGGGCCGAAATCCTGTTCGACGTGATCAACGCGTTCGCCTACTACCAGCGCAATAAGTACATGCGCCCGTGGTTGAAGGATTGGGCCGCCGCCTACGATTACGTCGCGCCGGGTACGGCTATCGGCCCCTCTTACACGGCGTTCCTGAATACCGAAGTACGGCAGCAGCTCGGCGCCCTGGAAAACACCGACACGCGGTCACAGTACACGTGGACGATGAACCTCGCCGGGGTCGGCACGGCAAACGGCAACTTCGGCAGCTACGCCACAACGCAGGCAACCATCGCGGTCACGCCTTACACGGATATGTGGGCGCAGCCCGACAACGCCGACCTTGAAGGCGTGTCGAATCAGCGGATACCGCCGGGCGTGAATTTCCAGACCAAAACCCGTCACCAGGTATTCACGCTGGGCACGACGGGCAACGACAACAACTTCCTTTCAACCCTCACCGGCAACGCCGTGCGGGCCATGCTGCTGATTTGCCGCGACGGCACCGGGGCCCGGCAGGACGCTCTTACCGAGCCGATCACGTGGACTCTCGACAATCGGAACCTGGGCAACCTTTCACCCGACCAGGTGTTCCGCTGGGCCGATGACTTCCTGTGCTCGTACTCGCAGACCGTCCGGGCAACGGGCGTCTACCCGTTCCTGCGGTTCTACGACCCCGGCGACCTGAAAGGGCAAGGCTGGTTGTACACGGCCAACTCAACGGCGGTCAATTGGGAATCCGTCTCGCAGTCGGTCGCAACGGTCGGCACAACCGAGCTGCTGCAAGAGGAAGTTTACGCAGTTGGCGCCATCGACCCGACGCTGATCGACATCTAGGGCGGCCGGGCCGATGTGGAAAACGTGGACGGGAAGCGGGCAGGCAATGGGACCGATCAGCTCACCGCAGGCAACGGGGCCGGGTACGGCCACCGCAGGATGGCACCCGACCATTCTGTATCTCATCGTGCTCGTCATCTTCGAGATTTTCGTCGTCGGGCTGCTGTCTCGGACAGTGCTCAGATAGGAGCCGGGTAAATGGACAAGCGCGTTTTCTGGGCGGTCGTGCTCACGTGGCTCGTGATCAGTTTCGTGCCCGCGCTGTCGGCTACGTCGCTGATGCGGTTCGGCAAGGGCGGCGGCAGCGGCGCGAAGGGCATGTGACCCGGTGCGCCTCGCCGCCTACGTCATCGTCCTGGCCGCCGTGATCGTGCTGCTGTACCCCGGCAGCAAAGCCGGGCAGGCGGTCGTGGCGGTCACCAACCAGACCAAATCAATGCTCGGCGCATAGGGAGTCATCGTGCAAAAGGCAGTCGTGATCTTCGCCTATGCGATCGTGCTTTTCCTGCTGGTACGGCCGGGCAGCAAGGGCCCGTCGCTCGTGTCGTCGGCCGGGTCGGCACTGTCCGGGGTGATCAAGGCGGGCACGGGCGGCGGCACCTGGGCGAAGGGCTGAGCCGGTGACCCCGGACATGCTCGCCAACGCGCCCCCGGTGCTGGGCCGCCTGCCGAGGCCGCAGTTCGGCGGCCCCGTCACGGCCCGCGCCTACGGCAACGCGGGCAGCCCCGACCTGGAAATCAACTCTGACCGGCGCGGCGCCCCGGCCGCCTACCCTGGCCACGGGCTGCTGCGCTTCCTGGGCGGGCTGCTCGCCGGGTACAGCTCGTACGGCGGGGCCCGCCTGGCCCCCGAGCAGGCCCCCGGCGCCTGGTATGACCCCGGCGGCCCCGGCGGCGCCTACGGCGGCGGCTGGGCTGACGGCGTGCTCACGGTGCGCGACCGTCACGTGATGACCCGGCGCGGCTACGTGCGCAACCCCGCCGGGGGCGGAAACTCGATGCCGTCGCCCGATATGGACGGGCCGCCGCCGCCCCGGTATCAGATGGTCAACACGACCGAATCGTGGCAGCTCGGCACCGACAACACCGCCAACCAGGACAACGACGGCGCGCACAACGTGGTCGCGGTCGCCGGGCAGCCGTCGCGCCGCTTCCCGCTCGGCCAGCAGGACGGCACCGAAACGCTCGTGTTCGGCCCGCCGATTGGCGAGTGGCGCGAGTACGGGGTGCGCGGCGGCGCCGGGATGCACGGCCCCGCCCCCGACCAGTACGACGTGAACGTGCGGGGCAAGCCGAAACTCACGGTCGCGGGCGAGGCCGGGCAGCAGCCCGGCGACATCCGAGTGGTTTACGGCGGCGTCCCGCACGGCCTCCACTCGCCCACCGAGAGTTCGCTCTTGTGGACGAGCGCCCGGTTCGCGTCCACGCCGCAGATGCAGCCGCCCCGCGTTGACCGGCCGAACAGCGGCAAGATCGCCGGTCAGTCGATGTCGCAGGGATTCCCGCCCGAGTCGGCCGCCGGGCAGTCGCGGGCGACCCCGCGCCTCGCGCCGGGCCGCCTGCCGGGCCTCACCGACCGTTTCGCCGGGCGGTCGTAGTGGATACCAGCTCGGGCACGCTGCTGCTCGCCGCCGGGGCCCTGGCCGTGGGCATCCTCCTGATCGCCCCCATGTCCCCGCTGTCCAAGCGGGCGGCGGCCGAGCGGGAAGGATGGGCGGGCACCACGTGGAGCCCGTACAAGCCGCGTGTGCCCTACTACTGCCGGGGGGGCATGTACCACCCGCCCGTCGCCGGGGAAGGCCGCACGGGGCTGCTCGCGCACGGGTGGGGCTGGATCAGCGACCCGCCCACGGAATCCACCGGGGTCGGCGTCAGTGAATGAGGACGGCGGCGGCCTGCTGGGCACGCTCAAAGCGAAGGCGGGCCCCCTGCCCGTGTGGGCGTGGCTCGGGCTGATAACGGTCGTGCTGCTCGGATGGTGGCTGTACGAGCAGCACAAGGCGGGCAGCAGCTCGACGGCCACGAGCGGCGCCACGCCCTCGGATGTGGGGCAGCCCGGCGTCGTCGTCATCAACCAGGGCGACACCGACACCGAGGCAACGTCGCCGCCGCCCGAGCCTAAGCACAAGGGCGACAACTCGCCCGAGAGCCCGCACAAGGTCACCAGGGCCGAGGCTCAAACCCTGCTGAAAGAAAAGCACACCGTGTACACGAGAAACCGGGGCGGTACTTACGTACCCGTCACTTCGCTGGCCGGGGTACACGACCAGCTATTCACGGGCGAGCGGGCGTGGGACATTCTGCAGAAGCAGGACAATAGCAAACCCAAGGCCCGGAAATAATGGCGTCGGCTGCCACGCTCGCAAAAGCGGGCCTCGCCATAATGGCCGCCTCGGAAGTGCCGAACTTCCTGGCGGGCCTACTCCCGTCCACGATGACAATCGGCCGGTTTGCGGCCGAGCCCGCCGACCGGGCCCGGCTGCGCCGTTCCGAGATAGTCGGCAGCGCCCTGGCCATCGGGGTCGGCGCCGGTACTTCCCTGGTCGCCCAGGACCCGAGCCCGATGATAATGGTGCTCGCCGTGCTGGCCGTGCTGCTGTACGAGTACGAGCGGGCGATTCGCATGGCGCAGACCGAGGGAACGGCGACACCGATCAACCAGCAGCAGAATGGCGGCGGCAGATACCAGCGGCACGGTTAGACGTGACCTCGGCCGAGGGTATCTTGTCCGCGCTCGGCGGGCTCACCGCCTTTACCGGCCTCGTTTGGGTGATCATGCGGGCGACAGCGAACAGGATCAGGGCCATAGATGACAACACGGCCGCGACCCGTGAACTGTCGGCCAAGATGGAACGTCTCGGCGGCCTGGTCGATGGCCACGAAACCCGGATAAGCCGCCTCGAAGGGTGGCGGTCGCGGGGCGCCCCCCGGTGAGGCTCACCCCGCGCCTCGGCGCCGCCGTCGTCGGCCTCCTGTTCGCGCTGGTCGCCGGGGGCGCCGCGCTCGCTATCTGGCAGGCTCACGCGGCCGTCGCCGCCTCTAACCGGCAGTGGTGCGCGACCATAACCCTGCTAACCCGGCGGCCCGTACCCCGGCCCGCCGACCCGGCGGCCAACCCGAGCCGCCAGAACGCCTACGTTCTCTACCGCGATTTCGTGATGCTCGGGCAGCGGTTCGGCTGCCTGCCATGACGGGAATACGACACCGGAGCTCGACGGCCGCGGGCTGTCGGGTTTACGTCAGGAACCAGCGCGGCGCCACGCCCGGCGGCAGCTTGCCGTAGAGGCCCGGCCGGTGCGAGCGGACATAGTACGCCTGGCACTGCTCCGAGCAGAAGGCGACCCGGCGGCACTCGGCGCACTCGGGCCGCCGGGGCAGCTCGGGATGGCTGCGCACCCCGCCCGCTGCCATGCACTCGACAATCGTGTGGAGGCCCGACGCCGGGTTATCGCAGTCGGCCCACGCGCACTGGATACGGTCGAAATCCCGCCCGGTGCCGTCCATCGCCGGGATCGGGATCTGATGACGTACCGGGCTCACCGGGCGGCCTCCCGCTTGTAGGCGGCGGCGAGCCGGGCCGACCAGGTTGCGAGACTGTACGGGGTCGCGTAGTCCTGATGGCCAGTGGCCAGCTCACGGCCCATTGACGCCACCCCGGCGCGGCGGGCGAGCCCGCTCGTCGCCCGCGCTGACAATCGGAGCAGCGCGAGCCTCGCCGTCCTGCGCCGGTCCTCCGGTACGGAATGGATCAGCAGGGCGAGGACTGCCAGGATGCACAGGGCCAGGTAGAGGACTCCCAGGACCCGGCCCGCCCGGCCCGTTTCGCCGTTCATTGCGCCACCCTTCCATTTCTCGCCGCAGCCCCTCGGCCTGGTCAACGATGGACCGTTTGAGCTGCACGTCTACCAGGGTCAGCAGGGCGAGCACGACCAGGGCGAGCACGACCAGGCCGAGCGCCATGCGTACCGGCTGCGGCAGGCCGCCGCCGTCGTCACTGTCCACGGCCGGGCCCCCTTCCTATGCGAGCGGCGACGGGAACCCCCGGCGCCGCAGTTCGATGAACAGCAGGATCGTGCCAATGGCCGAGGCCACGAGCATCATGTAAACGCCCCAATTAGGAACCCGCATTGTCGTTGCCTCCCGTCGCGTTCCTGTTCGCCCCGGACAAGGGCACGTCGTGGGCCATCACCATATGCCGCAGCACCCCGGCGGTAAGGTCGCCCATCGTCGTCATGTTCGCCTGGCCGCCGTCGCCCAATTGGCCCATCGACTGCCCGCAACGCCCGCACCGCAGGTTCGACTGCCAGCGGTCGGCCTGCCCGGCGCCGCCGCCTTCCGTCTCAAACTGCGACAGCTCGGCCAGCTCCGTTGTCACGTAGGCGGGCCATTGGGCGATCAGCTCGTAATGCCGTGCCGGGGTGATCAGCCGCGAATCCCACGCGGGGCCCCCGGCGGCGGCGGGGGCCCGGTGTGGCGGCGGCGGGTATCGCAGGTCGTCACTCATCGGTGCTCGCCGCCTGGCCGTCGCCGTCGCCCCCGGCGAGCTGGCGCAGCAGCGCGAGCGGGCTCGCCCCGTTCGCCATAGCCTGCGCCGCCGCGAGGATGCCCGGCGGTATGCCGTGCGCTAGGAACTGATCGACCAGCGGCAGCGCCTCGGGCGGGATGTCGGGCAGGTGCTCGTCGGCCTGGCCCTCGACATCCCGGATTTGGCCGGTATCCGGGTCGGTCGCGGCCGTGCGCTGGTACACGACGTGAACGCCCCCGGCGGGGGTTCTCCACAAGGCATACGTGCCAGTGTGGATAAGCACGGGACGCGGCCCGGCGGTGTCAGCCTCGGGGGCCGCCGCGTTTTCCGTCATAGCAGCAGCTCGCCTACCCTCTCAGCGGGAATCTCGATAGCGGAAATGAACACGGACAGGATGTTACCGGCGCCGGGAACCTGAAAGGTGAGCTGATCTTCAGTCCTCACCATTAGCTGCCCTTTGGAAAAGCTCGCGCTATTGGTCGCCGTGGACGCGGTTTGCGTGACGAACCGGCCCGACCCGGCGGCGAACTGCGACGGCACGCCCTTATAGATGCGGGTCACCCCGGCGGCCGACAGCTCAATGCCGCAGTTCATCACCGCCCACATGTACCCGGCCGCGACCATGCCCGGCGGCGTGCTGAATACCTGCTGGGCCGCGCCGATCACGTTGAGCCCGTAGAACTTGTCCATCGGCTTGACGCCGACGACGGCCGCCCGCAGCTCGGCATCTTCGCGCAGGGCGTCCCGCAGCTCGTGCTTATTCAGCAGGTCTACGGTCGAGCCCAGCTCTAGCGTCATCAGCATGGCGTTACCTCATTCCGGCAGGACGGTCTTGGGCACTAGCAGGTTAGGGTCGCCGGGCTCGCCCACGCGGGCCCCTGGACTGTCCGGGCTCGGCCCCGAGCTGCCCGAGCCGCCCTCTACCGGGTCACCCCACGCGGTGCCCGAAGTCTGCCACGACCCGGCAGGCCGCCGGGCGTGGCCGAGCTTGCCGAACGTATCGGTAACCTTCGTGAACTCGTCGGCCGACTTCATCAGCAGGGCCAGGTCGATGACGGCCCCGGCGATCACCGCCAGTTTCGCCTTAGTGCCCCCGGACGCGGCCAGGAACGAGAGCACGAAAAACGACACGATCAGCCCGGCCAGGATCGGCAGCGGCCCGTACTGTCCTCTGGGCCGCGACACTTTGCCCTTGACCGTGCCGTCAGCGGCAGGCTCATAGTCGGCCACGGCCCGCACGGCCACGATGCCGATACCGGCGATCAGCTCGGCCGTCAGCATGTGCCGCCCCGAGTACGAGCGCCGCTCCGTGACCGTGCGGGCCGCCCCGAGGCCCTTCCGTCCGGCCTCCCGCACCGTCACCGGGTCGCGGCCCCCGGCCGACGCGACGGCCGCCCGGTTAGCCGACGCCGCCGCCGGGGCCGCACGCGGCGCCGCGTGCCGCCCGGCGGGCTGGGCCTGCGCGGCCCGCCTGGCCACCGTCGCGGGCGAACGGGCCGCCCGGCGTGTACGGGGCGCCCTGGCCGTGCTCGTGCGCTTAGGGGGCATCAGGGGACCTCGCCCGCCGGGCCCACGTCCGCGCCTATGCCCTTGACCCACGACCAGAGCTTGCCGAGGATGCCCCCGGCCGCCCCGGCCCCCTGCGCGAGCCCGCCCAGCGCGGCCCCCGCCTTACCGGCCGCCCACAACGAGAGAATGGCCACTAGCCCCGCCTCGGTAAGCCGGACCTCGTTCGCGTTGAACGCCTCGGGGCCCGCCGGGGGCGGCTTGCCCAGCAGCACATCGACCAGGTACGCTCCCGGCTTCACCGGGCCCCCGGCGGTCTGCGGCCACGGCCGGGCCATCATAAACAGCGCGACCGCGCCGAGGCCGAGCAGCAGGATAGCCAGCGGCAGACTGCCGCCCTGGTAGTCGTCATCCATCACAGACCGCCTCCGAACGCCCGGTAGGACAAGTAGATCAGCAGCAGCGCCGCCGCGCCGAACGTAATCCGCCAGCCCTGGCCGGGGGCGAACAGGGCAAACGCCCGGTCGAGCACGACGGCCGTGCCGTGGACGAGCGCCCCGGCGTCTTTCAGCACCCCGGCCGGGGCCGACATGAACGCGGTTAGCTGCGCCGCCGTCGCCCCGCCCGAGCTGGCCGAGCCCGCCCCGCCGGGCGGCAGCGCCGAGCCCGTGCCCGTCAGGCCGGGTATGCGCCCGTAGCCGACGATACGGCCGCCTTCCCGCGACACCTGGCCGGGCGAGAACGAATCGACCTGGACAAGCTGCCCGGTGCTCGGCGCCTGCTCGATCTTGCCGCCGCCCATCCACACGACCACGTGACCGGGGGCCGCCTGGTCGCCCGGCCACTGCTCGAATATCAGGTCGCCCGGCCGCAGGTCGTTGAGCCCGATCCGCTGCGTAGCCGCGAACTGTTCCTCGCTCGTGCGGGGGAACCCGCGCAGCCCTACCAGGTGCGCCGCGTAGTAGACGAGGCCCGAGCAGTCGAACGCGTGCGGCCCGGCGGCGCCGAACGAGTACGGGTCGCCCACGGCCTTGTGCAGCACGTCAAGGAACGCGTTAACCGATGGCATCAGGTGAACGCCCGCCACGCAAGCCAGAACAGGACGATGGCCGCCGCGCCGAACGTGACCCGCCAGCCCTGGCCGGGGGCGAACAGGGCAAACGCCCGGTCGAGCACGACGGCCGTGCCGTGGACGAGCGCCCCGGCGTCTTTCAGCACCCCGGCCGGGGCCGACATGAAGGCGGTTAGCTGCGCCGCCGTCGCCCCGCCCGAGCTGCTGCCCGCCGGGCCCGAGCTGGTCACCCCGGACCCGGCGGGGGCTGTCCAGTTGCCGCGCTTCGCCTGATTCCACAAGCTGCCCGCTGTCGCGGTGCGCTCCGCGAACTGCTGCCCGCCGGGCTGGCAGCCCGCGCACCGCTCGAAATCGGCGGCCACCGTGCCCGCGACCTGCTGCGCCGACCCCGAGAGATTCAGGTGCCGCGTGTCATTCCTGATTGCCTGCGCCTGCACTTGCAAATCGCGCTGCGGGTTGCCCGTGACGTAATGCGCGGCGGCCGGGTAGTCGGTCGTCTGCCACTGGAAAAGGCCGACACCCGACGCGGGGCCCGCCGGGTTGATGACTTCCTGGTCGAAACTGGATTCGTGCCAGGCGTTAGCCATCAGCCCTATGGCCTGCGACATGTCAAAGCCTACGCCGGTCAGCGCCTTGTAAACCTCAAACGCCGTCGCCACGGGCCCCGCCTTGCCTAACTGGCCTGCTGGCCCTTGCCGCCCTGCGGGAAGAATGCGCGCAGCGGCGAAACCCCGGCGCCCTTCCCGGCATCGTCGCCCTTGTCGCCCTTCCCGCCGTCGCCCTGGCCACTGTCGCCCTTCCCGGTGTCGCCCTTGCCGTCACCGATGCCGAACTTGGCCAGGAATTCGGCGCCCACGCGGGACAAGGGCACGCCCTGGATTGAATGCGTGCTCCCGTCCGCGTCGGTGGTCGAGAGGTTCACGCCGTAATCCGACGCGCCCCCCTCGGCCTCGGCCTTGGCTTTCAGGAATTCCGCGAACTGGCTCAGCATGTCATCACTGCCGCCGCCCGAGGCCATGTCAGAACCCCGCGCTACCCTGCGGGGCGGTGCCGGCCGCCGGGGGCTGGAAAAAGCCGCCGCCGGGGGCCGCCGCCGGGGCCGGGGCGGGCTGCTCGGCCTGCTGCGCCTGCTGGGCCTCCTGCGCGGCCTTCTGGCGGGCCTCCAGCGCGGCGAGCTGCTCTTGCTCGGCCTCGGTGAGCGGGGTCGCGGCGGCCTCGGCGGCCCGCTGCTCGGTCGCCGGGTCGGCCGCGTTCACCACGCGGTGCGCCTCGGCGTGCTGGGCCTCGCTGATTCCGCCGAGCCGGGCCAGGCCGTCCAGGGCCCACCGCAGCACGTCGTAAATGCTCGTCTCCACGTTCGCCATGATGTGTATCGCCTTCCGACAGTAATCCGCGGCGGCCTCTGCCGCCCTTTGGCGTAGGGCGATCCTAGCAGCGTAGGATAGGCGAGCCATGGCAGACGAAACCGATTACGACCCGGCCGAGGTTCGGGCGTGGGCGGCAGCTCACGGCATCGAAGTGGCGCCCGGCGGCAGGCTCAAATCGGACGTGATCGGCGCGTGGCTGGCACGCGAGGATGACGGCGGCGAGCCCGATTGGGGCGCCGCTGAGACGGCGGGCGAGGACGGGCAGGACCCCCCGCCCCCGCCCCCGGCGGCCGGGCAGGCGGCGGCCGACTCTACTGGCACCGGGCCGCCGCCCCCGGCTGATCTCAACGAGGCCCGCAAGCGGGCCCGCGAGGACGGCGGCGGCAAGAGCCGGGCCCGGCCGGGATGGGCCGGGCGGGCCCGCCCCGCCCGTGACAAGCCGCAGCCCGTCAAGATAACCCGGCAGGTACAGGGCGACATAGAAGGCAAGCTCGCGCTGCTGCTCGCGGTGCCCGTGACCACGTGGGGCGCCGTCGATCCCTACTGCGGCGCCGCCGCCGCCGACAACCTCGACAACATCGTGCGCAAGGCCGTGCCGCTTATCTGCCAGTCGCCGCAAGTGGTCAAGTGGTTTACCGAAGGCGGCATATACCTGCTGTGGCTCGATCTGGCCCTGGCGGTGCAGCCCGTCGCCGTCGCCGCGTGGCGGCATCACGTCGCCGGGTCCGTCACCATCGTCAACGGCCAGGCCGTGCCCGCCCGGCGGCTGCCCGATGGCCGGATCGTGCCCGTGCAGCAGGCCCCCGAGCCGCCCCCGCCCGACTATTCGGCTTACCACGTGCCCGGTCATGTCCCCGAGCCCCGCCCCGCCTAACCCGGCGCCGCCGCCCGACTACCGGCGTGACGCCTCGTTCACCCCGCCCGAGCGGGTCCCCTGGTCGCAGCTCGCCCCGCAGTTCGCTCTGGCGTTCGGCCGCGCCGACCCCCGCGACCCGCAGCCCGAGCACATCGAGATAATCGGGAAGAAAGGCTCGGGGAAAACGCATTTCGCCGGGAAGGTGTACCAGGAACGGGCCCACGTGCAAGAGCGGCCGTCGATCATCGTCGCCACTAAGCCAGTCGATGCCACGCTGGGCAAAATCGGCTTTCCCGTGGTGAACACGTGGGATCAGCTCGTGTCAAAGGTGCGCGACGGCGAGCAGAATCTCATCTACTGGCCGCGCACGCGGCTGCTCGGCAGCGCCCGCAAGGAATACCACAACGAGCGGATAACCGACCTGCTAGACCGGCTATGGTCGCCCGGCGCCGACACTGACGTAGTGATAGACGATTGGGGGTACACGGACAAGCTGCCCGACGTGAAAGACCGGCTCGAACAGTATTTGCGCGAAGGCCGCTCGTCGGGGCTGTCGGTCGGCGCCATTAAGCAACGGCCGCAGGGCTCGACCCGGCTCATGTCCAGCGAAACCGACTGGACCGTAGCGTTTCGCCCCGCTGATGAAGGCGACCTCGAACGCTGGGCCGAACTGTTCGGCGCCCGGCGCGACTGGATGCCCGTATTCCGGCAGCTCGACCCGGCCCGGCGCGAATTCCTTATCCAGCACAACACGACCCGGCAGGCGTACATATCGTGGGTTGACACGCCGCTAATCCCGGTGCAGCCGCGCCGGGCCCGGCGGCGTACCGTAGGCGAATTTATGAGAGGACGGCGCGGCGATGGCGGATAAGGAACTGCCGCTAGAAATACCCCCCGGCGATCTAGGGCTGGGCCTCTGCTACGGCTGCGTTAAGCGGCTCGTGTTCGAGCTGCGGGACGGCAAGCCGCCCAAAGAGCGCACGCGGCCCCGCTGGGCGATCACGTGGGCGCCGGGCCCGTTCAACCCGCCCGGTGCGCCCGTGGGCGTGTTCGAGCTGGTCGCCGTGCCGACCTGCCTGGAATGCCTCACCATCGACCGGCGCGACGGCGGCAGCGGGCAGGACGGGCCGCCGCAGCCGCCCCGGCCGGAAGGGTTCGGCCGCCCGTACATGGTCGCCGGGACGCCGCCGCCGGGTCAGCTCATCCGCCCGTGACCGCCTACCGGGACCTCGGGCCCACTGCCATGCTCACGGCCAGGCCCGACACGACCGGAAGCAATACGGGCAACTGGACGCTCGTAGCCACCGAGCAGGACCTAAACGTCAAGGTCGGCCAGGCCGAGATATACCAGATCAGCATCGACGGGCCTATCGGCTCATCGTTCACCGTGTACCGGAACCGGGTCAGGTGGAATACGGTTCTGCAAGGCTGGTCGAATTCGTGGGACCCGTCCAACCCCCTGTATCTGCGGCAAGGCGACTCCCTGTTCCTTTACTGGAATGCGCCCATATCGCAGACCCCCGCGCCCACGGCCGTATTCTGGATTAAGTACGACACCGACCTGCCCGAGAACAGGGGGTACTAGGCGTGCCCTGGCAGCAGTCCATATTTCCCCTGCTGATCGTGTCGGCCGGGGCCGGATTCTCGGGCGAATTCGTGTATTCCCCGGCGCCGGGGCCCGGCAACCTGATCACGTCGATAGCGGGCAGCGGCGGCCAGGACCCCTACGGCAATACGTTCGTGCCCGGTGTCATCACCTACGCCCAGCTCGGCCCCACCGTGGTCGCCTACGGGCAGCAGAACGGCTCGGCCTACTTCGCCACCGCCCCCGCCGGGTCGCCCAACCCGCAGCAGGTCGCCTACACCGTCGCCTCGGGCACGCTGCGCAACATCTACGGGCCGCTGCTCAACGGCTTTAGCCAGGGCAGCGACGTTAACGGCATGGTTGACCCGCCCGCGCTCACCCAGCTCGACGCCCACACAATAGCGATGGCCGGGCGGCTCAACACGCCGGGCTCGGGGCCGGTGCTGCTTACCACGTTCGCCACGATCAGCGGCCCGTTCATCCTGCCCGGCTCGGGGGCGCCGGTGCCGGAATTCCCCTGCGGCAACGCGGGCGGGAATCAGGGCGGGTCGGTCATACTAAGGCCCAACGGGAACATGCAACTGACGGGCAACTTCGGGAACGGTGTCACGGTGTACACCTCGGGAACCTTCCGGTTCTGACATGACGGTCGCGGCGACAGAGACGGGCGTGTGCGGGCCCTGCGGCGGCCGGGGCGAGCTGGGCCCCGGCACCGCCTGCCCGGTGTGCCAGGGAACCGGCGTAGCCACGGCCGAGGCCGCCGCCGCGTGGCGGCAGCTCGCCGTAGACACGGCCACCGAGGCGTTCCGGGCCCGCCTCGCGGCCGAGGGTACGGCCGCCGCCGAGGGATGGCTGCGCGAGCACGCGCAGTCGCGGCAGGACGCCCAGGACGCGGCCCGCACGGCCACGCTCGCGGCCTCGGAGGCCAGGGGGCACGCCGCAGTGGTGGCCGAGGCGCGGCGGCTCGTGTACGAGGCCCAGGCCGCCGCCGAGGCCCTACAAGCCGCCGCCGCCCTGGCCGCCGCGCCGCCCGACCCGACCGACCCCCCGCCAAACCCGAGCTTCCCGGCCGGGTTCGGCGGGGGCGACCTGTTCTATCTCGACAGCCTGCTAGTCCGTCAGCTCGACGTGTGGGGCGGCATCACGCTCGCCGGGGGCGCGGGCTCGTTGATGACTAACCCGATGACCACGCCGGGCGACCTGATCGACGGCGGCGCGGCCGGTACGCCGCAACGGCTCGGCGTCGGCGGTAACGGCCAGGTGCTAACCGTCGTCGGCGGCCTGCCCGCGTGGGCCAACTCGGCCGCCGGGTTCGCCAACCCGATGACCACGCCCGCAGACTTGATCACCGGGGGCGCGGCCGGGGCGGCGCAGCGGCTCGGCGTCGGCGCTAA
>Ga0307474_10001896_pt1 | contig 15072 bp, 15 predicted proteins | sample atmos_gasesECM1C_2_FD_203312 | JGI IMG/M metagenome (GOLD analysis project Ga0307474, IMG submission 203312) | Hardwood forest soil microbial communities from Morgan-Monroe State Forest, Indiana, United States - atmos_gasesECM1C_05 | ecosystem: Environmental > Terrestrial > Soil > Temperate... | reverse complement strand
GACACTATCCGCCGAATTTCTTGCCGTGTCCGTCGTTTTGCCGTGGCTACGTTCGTCTGCTGATCCATAGCCGCATTTCAGCACGGACTCTGTCCGTTTGAATAGGTGGGTTGCTCGATCGCTTACCATGCAAAGCAGTAAAAATGAGAGGTGAACTGCAGGTGGTAGGAAGATCTGCCCCTCTTGCCTTGCCCTTTTCACCGCAATTTTTTTGACACAGCGTGGCTACATCTCTAGACTCACGCCTATGGAAGTGCACCTCAAACCCGAGACGGAATCCCGCTTGAACGAACTGGCCTCCCGAAGCGGCCTTCCGACCGACGATCTCATAGAAGACGCGATGGCAGGATACCTTCAAGAGGTTAGCGAAGTCCGCCAAGTGCTCGACAGCCGCTACGACGAAATCAAAAGCGGACGCGTGAAGCCAGTTGAGGGTGAAGTATTTTTCGAGAGCTTGCGCCAGCGTGAGGACGAGCTACTGAAGAATCGCCCTCCGAAATGAATACTGAGCAGGGTTTTACTCTTCAACCTGGCGCAGCACAGGACATCACCGACATCTGGGAATTTATCGTTGAGGATAATCCTCTGGCTGCTCGTCGGTACGTGAAGACATTCTGGACGCCGTTCGAAAGTTCGAAAGCTGGTGCTGTTTCCGCACCAAGGACACAAGAGACCTGACCTCACCACAAAGCCCTTGCGGTTCCAAACCGTACGCAACTACATCATCGCCTACGCACCTACGCACCGGACGAAAAGCCGATTGTGGTGCTCGCTGTGCTGCATGGTCGCCGCAGCCCTCGCGTAGGATTGACGCAACTTAACGCGACTCTTCCCTAATGTCCGCCATGGTATCGAGAAATTGACGAGCGGATACGATCTGGGCGTCGGTCCATTTCGCGGGAAAATGCTTCCGATTGCCGGTCACGATGTAGTGGGCGCGAGCGGCCTGGGCGCACTCAAGAAAAATATCGTCATCGGGGTCGGAACATGCATGCATCTTCTCGGAGGGCTTGACCCAAACCCCATTTTGCCGAATAGCGCCGAGTGCGGTCTCGATTGCCGCCTCGGTGCGGTTAAATTTGGCACGCCGTATTACTTCTTCGTACTCTGCATAGATATCGCCGCTGACGCAAAGCTGCGCTCTCGTCCCGGCGAGCGTCATCAAAAAGGTCCGGGCGGGTAAGCCCTGTGGTTGCAGCAAGGCGGAAACCAGTATATTCGTGTCGAGGACGACCCGAATCATCGCGTCGAGGGCCGACTTTCACGGCGGGCCTTCCGTGCCGCCGTTATTTCCGCGTCAATCTCTTCCATGGAGAGCTGATCCAGACCTTGCTCCTTCGCGCTTTTCCAGGACGCTTGGAGCCATTCCGGGGCGGAAGGCGGAGTCGTCGTCCGGATGGTGATCTCCTCGTTCTCGGCGATGGAGCGGCCCAGCAGGCTTTCGATGGCGATCTTCTGGTCCGGCGATAAATCTTTGGCTTTGTGGGTCATGCGCGTACCTGATGTTTCAACCTATTCAAAGGCCAGTTTAGGGCGTCTTAATGGCATTGTCACGTCTTTCCAAGGATTGCACCCGCCCGTCGCGGGTAACGAACGGCCGGCGCCCGTCTTCATTATTACGAGGTCAAGAACCAACCCACAACCCAGCCCACAAAATCTGATAGCTTACACGACTTCCGCGAACTTCGGCAGTCCCCGCGGTCTCGTAAGTCGTTGTAAAACCTAGTACGCTCAGATTCACACGGTGGAAGTCACAGGTTCAAATCCTGTAGCGCCCACCATCTTTTCAATCACTTGCAAGCAGCCGTGCTGTTCTCGGCGGGCCCATTCGGGTTCCAACAGGCCCACAATGCCCCGTTGCGCTGCGCGGTTTGCTGGCGTCACTGCCTGAACGTACTTGTCCATCGTGACGCTGACATTTGCATGGCTGTCGTTCGCCAAAGCGAGATCGTGTCTAGTCATGAACTGATAAGTCGGCCAATCTCTCCCGCCCGGTCGTCGTTGCAACACAGTAGGGGAGCCAACACGACATCATGGCTCGGATTCGAAGCGATGCAAGAAGGCATCCTTGCCTGATCCTTGGAACCAGCTTGACTTATCCGTCGGTTCAGCCGCTATCTCACCGCCAATGGAGCGGACGATTCCGTCTCCCTTCCCTTGCCTTTTAGTTCTCAGGCCGCGCCGTTCATAACGGTGGTGCAACCCGCCCACAGGCTCGCAGCTTGCAAGGTCGCGTCCCGTTTAAAAGTGAACTCCGGTATGCGGCTGTCCAGCAGGTTCTTGCTACCCTGTGGCGCTCCACTGTGGGTTACCATGACCACATCATCGTCAACGAACCAAGAGTAGCCCAGCGGGTGTGTGATGGGTGTCCCGCAATTTGCCCACAGTCGTGCCTTGCTCGTGCAGTGTGATCCGGCTTCGAAAAGCAGCGGCGTCAATGGACTCGATTCCAACCGGAAGCCGCTGCTCCTGTCCCAACTGCAAACAGAGCATCAATCATGTTCAGTTGTGGGATCACTGCTGTCCGGCTAACACACTAAGTGAGGTAGGCAAATAATGGATCGGTAAGGAGTTGAGGCTGTTTTTGGTTTGCCGCGATTTGACGGCGGCGAGACAGGTTTGGGCAACCCGGACGGCGCACAATGGCTCATGAATCAAGGACAGCGCTGTCTTCTCGCAGTTAATTAGCTTCCTTCCCGATCGAGAGTTTCGCCGTTGCGTCGAGCGCTATCAAGGCGACAGCCGGCTGCGCGGGTTCTCCCGCTGGGATCAGTATCTGTCCATGGCTTTCGCACAACTCACCTATCGAGAAAGTCTTCGCGACATCGAGGCGTGTCTGCATTCGGTCGAAGGCAAGCTGTACCGTCTGGGATTCCGCGGCAAGGTGGCGCGTTCGACGCTGGCCGACGCGAACGAGTCGCATGATTGGAGGATCTTTGCGGATTTCGCGCAGGTATTGATTCGCATTGTCCGGCCACTGTACGCGCGCACGACGAAATTGGTGTCGATCTCGATCAAAGTCTGTACGCTCTGGATTCGACGACCATCGATCTGTGTCTATCGCTATTCCCGTGAGCGAAGTTCCGTCAGCGCAAGGCCGCAGTCAAGACGCATACTCTGCTGGACCTGCATGGCAACATTCCTACGTTCATCCGCGTCACCAGTGGTGATGTGCAGGATGTGAATATCCTGGACGAGATCATGCCAGAGGCAGGCGCCTTCTACGTCATGGACCGAGGCTACATCGATTTTCAGAGGCTCTTTGTTTTTACCCTCAGCTCCGCTTTCTTCGTTGTCCGTACCAAGTCGAATGTGCTGATCCAGAGACGCTACTCGCATCCTGTGGACAAGACGACGGGCGTGCGCTCAGATCAGACGGTCATTCTGACATCGTTCGAATCGGCGTCTGCGTATCCGGATGCACTCGGAAGCCGACGCCAGTGCTGTCGTGTCTGAAATCGCGGGTCTCTTCGCAAAAGAACTGCCCCCGGCTTGGGCCAGCGGCGGTCTCCGTCAGCGCTTTGCCCACGCTGAGTATGAGGCTGTTCGCGGCTGAACGACGAGGAAATGAAGGCTTTGATGATCGACGTGGTGAACAAGACCTACCACGCACTGATCGTCCAGTTCGACGACCGCCTCGGCGGCGAACAGATCAAGGTCTTAGCCGAGCGAGATTTCTTGCCTCGTTGGAACGAGCCGGCCTGACCACGACGGGCTGAGACCAGCTGAACTTCTCGCGAATCGGCGCCACGGACGGCAACCGTTCGGTCTTAGGGCGGACGGCATCCGTCCGAAAATCAAACTGCAAGTGCTCCGCCGGCGCGTTGAACCGGATGCGGCCGGCGCATTCCAGGGTTTCATCCAGGTGCGGACGCTTTGCTCAAGGTCCGCAATGATTTTTCCGGTGACGCGCGTGTAAACATCCTGTCTCTTGTTGTTCATGGTCCTGTTCTCCTTTTTGGGTCCGGTCATCCGAACCGCCGAGGACCAGAAGGCCGGGCGCGACAAGGCGTCCTGTCACCGAAGGGGAACGGGCAACACGGGGAGCGCAGCGAATGGAGCGGGCAGCGCCGTTGACAGGACGTCGCGCAGGCCAGGGTCGAGGCAGACCGTTCGGCCTGACCGGACTCGGAGGAACAGGGCCGCACTCAAAGAAGGGGGTTACGACGCGAGAGGGAGAGTCAGGTGCGCAACTTGAAAGGCGTTCAGATGTGGCAGGAATCAGCGCGGGGAAACACCGCGCGCGCTGCGGGAAGGTTACTCTTCAGGAGGCTCAGGGCTGCACGATTCGGCTTCGAGAATTTCCAGCCTTCGCATAAGCTCCACCATAATATCGACCGAATCGCCGTCCGGGTCGATGCCGATACCACGCAGGCGACTATCTTCCAGGACTTCAAGCAGCAGGTTCTCTTCTTCCGCTGAAGTCACGTGGCGGCGTTTGGTTCGCTGCAGCTTTTCCGCGTGGGTCAAGGGTGTGGCTCCTCCCGCGATCATGCATTGCCATTATCGCAAAGCTGGGGCAGGCAGTGGCAGTAACAGAAGAGGCTGCGATGCACGATGAAACGATATCCGACCCCGAAAACTCATTCGACGAGGAAGCCGCAATCGAACCGGCCCAGGAAAGAAGCGCTGTCCCGCATATGCGCGACATGCTGAAGCGCGAGTATGACGAAGTGCTGAAGTGAAAGCCGCGCAATATCGCCCTTGAGTAATGGGGAGCGGAGATTGAAGCGGATAGCTTCGCTGACCTTGAAAATCACAAATCATGAGCCGTCGGATTTCGTAACGATCAGATTCGCAAGGAAATAGAGTTTTGGCTTTTCTGGGAACTCCGATCTACACTCTTTGGTCGGTTTTTACCCCGTTGTTTTCCAAGAACAATTGAGGGCCTCCCGTAACGGGACTAGCGGTTGGCGATGCCTATTTCTACAACGCTTGATTCGAAGCTGCCGGTGATTCGCCTCACCTGCGAAATCGACATGCCTGTGGCGTTCGCTCTGCTCGATGAGATGAAACTGCTGCATGACTACTATCAGTTCCGCGAGATTGAGCTGCAGATAGACAGCCCCGGCGGAAGCTCGGATGCGCTGCATCATCTTCTACAGTCGCTGGAGCCGTGGCGCAGCGGCAATGGACGCACGCTCCTCACCGTGGGCCTCAATGAAATCGCCTCGGCAGCGGCCTTGCTGCTTTCCTTCGGCACGGTGGGGCATCGGAGCGTCTCGGCGCACAGCCGGTTGCTGTATCACGCAATCAGGAAAGTGGAGCGGGAAGGGGTGTCGCAGACCGTCGCGCAGATGCGGGTTGCAACGCGCAGGCTGGGGCAATGGGACGATTGCTTCATGGACATGCTGGTGAGACATATAGAGAAGGACAAGAATAAACAGCCTGCAGCCCGCAAGAAACTGCGGCAGCTGTTCCGCAAGGAGCGCTGGATCACGGCGGAAGAAGCACTGGCGCTTGGCCTGATAGACAGCATTGGGTGAGGACTTCATGAAAGCATCATTGCCGTTTCCGTTTACGGAGCATCATCCCAGGTTCAGGATTCCGGGATGGTCGGTGCTGCTGGGGCCGGAGCGAAGCATCGAAGCCACTGAGATGGCGCGGCATTTTCTAATAACGGGAGAGACGGGAAGCGGCAAGAGCGCGTCGGCGGTAATGCGGCTGCTCGAAGGGATTCTCCGATATCCGGAGGATGAGGCCTATCGTGTTTATGCAGATGCACTCAAAGACAAAGCGGAGCCGCGGGCCGATCTTAAGCCCGCGGTGCTGGTGGTGGACCCCAAACGCGAGCTTGCAGAAATCGCGCTGCGCGAGGCGCACGGACGGCGCTTAGTGCGGATTGCCTACGGCGAGAACGGCCCGGTGCTGCATCTGTTCGAGGGGCAGGACATGGAGAAGCTCGGACCGTTCGAGGTCATGGACCTGATTCTGGGCCAGTCGAATTTCTACACGCTCGACCAGCAGAGCACACGGGAGCCGATATGGAACCTGCAGGCGGCATCGGCATTGAGAGATCTGGTATCGATTGATATGTGGCTGATGAAGCGGGGCAGGAAGCTGGTGCCGGAGCTGTGGGACGGGGTGCGCAAGCGCATGTGCGGGTCTACGGAGTACGCGTCGTTCCTGGGTAACCTCAACTACGATGCCGTGAATTATTTCAAGCCGCACAGCACTCTGATGAGCCTTTGCGGCGAAGATTCCTGTGTGCCGCTGGCCTGTTACCTCGACGCGGCGGATAAGCTGAAGGTTCCGGGCGAGCTCAAGGCACGGCTGTTTACGCTGATGAGCCTTACGCACACGACACGCTCGGGCGTGGTCTGGATGATCAACGGCATCCTCTCGGACTTATCTTCCGAAGAGCTGGCGTCCTGCGTGTCCCTGAATCCGCTGGAAGCGCCGCCGGCGGATCGGATGCTGTCGGTGAAAGATGTGCTCGAGAAAGGTGACTTGGTCGTGTATGTGCCCACGGCCTCGCCGATAGCGGACATCGTGGGGCGGTGCCTGAAATCCAAGTTCTTCGAGTTCGCATTTGAGCGCGAGAACAAGGTGCGGCCTTTCTTCTATGTTGTAGACGAGGCACACCGGTTCATCACCGCCGGAGAGAAAGACGGGGAGCAAAGCCTGCTTGACCGCTGCCGGGCCTACCGCACCGGCGTGGTGCTGGCAACGCAGTCGCTGGCATCGATGGCCTACCGGCTGGATCATTCCGCCGCCGGCAAGAACTCCTTACAGATAATCGTCAATAACTGCGGCAATGCGCTTTATTTCCGCACCACGGATATTCAGACACAGGAGAATGTAGAGCAGCGCATTCCGGGTCCTCCCGTGCCGAACCGGCCGCATGTCGTGAAAGTGAGGCCACTGTCGAGTCTCGGAGTAGGACAGTGCTACGCACTCAGGTGTGACGGGACATGGGGGTTATTCAAGGTGCAGCTTTCTGTTTGATTAACGCCCCTATGCGGCTGCGCAAACCCTACAGCGCTCTTTTGCAGGCGCGAGGTTGCTTCGCCGGACTAAGAGTATCGGTATGAACGGTTTAGGCGACCGATGTTACGGGGGAACATTGAGGCGAATAGGGACAGTGCGATTCTGGACGGCAGTCTTCTGGTGCTGCTTTTGCCTTGGGGTGTTGGCGCTGGGTGCGGCGGTATGGCTCGCCTTGCATTAACCGCTCCATCCCTTTGCGGGGGGCGGCCAAGCGATACAGGTATGTACAAGATTGTTGTCATCGTCAAGGTGCAGCGTGGGCCTTGACTGTGCTCAGTCTGAATGGGAATCACAGGAGGCCGATGAAGGCATCGCTTCTGAATCACTCAATTGCGTGGCTAGTATAAATCGTTATACCGTTCCCATCGGGGTCCTTTATGCAAAAAAGATGATGGCCGAAAAAAGTTTCATCAGGGATCTCTCCTGCTGCGATTCCCCGACTGATTAGCTCCGACCGATATTTGTTCAATTCATTCAGGCCTTCGCCCTTGATCATGAGGTCAAATTGCTCTGAAAATCTTTTATGGAATTGTCCTGTCAAACTTTCCGCTACGCCTTCTCCAGCCAGCTGATCAACTTCTAACAATAGAAGATGAGTGCCTCCACGTAGTTCAATAATTGCGACTTTTTCGTCAATAGCAAATGGAGGAATGCCGAGATTCGAGTAGAATTGGCAACTGCTCTTAAGGTCAGCCACCTTAAAAACAAGGTGAGCTACTGCTAATTCTGAGTCAACGACAGTCTTCCCTTCGCTCAATCCTAAACCGGTCATGATTCACCTCGCAGGTTGTTCTTCAAAATTGCCCTGAAGCAACGCTGATACGGCTGCGTTGCGGGTCGTTTTGAAGAGCGTTCTTATCAAAGATACCATTCGGTATCTTTTAAGGCAATCATTTTATTTGCGCCACTGGCTCATCCAATGGAATACAGTTTGAGACGTTAAGGAGACTTTCGAAAATGAAGGCGACTAAAGTAAAAAACGCGTACATGAAAAAGAAGGACCCTCTCTTCGTTAGAGAATCCCTTTTAAATGCCGCTTTCGGACTCGCTGCGACCAAGGGCATGGCGGATGTCACCGTCAACAAAGTGAGCGAATTGGCGGACGTTACCAAGGGGGCTTTCTTTAATCACTTCGATAGCAAAGAGACGTTGGTGACGGAGCTGATGCGGATGCTATTGACCCGATTGGACAAGCAGTTTGACCGACTGATGGCGGAGGAAGAGAATTCCGACGGATGCTTTACTCGTGCATACATTAGGGCCGCATTCTCCGAAGGTGCAGCTGAACGTAAAATTTGGGGCGCGCTCTTGAGTCTGATGGCTTCTAAAGATCAGGTCGGATGGGTTTGGAATAATTGGCTGAGCGAACGTCTAAAGAGACATTCGAACACTGATTCGAGAATCGAGCTTCGTGTCGTAAGACTTGCGGCAGATGGCGTATGGCTTGAGAGAATCATGAAAGCAAAATCGAAAAAACTCAAGGGTGTCGAAGAATATCTCATTGAGATGACGCGAATCCGTTAGCTTCGATCCTGAAAACCGGGAACATCCCCGCGTTTTGGGATCATTGCCGCATCGATTCTTACCTGTAATAGCGGAGCGGGGTCAAAAAACTCATCGCGCAGTAGCGTTCGGAGTTTTCCCGAACGTCTAAGCGGGCCGGTCATTGCTAAAGGGCAGCTTATATCATCGGAATGCAAAAGATTGTGTCACTCGCTTCTCCAGGAAAACGAGTTGCTGCACCAAGGGCTGAGCCCGATGGAGCTTCCGTCGGCTACTGACCGATAAGTCGGCGATTCGTTGAAAAGACCCTTGGCAGCAGGGATTTCTTGAGTTCTTCCAGGATGACGGGCTATGCGGAAGTTATCCCAACAAACACAACCCCACGATTACTGCTGGATTGCCGACGACTCGGGAGTTATGTCGCAGCATCCGCCGTTACTCCCCGTCGTGATGCTGCTCTGGGCTCCCCGGGACGGTGATAAAGTACTCATTCGTTGACTCCCCGATTGCGCCTCCGTAATATGAAGCGACCGAAAACCTACTCATCCCCAGAATGATTGGCCAAACCATCTCGCACTACCGCATCGTAGAAAAGCTCGGCGGCGGCGGCATGGGCGTGGTTTACAAAGCCGAGGACACGCGGCTACACCGTTTCGTTGCCCTCAAGTTTCTGCCCGAGGAAGTTGCCCGCGACGCGCAAGCGCTGGCCCGCTTTCAACGTGAAGCCCAGGCGGCATCGGCTCTTAACCACCCGAACATCTGCACGATTTACGACATCGGCGAGCAGGATGGCCAGGCATTCATCGCCATGGAGTTTCTGGATGGCCTGACGCTGAAACACCGCATCGCCGGGCGGCCGATGGAGGTCGAGACCATCCTGTCTCTGACCATTGAAATTGCCGATGCCCTGGATGCCGCCCACAGTGAGGGCATTATTCATCGCGACATCAAGCCGGCGAACATCTTCGTCACCAAGCGCGGACACGCCAAGATTCTCGATTTCGGCCTCGCTAAACTGACGCCGGCGACGGGAAAAGCGGTGACTGCCGGAGAAATCGATGTCACCGCTGGCGTCAGTCTAGAATACCTCACTAGCCCGGGCACAGCCATTGGAACCGTGGCCTATATGTCCCCCGAGCAGGCGAGGGGCAAAGAACTCGATTTGCGCACCGATCTGTTCTCCTTCGGCGCCGTGCTGTATGAAATGGTGACGGGCACCGTGCCGTTTCGAGGAGACACTTCGGCCGTTATTTTTGACGCCATCCTCAATCGTGCTCCGTTACCGCCGTTGCGCTTCAATCCCGATGTACCGGCCCGGCTCGACGAGATCATCAATAAGGCTCTTGAGAAAGACCGGGACATGCGCTACCAGCACGCCTCCGACATCCGCAGCGACTTAAAGCGGCTGCAGCGGGACAGCGGTTCTGGCCACCGATCCGCGGCGCAGACGCAGGAAAGCTCCGAAAACATAATTCAAAGCGTGGTCCAGCAGGGCGCGACATCTGGACCGGTACCATCATCCGGAGCTGGCTCGGCCGCGGCGCAGACCTCAGTGCCTCAGGTCATGGCCAGCGGTTCGAGCGTAAGCGCCGTGGCGCGGGAGCACAAATTTGGCCTAGCGGCCATGGTCATGGTGGCTTTGGTTCTGCTCGCCGCCGGCGGCTTCGGCGTCTACACCCTGCATAGCCGCAGCGGGCCCACCCCATTTCAGGATTTCACCATCACCCAGATCACGAATACGGGCAAGGCTCTGCAGGCCGCCATCTCGCCCGACGGCAAATATGTTTTGAACGTGCAGAACGATAATGGCCTGCAGAGCTTGTGGCTGCGCAACGTGCCGACGGGCAGCGATACTCAAATCGTCCCTCCGGCAGCGGCGGTCTATCGCACCCTGATTTTCTCGCCGGACGGGAATTACGTTTACTTTCGAAAAGCCGGCCTCGGCACGCAGAGCGAGTGGGATCTTTACCGCACTCCGGTGCTGGGCGGCACGCCGCAGCTCCTTCTCCGCGACCTCGATACCGGGATTGCATTTTCGCCCGACGGCCATCGCATCGCCTACGCTCGCGCCAATGATCCAGAGCTAGGCAAGTATCGTCTTCTCACCGCCAATTCCGACGGCAGCGATGAAACCATCCTGCAAATCGCCGGCAACGTGGCAGGCGCTCTCCCTCGCAGCATGGCCTGGTCGCCGGACGGCAAAAAGATTACTTACACCCTCTTCACCCTTGGCGATGTGCTGGGCACCATCAAATCGTTTGATGTCGCCGGGAAGCAAGCGAGGCCTTTAGCGTCTTTCAAGAATGAACTTCTGTTCGAGGTCGTTTGGCTGCCGGGCGGCCAATGGCTTCTCGCCAGGTATAACCAAAAGGGGCCGAGTTACGTGCACTCGCAAATCGGCCTGGTTTCTCACAGCGGAGGGCAGATCCAGCCCGTCACTCGGGATACGAACGAGTATGACACGCTAACCCTGTCCGCCGACGGCAAGACCGCGGCCACCGTACAGGTAAGGACCGCGTACAGTCTCAGCCTGCTTCCCGGCGCCGGAACTCAGGGAAATAGTACCGTCCAACCCCTGGCACAAGCCCAGGACGTGCAGTCCGTCGCCTGGGCGACCGACGGCAAGCTGCTGATATCCGATGGGCAGAGCGTGCGGCAAATGAATCCCGATGGCGGTCAGCAATCCACGATCGTAAGTGATTCGAACTCCTGGATCCCCGACATTGCGCGCTGCGGCGACCGCTACATCGTTATTGCGTGGGCGTTCCACGGAGGCACGAATCAGGTCCATCTCTGGCGAACCAACGCCGACGGCTCGAACCCGACGCAACTCACCGATGGAGCTTTCGACCGCTTCCCGGTGTGCTCCCCGGATGGGAAATGGGTCTATTACTACGATGGTGGGGGACCGCACTATCCCAAGAGAGTGCCCCTTGAAGGCGGACAACCGGAGCCTGTGCCGGCAAGCGACGTTCGTGGCATGTACGGATTTGGCGCGGGCGAAGCGATTTCGCCCGACGGCAAGCAGCTGATTTTTAATGCGGACGTAAACTCCGCCGATAATTCACCAGGGGCCGTGAGCAGACTGGCGCTGGTAACCCTTGACTCAACTTCGCATGACTCAAGCGCGCGGTCCTCTCCCATCTTACTTCGACCTGATCCTCGGATGGCTACAGGAGGCGGATCTGGCTTCACAAACGCCATGGCCTTCACTGCCGATGGGAAATCCGTGGCCTACATCGTTCGCGATCAAGGCGTGGATAACATTTTTGTGCAACCGCTCGACGGCTCGCCCGGACACCAGATCACGAACTTCACTTCTGAACACATCGCCGAATTTCAATGGTCGCCGGATGGAAAAAACCTCGCCGTAGCCCGCGCCCAGAACACCTCCGATGTGGTCCTGCTCCGCGAAAAATAGTCAATAGCAATTGTTGTGGCCCACAGAAGTCCTGCGCCCACGCGAGCGCCCCATCAAGCCCCATTGTTCCATGCACGCTTGCCAACAATGCTGGGCGGATGACGGGCAATCCGGACTGCGACCTGAAAGCTGTTGGAATGATTGTCTGACAAGTAGGAAATTGATCGGACTGTGCGTCCCATCGCACACTACCTACGAGGTTAGAGCGGCGAGGCAACACAGACCGTTCGAAGCCCTCGGACAATGGACCCACATTCGTAAGAGTGGCACGGACACCCGTGAGGCCACGGTGTATCTGCCAGCATAAGGAGGAAAGGGGCTAGGCTTGGTAGCACGCTCAGAATACACAAATGTTCGTAAGCGTCGTTAGCCCGAAAGAGCCTAAAATGGTGCGCGGCTCTTGTTGGTGCGTGTGCGTCAGCAACTGGCTGAACAAGCCGCCCAGCGGGGAGAGCGCCATGACTGATTCAGTTCGCCGCGAAATTCAGTTTCTAGAAATGATTTATGATTTTTGAGAGGCTCGCCCTCTTAACTAGTAGAGTGGGAAGAGAGGTTCTCTCGTTTTGCGACGATTGGGGGCGTGGAAATCATCCTAGAACTGCCGGGAAATGGACCACACGTCCCGCGGACGACTCGTTGAATGTCGGGATTTCCCAAGGCTCGCATACTGGAGGGTAGCGAGTCTGTTTCGCAGAGAATGGACTGCCAACCGTGGACTGCCAACATCGCCTCGGCGGCATCTCAATGAACTGGACTTGGAGCCATTATCAATTTGAAACTGAGCTTTTCAGCGCGTGAAGGCCTACTGACCATGTTGGTCTTATTCTGTGCGGCTTTTTGCCATGGTCAAAGCGCCGCGCAAACTCAAACATCGGATCCTGTTCAACCCGCCCCACCGCCTGCGACCAGTGCTCAGAAGCAGGACAAACCCGCAGACCGACCGTCTGCTGCGAGCAATTCCCAGGATCAAAACACCCCCCACCAACAAAATAGGAAAAAGAACAAGGACGACCGGATGTTTTACGTGATGCCGAACTACTTGACGGTAGAGGGTCAATCGCAGGTGCCGCCGATCTCGTGGAAAGAGAAGTTCGCCATTTCAGCGAAGGGTACCTTCGACCCATATGAGTTCGGTATCGTAGGCGTTGTGGCAGGCATACGTCAGGGAGAAAATTCCTATCCGGGGTTCGGACAGGGAGCGAGCGGATATGCGAAGCGGTATGGGGCGGCTTTCGCCGATCAGGTGGATGGCAATCTCATGGTGGGCGGCGTTTTCCCCACGATCTTAAGAACAGATCCTCGCTATTTTCGACTGGGAAGGGGCCGGTTGGGACACCGCTTTGGCTATGCCATCAGCCGCGTTCTCGTCGCCCGAAAAGACTCCGGCGGTAATATGTTCAACATTCCCGAGTTTGCGGGCAATACAATTGCGATTGCCATTTCCAACGTCTACTATCCCGCTTCCGATCGTAGTTTTACGTCGAATCTCTCCGGTTTTACAGTTCAGATGGGCATCGACGCCTTCGGGAATGAGCTGAAGGAGTTTTGGCCCGATATTCATGGCTATTTGCAGAGGAGACACGTCCGCCGCCAGGAGAAAGCAACCGATTGACGCTTTCCAATCCGGAATTCGCACCGACTCGTTTTCTTCAGCGGCGAGGTGGCGTGTATCCAAACGCCGGTTCAGACAATCCAACTTTGAGAGATCCGCGGGAACTTCCAGGAAACCAGAGCAGATAGGGCCGAAGCGGAATATACGGAGGGGGGAGATTTGAAAACGATTCGACCGTTTTACATGGTGATAGCGCTGGCGGGAATGTTGGGAGCAGCGACTGCTCAAGCCCAGGGGCCAACGAGTGCGATGGAACAACCACAAGGGGGAGCGCGGCGGGAAGATGTTGCGGTGCTCGCCCAGGCCCAGCAACCGAGCGCCACAACGGATGGGAAGTCCTCTGTGCCAGACGCACCCACGCCCAGCGCCCCCCCCCCGCAGGCCAATAACCCCAATGACCAGTTTGGCAAACAACCGAAGAGAATTCTTGGGATCATCCCCAATTACCGGGCGGTCAGCGCCAACTCGCAGTTGCCTCCGCTGAATTTCAAGGGCGAACTCTGGCTGGCAACGCAGGATACGTTCGACTACTCCAATTTCATTTTCGTGGGAGCGCTCGCGGGAATTAACATGGCCGGCAAATCGCAGCCGACCTTTGGGCAAGGCGCTGAGGGCTTCGGCAAATACTACTGGCACGCCTTTGTCGATGGCGGCATAGAGAACTACATGACGGAAGTGGTCGTCCCGCTGGCGACGAAAGAAGACCCGAGATACTACACCATGGGCAAAGGCGGATTCTTTAAGCGAACCGGTTATGCGGTAACTCGGCTGTTCATCACCAGGGCCAACTCGGGGAAGAGCACTTTCAATCTGTCGGAGGTCGTGGGGGCCGGAGCGGCCGCAGGCATCGGCAATGCGTATTACCCGGCACAGAACGAACAATGGGTGAAAACGTACCAACGTTGGGGAACGCAGGTGGGCTTGGACGGTGCGTTCAACATATTAAAAGAGTTCTGGCCGGACGTGAATCAGGCGATATTTCACGGAAAATACTAATTCCGGCTTAAGTCATAGGCTGCTGTGCTCCGGCAGATGACCTTCATGCGAACAGCTCAGATGCTCAAATGCGGGTTGCCATCCTCTCAGCGATCTCCCTGTTTACGTTCTCTGCTTTCGTTGGACGCACGGTTCGAGGGCAACAGTCGTGCTCGGTTACCCTGGCGCCGATTCCAACCGCCGCTCAGATTTTTAGCGTTCTGCAAGAACGGACACTCGGTGATATCGAAGCAGAATGGGTGGGAACCGATTACCGCGTCGCTCAAAATGGGAAGTTCGCGGCACACCTCAATGCGATCGCGGGTCGTGTTCTTTCTCAGATAATCTTGGTCTTCTTCCAGAATCTCGGGAAATGCCTCTGATTGCCGGTATTGAGGTAGTCCGCGCGCGCGGCATGGCGCATTCGAGAAACATATTGTCATCAGGGTCGCCGGCGACCTCAAGGCGGCGCGACGGGCTGACAATATAACTGTGGTTTCTGATGAGTGCCAGCAATTGTAAGCGAACCCCTCCGCGGATATCCAACTGTGGACGCGAGAGCACAGCCGCG
>Ga0307474_10001895_pt1 | contig 15085 bp, 11 predicted proteins | sample atmos_gasesECM1C_2_FD_203312 | JGI IMG/M metagenome (GOLD analysis project Ga0307474, IMG submission 203312) | Hardwood forest soil microbial communities from Morgan-Monroe State Forest, Indiana, United States - atmos_gasesECM1C_05 | ecosystem: Environmental > Terrestrial > Soil > Temperate... | reverse complement strand
CATTCGTCGCCTGTGCGGCTAGAGACTGCTGCCAGCGCCACCTCTTCCGTGGGAGGCAGAGCCAGCGCGATCACATCCCGGCAATCCCGGCACATTGCGAGATGCGTCACCAGGCGGGCCTGTTCCCCTTCGGCCAAGGACCGCTCGGCAAAGGCAGTGAGCAAGTTCGCGTCGGGATGCCCTTCGGCAATTTCCGCATCCCGTAAGCGCCTGATCGCGATTTTAGGAACATCCTGCACGATTAGATCCAACTTCCTTCTGCCAGAATTTCAGCCTAGCCGTCGGCTCCTCGGGCAACGCATTTGTTGAAAAGTCAGAGAGCATCCTTATTATCTGAGAACGCCCCTGCCGGAGCTTCTTGCGACAAAGTGCTGCGAATATTTACCCGCAAATCGCGCACGTCAACTTGCAGGGCTTCCTCGGCCTGCCGGCGGCTCATTCCCCGCTGGATCATGCCCGCCGTGATCTTCTTGCGCAACAACTTTGCCAGCTTATCCACCTTCCGGCTAATGGTGGATTCATGCACGCCCAGCATTCGCGCGACCTCGGCCAGCGTCCGTCCGTCGAGATAATACGCCGCAAGAACCACCCTGTCCTCGCTCGTCAGTGAACCCAGGGCCGCATCCGTGGCGGATTCCAGCCGCGAGTCGGCCGAGGGAAGCGCCTGAGTCTCCGGAGCGGCGAACTGCTCGCCCTCTTCATTTTCTTCGTCCAGACTTACCAGCCGCTTCGTTCGCCGGTAACGGTTCACAAATTCCTGCGCGAGCACAGTGCGAAGCCAACCCTCGAGCGATCCTCGCCCCATGAAGGATGCCAGCTTTGAAACGCGTTCGCCGCCGCGCGTCGTGGTGCCGTAGAGTTCGGCATACATGCTGTCGGCAAGATCGCGTGCCGCTGAATCCTCACGCGCAATCCGCAGCGCCGAGTGATAAAGTTTTTCGCGATATCGGTTAAGAAAAACTTCCCACGCGGAGTTGCTGCCCGCAGCGCATGCACGGGCAAGCGCAAGTTCCTCCACTCTCAGCGTCAGCAGGAATGCACGGGCATCACCGTGGCCGGTGCCGGCCGGCAAATACTTTGCGGCCACCTCACAAAGCACCGCAGCGAAATTTTCTCGTTCCAGGCCGAGCGCCTCGCAGCCGCTCTTCGCGCACAACTCCGCCAGCAGATCGGCCACCGCCGATTGCACTGACGCCGAGATCGGCTTTGTCGGACTCATGAAATAGTCGGGCTCATTAGATAAAGAGGAGAAGACAACCGCTGCTCTGATGCTACCAATACATTAGACGCTCGCAATGCGATTTGTGAGGACCTTCGTAACCTTAATTTTCTCCGCAAGCTCAGATTTTCATATCGTTCTTCCCCCGAGTCGAGGTGAGCGGCGCGGACGATTCGCGGCGGCAGGGAATGCAACACCCTGTCGCCGCGGCGTACCAACTCGCTACGGGGGAGGAGAGCTATGCGTCCGAGATTGCTTGCTATGGTGATCGTAATCGTAGTCGTAGCCGGAACTTTCCGCGCAAACCTGAGCACGGTTCGGGCCGGAGAGCAATCTACCGCGTCAGGCTACAAAGTGTTGGATCCGATCCGGCACGGAAGCTTGACAGTTTTCCCGGTGGTCGCCGCCAAGTCTTATCCCACGGCCGAATTCCTTACGCTGGATGAAGGCCTGCGCTCAGGTGAGGTCGTCGTCACCGAGTACGGAAATATCCGCGGGCTTCTTAGGCGCCACACGCCGGCGACACAACACGACGTCGCTGAGGTAAATCGCCTCGTGCTGGTCAACAACTCAAAACATCCGCTTCTGCTTTTGGCTGGTGAAATCGTTGCCGGGGGCAAGCAGGATCGCGTCATCGGCAAAGATCGCATCGTCCCGCCCGAAAGCGATCCCGTCGATCTCAGCGTATTTTGCGTCGAACCCGGTCGCTGGGTCGCGACCAGCGACCACTTCGGAGCGTCAGGAACGATTTACCCAACCGCGACTGCAGGTCGGATCGGGAGCGTGGGCGGCAATGGCGACACAGTCCACGGCACGCTCATGGCGCAGCCCTCGGTGCGCGCCAAAGCCATGGCAGACAAAGATCAGAACCAGGTGTGGGCCGAGGTCCGCGAGCAGCAGCAATCGATGGCCGTTGAAGTGGCCAATGCATCGCCCTCCTCATCCGCTCCCGGCGAGATTCGCTCCACCAGTTCTTACGCCCGCGTGATGGAGAGTAAAGAGGTGAAAGAGAAAGTGGACGAAGTGGCCAAACCCATCGAACAGAACTATCAGAGCCTGATCAAGCAACTGCGCGATCGCAAGGCCGTGGGCGTCGTGGTCGCGGTGAATGGCCGCATCATCTGGTCCGATATTTTCGCCAGTACCGAACTGCTGGAAAAATACTGGCCCAAGCTGGTCCGCTCCTATGCGTCGGAAGCGGTCGTGACACGCGCCAAAGGCGGCGAGGCGAGCCTGGCCCAGGCAGAAGCGTTCCTGAAAGATATGGAAGGGCACAAAGAAACGATTGAAAATGAACCCGGAATTTACCGCCATACCGAAGTCAGCGGCGATGGTTTCAAAGCGTTCGCGCTAACTTCACTGCTGCCGAAGACCGGCTTCGATGTGCACGTGGCAAAGATGGCAGAGTAAAACGAGATTCTCGGATTTGTGGCAAATCGGGGGAACTCTGGGAAGCGCGCACCTCGAAAGCTCACACCAAGAAGGCGTCCGACGTTCAGTCGTGCAACATGCTCCACGCTAGGTCGGACTCTAGCCCTGAGGGCACAGTCCGAGGTCCGAAGTCTGCCCCGCTCACTGTCCCCCTGCCGCCTGATACCAACTCCGCCATGCCGCGGAGTCATTCGGCAACCTCTGCTTCGTAATGTCTCCCAAAGCCTGAAATGCCCACGAATGCGTCTGAGCATCGAGCGCGGAATCGTCCGAATAATTGATCAGCTGTGGCACGGCCGTAAGCCGCTGCTCATGCGTCAACATGCCGGACTCAGCCAGGCTGCACGCCGCGCGCTCCCGCACCAGCGCAGATGGATCGTTGTGCATTACATCCAGCAGTGCCGCTATCGTCGCGTCCGTCCCCACTAAAGCAAGCCCTTCAACCGCCCATCGGCGCGAGTCTTCGTCGGAATCCCTGGCTGTCCCTTTCAAGTGCCTGGTCAGAACGTCGACCACACGATCCGCGGCGACTCCACGGTTCCCTAGCAACCCCAGGCTCCACAAGGCCCAGATTCTCTGCGCGTGATCCGAGGATTCAGCCTGCTGAACCAGGCTCTCCACAGTCGAATCGCTCTTTGCGAGTCCATATGCTGCCAATTGCACTTCGACACCGGAAGTTCGCACCTTCTCATCATTCGAATTCAGAGCAGCGGTCGTAAGCTGACTTAATTGGGGATTCCATTGAATTTTCCCCCGCCAGCTGTCGACATGCGCCTGAATCTCCTCGGTGGCTCCCTCACTGCGGCTCACTGCGCGCGTCAGCAACACTTCAGCCTGTCTCTGCGGTTGGCGATCGAGACCGGCTTCCGAGGTCTTGGCCAGAGGACGTCCATATCTCTTTTGCGTCGTCGATGCGCCGGTCATTCTTCCCAATACTCCCCTCGGCCGGCCAACACCAGAGACCACCAGGGCAGACACCGCTCCTGCCAGCACGGCCACGATCTGAAGCATTCGCACACTTACCGTCCGGCGACTCGAATCTGGAACACCATTCGAACTCCGCGCCCCCGGCAATGCGGCCTTAGATGTCTTGGCAAAGTCCGAATCCGGACCGAGAGTCCCATAGTCCGGCGTAGGCGTCAGACGTGGGTCCGCTGGCGTTTCGCTTGCTCGCGGCCCCGGCACACCATCCTCGGGTGGTTTCGTTTGAAAAAGTTTCATTCAGCAAAAGTCTAAGGATGGCTGAAGATGCGGTAAAGTTACTTCGGGGCCCCGCCCTCCCAAGTGGCCATGAAATCATGGCCACCCGTTGCTCGAAACTGGCATCGGATACGACGCGGGTCCAGAAAGCGTGGAGGATCCATGTTCAACTTGTCCGCCAATATCCTTGCAAAGGGAAAGCTCACGCGCTATTGGTTGTCATCGCTCGCTCTGCTCGTCGCCACCGCTGCCATAGCCGCGTCTGGCCCAGGATATAAGGTCCTCAAAACCTACAAAGTCGGCGGTGAGGGCGGCTGGGATTACTTAACTGCCGATGCCGCCGCGCGCCGTCTCTATATCTCGCGCGCCACCCACGTCATCGTTCTTGATCTGGATTCCGGTAAAACGATGGGCGACATCGCCGACACGCCAGGCGTGCATGGGATCGCCATCGCACCCGACCTCGGTCGCGGCTTCACCAGCAACGGACGCGAAAGCACTGTCAGCATTTTTGATTTGAAGACACTGGCCACCAGCAGCAAAGTAAAAGTCGGCGACAATCCCGACGCGATTCTCTACGATCCCGCCACGAAGCGTGTCTTCACTTTCAACGGTAAGAGTCAGGACTCCACCGTCATCGATGCCGCCACTGGAAAGGTCCTCGGCACCATCAAACTCAGCGGCAGGCCCGAATTCGCCGCCAGCGACGAAAAGGGCACCGTCTTCGTGAATATCGAAGACAAGAGCGAACTCACCGCCATCGACGCCAATAAAATGACGGTGAAGGCGAAATGGCCACTCGCACCCTGCGAATCGCCCAGCGGTCTTTCCATCGACAGGAAGAATCGCCGCCTGTTTTCCGGATGCGACAATAAGATGATGGCCGTGGTAGATGCGGACTCCGGCAAAGTCCTGGCTACTCCGGCGATCGGCGATGGTGTTGACGCAACCGCATTCGATGACGAGACCAGGCTGGCCTTTGCTTCCTGCCGCGAAGGCGTTCTTTCGGTGATACGCGAAGAGTCGGCTGCCAAGTTCAGCGAGGCGGAAACTGTTCCGACCCAGCAGGGCGCGCGCACCTTGGCACTGGACTCCAAGACTCACAACGTCTACGTCGTTACGGCGAATTTCGGTCCCGCCCCGCCGGCTACCACCGAGAATCCCCATCCCCGCCCCGCCATTCTTCCAGACACGTTTGTAGTGCTCGTCGTGGGTAAATGAGGCGAAGACTCCACTCCTGTCATGCGGTGCTGTGTCTTGGGCTAGCGACGGTTCTGTTGCAGAGCTGCATGGTGCCCCTCTGCGCAGCCTATTCCGTGCTGACTCACGAGGAAATTGTCGACCTGGTGTGGAAAGACAATCTTCTGCCCATGCTGAAGCAGCGTTTTCCCAACGCGACTGATGACGATCTGAAAAAAGCCCACGCCTTTGCCTACGGCGGCTCGCTCGTGCAAGACATGGGCTATTATCCTTTCGGCAACAAATATTTCAGCGACCTCACGCATTACGTCCGCAGCGGTGATTTCATCGTCAATTTGCTCAAGGAATCGTCTGATCTGAACGAGTACGCTTTCGCGCTTGGAGCTTTGGCCCACTACTCCGCGGACACCTCCGGACATCCCACCGTCAACCAGGCCGTGGCCATCCAGTTTCCCAAGCTCCGAAAAAAATATGGCAACTCGGTCACCTACGAGGACGATCCCAAGGCCCACATCCGAACCGAGTTCGGCTTTGACGTGACCCAGGTTGCCAAAAACCGCTACACTTCCGACCGCTACCATGATTTCATCGGATTCGAAATTTCCAAGCCGCTCATGGAGCGAGCGTTTCAGGATACCTACGGCATTCCCTTGACTGACGTGATTTCAAATGAAGATTTAGCCATTGGAACCTTCCGGCGCGCCATCAGCAATGTTCTTCCTGAGATGACTCGCGTCGCGTTGATTTCGCGCCGGCAGGAAATCGTCGCCGAGACGCCGAACTTCAAGGCGCGCGAGTTCCGCTACTATCTGTCGCGCGCGAAGTATCAGAAGGAGTGGGGCAAAGGCTATCGTAAAGCCGGCTTCGGAACCCGCGTGCTGGCGTTCTTTCTCCGATTTATGCCGAAGATCGGGCCCTTCAAAGCATTGGATTTCAAAATTCCGACTCAGAAGACCGAAGACCTCTACATTGCCAGCGTCGATCTCACCGTGGAGGACTATAAGAAACTGCTGAAGGAATCGGCCGATGGCCCGCTGCACCTTACCAACAAAGATTTTGATACCGGCCACGACACGCGTGCCGGCGAGTACGCGCTCACCGACAAAGCGTATGCTCATCTACTCGACCAGCTAGCCAAGCACAATTTCGATCAAGTCTCGCCGGATTTGCGCAACAACATCCTGGCCTTCTATTCCGACCCGGCCGCCCCCGTCGCGACCAAGAAGCAACCCAAAGACTGGCAGAAAACGCAGGATGAACTCGAAAAGCTTCGCGCGACACCAGAGTCCGCGCCTGACGAAAAAAAAGCGACGTCGGAACTTATCGAACGCCTGGATGATTCTGCCGGGGTGGCAACTCGACGGGTTCGGTCGAGTGATTCGTGTCCGGGCATCGATCTTCCCGAAGTCGGAACTACACCTAACGGAAACCGCTGAACAGGACCACGTCAGTATCGTTGTAGCGGGCGCGGGTGACGGCGAACTTCTTGCCGTCGCTGGACCAGTCATAGCCGAACACCACAGCTGGCTCCGAATCGAAGTGAGTTAACTGTATCGGATCGCCGCCCGCCAGCGGTTGCATGTAAACATTTTGCGTATTGCCGGTGGTATTGCGCACGTAAGTCAGCGCGTGGCCGTCCGGAGTCCAGCCGAGGTTCAACCGCGTAAAGGCCGAAGGGATTTCGATCTCCTGCGCGGACGCGCCGCCTTCTAACTTTTGCACCACGAATTTCGATTTCGCACTAGCGCCCTGTCCGTCGATCCTGACATAGGCGACCAATTGGCCGTCTGGGGAAACCGCTGGCTCGTGCACCCGTCCTTTGGCAAGTTCCACAGGATCGCCGCCGGCCGTTGAGACTTTGTAGATGTGATACCAGTTGTCGCTGGGAGCAGGCCCCGAATAGACCATCCATTTGCCGTCGGGAGTGCAGGAAGACTCTTCCTCGTCTTTGCCAAACGTAAGCTGCTTCGTTTCTCCGGTGGCCATATTCAGGCGCCAAAGGTTCGGCGCGTTGTTCTCGAGCACTCGGGACACAATAACCAAGTCGCCGGAACCACAGGAGCGGGGAGAGAGAGCAACCCCATTGCCCTCCAGCACGCGAACCCGGCTGCTGCCATCCGCGCCAGTGATATAAATGTGAAAGGAAGCATCCCGCTGTAGGAGCTTACCGTCGCCGGTCCAGGAAATACCGTATCCTGTGGCTTGTTCAGTCGAAATTGGATTCAGCTTCCAATCGATTTTGTCATTCAGTACAGCCGGAGAATCGCCCACGAAAATCGCCGCCTGCAGGCGCTGCTGGGTGGTAACGAACGACTTTCCATCCGCCGTAATACCCAGCGAGTAGTACTCGCTTAAATCGTTGCTGATCTTGTAAGGCGAACCTTCTGGATAGGGCTGCATCCATATCTGACTCCGAACCACCGATGTTTGAATACCGGTAAAGAACATCCCGGAGGAGTCGGGCAGCCACGCCACGTCGTTAATCAACATGGGCAGGGGGAAGCTCTTGAGCTGCTTGCCGTCTGGAGTCAAAACCAGAATAGAGGAAAGAACATCCTTCTGGCCCAGTTGTGACAGCGCCAGCGCGATGAGGTCACTTGACGCTGACCACGAAGGGCCTGCGCGGAAGCCGCTAGCCCCGGACTCATGGCGGAAGATGATTTTCTCATCACTTCCGTCCGCGTTCGCGATCAGCAATTGATCTTCGCCCTTGTCCTGAATGGTGCGCGTGTAAACCATGCGCTTGCCGTCGGGAGAGAATGCGGCTGCGCTGGTTACGTCACTCACGATCTGCCGCGATGCTCCACCCAAAGCGGGCACACTATAAAGATTTGTGTTGTTTCGGTTCGCTGGGTCCTGATGCGCATAATAGAGATAATTGCCATCAGGCGTGAACGTGGCGCCTTTGCCAAAGAATCCGGCCTGCGGAGGCACAACTGTGACTTCGCTTCCCGTGGCCACCTGCTTCACGCGCAGGCTACGTTCGCCTTCGCGCCGGCCATAAGCAACCAGCCTACCATCCGCCGAGATGCTGGCGAATCCGACGGCCTGCCCGTGCTCGGTAAGCTGCCGGATGATGATGTTGCGACTATCGATTGCAGGTTTATTTTTGTTTAAAACTTTGTACGCGCCAAAGGACGCGGCGATCAAAAGCACCACGAGCACTGCCGCGGATCCGATCAGCTTGCCCTTATTCCGCTTGGCGTCAGCCATCACCACCGCACTGGACGAGGCAGATGCAGACGAAGGAATCGCCGCGCCTGCCGCACCCGAGCCGGAAGCTCGCGACTCAGCCGGAGCCGAAGCGTTCGCGGAGCCTGACTCCGCGCTCACCCTGCCTGATTCGGTTTCGCGCTTCAGTCTTTTCAGGTCGGCTCGCATTTCTGAGGCGTGCTGGAAACGCAGATCGCGGTCCTTCTCCAGCGCTTTGTTGATGATGCGTTCCAGTTCCACCGGAACTTCTGGATTCAGCCGCACGGGCGCGGTCGGCGGCTTGTGCAGGATGGCGTCGAAGATGTCGCCCGAACCTTCTCCCCGGAACGGCACCGTGCCCGTGACCATTTCATACAGAACCGCGCCGAAGGAGAACAGGTCGGTACGCGCATCCAACTCTTTGCCTCGAACCTGCTCCGGCGACATGTAGGCCACAGTGCCGAGCGTGGCACCGGGACTGGTCAGGTGCTCTTCGGTCAGCCGGGATTCTTGCACGGTCGCGCTCGCACCGTCTGAAATTCGGCTGCTGCGCTGCGTCACCTTGGCCAGGCCGAAGTCGAGAATCTTGGCGTGGCCGCGCCTGGTTACAAAAAGATTTGCCGGCTTGATGTCGCGGTGAACGATGCCGCCCTCGTGTGCAGCGTCGAGTGCGTCGGCAATTTCGATGGCGAGCGCCAGAACGGTTTCGACCTCCATGGGCCGTCCCGCAATCTGGTGTTTCAGGGTTACGCCATCGAGAAACTCCATGGCGATGAAGGTTTGCCCGTGCTGGTCGTCGATCTCATGAATGGTGCAGATATTGGGGTGGTTCAGGGCGGAAGCAGCTTTGGCCTCGCGCTCGAAGCGGCTGAGAGTCTGCGGATCCTTGGCTACTTCATCGGGCAGAAACTTCAGAGCGACAAAGCGGCCGAGTTTAATATCTTCGGCCTTATAGACAACACCCATTCCGCCGCCGCCGAGCTTGTCGACGATGCGGTAATGCGAGATGGTTTGGCCGATCACGCGGGAAGGTTCATCCTTGGCCGTATCATCTTAGGGGGCAAAGAGAAGACAAGTCAATGCGATCCCGCCCCGCATTACCCATAAATTCATTAACCACGAAGGAAAAAAGTAGTGAAACCAAAAAACGCTGTCCCCGCCTGATTCAAATTCCTTAACATGTTTCGAACGACCGTTCGGTTGTACATTCCTTTCCTAACGTGTACTATCTCTAGACTTTAGCCGCCCTGATTCGCCCGTTTCACCGAAGGCGTTCTGATCTGGCGTACGTGGAGCGTTCATAAATGACGACTTCGGACGACAAGTTTTATCGCGCGCGCGTCACCCATCGCGCTGACTTCGCGCCCGATCTCTGGAGGTTCCGCATCCACGCGGGAGAGCACTTCAACTTTCTCCCCGGCCAGTACGCCACACTCGGCGTGGAGGCTGATGGCAAACGCATCGAGCGCCCTTATTCCATCGTCTCGTCGCCATCGGAAGACGAGGTCGAGTTTTTCTTCGAACTCGTGCCCGAAGGGGCCCTCACGCCGCATCTGCACAAGCTCCAGCCCGGCGATGAACTCCTCATGCGTAAAGCGCCCAAGGGCCGCTTTACGCTCGAAACCACCAACGGTCGCAACCATCATCTGCTGGTTTCAACCGTCACTGGGGTTGCTCCGTTCGTCAGCTTCATTCGCACGCTCTCGAAGGATTGGAAGGAAGGCCGCTTCGATGGTAGCCATAAGCTTTATTTGCTGAACGGCGCCAGCCGCCCGTGGGAGTTCGGCTACAAAGACGAACTCTCTCGCTTCGCCGAGGAACTTCCGTTCTTTAAGTACATCCCCACCGTGAGCCGTCCCTGGGATCACTCCGATTGGCCGGGCGAAATCGGGCGCGCCGACGACATTCTTCGCAAATACGCCGACCAGTGGGGGCTCGACGCCACCAACACCCACGCCTACCTGTGCGGCCATCCCGACATGATCGCGAACAGCAAGGCGATCCTGAAACGCCGCGGTTTCCTCGACAAAATGGCAATCAAGGAAGAGATTTACTGGATTCCGCCGAAGTAGTAGCGAGTTGCAAGTACCGAGTACCGAGTGCCGAGTACCGAGCAACACACAAAAGCCAGCAGGATTGCGAAGCAACGAATATCTCTGACCCGGTACTCGGTACTCGCAACTCGGTACTCACGGCTCGGGACTCGGCATTACGTTTCCGCCGGCGCAAACATCACCAGCACCGCCAACTCCTCCGTGATGTCATAGAACCGGTGCCCCACTTCGGCCGCGACAAAAATCACACTCCCGGCGGAAATTTCGCGATCTTCCGATCCTGCCTGAAATCTAGCCCGCCCGCGCAACACGTAATACACCTCATCCTCGCGATGCGGCTTCTGCTGGTCCGTCGCTCCCGCAGGCAACACGTAGAGCCCGGCGCTCATCGCTGGTGCACGCAGAAATTCTCGATACGGCTTGCCGCTCTTAGAGCGCTCCGCTTCGACCTCCGCCAGCCTCGCGAATACAGTCTTCACGCGAAGATGCCTCCGAAGACCAGGTCGGTAAACTGAGGCGCCAAGTTCTGGGCTTGCAGTTCGCCCTCCGGTTTGTACCACTGATAGATCCAGTTGATCATTCCCAGCAGTGCAAACGCCGCCGCTCGCGGACTGACTTTAGGCTTGGAGGTAGAGTTGTTCCCGCGATTTGCCTGGCCCCTTTTTTGCACCTCGGTCATCAGATTTTCAAGGAAGTGCACGTAATCCTTCTTCCTCGAGTTGATGCGCTTGCGCAGAGCCGGCGGGAGCGGATGATTCTCATGCAGCATCACGGTAATCTCCCGATCGCGCGGGCTGAGCACAACTTCGATGTGTAGCCGAATCAGCGTTCGCAGACGCTCCTCCGGATCGGCGATTCCGCGCACGGGATTCAGCACGCGCTCCTGCGTAATCTCCATGGCATGGTTCATGATCTCGAAGAGGATTTCGTCCTTGCTCTGGAAGTGATGATAGAGTCCGCCTTTGCTGAGCTTGAGTGCGGCAGCCACGTCGTTCATCGACGTCGCGTCGTATCCGCGCTGCTGGAAGAGGCGAGCGGCCGTGCGCAAAATCTCCTGCCGGGAGTCGACTGCGGTATCGCGGGCCATCGGCTGACATGGTAACGGGACGGCGGTGCAAATGCCAATGCCGATTCAAGCTGTTTGCAGCTTCTTCAGCTTTCACTTGACAGCCGCCGCGGCGAGAGTCAAAATTGCGCAACTTGGCTCGGTCGACAGCACTCGTCTCCGGCCAAAGCTGTGTAGCAAAGCGGCCACCGCATCCCTCCACCCCGCAGGACTCAGTTGGTCGCCGATCGTGAGAAAAGACCTTGGCGGTTCTAGGCCTTTCTGTCATTGTTTCGCTTGGCCGTCCGTGATGAAAAATTCTTATCGATGAGGACACTCCTATGACCCTACCTCTCGCGCAAGACGCATCCGAAACCAAAATACCCAGCCAATCTGCTGTTTCCGCAGGACTGGAAAAAAAACTCGCCGCCTACGCGCTCGCCGCAGGCTCCGCCGGTGTGGCCCTGCTGGCTTGCGCGCAGCCCTCGGAAGCCAAAGTTGTTTTCACCAAGACCGACATCGTCGTGCCGGTCAATGGCGGAGTGGTTCAGTTCGATATCAACAATGATGGGCAGGCTGATTTTGGTCTCTCCGCCAGGGGCAACACCAGTACCACCTGCACGTTCACCCATGCGCAGGTAAAACGTCCAGGTGAACGGCTACCCCTCGGCTGCCCCTTCTTTGACGAACTGAAGGTCGTTCCGGCACAGGCCGCCAACGAAGTCTGGCAGGCCGGAACGTCCTATGGCAACAAGTGCGCCAATGACCTGGGTCGCAACCTTATCATCGGTCCACGGCGTCCCTTTGGAACCGGCGCCATGGTGATGTATGGAGACTCGGGCACCTCGCAGGGCCATCAGTTCTGCCCCTGGAGAAATACAGTTGCCCACCGGCCCTATCTGGGTGTGAAGTTCCTCGACACCGACGGTGCGGTTCACTTCGGCTGGGTAAGAGTGACGGTCAATTTCATCCATGCGACCGTTATCGGGTACGCGTATGAAACCATACCCAACAAGCCGATTCTGGCAGGCGAGATCAAGGGCGCCGATGACGACGCTAGTCTGGTTAATCCATCGAACAGCGTCGCTCCCAAAGCTCCTGAGCCTGCCAGCCTAGGGCGTCTGGCGCAGGGAGCAGCGGGCGTGAGTGCCTGGCGCCAGTAAGAACGCGAATTTTCGCGCAACTCCGGTCGGCCCGGTCGAGCCGGGCCGACGGACTTCCCATCGGCTCTACCACCTTAAGCGGAAGGTCAGATGTCACAGACAGGGCATAGAAAAAAGTGTAGCGTAGCCGGACGTTCGACGGCGGTTGGCGGCTGCGCGTCACGGTCGAGGTAACTGCGCAGTAAAATCCGGGGCTAACACATACCCACTTGACAGTATAAATACCGTCGGATAGTCTAATTTAAATACAGACCGACCGGTCGGTCTGTTCTTTCATAATAAGGAGCTACCCAGTGGCCACTATTTTCTACGAGCATGACGCCAATCCTAGCGCCCTGAAGGGCAAAACTATTGCCATTCTTGGCTACGGCAGCCAGGGACACGCGCAGGCGCAGAATTTGCGCGATAGCGGTTACAAGGTGATTGTCGGCCTCGAGCCGACCCGTCCGAGCGCGCAGCAGGCGCGCGCCGATGGGATGGTGGTGGTGGCTCCGGATGAGGCAGCGAAGCGGGCGGATTGGATCCACATACTCACGCCGGACGAGACGCAGGCTGAGATGTATGACCAATACGTCCGGCCGTATCTGCATCCGGGAAAAATTCTGGGCTTCTCGCATGGCTTCAGCATTCATTTCAAGACGATTGTTCCTCCGGCGGATGTGGATGTGGTGATGATCGCGCCAAAGTCGCCGGGGCACTTGCTGCGGAGGGTTTATTGCGAGGGGCGCGGAGTGCCGTCGCTGATTGCGGTGAGCCAGGACGCGAGCGGGTGCGCACACGAATTTGCGCTGGCATATGCGCATGGGATTGGGTCGACACGCGCTGGCGTGTTGCAGACTACGTTCAAAGAAGAAACCGAGAGCGATTTGTTTGGCGAACAGGCCGTGTTGTGCGGCGGGTTGACGTCGCTGATCAAGAAGGGGTTTGAGACGCTGGTGGAGGCGGGATACGCTCCGGAGATTGCCTACTTTGAGTGCCTGCACGAAATGAAGTTGATTGTGGATTTGATTTATGAAGGCGGGCTGAGCCGGATGCGGTACTCAATTTCGAATACGGCGGAGTATGGCGATTTGACGCGCGGTGAGAAAGTTGTGGGCGATGCTACCCGGGCGGCGATGAAGAAGACTTTGGCGGACATTCAGGATGGAACGTTTGCGCGCGAGTGGATTCGCGAAAACAAGCAGGGCGGATACAACTTTACGGAGTTGAGAGAGAAGGAGCAGCGGCATCCGATTGAGATCGTGGGTGCGCAGTTGCGAGGGATGATGAGTTGGCTGCCCGGCAGGGATGGGAAGAAGGGGCCAGAAGCGCCTAAGAAAGACGCTTCGCGGGACGAAGGCAAACTTGCGGTCAATGCTTAGACGTGGTGGGAACGCCTTTATGAGTGGGTGGCTGCGATCTTGGTGCAAGGGATCCTTCGGCTTCGTTTCGGTCCACTTCGTGGACCGAAACTTCGCTCAGGATGACATGGGTTTAAAGAATGCTTAGGGGGGCCGAAATCGTTTTGCGATGCATGCGGGCCGAAGGGGTGGATTTGGTGTTTGGATACCCCGGGGGAGCGATCATGCCGTTGTACGACGCGCTTGAGGGCAGCGGCGTGCGGCATGTGTTGACGCGGCATGAGCAGGGCGCGGTCTTCGCGGCGGAGGGTTATGCGCGGGTGACGGGAAAAGTTGGCGTGGCGATGGCGACGAGCGGGCCGGGCGCGACCAATCTGGTCACCGGCATTGCGGACGCGAAGATGGATTCGGTGCCGCTGGTCTGCATCACGGGGCAGGTGCGCACCGCGATGATTGGCACGGATGCGTTCCAGGAAACCGACGTGTTCGGCGTGACGCTGTCGTTAACCAAGTGGAGCCGGTTAGTGCGCACGATTGATGAAATTCCGGAAGTGATTGCTGAAGGCTTTCACTGGGCGCGAAGCGGAAGGCCGGGGCCAGTGCTGATCGATATTCCGACCGACATTCTGAAGGCGAAGAGAGATTTTTCCGGGCCGGCAAAGTTTAGTCCGAATGCGCGGCCGAGCGATGCGCATGCGGATGGAGCTTTCGCAGACACGATCGTTGCTTTTCTGCAACGCGCGACTCGTCCGGTGGCGTTGGTTGGCGCCGGGGCGAAGTTGTCAGGAGCGATTCCGGAATTGCGGCGGCTGCTGGATGAATTGAATATTCCGACGTTTTCGACGGTGCATGGGTTGGGCGCGGTGCCACCGCAGTCTCCTTATTATTTGGGCATGGTTGGGATGCACGGTACGCGTGCGGCGAATATGGCTTTGCATGAGACCGACCTGATGCTGGTTTTCGGCGCGCGGCTGGATGACCGTGTGACGGGCGATCCCGCCCGCTTTGCGCCGCACGCAAAGATTGTGCATTTTGAGATCGATCCGGCACAGCTGGATCGGGTACGAACTTGCGAACTGCCGGTGATTGGAGATCTGGCGGAGGCGATTCCTGCGTTTCACGCCGAGTTGAGGAAACTTCTTATCCGCGCCGGAGAAACGACTTCCCTGCCCGACTGGAGTGCCTGGCGGACAGTGGCTTGTGGGGCGGAGCGAGCGGAAACTGATCCGCGGGGGCTAGCG
>Ga0307474_10001894_pt1 | contig 15085 bp, 17 predicted proteins | sample atmos_gasesECM1C_2_FD_203312 | JGI IMG/M metagenome (GOLD analysis project Ga0307474, IMG submission 203312) | Hardwood forest soil microbial communities from Morgan-Monroe State Forest, Indiana, United States - atmos_gasesECM1C_05 | ecosystem: Environmental > Terrestrial > Soil > Temperate... | reverse complement strand
TCGCGGTGACCTCGACGTTGCCGGTATTTGAGCTTTTTGTGCCGGGCAAGACGCCGCTGCAGCCTCGGGTTTTGGACGCCATGTCGCCCGAGGCGCGCAATCAATTCCTGGCGAGCCGGGTGCGCGCAGATTTGCCGATGCAAGATTCCAAGACCGGGGAAACGCGAGCTACTCCCTGGGGGCAGTCGTTCGAACAGGAAAAACAATTCGAGCGCGCCTTCGTTCAAGCGGGAGGGTTGCTGCTCGCGGGCGAGGATCCCACAGGCATGGGCGGCGATCTAGCGGGCTTCGGCGATCAGCGGGAAGTCGAGTTGCTGGTGGAAGCTGGATTCACTCCTCTGGAAGCAATTCGTATCGCGACCTTCAACGGCGCACAGTATCTGGGAGAACTGGATCGGATCGGGACCATCGCTGCAGGCAAGCAGGCCGATCTCGTTGTGATCAAGGGCGATCCGTCGAAGAAAATTGAAGACATCGAAAACGTGGAAACCGTTTTCAAAAACGGGATCGGCTACGACCCAGCCAAGCTCATTGAATCGGTGCGCGGCCTGGTAGGCATCCGATAGCTCAAGCGTGAAATTACGTCCTTCTGGGATCTTCCGATGGCAAGCGGGCCGTTCGCTCACATCGATCACGTGCAACTCGCCATGCCTGTCACATTTCGGATCCCTTCGGCAAACCGCATTGAGCTGATCAGTTCATAACGGGCGGGAGCACTTCCGATAAAATCAGAACTCGCATGCTCGTGCTCGCCTCCGCCTCCCCGCGCCGCCAGGAACTGTTGCGCAATGCCGGGATTTCATTTGTCGTAGAGCCAGCTGATGTGGACGAGACTCCTCTGCCTGCGGAACTGCCCGCAGAATGCGCGAAAAGATTGGCCCGCGAAAAGGCTGTTGCCGTCTCGCGCAAGCGGCCGCAGGATGTGGTGCTGGGAGCAGATACCATCGTCGTGATCGACGGCGCGATTCTTGGCAAGCCGGTGAATGCGGACGACGCGGCGAGAATGCTGCGACTGCTTTCGGGACGTGTTCATCAAGTGACTACTGGCGTTTGCCTCGTCAGACCGCGAGACCAGATTTCAGCCTCGAGCGCAGTGAAAACCGCTTCTGAAACCACACTGGTAACAATGGCGTTCCTATCCGACGATGAGATTCAGGCCTACGTCGCGACGGGGGAGCCAATGGATAAAGCTGGAGCCTATGCGATCCAGGGGATGGCCTCGCGCTGGATTCCGCGCATTGAAGGCGATTACAGCAATGTCGTGGGACTGCCGGTGTCGCTCGTATACCGGATGTTGCGGGAGGTGAATTCTCAGAAATGAACAATGGCGGGGCGTGACGATTAAGACTTCTTGTCTTCGGTCTTTTCTGGCTTTTTCTCCTCCCCATCTTTCATCGCGGACTTGAAGTTGCGGATGCCCTCGCCCAATCCTCGACCCAGCGATGCGAACTTGGCCGGACCAAATAGAAGCAGGGCGATGGCGACGATCAATAACAGATGGAATGGCTGAAATAGTCCCTCGCCCATAGCTCCTCCGTAGGCTTATCGGCCGTGCGCGCAGACGCGGGAAGCGCACGGTACCTAAAGAAATTCTAGGCTACGCCCGGCCCCGAGTCAAAGTATCGAGAAGTGACAATCCCGTGACATTGCTTGCATTCGAAAGCTCACGAATGGCATCTGAGAAGGTCTATTGTGAATATACGAGTTCCTCGCGCCTGCCTATCTATGCGGAAAATGAGTGCTCCTCTGATCGCGTTCCTGCTGCTTACCTGCATTTCGTCCCTTCGCGGGACAGTTGCAGCACAGGATGTCGCAGCGCCGAATGCGCAACGGAAGACCAGTGAGCCCTATACCGGAGACCTGTCGATTTTCGAATCGCCGGGGCGCGAGCAGCGGTTGCAACTCGACCGCGTGATGCAGGTTCTGGATGTTGCTCCGGGAAAAGACGTCGCCGACATTGGTGCGGGGTCTGGCTGGTTCACAGTGCGTGCGGCGAAGCGTGTAGGCGCGGGCGGGCTGGTTTACGCCGTGGACATCAATCCAGAAGCGGTCCATTACATTACCGAGCGCGCGCACAAAGAGCACATCACAAACGTAAAGACGATTCTCAGCGCGCCGGACAATCCTCTTCTTCCATCTGCCTCTATCGACTCCGTGCTATTGCTGAAGACGTATCACGAAGTGGCGCATCCAGTTCTGTTGCTTCAGAACCTAAGGAGCGCGCTGCGTCCCGGCGCTAAGGTTGGGATCATTGACCGCAACGGAAACGGCGAGGATCACGGCATCGATCAAGATGTTGTGATTCGCGAGGCACAGGAAGCGGGCTACCGCCTGCTGAATCAGTATGACTTCGTGAAAGGCGACAAAGTGGATTACTTCCTGGTGTTCACGGCAGGAAAGTGACTTCCTCGACTACGGACCACGTGGTACGCGTGAGATCGGCAAAAAGAGGAAGGTCGGCGTCCGAGGCTGCGCCTTGTGGGCTGGCCCACGCGGCCTCCATGGCATCCCAACTGTCGAAATAGAGCTCGACGATCGCATCCCACCCTGGCGGCTTCCGCTTCGTATCAGCCCAAACGTAGTTCTGCGCATACTTCCTCAATCCGGGGAGGCGCTTCGCCAGCGGACCGTGGACTTCCAGCAAATGCCCCCGAAATTCAGCGGAAGTCAATTCCGGTCGCCGGTAGAGGACCACCATGAACTTAAGCATGTGTCACAGTCCAGATTCATCCGGCTTCGATCATCCCTGCCAGGAGCAAGGCGCGACGCGGGAGTTCAGAGATTACGATGTGCTCGTGCACCGCATGCGCTCCTTCGCCGAACCCGCCCATGCCGTCGAGAGTCGGAATGCCGATGCCCGCGGTGAAGTTTCCGTCCGAGCCGCCACCCACGGCGGCTTCTTCGAGTTCCCAATCGATATGAGCAGCCAGAGCTCGGGCTTTTTTGTACAGCGAAGCGACCCCGGCATTGCGCTCCATGGGAAGGCGATTCACGCCGCCCTCGATGCTGAGCTTGCAACGCTTATCAAAGGCTTTGAGCGAGCGCATTTTGCGGTCAAGGAGCCGTGCCTGCTGCGCTTTCTTGATGCGGACATCGATTTCCACCGTCGCCTCTGCCGCAATCACGTTAGTCCGGGTACCACCGCGGATGACGCCGGGATTCACCGACAGGCCGCGCCGCAAATCATTCAGCTTCCAGAGTGCAGTGATCTGGCGGGCGAGTTCGACGATGGCGCTATGTCCCTTGCCGGGATCGAGTCCGGCATGTGCGGCCACTCCCTGAACGCGCAGGGTGTACTCGCCGACTCCTTTGCGCGCTGTCTTTACAGCGCCGCGCGGGCCGGCTGGCTCCAGGACGAAAACGGCCGCCGATTCCCGGGCTAACGCTTCAGTGATCGCGCGCGAGGAGTAGCTGCCGACTTCTTCATCCGAAACCAGGAACACGGTGACCGGACGCGGCAGCTCTCCGAGCCAGTTCTGCAGAGCCTGTATGGCGTGGAGCATGACGGCGATGCCGGATTTCATGTCGAGGACGCCGGGGCCGTACAGGCGGCCATCCGCAACCCGGCACGGCATCGTCGGAAGAGTGCCCAGCGGGTAGACCGTGTCGAAATGTCCGAGGAGCAGAACGGGAGGGATCTTCTGGCGGCCCGGGAAATCGATCTGGACGTTGTCGCCGAAATCAGTAGCACGGTGGATGCGAGCGTGGCCACCGACAGCGGAGAATTTTTCCGCCAGGAGTTGGCCGATGCGGTCGGTGGCCGGCTTGTTGTCGCTGGGAGATTCGATCTCAACCAATTCGCGGATGGTGGAGAGCAGCGCTTCCTGTTGGACTTCGAAGTAATGAAGGCGTTCCCACCAAATCGTACCGGAGGGTGAGCCCCGTCTACGAGCTTGTTTTGCTGCCATTCTCGCGTCGTCTCCTGTCCCGGGCAGATTGCTATCCTTTCCCGGCGCAAGCCGTACAGTATAATCTTCAAGCTGTTTGAGACGAATTATGAGTGAGAGCACCCCTGCTGGAACCGAGACTTCGCCTTCGGGGGCGAAAACCGTGCTCGATATCCACGATATTCTGAAGATCCTGCCGCACCGGTATCCGTTTCTGCTGATCGACCGTGTGCTCGAACTGCAACGCAAAGAGCGCATCGTCGCCATCAAGAACGTCACGGTGAATGAGCCATTCTTTGTCGGACACTTTCCCCATTTGCCGATCATGCCGGGCGTGCTGATTGTAGAAGCGATCGCGCAGGCGGGCGGCGCGTTGCTGCTGACCGAAGTCGAAGATCGCACCGACAAGATCATGGTCTTTACCGGCATTGATCGCGCGCGCTTCCGCCGGCCGGTGAGCCCCGGCGACCAGCTGCGTCTGGAGGTAGAAGTAAAGGGCTGGCGCTCGGTGCCCGGGATGACGGCCGCGAAGATGCAAGGCTACGCCTATGTTGGCGAAAAACGTGTCGCCGAGGCGGGCGTGTCGTGCCAGCTGATCGACAGCGCGCGTGGCCGAGGATCAGCCGAAAACGGGGGCAACGGGGAATCCGAGTAGTAGTTTCTTCTCAACCAGTCCGCCAGTAATTTCATGAATCAATCCGGGAACGTACATCCGACGGCAATCATTGATCCCCGAGCGAAGGTTCCTGCTTCATGCAGAATTGGCGCCTACTGCACCGTGGGCGCGGACGTCGAGTTTGGCGAGAACTGCAGCCTGCATTCGCACGTCGCGATCGAGGGGCCAACCAAGATCGGCGCCGACAATGCTTTCTTTCCCTTTTGCGCCATTGGCATGGCGCCGCAGGATGTTACCTACAAAGGCGAGCCTACCCGGCTGGAGATTGGCGATTACAACGAGATTCGCGAATGCGTCACGATCAATCGCGGCACACTGAAGGGCGGCGGGCTCACGAAAGTGGGCAGCCATCTGCTAATCATGGCGTATACCCACATTGGCCACGACTGCATCATTGAAGATCACGCCATGCTGGTGAATGGGGCGACGCTGGGCGGACACGTGACGGTCGAGGAATGGGCCGTGGTCGGGGCGCTGTGCCCGGTGCATCAATTTGTGCGCATTGGAGCGCATTCCTACATCGGCGGAGGCACGACCATTACTCAGAATGTGTTGCCGTTTTCCATGACCTCGGCGGCGCGCGATACCCACGCGTACGGCATGAATAAAGTAGGGCTCGAACGGCGCGGATTTTCGAAGGAACGCATTGCGAAGATTCATCATGCGTACAAGATTCTGCTGGCTTCGAAGATGAACACGTCTCAGGCGCTGGAGAAGCTGAAGTCAGAGGCTAATCGCGGCGACGATGTGGAGATGCTGATCCGGTTTATCGAGGCCTCGGAGCGCGGAATTATCAAGTGATTTGTTCGTTCGTTCTTGTTGAGTGCTTTTTCGGAGAGCTTGCGCCACGTGACCATCCTTCCCCAAAAAGATGCGAGGACGGCGAAACAAGCCAAGACTTTGGCAGGATTGTTGCTCATCCTTGTGTTCGCAATTTTCAGCCCGGGCCTTAGGTTGGGCGTGACCGCATCGACGGCTCGTTCAGTGCGATTGGGAACTGCGGAACTCACCGTTCCGGGCGGATGGGTGCTCTCAGGAACTTCTCCAAGAATTACCGTGACCAAGCCTTGCATAACAATATTCTGCGCCACGCCTCGCGCCGGATTCGTTGTTGAAGTGAGTAAACTGTCCGCCAAATCGGACGAGGTGTGGGCAAACGCCGCGAAGAAAGCGCTTCATAACATTTTTTCTGCGGAGGTCGCACTTCGGGCGTTCCAGGAAATTTCGGGTCCCTTGCAATGCGCCGAAACGGATTCGCTCACAGCGGACGGCAAGTTAATGGCGGCTTGCTTAGACTCGAATTTGCGACTGACTTCGACGTTCCGCGGAGAAGCTTCCCTGAGGCCCGTCTTCTATCAGATTTTGGCAGGCGCGCACAGGGTGGAGTGAGCGAATGCTAGACTGACTCCGCGTCAGCCTGTTGACGCCCCACTGGATGCCTCCCCAAAACGAAAAACTCGGGCTTATCGCTGGGAATGGCAAGTTTCCCTTTCTCGTGCTCGATGCGGCGCGGGCGCAGGGGTACGAAGTTGTCGTGGCTGCAATTGAGGAAGAGGCTTTTCCGGAGATCGAATCGCGCGGGGCCATCGTTCACTGGCTTTCGCTCGGCGATCTCTCGCGGCTGATCGAAACATTCCAGCAGGCAGGCGTGCGGCGTGCGGTGATGGCGGGACAGGTGAAGCATAAGCAGATTTTTTCCAGCATCCGCCCGGACTGGCGCCTGGCCAAGCTGCTGCTTTCGCTGACCACGCGCAACACGGATTCATTGCTGGGTGCGGTGGCAAAAGTTCTGGGCGACGAAGGCATCACGCTCGAAAAATCCACCTGGCTCCTCGAGCCGTTACTGGTGAAGCCGGGCGTACTCACGAAGCGTCAGCCTAATGAGCAGGAGCGCAAGAACATCGACTACGGGCGAGCCGTGGCCCGGCAACTGGCGCAGCACGATATCGGGCAGACGGTGGTGATCGCCGAATCCGCCTGCGTCGCGGTCGAGGCCATGGAAGGCACCGACGCCGCGATCGAGCGCGCCGGACAGATCATGCGTTCGCTGCATGGCGACGCTTCCACCCTGAGCCGAGCTTTGACCGTGGTCAAGATCGCGAAGCCGAATCAGGATATGCGTTTCGACGTTCCCGTGATCGGCGTGAAGACCATTGAAGTGATGCAGGCGGCCGGGGCCACGTGCCTGGCGCTGGACACGGGGAAGTGCTTGCTGCTGGATGGGGAGAGAGTTCTCGAGGCGGCAGACGCTGCAGGAGTGGCCGTTGTCGCAGAGTAAGGAGCACAGCTTGCCGAACAAGAAGAAAACCACGAAATCATCTGAGGGCGCGCGCATCGCCGACCAACTTCAGCGTGCTTTTTACGGGGCGGCCTGGCATGGTCCAGCGTTGATGGAACTGCTCGAGGACGTGGATGCGCCCACTGCGGCTGCCAAGCCGCTGCCCGACATTCACAGCATATGGGAGCTGTTGCTGCACATTGCCGCCTGGGATGAAGCTGGATTAAAGAGGCTGAGTGGCCATAAGTGTCAACTAAAAGCCGAGAAAAACTTTCCGCCCGTGCCGGCCCCGACCGAGGCCGCCTGGCGCGAGGCCGTGGCGGCGGCGAAACACACGCATGAGGAGCTGGTGCGATCTGTCGCTGGCCTGTCGGAAAAGTGCTTGCGAGAAACTGTTCCAGGGAAGCGGTACGACTTTTACCACATGTTCCACGGGATCGCGCAGCATGAGCTTTATCACGCTGGACAGATTGCGATTCTGAAAAAGGCAGGCTCGAGCGGTGCGGCGCGATCTAATCTGAAAGTCTGAAACACCTTCCTTGGCTCCGCGGGCGAGGCGCCCGCGCCTCACTCTCTAGGCTGGCTGCGCCTGCATCTCGGCTACCGCCGCGTCCAGATGCGCCAGCGTCTCTTCGACCGTCAGCGAATACATCTCCCGCCCCACGCCCTCGCCGGATTCCAGGGCCGTCTTCAAATAGTGCCCGGCAATCTCCACCGCCAGGGAGTCAGTAATAAACTTCCCGGTGCGCTTCTTATATTCCCCCCAAGCCGGATGCGGCAGGGCTACCCAGACCTTGCGCCCGTCGACCAAAAACTTGAGATCGACTGCGTCCGCATGCCTCGTCGCAATGGCCACAATCATCGCTTGATACGCGCAATGCACTTGCTTTTTGCTCCAACGGTCCGTAGCGGTAAAGTTCTCAAACATATATCAAAAACTATAACGAACAGTTCGTGGAATGGGCAAACCCACCCGCAAGCCAGAGCCGTCTTTTATGATGGTGAGGTGCCCGCCCAGTCCGCAAATAAACGTAAGCTCACCATTCTTCGCCCCGCGCACCTCAACCATCTTCCGTGGCTGGTCCACGGATTCTCCACTCGACTTGGGGGTTTCTCCCGCGCGTACGGGCAAGGAGACCTCAATCTTGGCTATACCAAGGATGACTCGCGCGCTCCCGTAGAGCGCAACCGCGCCGCCTTCCTGCAACAACTCGGCGCGATCCGGAATGTCCGGCACCGTCCCGGAAAGCTTGCGTCATCTGCGTGGCCGCTGATTACTCTCCGCCAGGTTCATTCCGATGTCATCCACTGCGTCAGCGCGGTTCCGAACGAGCAACTGACCGGAGATGGGCTGATCACCGCCACTCCCGGCCTTCTGCTCGCGATCCAGACAGCCGACTGCTTGCCCGTCATCATCGTCGACACCAAACGCCGCGCCGTCGGCGTCTTTCACGCGGGATGGCGTGGAACCGTGAAGAGGATCGTCGAGAAAGGCGTTGGCGAGATGTTCCTGCGCTTCGGCAGCCGCCCGCGCGATCTCAAGGCAGCTATTGGTCCGGGAATCCAGGGCTGCTGCTATCAAGTGGGCGAGGAAGTCCGCACGAAATTCGAATCGCAGTTCTCTTATGCCGCGAGCCTCTTCCACGAGGTGAAGGAGTCCGATCCCGTGCGCGAGAAATATCCGCTGCTGTTTCTGACGGCCCGCGCCCCCGGCCATGGCGAGCTGCCCCCGAAAATCTTTCTCGACCTGGTCGAAGCGAATCGCCGTCAACTGCTCGCTGCGGGTGTACCTAGAAAAAATATCGACAGCTCTCCTCTGTGCACGAATTGCAACCCTGATCTGCTCTTTTCGTACCGCGCGGAAAAAGGAAAGACTGGACGGATGATGGGTGTGGCCGGAATTCGGCCATAGCCGCAAGTCTTGCGCGACGAAGCTATGTCGTTGGCTGCTGCGCCACCATCTTCCCCGCATCGTCCCGGATCACGCAGGCCCAAGGTGTCTTCGGATCATGCGTAAACACGGTCAGCCATCTCTCCGGAATCGCGCGCTCGTAATACTGCTTCTTGCTTTCGACCGTCTGCAGCGGATAGAGATCGAATCCCATGCCCCAGGTGACATCAATGTGCGCAGTCGTAGGAATGAGATCCGAAATGTAGCAAGCCGTTCTTGGTCTCTCGGTGTCCGCTGCCGTTTGAGCAAGAGGTTTAGGGTGCCCTATTTCTCCCCGGTTTTGGGAGAAAGCTTGCCCTGAGCCTGTCGAAGGGTGGCGGTGTTGCCCTGCGCCCCTCACAATCACTCCCAACATATGCGCCGTGTGTCCGGGGAAAGTTTGCACAGAGATCCCGGGCGCGATCTCCTCACCGCCTTTGAGCAGAGTCATCCGCCCGCTCTCGACCAGCGGATCATAATTCTCCGGGAGATAGCTGATCGCATCGCGCTCACTCGGCCGCCGCGCATACTGCCACTCACCTTCAGGCGCGTAATATTTGGCGCGCGGAAATGTCGGCACCACTTTGCCGTTCCGGTCGCGCACCGTGTTCCACCCGCAATGATCGAAATGCAGATGAGTGTTAATGACGATGTCCACATCTTCGGGAGCGATTCCGCCCGCGGCAAGGTTCTCCACCAGCTTCGCCGGTTGCCCGTAGAACTTGATCATCCGATCTGAAAGTTTGTTCCCCATGCCCGTCTCGACGAGCACAGTCTGCGAGCCCGTGCGGATAAGCAGCGAATTCAGCCCGGCTGTTACGTAATTGCGCTCGTCCGCCTCCACCCTGCGCGACCACATCACCTTGGGAATGACGCCGAAAAACGCGCCGCCATCCAGAGGATAGGTCCCATCCGAAAAGATGCTGATTTCAAAATCGCCAAGCGTCATTTGGTGCATACGTTCAGTGTGCCATATAGGCGGACGCTGAGATAATGCATGGATCCTTCGCGGCAGAGACGCCGCTCAGGACGACAACTTTCCGGCATGCAGCGACCAGTTGGCGTGGCGATATTCGCGGGTCTGTTTGCGATGGCTGCGATTTATCTTTGGACGATCGCCGTCGTCAGGCTGCTCGCGCCCGGCGCAATCTCGCTCATGGCTGGAAGCCAGTTCATGTATGGGCTGGAACTGGCCGGACCCTACATGGCGCTGCTGGTCGGAGCGGGTTACGCGCTGGTCGCGTGGGGATTGTTTCGCCTTCACAACTGGGCGCGCTGGGCCGCCATGCTGGTCCTGACGATCGGAATTGCATCCTTGGTGCCGGCGATTTCCGCCGCGGAATTGGGCTGGCGGATGCTTTGGTACGGACTCCAAATCGCTCTGCGAGCCGCGGCTGCCTGGTATCTGGCTCAGGCGCCGGCGGTGGTCGACGCATTCGCCCGAAAATCGTGATGTCTGGAAAATCCCGCTTCGCTCGGCACAGTTAGCCCTCGTCGTGCAATTCCCGTATCCAGATATTGCGATAGCGTACCGGATCCCCGTGGTCCTGCAGCGACAACGGCAGCTTCTCAGGATGCGGCTTATACGGAGGCCGCTCGCCATGGGCCGTCGGTCCGGTGAGTTCGACGTTATCCTGCACCAGCACTCCGTTGTGCAGAACGGTGACGCGCGCGGGACGAATCAACTTGTCGCCGGAAAAACGCGGTCCATGAAAAATGATGTCATAAGTCTGCCACTGTCCCGGAGGCCGCGACGCATTCGCCAGCGGTGGATACTGCCCGTAGACCGCTGCCGCCTGCCCATCGGCATAAGTTTTGTTCTCGTACGAGTCCAGGACCTGAATCTCATACAGCCCCATCAGGAACACTCCGCTGTTGCCGCGCTCCTGGCTCTCCCCGTGAGGCGGTGAGGGCTCGGCGAATTCGACATGCAGCTGGCAATCGCCGAAAGAATCGCGTGTTGAAATGTTTCCCGTCTTGGCGACGACTTCCATGTAGCCGTTTTCGACCTTCCATTTGGTCGGCTTGCCGTCCTTGTCGACCCAGCGCGACGCGTCTTTGCCCTCGAAGAGAACCACAGCGTCCGACGGTGGGTGTCCGGGAGCATCTTGCGTGCTCGCCGTGCCCGGATCGACGATCGGCGCTACCGGACGATTGGGATCGTGAATTTTCCATTTCATTGGAGCTTGGGCCGAAGAGAGTTGAGTGACGACCGCAAAAGCTGCGATGGAGACCAAAGAATACCCATTCATGTTCGGGCCTCGCGCTGCGGGAACATCATACGCGAATAACTGCGTGGGCCTTCACCACAAAACCGCCAACCGGCTGATGCGAGATGTTCGTCCCCGGTGGCCTTCTCAATACAGCGAATGTCATCCTGAGCGGAGTGGTCGTCCGATTTATGGACGACCACGGAGTCGAAGGATCCCTGGCGTTCTCTGCGCCCAGGCGGTGCTTACCGCTTCGTCTTCGCTGGCTCTTTCTCTCCCACACGCTTGCTGACGGAGAAAATCATCTTTCCGGCTTTCTTGTCGGCATCGACCACGACGTGGTCTCCGTGCAGGACTTCGCCGTCGAGAATCTTCAACGCCAGCGGATCCTGGATCAACTTCTGGATCGCCCGCTTCAGCGGACGCGCCCCAAAGTTCGGATCGTAGCCTTGTGCGAACAACAAATCCTTGGCGGCATCCGTCAGTTCGAGCGAAATCTTTCGGTCGGCCAACAAGCGGCGAACGTCTTCCAGGCGTAGTTCGATGATCTTGACCAGTTGCTCTTTGCCGAGCGGGCGGAAGACGATGATGTCGTCGACCCGGTTGAGGAACTCAGGCCTGAAGTGCGTGTGCAGCAGGTTGATTACTTGCTGCGAGGCTGCCTCGAAATCCCGGTCGGACGTCAGGCTTTCGGCCTGCAGCAGCGTCGAACCGATGTTCGACGTCATGATGATGATCGTGTTCTTGAAATCGACCACACGGCCCTTGCCGTCGGTCAGCCGGCCATCGTCCATAATCTGCAACAAAACGTTGAAGACGTCGGGATGCCCTTTCTCGATCTCATCAAACAGCACAACCGAATACGGGCGGCGCCGGACTTGTTCCGTTAGCTGCCCGCCTTCTTCGTAGCCGACGTAGCCCGGAGGCGCACCGATCAGGCGCGCCACCGAATGCTTCTCCATGTATTCGGACATGTCGATGCGCAACAAAGCGCGCTCGTCGTCGAACAAAAATTCGGCCAAGGCACGCGCCAATTCGGTCTTGCCGACTCCAGTCGGCCCCAGGAAGATGAACGAACCAATCGGGCGTTTCGGATCGCTCAAGCCCGCTCGGGAACGGCGAATCGCGTTGGCGACGCGCTCCAGCGCCGGATCCTGTCCGATAACCCGCTGCCGCAGCCGATCTTCCATGGTCACCAGCTTCTTGACTTCGCCTTCCAGCATCTTGGAGACAGGAATGCCAGTCCACTTGGAGACGATGCGCGCGACGTCCTCTTCGTCGACTTCTTCTTTCAGCATGCGCGTGCCGCCCTGCGATTCCATTTGTTTGGAGAGCCGGGCGAGTTCCTCTTCGGCCTGGCGAATCAGCCCGTAACGGATTTCCGCCACGCGCTGCAGATTGCCTTTGCGCTCTTCCGCCTGTTCCTCGATCTTCAGCTTGTCGATCTGCTCTTTGACCGCGCGGATTCGTGCGATGAGATCTTTCTCTTTTTTCCAGTTCGCCTTGAGAACGTTCGAACGCTCGCGGATTTCCGCCAACTCTTTTTCAATGACGGCAAGACGCTCCCTGGAATTCGGATCGTCTTCCTTCTTCAGGGCCTGTTTTTCGATTTCCAGCTGCGTGGCGCGCCGTTCGAGTTGATCGATATCCGTCGGCAACGAATCGATCTGGATGCGCAGCGATGCCGCCGCTTCGTCGATCAGATCGATCGCTTTGTCGGGCAGGAACCGGTCGGAAATGTAGCGGTGCGATAAGGTAGCCGCGGCGACGATCGCCGAATCCTTGATGCGCACGCCATGATGCACTTCGTATTTCTCTTTGAGGCCGCGCAGAATCGCAATCGTATCTTCGACGTTCGGCTCGCCCACAAAAACAATCTGGAAGCGGCGCTCCAGAGCCGCATCTTTTTCAATGTACTTGCGGTATTCGTTGAGCGTCGTGGCGCCAATCGCGCGCAGCTCTCCCCGCGCCAGCGCGGGCTTCAGCATGTTGGAAGCATCGATGGCGCCCTCCGCCGCTCCTGCTCCCACCAGCGTATGAAGTTCGTCAATGAATAGGATGATCTGCCCTTGCGAGTCTTCGATCTCTTTCAGAACTGCTTTCAGCCTGTCTTCGAATTCGCCGCGATATTTTGCTCCGGCCAGCATCGATCCCAGGTCGAGCGCGACCACGCGCTTGTTTTTCAGAACTTCCGGAACGTCACCCGAGACGATTCTTTGTGCCAGTCCTTCGACGATGGCGGTTTTTCCGACACCAGGCTCGCCGATCAGCACAGGATTGTTCTTGGTGCGGCGCGACAGCACCTGCACGACCCGGCGGATTTCCTCATCGCGTCCAATGACGGGATCAAGCTTGCCGCGGCGGGCCTGTTCCGTGAGGTCGCGGGCATAGCGCTCCAGCGCCTGGTACTTGGCTTCGGGATTCTGGTCGGTGACTTTCTGCGATCCGCGCACCACGGTCAGCGCTTTGAGAATCGCATCGTAGGTTGCCCCGTGCCGGGCCAGGATCTGCTGGGCGGCGTCCCGCTTAAGGTGCGTGATGGCAAGCAACAGGTGCTCGGTGGAGACGTATTCGTCTTTGAAATTCGAGGCTTCTTTGAAGGCCTGGTCCAGCAGCTTGTTGGCTTCGTTCGACAGATTGGATTGCGCGGCCTCGCCCGATACCTTGGGCAGCTTTTCCAGCGCGACGTAAACTTCACTCAGCACGGCCTGCGGTCCAATGCCGATTTTTTCCAGTACCGGCGGGACGATGCCCTCCTTATCTTCCAGCAAAGCGGCCAGCAGATGAAGAGGCAGCAACTCAGGATTGCCATGCTCAGAAGCGAGCTGGCTCGCGCGCTGCACCGCTTCCTGCGCTTTCACAGTAAATTTGTCCCAACGGATCGCCATAAAGACCTCGGTTTAGCAATTTTGCAATTTCCTAATTATGTAATTTGAGAACCGCTCGACCGCCTCGGTTTCAAATTACTCAATACCAGATTGCACAATTAAAAAATAAACGGGAGGCGGTCACCTCTGCCGCCTCCCGTCCTCAGGGGCTAAAGCCCGCATCTATCTTTGTCTCAGCGCGGCCCTAAAGGGGCCGCCCTTCCACGTTGCTTCAGGGGCGGCGCCACCTCCGACGAGCAAAGCCGCCTGCCCGGGTGCTTACGCGGCCTTACTGGGTCCTTTGCCTTCGAGGGTCTTTTCGGAGCCGACGTTGACCTTGATCTGCTTCGGCTTCGCTTCGGCCTTCTTCGGCAGAGTGATCTTCAACACGCCCTTCTCGTAGTTCGCCGACACATTCTCGGCGTCCACGGTCGAGGGCAGAGTGAAGGTGCGGGTGAAGCTGCCGTATTGACGCTCCACGCGGCGATAGTTCTCTTCCTTCTCCTCTTTCTCGATCTTGCGCTCGCCGTGCACGGTCAGCGTGTTGCTCTCGACGCGGACGTCAATGTCCTTCTCGTCGATTCCGGGCACTTCGATTTTCAGCGTGACTTTGTGCTCGTCTTCATAGACGTCAACCGGGGGTGCGAAGGTGCTTGTAGTGAGGGATTCATCCCGCCCGGCATCGTTGTAGGACTCGCGGAACAGACGGTTCATGCGGTCCTGCAGCGTGGCGAATTCACGAAACGGTTCCCAACGGGTTAATACGGTCATGGCTAAATCCTCCTTCAGATATCGGTTTGCTTCAGAATTTTTTGGAGTTGGAGACCAGCCTCAGGCATCGCCTCAAGGTCTGGTCACTTCATTAGACGCTCATTAGCACAGAAGAAGCATAAAAGTTGAGTGTGTTATTGTCAAGCATTGTATTCCATGCTTTTTCATTAGCTTACATGCGCTATCACGCACTTTAGGTACGCAGTTTCAGCTACGTTGATCAGGATCGGGTGGTCCTTGGCCTGGCCGCGAACCTCAATCAGCCGGAGCGTGCGGTGGGAGTCGATCGCAGCGCTTCCCAGCATTTCAAGGAAGCTGGATTGATCGACGTGGTAGGAGCAGGAGCATGAGACCAGGATTCCTCCGGGCCGCAGCATCTTCAGCGCGCGCAGGTTCAATTCCTTGTAGCCGCGGAGCGCCGGGTCGAGATCGCGTTTGGTCTTGGCAAACGCAGGCGGGTCGAGAA
>Ga0307474_10001893_pt1 | contig 15089 bp, 16 predicted proteins | sample atmos_gasesECM1C_2_FD_203312 | JGI IMG/M metagenome (GOLD analysis project Ga0307474, IMG submission 203312) | Hardwood forest soil microbial communities from Morgan-Monroe State Forest, Indiana, United States - atmos_gasesECM1C_05 | ecosystem: Environmental > Terrestrial > Soil > Temperate... | reverse complement strand
GTCGCGCAAAGCGATCCTGAAAGAGCAGCGCGCGAAGATGGGCGGAGGCGGCGGAGAAGCTCCGGCGGTCACGCCAGCGGCAGAAGGTCAGCCGGCGCCGACCGGCACACTTGTGATCGAGGGCGGCGGCGATTTTCCGGATGAGCCGGAGAGCGAGCCGAACTTCAATCGCGAAGGCGGCGCGCCGCATGGAGGCGGTCGGCCACATGGTGGAGACCGCGGCGGACGCGGCGGACGGCCCGGAGGCGGAGGTGGAGGACGCGGGCGTGGACGCGGACGCAACGGGCGCGGCGGACATGGTGGCGGCCATGGCGGGCACGGCGGCGGAGGCGGAAGACACTAGGCAACGGGTCTTCGCGGATTGGGATGGATCAGGGCCGCAACTTTCGGGTTGCGGCCTGTTTCTTTAGTGCTGAGAAAGGCGCCCACCACAGAGGAACAGAGAGGATCTTGCTTTCGAGCGCTGGGCATCCGCAGTTCGGCGTCACGATCAATTACTAAATCCAGCGCCTAAAGGCGGTCAACGTTTCGAGTTTTTGTGGCACGCCTGAAGGCGTGCCCTGATACGAATCGGACTTACCACGAGGTCCGATGGAATCATGAGTTCACAGTAGCGACCACGCGGTCAGGCCAGCACCGTGAGTTCCGGGAGGAAATCACGAGGGCACAGGAGGAAGCATGTACGAGGTAATTCTGAAGCGGTTTGAGAAGCCGGATGAGACACGGACGTTCGAGAAGGGGAAATTCGAGATCGTGCACATCGGGGGCATGACTATCGGGCGTGCCAGTTATGAACCGGGATGGAAGTGGTCCGAGCATGTGGGCAAGGCGGCGGGGGCGAAGAGTTGCACGGTGGAGCATGTTGGACTGGTGGTCTCGGGCCGCGCGACGGCGGCCATGGATAACGGACGTGTGATCGAGATGAAGGCGGGGGATTTGTTTTTTATTGAGCCGGGGCATGACAGTTGGGTGGTGGGAGATCAGCCGTATGTGTCGTTGCACTTTATGGGCGCTGGGGAATACGCCAGGAACAAGTAGGGGGAATTCAGCGAATTCCGATGTGCCATCAAGCGCACATCGTGCACAGGAGCGGCCCGGTCAGTCTGGGCCGCCAGACCCTTCGACTTCGCTCAGGGAAGGCTAGCCGTGGGCGGCTGTCCCCACATGGCCTTTCCCTTCAAATGCTTCCATTGTGCTCAAGGGCCTTTCACTTTAAGTCTTCCATTCTGTTCAATTGCTTTTTTACTCTAATGCTTCCACTCTGCTCACCGGTGAGCAAATTCTGCTCGGCAAAATGTGGCGTGCGGAGCCAGAGCTCAGTAGCTTTCGGTAAGGGTATCGCTGTACTCGAAGATAAAAGATTCCGAAGACGAGGGTAAGGATCGAGATCGCGGCACGCCTAACTTCTTCAGATGGAGGGGAGTGGCTGAACGGGGGTTAAAGCCGGGGGAAGACACAGATTCTTTGGCATGCGGCTTGCTTGATTTGCAAAAGCACGCGCGCCCCGTCACTGGAGGAATGTTGTGACAAAACGGCTCAAGTCTTTATCGTTCATCGCTACGGTGGCGATCGCCATGATTACGTGGGGCAGCTTGCTGCAGGCGCAGCAATCGAGCCCTGATACTCAAAAACCTTCGCCGCAATCGCAGCCGGCACCACAGAGCCAGAATCCGCCAGACACGCAAGCGCCGCCGCAGACACCGGATCAGGCGCAGCAGGCGGATCCGTCCGGAGGCAAGGAGTTTGTGGGGACGGTGGTGAAGCAGGGCGACAAGTACATGTTCCAGGAAGCTTCGACGGGGACGATGTATGACATCGATCACCAGGATGAGGTGAAGAAGTTTGAAGGGAAGAAAGTGCGCGTGCACGGGACGCTGGATCCGAATGGCAAGATGATCCACGTGCAATAAGTAAGTTTATTTTTACGTGTCACAAGGGCACAGGTGCTGAGCGGGAGAAACTGCTCCTCAGTTCCCGTGCCCGATGCGTTTTGCGGGGTACCCGTGTCGTTGGCACCGAGGCAGCGGCCCGGTGATTCTGGGCCGCCGGACGGCCCGGGGGCGGCTGTCCCCACATGGGCTTGGCACACAATCGGAGCTTCTCCTATCGATTCGTCAGTTTCCAGCACTCTTTTCCAGCGCTCTTTCCAGCACTCTTTTCCAGCGCGCTTTTCAGCGCTTCAGGGCGCGTTCTCTGAGTACCTCCGATGCTCGGGCAATCAGCGCCCGAATAGAGCTAAAGGTCCATTTAGCAAAGTTGGGTTCTACTCTAGGGGTTACAAAATCCCCACTTCTGGCAGAAGCGGCCAGAAGTGGGGCACCCGGAGTTAAGAGGTGCGTTCGGCGATGGTGATGATCCAGCCTTCGGGATCTTCGAAGGCGAATTCTCGCATGCCGTAGAACTGGGTTTTCAGCGGCATGACGACTTTCGCTTTGCTGGCCTTCACCTTGGCCAGGATTTCCTCGATTCCGTCGACCTCGATGAAGAGGGTGAGGGCGCCACCGATCGGTTTCGCACCGAGCGGGGGATAATCTTCGGCAACCGCTTTCTGGTCGTTGAAGAAGATTTCAACAGCGCCGTTGCTGACAGAGCCGAAGACGTACGGGGCTTGTTCGGGGACAGTAATCGCGGATTGAAAGCCAAGTACAGATTTGTAGAAGTCCATACTGGCGGCGACGTCGCGGACAACGAGGTTGGGCGTCAGCTTGTTGAATTTCATTTCTCTCCTTTTTAATTTCGGCAGGAGTGCGGTCGACCGTCCATAAGGATACGAGCCAAACGCGCGATGGATGCGAGCTGGCAAAAAGCCGCCCTATAGGGCGGCTCTTTTTTTTCCGAACGCCGCGAGTGCGAGAGAATCGGTCGCTTGTGAACCAAGCCTTGGTTCGGAAGCGACCTGTCCTTCCCGATAGCAGTGAATTAGTCTTCGTGCTCGTGTACAACGACAAGCATCCGCATCCATGGGTGGACACAACATTCCCAGCGGGAAACTCCTGGTGGTAGCGCAGGACTCCCCGCGGTGGGTCCAGATTCAGTTTTGCCGGCCTCCACAAACTGATTGGTATCACTCTCCGGTTGCGGAACCAGGGATCCGTTGGGGAGCATCTGAGCACATTCCGGAGCTGGATCGGGATTGCCTGACAGTCCATTGAGAGGAACTATGAACCCGCCCCCGAATTTGCTCACTCGGGTGAAGGTGTGAGTTTCGCCACCGGCGTTCTGAATCGTGGTGTAATCTCCCGGCGCAAGATCGAGCCGAACCAGCTGGAAGTGTCCTTCGGTCGCATTCAACAGTGGGTTGAAGCGCCAAGCTCCGGCGATATGGTCGCTTTGTAATTCTGCGATGAAGTCAGGGAAAAGCGTGCTGCCGTGGTGACCGGGCGTGCAGGTTCCCGGTCCGACCGCGATGTTGAAAGTCGTGGGATCACAGGCATCCCGCATGGTGATGGTCTTGGTTGTTTGCGCATTGGTGAGTGCGGACGAGCCCCATAGCATCGTCACACCGATTCCCATAGCGAGCCATTTCATAGAATCTCCTTTTTTTTCAGTTGTGTTTAAAGGGGCCGGACTAGCAGGGGAAAACAGGGTTACCCGAGTCTTTGTGCCCCCGATTTTGGGCGCGATGGGAAGCTGTGTCAAGGCGAAAACGTTGTTTTCCGCCAGAGCGGTGCACCGTCCCTAAAGCCAGCACCGTTTTCCATCGGGATCGCAGACCAGGGGGTAAGCCAAATTGGCTGTTATCGCGGGTGCTGCTGACGCTTCAAAATTCGCAGGATCGCAACGATTGTGTTCCAGTTCCGTGTGGTCGCTGGCACGCCGTACAGCTTGTCGATCTGGCCAAGATATCCGATTGTCTTCATGTGGCGGCGGTACATTCCAAACACGAATTGGCCTTGCGAAGCCATCACCCGCACCAACCAGTCCGCATCGGAGGGAAACGCGACTGGAAGCGGGGCCCGGACGCCGCCCGCTTTCGACAGAATGCTCACGAACCGGACAACATCCGAGGGGCACGGCTCAGGTCCAAACGGATTCTCCATCTTCAAGCGCATAAGATCGCGGCCTTCGCACAGCACAACGTGCGCTTCGAAGGGCAGCTTGAGCATCAACGCGGCGCGGAATTTTGCGCGAGAACCCGGCTTGCGGACGACAAAAGTGCCGGCGGCCCCTACATTTACGACATCGTAGTCGCTTAGTTCTCGTGCGAGGACGCTGGGGCGAAAGGTTCGGTGCCCGCCGACATTGACGCCTCGGAGAAAAACAACCAGAGCCATCCCCGGATTATGAAGAAAAAGTCCACCTGGCGCTATGGCAGCTTACGGTACCTGCGCATCGTGGAAGGAAGAATCTGCGGCCAGTCCCGAGGGAGCCGCGGTCTACGGGTTCGGCGGAGCACTCAGGAGCTCGCAATGCTCCACACACATCACCGTCTCAATTTCGACGTTGGCTTTTTTATGGCCGGAGAAGCTGATGTCGGGAAGGACGAGGATGGTCTGCGGGCCATTGGCGACGTTGAATGTGCAGTTGAAGCCGAGCGACTGCACTCCCCGCTCTTTGCAACCGGTTTGGTCGAGGGCGTCGGCCAGGGTGACGGCCTTATCGTAGAACTGGTCGGCCAGGTGCGAGGGGAGCACGGCAACCGTCAGGGGAACAGGCGACTTAATTTTCACGCTGAGTTCCTGAGCATCGTGGTCGGGCGTGAACAGGCTGTAAATCTTGGGCACCGTCGTCACATCGTATTTTTCTTTTACGATGCTGCGCCAGTGGAACTCCGGCTGGATGCAATTGTCGACACAATTCCAACTGTAGTACTGGATGTGGAGATCGTTGGGGGAAAAGAATTGCCGGGCGCCGGGGCCGAGGATGACGCCGATGGTGGATACGACGGGGCGTTCGGGCTTGCGCTCGTCCCGGATGGTGAGAATCATGGGGCGCTCGGAGGGCAGATGACATTCATAGATCGTGCTGACGACGTGCTCCTTCACGCAGAGGAAGCTGAAGTTCGCGGGAGCTTCGGGATGCTGCATCGCGTTGTTCCACTCGTCGGCCCAAGCCATGGCTACGGTGACGGGAAACCTGGACTCGATGCCGATGTGCATGTTGCCGCCTCCGGCAGCGGGATGGTAGACGCGGCCGGCGTGAAGGCTGGCGGGCTCCATGGGGATGGTCTCGGTGTTGGCGGGAGTCCAGTCGAAAACACGGTCTTGCCCGAAAGTGAGCGCGGCCAGGGCGCAGAGCAGGGCGACGAGAATCGCGGAGTTTCTCATAATAACTAAGTATTTGCGCGGTGAAGCCGTGTACACAGCGAATTCGCAACGGCGGGGTTACGGAGGTACTAGAGAGTCGTGGTCGCCAAGGTTCGTGAGTTCGGATTGACTCGCGCAGAGCGGCGAACTAAGCATCCAGTTCGCCACCTCCGAAAGCATCCAAACGCCAAAAAGCGCCTTTCTGAAATCGTCGGTTTGGATCTGGGCGATCGCCTTCGAGCACGTCGACAATTTGGGAGCGTACCGCATCCCGCCGGAGACCGGCCTTCCCATCCCTTTTGATCGCACCTAGAATATGGAATGATGCCAGACGGCGAAATCCCCAAGTTCAGGTTTTACAAAGAGGGTGAGCAGATTTCTCCGGTCGATCCCGAGGACCTCAAGCGCCGCTGGAACATCAAGCCATGGACTAAGGAAGCCCTGCTTGCAGCGCAGAACCGCGAAGCAGATAGCTCAGCTGTTTCACGCCGTTATGGAATGATAGAAATGCTGGCTGAATTGAACCATGGCCAGCTGCTGGCTCCGTGGCACCACGGTGAGGAATTGGACGACGCCGTGTTCCGGATCGCGGCGACATTCCCAATGCGGCAGTTGGGCCGGGGAAACTACAAGACCGGAGGCGACGAGATCTTCGGATTTGATCCGAACGAGTTCGTGCGAAGGCTCATCGCGAAGACCGGTATCTCGCATGACTGGAAACCGATTCCAACAAGAATCGCTGAAGATCAGTTTGAATACGATTTCTCTGGGGCGACTTTCAAGGGCCAAGAGCCCTCGAAACCCGAACACTTAGTGAGAGACCTGCAGCTTCAATGGAAGCGTGAAGCGATTCGTCACGCCCGAGACTTGGTGTGGGCGATATGGAGCAGGTTTGCGCATCTAGACCGCTTACTCTCTCAAAGCGGCGAACAGGCTTTCAGCAGCGTAGAGGCTTTCCATCTAGCCATGACACTGTTTAACGATTTCGTCGCTGACAATCATGAACTGCTGCGTGAGGTAGAGTCCGCATTCAGGAGCGGTGGTTTTCCGCGACGGATTGTCCTAAGCGAACTGGAACGGAGGGCACGAGGTCGGGCGTAAGCTTGGCGGGTGGCGTAAAAGTCTCGATTCCCCTCATTTGACACTACTCTCGATCTTCAATGTGGGTGATCGTCTGGCTGCAACAACTGACCACGAAGGCGGGCGAAACCCGGGCAGGAAAGCCTTTCGTCGGCGCCACGGGAATATCCTCACTTACTGTTCACTGTACAATTCGAAGCTGCGTTGAGCCGGGACGCGCGCGCGCCGGGGCGCGCCAGGTTGCGCTTGGCATCCACATGCACAGAACCATTCTTGCCGCATTCCTCGAGTTCTCTCGCACCGCAGTCTCGATGTGCAGCGCCGGCATTGTGCTTTTCCCGATTGCCGTTTGGGCCGCCAAGGCCGATGTGGAGCGGGCCCGCGGCCTTGACAAGATCGTAGCGTTGAGCAATTTGTGTTTCGCCATCCCATTGGCGGTCTTCGGCGCGGAGCACCTGTCGGGCGCAAGATTCATCATGCTGGCCGTGCCCTCGTACATGCCATGGCGTTTGTTCTGGGCCTATTTCGTCGGCTGCGCATTGCTGGCCGCGTCCGTGAGCATCGCCACAAAGATTCAGGTGCGCTGGTCAGGCCTGCTGTTCGGGATCATGATGACTATTTTTGTGGCGATGATACACATCCCGGGAGCTCTCGCCAGTCCCAGAGACCGGTTTACCTGGACGATTGTCATCCGCGAAATGTCATTCGCGGGCGGCGCCTGGACTCTGGCGGGAAGCGCGATGCGCGGGCAAGGCAAAAGCAAGCTCATTACCGTGGGCCGCGTGTTGATCGCGATCGCCGCCATATTTTTTGGCGTTGAACATTTTCTGCACCCGGCGGGATGTCCCGGAGTCCCGCTCGCGAAACTGATGCCGGGGTGGATTCCGGGGCGCCTGGTCATGGGTTATCTGACGGGCGCGATTCTTCTCGTTGCCGGGCTAGCGATTCTGCTGGGCAAGAAGACGCGGATGGCGGCAACTTATCTCGGCACCTGGATTGTGCTGCTGGTGTTGTTCATCTATGGGCCGATCCTGATCGTGCAATTGGCCGACCCGAGCACTGCGGCGAAGGTGGAGGGGATCAACTATTTTGCCGACACGCTGCTGTTTGCCGGAGCGATTCTCGCGCTCGCCAGCGCGACGCCACGCACGGAATAGATGCGGCAAGGTCGGCCCGCGGGGAGAGTCGCGGTGATAATCCCGGGAGAGGTCGAGGGACGGTTTAGGGATCCTTCGACTGCGTGACGGGTCCGCGTTCGCGAACCCGTTACTTCGCTCAGGATGACATTCTGGTAAGGGATTCTAGACTTCGTCTTGCTCTTTCAGTCTGGCGATCACGCTGAAATCTTCGAGGGTCGTGGTGTCGCCTTTTACATCGCCATTGGTCGCCAGTTCGCGCAGCAAGCGGCGCATGATTTTGCCGCTCCTGGTTTTCGGGAGCGTGTCGGTGAAGCGGATGTCGTCGGGCTTGGCCAGCGCCCCGATTTCTTTTGCCACCCACTTGCGCAGCTCTTCTTTCAGTTCCGGGGTGGGCTTTCTTCCCTGCTCCAGCGTGACGAATGCGGAGATGGCCTGGCCTTTGAGATCGTCGGGACGGCCGACAACTGCGGCCTCGGCGACTGCATCGTGGGCAACCAGGGCGCTTTCGACTTCCATGGTACTGAGGCGGTGTCCGCTGACGTTGAGAACATCGTCGACGCGGCCCATGATCCAGAAGTATCCGTCTTTGTCTTTGCGGGCGCCGTCTCCGGTGAAGTACATGCCGGGGATTTGCGACCAGTAATTTTTCACATAGCGATCGGGATCTCCGTAGACGGTGCGCAGCATGCCGGGCCAGGGTCGCTTGATGACGAGAAATCCGCCGGATCCGAGCGGGACGGACTTGCCATCCATGGTGACGACGTCGGCGACGACGCCGGGGAACGGACGGGTGGCGGAGCCGGGCTTGGTGGCAATGGCGCCGGGGATCGGGGTGAGCATGATGTGTCCGGTTTCGGTCTGCCACCAGGTGTCGACGATGGGGCAGCGGTCGCCACCGATGGTGTCGCGATACCACATCCAGGCTTCGGGATTGATGGGCTCGCCGACGGTGCCGAGGAGGCGGAGGCTCGACATGTCGTGTTTCTTCGGCCACTCATCGCCCCACTTGATGAAGGTGCGGATTGCCGTGGGCGCGGTGTAGAAGACGTTGACTTGGTGGCGCGCGATGATCGACCAGAAGCGGTCGGGCTCGGGGAAATTGGGCGCGCCTTCGTACATGAGGCTGGTAGCGCCGGCTTGCAGCGGGCCGTAGACGATGTAGCTGTGTCCGGTGACCCATCCGATGTCGGCGGTGCACCAGTAGGTGTCTTCGTCTTTGATATCGAAGACCCATTTCGTGGTGAGGTAGGTGCCGACGGAGTATCCGCCGGTGGTGTGAACGACGCCTTTGGGTTTGCCGGTGGTGCCGGAGGTATAGAGGATGTAGAGGGGATGCTCGGCGTCGAGGGGCTCGGCGGGGCAAACGTCGGAGGCTTTTGCCATCAGTTCGTGCCACCAATGATCGCGGCCCGGTTGCAGGTTGATGGGCGTGCCTGTGCGCTTGTAGACCACTACGTGCTTGACGCTAGGGCAGGACTTCAGCGCTTCTTCGACTGCAGGGAATAATTTCACTTCGCCGCCGCGCCGGTATGAACCGTCTTGCGTGATGACGGCGGAGGCTTGCGAGTCGTGGATGCGATCAACCAAGGCGTGCGAGGAAAATCCGCCGAAGACGACGGTGTGGGGCGCTCCGATGCGGGCGCAAGCGAGCATGGCGACGGGAAGCTCGGGCGTCATGCCCATGTAGATGGCCACGCGGTCCCCTTTTTTCACGCCGAGATCTTTGAGGACGTTGGCGAATTTCTGCACTTCGCGATGAAGTTGCTGATAGGTGAGGGTGCGCATTTCGCCCGGCTCGCTCTCCCAGACGATGGCAGCTTTGTTCTTGCGATGGGTGGTGACGTGGCGGTCGAGGCAGTTGTAGGAAAGATTGATCTGTCCGCCGACGAACCATTTCGCCCAGGGGCAATTCCATTCGAGAACCTTGTCCCACTTCTTGAACCAGTGGAGTTCGCCAGCGATGCGGGACCAGAACTTGTCGGGATCGTCGATGGATTCCTTGTAGAGGCGCTCGTACTCCTCGAGGCTTTTGATGTGCGCGTGGCGCGAGAATTCCGCGGGCGGCTCGAATTTGCGCTGCTCCTGCAGGATGGAATCGATGTTGGTGGATTGAAGGTCGACGACGGCTTTCTCGGCCATGATGAATACCTCGACGCGGAGGAGATTTGACCGTGCCACGGCTGGCACGGGATCGCAGGAGTTTATTCTACACATCGCGGGGCGAGATGTGATTGGGATCACAGGGGGGTGGGGCCTTCAGCACTGGAGCAGAGAGGAACACGAGGTCGGGTGCGAAACCTAAGGTTTAAGCACTAGTCAACACCCCCGCCCTGTCGCTGCAAAAAACGCCGCGACAAGGACGGGGCACCCTCGGACTTGCGGCCGCGTCACGATTTTATTTCAGGCGACGGCAGGCTACTAACTGTTGAGACCAGGGCTGGTCGTCGAGGCGGGCGATTTGGACGATGGGATGATCCTGGGTGGTGGCGTTGATGAATTGACCGTCGCCGATATACATGCCGGTATGAGTGATGCGCTTGGGAGTTTCGCCGAAGAAGACGAGGTCTCCTGGCTGGAGATCTTTGCGGTCGACGGGAGTGACTCCCTTCCAGGCAGCTTGCTTGTCGGCGTCGCGCGGCATGGTGATGCCACGGGCGCGAACAAGCATTTGAGTGAAGCCGGAGCAATCGAATCCGAAAGTGGAGCGGCCACCCCAGAGATAGGGCAGGCCGAGGAAGCGCTTCGCCAGATCGATCGACTCAGAAATGGTGAGAGGCTTCGGATCGGAAACTACGTCACCGGATTGTATCCAGGCAGAAGTTTTGTCGGGCAAGCGGACCTGCAGCCAGCCTTCTTCTGTTTTCCCCTTGCCTTCCGCGATGAGCTCGAGTTGCGACTCGATTGGGATCGTGAGCAAAGGCTTCTGCCGTGCGAGGTCGGGCTCGCGATAAATGTTGGCGAACAGACTCTCGACCTGGAGGATTGGGCCGGAGGTGGCATATCCTGTGCCGCTTTGGATTAGGCGGAGAAAGCGGCTGGGCGTCCATCCTTTGTAGTGGTCGTCAGTTTGGATTTGCGACCACTCACCGTTGGCAACGAGCAGAATAATGTTGCTGCCAAAGATGGCTTGCGAAACGACATCTGATTGATCGGTGGGATGCGAGTACATGTTCGCCACGGGGACGACGACGACGTGGGTGGGATTCTTCGCGGAAAGAGTCGAAGGCAAAAACAGCGCGAGCAGGATGGCGACGGAGAGTAAAGTGCCGCTGCGTTTCTGGTGGGGATGAGAGTTCATTTGCACCCGGTGGATAACTTGTTGATTCAGCATTGCACTAAAGGTTTTAAGACCAGTCTGTAAAGATTTGCAAAGGCGTACACTTACAATCAATTTACTATTCCGTTACAAGATTTTATCTCCGCTCCTCGCAAGTGGGAGTTAAATATCTATACAACCTCCCCCGGTGAGATGACGAACGGCAAACGATTCGTCCGAGTTGTGAATCGTAACACTCGAGGAGCGCAGATGTGGACCACAGTCATGGGATCGAATGGACGTCCGCCAGAAGTGAGAAGCTCTGAAACATCTTTCAAGGTTCTCAGTCGAACCCGCATGGCGGAATTAGACCCAGTTGCGCTGGCGGAGGCTCTCTTCAGCACGTATAACCTGCTCGAAGAATATGCCCCGTCGTGGTATACGCAGGAGCATCACGACAAGATGGAGTCGGCCCTGCGTCTGACGAAGAAGCGCTGATCCGAAGCGTTGATCCGAGCGGTCGGAAGAATGCTTTTTTTGGTAAGAGCGCGCAACTTCTATCCCTTAAATTTGTAGCCCATGCCGGGTACGGTCAGAATCAATTCCGGACGCTTGGGATCCTTCTCCAATTTCTGGCGCAAACTGGCGATGTGGACATCGACGGTGCGGGTGAATGTGCCGTCTTCATATCCCCAGACTTCATGCAATAGTTCGCTGCGGGAGAGCGTGGCGCCAGGATTCTCCATAAAGTGACGCAATAACTGAAACTCGCGGGCGGAAAGTAGAACCGTTTTGCCGTCGCGCGTGACTTCGGTGCCGCGCACGTCCATGCGGAGCGAGCCCGCCTGCAGAACACTAGCCGGGGTGCGTCCGGGGAGACGCCGCAGCAAAGCTTCGATGCGGGCCATGAGTTCCAGAGTGTCAAAGGGTTTGGTGACGTAGTCGTCAGCGCCGAGTTTGAGGCCCAGCACTTTGTCGGTCGTTTGTCCGCGGGCGGTGAGAAGCAAAATCGGCGTGGCAAGACCTGCGGTGCGAATGTCGCGGCAAACATCGAAACCACTACGGTGGGGAAGCATCACGTCGAGGATGATGAGATCGAAGGGCAGACCCGTTGCCTTGCCGAGTCCTTCTTCGCCGTCGGCGGCAAAGTCGACGATGTAACCCTCGCTGCGCAGGCGGTCGCTGAGGGTCATGCGCAACGCTTCTTCATCTTCGACCAGCAAAATACTTTCATTCATGGTGGTTTCGTAATCCTTCCTACCCTGAGCGGGACTCGTTGATCTCTTCGATGACAGGCAAGTGCAGGGTGAAAACGGTGCCTACGCCAACTTCGCTGGTAACCGAGATGCGGCCGCCCATAGCTTCCGCCAAACTTTTTGCAATGGGCAGTCCCAGTCCGGTGCCGTGTATCTGCTTCGCGACAGCGGCGGGACTTCGGTAAAACGGTTCAAAGATGTGGTGAAGCTCGGCGCGATCAATTCCCTTCCCGTGGTCGAGTACGCTGATACGGACTTCGTGCTGGCGATGGTCTTTGAGTTCTTCGCAGGTAGCGCAGATGGAAATCCAGCGGCCCTGGTCACCGTATTTCAGAGCGTTGGTAAGGAGATTCTGCAGGCACTGGGACAGGGCTGAGGGATCGCACAGCACGAGTGGGAGCGAGGGAGCGACGTGCTGCTCCAAAACGAAGCCCGCTTTCTGGATGAGTTCGGTAGTGCCGGTCACGGCGGAATCGACAAGTTCGGAGACTGGAACCGGACGCATGACATAACGGCCTTTGCCGGTTTGGGTAGCGGCAAAGAGAATGACCTGATTGACGAGGGCATTGATCTGGCGGGACTGGTGGCGAATGACCGCGCCATACTTCGCCATCTGTTCTTTTCCGGTGACGACGCCGTCGGCGATGTTGTCGACGGCGGAGCACAGCACAGAAAGCGGCGTGCGCAATTCGTGGGAGACGGAAGCGGCGAAATCCATTTGGCGGCGCGCCATCTGCAGGGTGCTATCCATTTGCCGTTTCTGCAGCACCCAGACAAAGACGCTCACCAGAAAGACGGTACAAAGCAAAACGGCGACCAGGCGTATGATCGAGCGCCGGGCAAGCGTAGCCACGTTGGCCAGGCGTTGCGAGGCCTGCTCATCGTAAAGGCGCTGAGCTTCCTCCAGATCCTGGCGCACCTGGTCGAACAAGGGAACGCCTTGCGACAGATCCAATGTGACGGCCTCCTTGATGCTGCCCTCGAGGATGGAGCCCAGCACTTCGTTGCGAACGCCGAGGTAGGCGGACCAGTCGCGCTGCAGGCGTTGGCCGAGTTCTTTCTCGCGCGGCAGTTCCCCCTGCTGCAGATATTCGGAAATACCTTCAGTCACCCGACGGTCGGCCTCGCGCGATTGATCGGCATATTCGACCTGAAGGTTGCTGTTATCGGTGGTGAGAGCATACAGCGTGGCGCGGCGAGTTTCCTGAGCGTCGTATTGCAGTCCGCCAATGCGGCGCAATCCGAGTACGGACCAGGCATACATGCGCTGAACTTCAGTGTTGGCAGACCGCACGTCGCGGATGATGAATCGAACAACGCCGGCTTCGAGGCCAATCAGGAGCAGGAGAACAAGAGCCGAACTATAACGCGAAAAGAAGGTCTGCCCCGTGCCCACGCGCGGAGCGAACGACGTGGGACCTGCGTGCGGGACTGGTTGGCTTCGTTCGGTCATGCTATCTCTCGTTATGCTCCGGGATGCGCAGGGGGTACTCTTCGTCGCCGGGAAGATGGCCGTCGATGCGGAGCACTTTGACTGTACCGTCGGTATCATCAGGGCGCACGTAGCCGATGGCGCCAGGCACGTTAAAGACGAACTTGCGCACGCCTACCGGAGTGGCCAGCGTCTTCGGGGAAACGAGAACTTCACCGGTAAAGAGTCCCTGAAGAATGCGGCGGCGATAGTCCGATTCGGTCATATGGCAAACATCACGCAGGAGTACATCGCGTTCGAGCTGGCCCGGTTCCATCATGACCAGGGTGATGCGGCGGCCGTTGGGCCAATGGCTGCGTTCACCGAGGAAGACGGTGCGAAGTTCGGCAGACGAAAGTCCGTCGATGGGATTCGCCTGATTCACGATAATGGCAAGGCTCTCTTGCTTGCTGCGGGCAGCTTCGACACGAGTCTGCGGCGTCTGCAGCAGAGCTGCTGCCGTAAGGACAAGCGCGATGATGGCAGTGCAACGCCTCATCAATCAGGCCTCTTCAGAACGTGAACCCGACTTGCGCGGATAAGCCCTGTGCGGCTTGCTGGTTCCGCAGCGCAGTGTAGTCGTACTGGAGTTTGAGCGCCACCGACTCGCTGGCGTCAAAGCGAAGCCCGGCGGAAGGGCCGGCACGAAGGGCGATATCAGGGAAGATCGGCTCGTTCTTCGAAGCGTTGATGTACTGGTAGCGGAAATAGGGCCGGTATGCCCCCCAGCGCTTGGAGATTTGCGTGTACCATCCCGGCGTGTCGAACGAGTGTCCGCCGTTGGGAGTGTGACGGACCATCAGGGCTTCATTGAGCCACTCGAAGTTGGCGGTGCTGTAGATGGCGTGAGCAGCCAGGATGGTCTCGTTCACCGTGGGCTGGGCGAAGGGCACCAGCAAATCACGATAGACGGAGAATCCGGTCTGCAGGCCGGGGACCTTGAGGGGGCGGGCGAACAATGCGAAGTTGACGGCCTTGTGACTCTTGTCGGTAATGATGTTCTGTACCGGCTCATCCTGGATGGGGTCGCGTGACTCACGGCCATTCCCGACTTCAGCGACGTAATGCAGGCCGAGGAACCCCGAAGGAATGCGCCCGTAGGCTTCTACTCCGACGTTATGGATGGGCAGGATTCCGCCTTGATCTTCAAAGGCAAACAGCAGAGGACGTCCGGTCGTGGTCTGGAGCCAGGTGCTGTGGTGGTACGCGGTGTTGTAGTATCCGATGGCGGTGTGGTAGCGGCCGGCCGAGAGGCTGAAGTAGTCGTTGTAGGAATACGTGAGCAGGTAACGTTCTACGTCGACGCCGAAGGTGTTGGCAGTGCCTCTGGTTTGGCCGTAGATGTTGTCGGGCCCGGCTTCGAAGACAATTTCGCTAAGGAACTTGAATTTGTCGGAGATGTCGGAGGTGACGAACAGGTTCAACTGTCCGAGGGTAAAAGCGGTCGTGTCGGGTTGCTGCCCGGCGGGACGATAGTTGTCTCCGTGCAGGGTGACGTCGCCAAAACCACGGATGCGGAGCAGGGTTTTGCTGAGGTCCATGCGCTCGGTTTCGGTACGTTCACTGGGTTCGGCCTCGTGTTCCTGCGGGGTAGAGGCCTGCATTGAGGCTGTGGGTGCGCTGGGAGCACCGGGCTGCGGT
>Ga0307474_10001892_pt1 | contig 15110 bp, 8 predicted proteins | sample atmos_gasesECM1C_2_FD_203312 | JGI IMG/M metagenome (GOLD analysis project Ga0307474, IMG submission 203312) | Hardwood forest soil microbial communities from Morgan-Monroe State Forest, Indiana, United States - atmos_gasesECM1C_05 | ecosystem: Environmental > Terrestrial > Soil > Temperate... | reverse complement strand
GATTGTCATCCATCGATGAGGGCTCGAGGGTTTGTTTTGCCGCGGCATCGTCCAGCATATTTGTCGCGGTCGCCAACTCTTTTTCCGCCTCCTCGCGCCGGCCGAGTTTCAATAAAATGCGCCCACGCACGAAGTGAACCGTCTGGCTGCCGGGTGCGAGCTTCAGCGCTAGGTCGATTTCGGTGAGTGCCTGCTGATATTTGTCGCGCTGCATGTCGATTTTCGCCAATCCAAACAACGAGGCCGGCATCTTGGGATTGAGTCGCAACGCCTGCCGCAGCGTTTTTTCCGCTTCGTCATAGCGGTTCATTTTCAGATAAAGCTCACCGAGCTGCTCGTACGCATCGGGCAGATTCGGTTCTAGCGCGATTTCCTTTTTCAGTTCGGGTTCAGCCTGTTCGATGTTGTCGTTTTTCATGTACGCAATGCCGAGGCCGAAATGGACATAAGGCAAATCGGGATTGGCCGCCTCGGCCTTGTGCAACTGCGCGACCGCCTGCTCAAAGTCACCGCGATTCAAATAAGCCTTGCCCAGAATCAGATGAAACTCCGGGGTGTCGGATCCGATTTCGATCAAGCGCGACATCGCGCGTTCGTCCAATTCTTTGTTTTCGGCGCGGTGAGCCGCGATGCCCAACGCGTAGAGATACATGATGTCGCCAGAAGACGCTGGCCAAAGCGGCTCGAGAGTGGAGGCCGCGTCGGCGTAGCGCTCGGTGTAAAGCTGGCACAGACCCAGAAGGTAGCGTGCCTGGGCCGAATTGGGCTGGTCGCCCAAAACCGATTCGAGCGGCGGAATCGCTCCGGCATAGTCTTCGCGGCGGTACTTTACGAGGCCGATATTGAGCCGGATGCCGACCATGTTGGGGTCCAGCTTCTCGGCTCTCTGAAGCAGTGTGAGTGCTTGATCCCATTGCTGGCGGCGCATGGCGATGACGCCGAGGTTCGCGTACGCCGGAGCGGCCTTTGGATCAATCGCCAGAACTTTGCGAAAGGACGCGTCGGCGGTTGGCAAGTCTCCTGTTTGCAACGCCTGTTGGCCTCGAGCAAAGGCCGCCGCAGCCTCGGCGCGAGGTTTTGAAGCAACCGGGGGTGGGTCCTGGGACTCGCTCGCCGATGTAACCACCACGAAGACGACAAGGAGCCAAACCACGCTACAAAATCGTTGCACCAATCGCCAATTCATCATCGCTGTTAGTGTCCAACGGCTCTGGTAGGACTTCAAGCGTTCATCAAGCATTCACGAACGGGGAAGCCTAGCGGGACGTAGCTGTGGATATGTCGTGAACATTGCGATACGCAGCCAGGAGAATTACAAAATGCCCCTTGACAGTCCTCGGTTATTGGCATATTAACTCGTTTTAATAAGGCATTTCGGTGCTAATTCCCGTCGAGAAGTGGGGGAAGCACATTTGAATCGCTTCCAGGCACGCCGTGCTCAGACACGGAAGCCGGAGGCCGTTTATCCCTCACGCAAAGTTCAGAAAAGAAAAACCGGAGGTTTCAAGTGAAGGGAAATCTATCTCGCCACTTCTCAGCGTACGTGTCCATCCTCGCCGGGATGCTGGCTGTCGCAGTTCTGTTATTGTTCGGCGCGTCGCAACTGTCCGCGCAGGACACCGGCTACATCGGCGGCACGGTGACCGATAAGTCGGGCGCCGCGATCGCAAACGCCAGCGTGGTGCTGACGAGCACCGCCGGCAGCCTGACACGCACTACAGCAACGAACGCCGACGGCGCCTACGTCATCGCAGGCTTGCCGGGCGCGAGCTATAACATATCGATCACCGCGACCGGCTTCCAGAAGTACACAGCGAATGGCGTGGTACTCGACGTCGCGCAGAAAACGCGAATCGACGTGCAGTTATCGGTTGGTTCGGTGTCGGAAGAAGTGGTCGTAACAGGAGAAAGCGTCGCTCAGGTTGAGACCGCGTCCTCCGAGATCGGCACTACGATCAGCGGAAAACAGGTGAACCAGCTCGAGCTCAATGGTCGCAACTTCACGCAGCTGGTGACGTTGACGCCGGGCGTTGTGAGCCAGACGAACCAGGATGAAGGCACCGTCGGAGTCAACGGAAACGTCGCTTTCAGCATGAATGGCGGGCGAACGGAATACAACAACTGGGAACTGGACGGCGGCGACAACATGGATAACGGCAGCAACTCGACGCTGAACGTTTATCCGAATATCGAAGCGATCGCGGAATTCAAGGTGTTGACCTCGACTTACGGCGCACAGTATGGGCGCAACGGATCGGGCACGATCGAGGTGGAAACGAAGTCAGGCGGCAACACATTCCACGGTAGCGCCTTTGAATATCTTCGGAACGATATGTTTAACGCCAGGCCCTGGGAATCGGGTGGCGAGCCTGGTAACCCGAATCCGCCGTACAAAAAGCACGACTTCGGTTACACCGTCGGTGGCCCGGTCTACATCCCTCGTCTCTACCATCCCCAAAAGCAAAAGACCTTCTTCTTCTGGTCCCAGGAGTGGAGGCGAGAAAAGAATCCGGACGCGGTGACTCAGAACGTTCCGTCCGCGGCCGAACGAAACGGCGACTTTTCGGATCTGTGTCCGGGTCCCGATTGTCCGAAGGTCCCGAACCCCGCTGCAGTGCCTATCAGCGTTGTCGGCCAGGCGCTTGAGTCGCTGATCCCCCTGCCAAACAGCGTCAATGCAGGCTTCCCGTCGTTCTCGCAAACCGTTTCCCTTCCGACAACTTGGCGCGAGGAACTGGTCCGGGTCGATCACAACATCACCGACAACTACCGGCTGACTTTCCGCTACATCCACGACTCGTGGTCGACCATCAACCCGAATCCCCTTTGGGGCGTGGGAACGTCCAGCTTCAACAACATCAATACCAACTTCGTGGGTCCCGGCACCAGCTTTGTGGCTCGCCTGACAGCGAACGTCACACCGACCCTGTTGAACGAATTCGTGGCCAGCTATACGGCCGACCACATTGACCTTTCGATATTGAACGCCCCCGCGTTGCCAGCAGGCTTTGCGATGGGATCGCTATTCAATAACGGCTTCGGCGGAAAACTTCCCGGTATTCAACTGCAATCGAACATCGCGTATGGGGGCAGCTTTGGGCAGGATACGGGCTATTTCCCATGGACCAACTCAAATCCGACCTACACGTATCGCGATAACGTAACCAAGATCGTTCGCAATCACACGCTCCAATTCGGTGCCTATTTCGCAGCGGCACAAAAAAACGAAGACAACAGCGTTGACACCCAAGGAATACTAACCTTCGACACTTCATCTCCTATCAGCAGCGGTAACTCGTTCGCGGACTTGTTGATGGGCAACATCGCTAGCTACAAACAGTCCAATTCCACGATCAAGTACTACAACCGCTACAAAATCGTCGAGCCGTATTTCCAGGATGACTGGCGCGTTACCAAGAAATTCACGCTCAATCTGGGTGTGCGCGTGAGCCTTTTCGGAACCTATCGCGAGCGTTATCAAAACGCCTTCAACTTCGAGCCAACGGCATTCGTTGCTGGCGCTTCGCCCGCGATCGACAATGCCGGCACGATTACCGGCAGCTCCGGCGCTTTGGTGCCGGGAAGCGGCAATCCTTTCAACGGCATTATTCAGTGCGGCGGGAAAGGCGGCACATCCGCAGCAGCCGGCTTCCCTTCGGCCAGCGTCGGCCCTTCAGCGGACGCCGGTTGCTTGAAAGGCCATTTGTTCAACCCCGCTCCGCGCGTCGGCTTCGCGTGGGATCCCAAAGGCGACGGCAAGCTCGCCATCCGAGGCGGCTACGGCGTCTTTTTTGAGCACACCAACGGTAACGAAGGCAACACCGAGTCGCTGGAAAACTCACCGCCGCTGGCCCTCACTTCAACGCAGGCTAACGTAGTGGGATACGGCACCATCGGTGGCGGGGGCTTGCTCTTCCCGCTCTCTGTCAATTCCATCCCGAATAAGGCGATTTGGCCTTATATGCAGCAGTGGAACCTGAACGTTCAGAAAGAACTTCCGTCGCATGTACTGCTTTCCGTCGCTTATGTAGGCAGCAAAGGCACGCACCTGGTGCTACTAAGCGATGCCAACCAGCTTGTCCCGGTTTCTTCGGCCAACAATCCGTACGCATCGGGGACGCCTATCGTGGCCGCCGATTGCGCGAACTTCACGACAAATGCGAACGGTCTCCCAACGTCGGCAACACTGGGCAATGGCGCACCCGTCCCAGCTGCTGCACTGTCAAACCTGTGGATCGCATGCGGCAACAATGCTGATCCCCTGCGCACGGCCTTCCCGGGCTTTAGCCAGATTACCCAGCTCGCAAACCAGGCCAATTCCATCTACAACGCGCTGCAGGTATCGGCGCAGCGCACAGTAGGTGACCTAACACTGAGCGCGTCGTATTCCTACAGCCATTCGATCGACGACTCATCGGATCGATCCGACACCGCCTTCGTGAACTCTTACGATCCGGCGGCCAACCGGGCGAGTTCAACCTTTGACCAGCGCCATAGCCTGTCCGTCAGCTATGTTTACGGGCTGCCTTTCTTCAAGAGGCCGGGGCTTTCGCACACCCTGCTTGGTGGATGGCAAGTTTCCGGCATCACGGTAGCCCAGACCGGGTTGCCGTTCACGGTAACGAACGGCACCACCTTTGGCGACAACGCCGGCGTAGGAAATGGCGTGGGGACAGGCTCCCGTCCAGATTTGGTCGGGGATCCTCGCGCCAGCATCCCGCAGACTGAATTCCCCGACGTCCGCGGACCTGTGATCTTCAACCCCGCGGCATTCGCATTGCCCACAGGCCTCACATTCGGCAACGTCGGGCGAAATACGTTGAACTATCCAGGCCGCTTGAATTTTGACTTTGGCACGTTCAAGCGGTTCGCCATCAACGAACGAGCAGGGTTCGAATTCAAATGGGAATGCTTCAACCTGTTCAACCACACGCAATTCGATCAAATTGACAACCAGGGACTAGGCACCAACGGGATCGCGATGGACACCGCGAACCCCGGGGCGAATCTCGACAGCTCGAACTTTTTGCATCTGACGGGCGCGCACGCGCCACGCCGCATGCAGTTCGGTCTGCGGTTCTACTTCTAGTTCGTTAACATTCGCCGGGGCGTGTCGCGCTCCGAGGATCCAACCGGGCGGCGCTTTTTTCGGAAAGCGCCGCCCGGTTTTTTGTATATACTCGCTGCGTTCGGCCAAAGGAGAGTGTAAACGCCATGAAGCGACGCACTTTTATCGAGACATCCCTCGCCACTGCCGCCATCGCCGCCGCGCCCCGCGCCCTGTGGGCCGGAGTGCCGCATCACATTCAACCGATCGGGCTGCAGCTTTATACCGTGCGGAATTTGATAAAGACAGACTTCGATGGCACGATCGCCGGCGTCGCGAAGGTTGGCTACAAGGAAGTTGAGTTTGCGGGGTATGACGGCAAGACGCCAAAGGAAGTGCGCGCAGTGCTTGAGCAGAATGGGCTGACCGCGCCTTCGGCACACATTCCTTACGAACAGATCGAGAACAAGTGGCCCGAGACGTTGGAGGCCGCGAACGTGGTGGGCCACAAATATCTGGTTTGCCCGTGGTTTGAAGTGAAGGACCGCAACGCTGAGGGATATAAGAAGGCGGTTGAGTTGTTTAACAAAGCGGGCGAGGCGAGCCAGAAGGCGGGCATTCAGTTCGCTTATCACAATCATGGATTCGAATTCGAGAAGACAGAAGGGTTGGGTGACACGCTTCCGCTGGACTATTTCCTGACCAAGACCGATGCGAAACTCGTGAAGTTTGAGATGGATTTGTGCTGGATCACCGTTGCGGGGCAGGATCCGGTCGCATATTTCAACAAATACCCAGGGCGATTCCCGCTGGTCCATGTGAAAGATTGGTCGAAGGAAGGGTCGGCAAATCCCGAATACAAGGTCGCGGTGGGTCACCCAGTTGCGAACGGCCACCTCGCCAACGTCGGCGAGGGGTCGATCGATTTCAAGCGGATTTTCGAGCACTCCGGCAAGGCGGGGATCAAGCACTACTTCGTCGAGAATGACGAGGCGAAGGGGCTGGACGATATCCGCGTCAGCTATAACTACTTGTCGAAACTAGAAGCGTAATTTTTTAGCTGGCTTTGTAGGGGGCGGGATCCCCGCGCCCCTTTCCCTTTTGTTCCTCAGTCCTTTGCGGCAGCGGGGTCGCGCTTTTCCATCTGAACGATCGGCAAGACCTCGCCGTTATCCAGTGGCACGTCCATCCGTTTCACTGGAGCGTAGCCCTTCGCGCCGAATAGCTTCACCCCTGTCAGCGTCGCGCCCATTTCGAATCGCGTGAACCCAGCGGCGCGTGCGGCGTCTTCGCAGGCGTCGAGGATCAGCGTCCCGACGCCTTGTCGAGCCCAGGCGGGATGCACGAAGAACGCGCGAATTTTCGCGGCGTCGTGCACTGGATCGAGCAACGAGTCTTCGCGCCCGCTCCATTGATCGCCGCCGAACAGCGTCTTGCGTTTGCTCCAACCGCCGCAGCCTGCGATGGCCGGTTGAATGGTGTCTCCGACTTGCGCATCAGACGCGTCGGCGACGAAGTACGTTCCGTCAGCGATGAGCTGGCTGTCGACGCCGAAGACGGTTCGCAGGGCGGCCTCCCGTTGCTTCTGGGTGTAGTCGGGGGCTTGCAACTCGCGCACCGAGGCCTCGATCAGTTGCCGCAGGGCGGGCACCTCATCGTGAGTCGCCAGGCGAATCCGAATGCTCATTCTGGGAAACCCTTTCGCGCTTGCAGCGTCCATACTAAAGGGCTTTGTCGCTCGACCTGTGGTCTTTTTAAAGATTGGAAAATCGCGGATGGGTCGCTAGGATAGCTCCCGCCGAGCTACATTCACTTCCCTCGAAGGTGACCATGAATCGCACCCGGATGTTGTGTATCTGTGCGCTAGGACTCTTGTTCTGTGCGGCCGCTCGATCGCAGTCTTCCAGCGAGCCGTCGCTTCCCTACTGGCCGAGCCTGAACCTCGAATCGATGGATAAGTCGATCGATCCCTGCGTGAACCTGTATCAGTACGCGTGCGGACGCTGGCAGAAACAAAACCCGATTCCACCCGATCAGACTTCGTGGGGCGTCTACGGCAAGCTGTACGAAGACAATCTGAATTTTCTTCATGGAATTCTGGAGCAAGCTGCGGCGCCGGACGGCCAGCGCGATGCGGTGAACCAGAAAATCGGCGATTTCTATGCTGCTTGCATCGACGAAACGGCGATTGATAAGCGGGGCATCGAGCCGATTCGTGGCGACCTCGAGCGCATCGCCGCCCTGAAAACCGCGCATGATCTGGCGCCGTTGCTCGCCTATTTCCACACGACGATCGGCGGGCGCGCGCTGCTTTTCGCGGGTGGATCTGATCAGGACCCCGACAATTCGGAACAGGTCATTGCGTCTCTCGATCAAGGCGGGCTCGGGTTGCCCAACCGCGACTATTACACGAAGGACGACGCAAAATCGAAAGAAACGCGCGAACGGTACGTTGCGCACATCCAGAAAATGTTCGAACTGCTCGGCGACAACGCGGACGCCGCGAAGGCCAATGCGCAGATCGTCATGAAGATTGAAACGGCGCTGGCGCGTGCTTCACTGACGCCGGTCGAGAGACGCGACCCTTACAAACTCAAGAACAAGATGGATCTTGCCGGCCTGAAAAAGCTGGCGCCGGATTTCGACTGGGACACTTACTACGGCGAGCGCCACTATCCATCGCTCGCGGTCTTGAACGTCGCATCGCCGTCGTTTTTCAAGCAGATGAACGCTGACTTGAAAAGCGAACCGCTCGACCACTGGAAAATTTATTTGCGGTTTCATGTTGCCGACGCGGCATCCCCATATCTCTCTTCGAAATTTGTCGATGAAAACTTCGCGTTCTATCGCAAGTACCTTCGCGGCGCGACCGAGATGCAGCCCCGCTGGAAGCGTTGCGTCCAATACGCGGATCGCAACTTGGGCGAGGCATTGGGTCAGGCTTATGTGCGCAAGGTTTTTTCGCCTGAGCTGAAGCAAAGCACGCTCGAGATGGTGCAGCGCATCGAAGCGGCGATGGAGCAGCGCATCCGCAATCTCGATTGGATGAGTCCCGAGACCAAGCAGCAAGCGCTGGTGAAGCTGCACGGCATTCGCAACAAGATCGGCTATCCCGACAAATGGCGAGACTACAGTTCGGTCAATATCACGCGGGAAGATTTCGCCGGCGATGTTCGCAATGCTGTGGCGTTCGAACAGCGGCGACAAATAGCCAAGATCGGCCAGCCCATTGATCGCGGCGAGTGGGATATGACTCCGCCGACGGTCGATGCCGACTACAACCCGCAAATGAATGACATCAACTTCCCCGCCGGCGTGCTGCAGCCGCCGCTGTACGATGCGAAGATGGATGACGCACCGAACTATGGCGATACCGGCGGCACCATCGGCCACGAACTGACACACGGGTTCGACGACGAAGGAAGCCAGTTCGATGCCAATGGCAACCTGAAGAATTGGTGGACAAAGGCCGATCGCGAGAAATTCGACGAGCGCACAAAGTGCGTAAGCGACCAATATTCCGGTTACGTGGTCGTCGACGAAGTTCACATCAACGGCAAGCTCACGATGGGCGAGGATGTCGCCGATCTCGGTGGGGAGATTCTCGCGTACATCGCCTGGAAAGCGGCTACCGCGGACAAGGATCTGAAGCCTGTCGATGGACTCACGCCGGAGCAGCGATTTTTCATCGGCTACGCACAGTGGGACTGCGCAAACGAGCGTCCTGAAGATTTGCGACTACGCGCGCAGGTCGATCCGCACTCGCCTGCGCAATACCGCATCAACGGAGTTGTCGTGAACATGCCCGAATACGCCGAGGCGTTTCACTGCAAGGCGGGGCAGCCGATGGTGAAACCGAGCGAAAAAGTCTGCCGCGTCTGGTAGCGGCAAGCCGATAAATTCGTCGGACGCTTGAGTGGTGTCGGAGTGGCTAAGCTTGGCGTTCCGGAACCGGCGGGCAACCGGGAAATTCGCGGACCGAAGTGTTCCCGATGTACTGCAAATCGGCGATTCCAATCTTGCTGGTGTAGAAACCGTCGCACGTCATGTTGCGCAGTACCGCAAAAAATGCGATTCCCTGTTTCAACTCGGGCCTCGCCTTGCCGTTCTTTCGGTACGCGATCAGATCGAGCGTCGTCTTCCGCTGCTCCGGCGTGCACTCCATATAAACTTTGCCAAACTCATCGGTGCAGTGATTGTCGAGCCACATCAGCCCGCCGCCGAGCTGCGTCTGATAGTCCACGTTCTCGCTGGTGATCAGATCGATGAACTCCGGTGCCCCTGCTTCTACCGCACCTCCCGATCGGTCATCTTTCGGAAGGATCGTGTCGCAGAGCGAAATAAGCGCTTCATACTGACGCGCCGGGAAAAACTTCGGCACATACTTCCCCGCCGCTGCGGCTTTCTCTTTCTGCACGAGTTCATGCGCAAACTCGGCTGCCTGCGCCGGGATCATCGTCAACACCGATCCCGCCGTCGCGCCCACTGCCAGCGATCGCAAAACGTCTCGTCGCGAAACTCCGCCGTTCGCCATCAGATATTTCCCTTTCCGGCTTCACTCAATAGATATTCCGAAGCGCGCCACGAAAGCGCCATGATCGTAAGCGTAGGATTTTTGTCAGGATTCGTGACCAGCGGCGCTCCGTCGGTGACGAACAGATTCTTAACATCGTGCGTCTGGCAGTATCCGTTCAGCACCGAATTCTTCGGGTCCGCTCCCATGCGCGCGGTACCGACCTCGTGGATGATCTTGCCTCCGAGATCGATTCCATATGCCCGCGGTCCATCGATCGGCGCTTTTGTCAGATACGTCCCGCCCGCCATTTCCACGATCGAGCGAAAGGTTTCCTGCATATCCTTCGCCTGCCGCAATTCGTACTCCGACCACTTGAAGTGGAACCGCAGCACGGGAATACCAAACTCATCGACGACGTCCGGATCGATTTCGCAATACGTATCCGCATTCGGAATCATCTCTCCGCGTCCCGCGAAGCCGATCGTAGTCCCGTAATTCTTGCGCGCCCTCCGTTTCAGCTCGACGCCGTAGCCCTCTTCCTTGTGGTTCACATCGTTGAACATGCCGCAATTGGGCAATTCTCGCCCGCCGCCAAATTCAATGTGATATCCGCGCGGAAAATCGTTTTGCCGATCGAACTTCCACCATGGCATGTACATGTGCATGCCGCCAGTGCCGTCGTGATTGTGCGGCGTCATGTTTTCGAGCTGCGGAAAATATCCTTCACCGCCGCTGCCGACCGAGTCCGTAAGGTAACGTCCGACCGTACCCGACGAATTCGCCAATCCATCGGGAAACGACGCCGATTTCGAATTCAACAGCAATCGCGCCGATTCGCATGCGCTAGCAGCCAACACAACAGCACGCGCGTTCACACGCTGCTCGGTCCGCGTCGCCTTGTCGATGTACGAAACGCCGGTGGCTTTCCCGTCCGGCCCCATCACCACCTCGCGGGCCATCGCACCGGTGATCATCGTCAACTTGCCCGTTGCCATCGCCGGCGGAATCAAAACCTGGCTCGAGCTGAAATTCGATGCCGTCGTGCACCCACGCCCGCATTGCCCGCAATAGTGGCAGGGCAATCGCCCGTTCACCGATTTCGTCAGAATCGCCAGCCGCGCCGGAATGCAAGTGATGTTGAGCTTGTCGCAGGCTTTCTTAACGATCAGTTCGGTGCAACGCGGTTTCGGCGGCGGCAAAAAAACGCCGTTCGGCGCGCTCGAAACATTCTCGTTCGTTCCGAATACGCCGATGTAGCCCTCGACCTTGTCGTAGTACGGCGCGATGTCGTCATAGGAAATCGGCCAGTCCGATCCAAGCCCGTCGCGGGTGTACGATCGGAAATCGATCGGCGCAAATCGCAACGCAATGCGACCCCAGTGGTTTGTGCGTCCGCCGACGATGCGCGAACGAAACCATCGAAAGTCCGAGCCCGGCGCCGAGGTGTACGGCTCACCTTCAATATCCCACGCGCCGTTCGGCGCCAAGAATTCGCCGAAATTCTCGGCCTGACGCCCGCCGACACCGATACCTCGATGCGGCAGATCGTAGGGCCACATAAACATCTTGTAGTCTTTTTCGGGATGAACTTCTGGTCCCGCCTCGAGCAGCGCCACGTTCATGCCGCCTTCGGTCAGGATTTTCGCCGCCATGCCGCCGCCCGCACCCGATCCCACTACAATCACATCGTACGTCTTCGGTGACCGAATCACCTGCGCCATCAAGCCGCTCCCTTGTGCACAAACTTTCGCAGCACACTACAAAAACACAATCGCCGACCGACGCACCTCGCTGAATCGCGCCAGAAAGCTCAGCCCGCAAGAATCTCCGTGCGTACATTCTTCAGCACATACACCGCGCGCTCGACACCCACCGCTCCCGGCAGAATCGGATCCTCGTTTTCGATGCTCAACATCCCTTCATACCCGATATCCATGTACGCCTGCACAATCGCCTTCCACAATCCGGCGCCGTGACCGTAGCCGACCGCGCGGAACGTCTCCGAGGCTTCCGCCAAATCCGACTTTTGCGAAGCAAAGTTCAGCACACCATACTTCGCCACGTTTTCCGGAAAGAAGACAGTGTCCTTCATGTGCGCGTGATAAATCGCGCCCTGCTTCCCAAGAAGGCGAATCACTTCGACCGGATCACAACCCTGCCAGAATAAATGGCTCAAGTCGTTGTTGGCGCCGATCTCTTCACCCACCGCCTCACGCAGCTTCAGAAGCGTCCGCGGATTGTAAACGACGAAATTCGGATGCATCTCCAGCGCGATTCGCCGAATGCCGTGATCGCGCGCGAATTTGGTCGCTTCCTTCCAATATGGAATCACCTTTTCTTTCCACTGCCAATCCAGCATTTGCCCATACTCGGGCGGCCAGCGATAGGTAATCCAGTTCGGTTGAGAATCGGTCGGCGTTCCCGCTGGGCATCCCGAAAACGTGACGATCGTCTTCACGTCGAGTATCTGCGCCAGCTGTACCGTCTTCCTGAAGCTTTCCGCGTCCTTTTCGGCATGGGCCTTGTCCGGATGCACCGCGTTCCCGTGACAGCTCAACGTCATCACGCGAACGCCTTTGTCTTCGAATTTCTTCTGCCAGGCCTTGGCTTTTGCTTTGTCGGCGATCAGTTCATCGAGCGGGCAGTGCGGATTGTTTGGATATCCGCCGGTCCCGACCTCAACCGCTTCCATACCGAGCGCGCTCATGGTCTCGAGCATCTGATCGAGCGACAAATTGTCGTAAACCGGATCAAACACGCCGATCGGGATCTTCTTTTTCGCGCCGCCACCTTGGCCGCGCGCGGCATTCGAATCCCGAGATCCGGCAGAAGCTCCCCCAAATCCTGGCAAGGAAGCTTCGATCTCACGCGACGCCGCCGACGCAGTCCCGGGCATCGCCGCCGCCGCGAGCAAGCCGCCTCCCGTGGCTGACAGAAATTTTCTCCGGTCGATGGTCGATTCGTTCCGCTCGCTATCCTTCAAGGTCGCCTCCGCGGCACATCCGTATTGAACTGTAGGAACGGCGGCATTATATACGCGCGTTTTGCACGACGGGAGATTTTCCGTTTTGTTTTCCAAAAACGACGGCGAGCGATAAACGAGGAGGAAGTAAAGAAGGAGGAAAGCTAGAAAGTCGGCGTCGTGATCAGCTTGGCCGCCGGGGCGTAATCGCGGTCAATGCCGGAATCGAACGCGGCGCCACAAGAACCCGCGCCGGCGGCTGCTTCCGATTCTGAATCGCATCCACGATCATCTCGATTGCCTGCCCCGTGTTCGGCGGCACAAACACCGTGGCCGCGAGCTGCCCCGTGCGGACCCAAGCCTGGCCTGTGCTGGGCAAGCCGTCGCATCCGATGAACGGGAGCTTGAGCCAACGCTCGCGGTCGAGCTCATTCGGCAACTCCTGAAACGCCTTGCGCGCGCCCATCGCCATCGAGTCGTCCTGCGCGGCAACTGCGTCGATTGTCGATTTCTGTGAGGTCGTCAGCTTGAGCCAGGATCGCACGGCCCGCAGCGCGCTTTCTTCCGTCCACTGCGCCTTCAGCAATGTCGCCTGGATATTTGCGGGCTTAGTCTCCTGCATCCCAGCCGTGCGCTCTTTTGCCGCCGAATTTTCTGACGGGCCTTGCACATAAATCACCGACCCGCCCTTGGGCAGTAACGCCGCCAACTGGCGACCCTGCAGCCGCCCGATCTCGACGTGATCCGAACTCACGCCAAACATCGGCGCGTTCGTCGTCTTGCGCAATTCTTCGATGTACGATGCGTCGCGGTTCAGCACCGCCCAGCCGATCCCGGCAGTAGCGGCCGCGCGCGCGACCTGCGGCAAGGCCGTGCCTCCCACCGGCTCAAACACCACCGCGTCCGGACGTAGCTCTGGCGCGGCCTGCACTACCTTCAAAATCTGCGTGCTCTGATTGATGGCGTCGTTGTCAGCGTAAATAATTTCGACCGACACGCCCAGCCGGTTCGAGGCTTGTTCCGCGGATTGCGCCTGTTCGATTTGGTAGTCGTTGTCGTTGGTCGTCAGGGAGACGACGATGCGTAGTTTTTTCGGCATATCGCTCGGTCGAGCCAGCGGAGATGTCTCGTAAGCTATACATTACAACCGACCGCCGAGCCACATTGCAAATCCTTTGTCTGGCGTGCGCCCGAATAACAACGGAGCGGGGGCGTATCCAACCTTCAACGCGATGTTCCAGCGAAGCGATCCCCTGTCACCTAGAGCCGCCGGATACGCGAAACGGCCTGGGTCGCATCCCACGCAGCTCGGGCCCTTAAACGACCGGCAGATGCTCTGGCCCGATCGATTTGCTTTGCATCAGGACCGGACCAGGGTCTGGTTCTTAAGATCGGTGGCTGGAAAACGAGCCGACATGACGTCTACAACGTCGCGGATGGACGCTTCATTGCAAAGCAATGCGATATAGATTTCGATGGATGTTGGTGCGTGTGAAAGCGAAGAGAGAAGTGCTCACGGCTGAGTCGACGACCACTGGCAAGAATTGGGCCCCCTTTGTATTCTTCAAATCTCCGACCTGCGCGATTCCGGTCGTGGGCAAGGTAGGAAGCCCCGTCGCACGAGATACCGGCAGCACGTAAGTGCCATTCCCCTGGCCGAAAAGGCTAAACAGCATGGAATCTCCGCTAGCATCCCAATTCATGTAACAGATTCCTGTGCATAGCAGGATAGGAGGCCCTCCTTGCACCGGAAACGCAAATTGACCGGGAGCATGCTCCGGCCCCGGTTGATTGGAACCCGCAAGAGCCCATCGGCCATCGGGCGATGTCCCGTGAAGGTCGAATATATGTGCAGGACCGATCTGGTGGCGATCGGTTCCATCAGAATGCATTCGATAAAGAGAATTTATTCCCGCTTCATTGGAACGGGCCAGTAAATCGCCATCCGGCAGAAAATGGGGGGAGTCTTCACTAGTAGAGGAGGTTAGAGCTCTAGGAGCGGAGGCATGATTTGTGGACGCGATCCATAGGGAAGAGCGTCCTTTTTGATCTACCCTTGTGAAGGCGATCATCTTTCCATCCGCAGAGATTGAATATTGCTCGGTGGAGTAGCCCGGCAAGACGGATTCAGTCTTTCCATCAGCTAGATCAAGTACCCAGACCTCGTCGCCATATTTTGGATCAGTCGCGTACAAGTAATAGAGTTTTTTGCCGTCTGAGGAAAAAGTTGCCGCTGTTGCAGCCCCTTCAGAAACAATCGGGTGTTCGCCGTTTTGATCGTGAAGCCAGACCATGTGGTCGCGCGTTCCGACCGATGTGACGAAGGACTTGCCATCTGCCGCCATCGCGATCCCCGCTTCTTCGGTCGTTCCGGAAGTCACTTGCTCTGGCTCCCCGACAGGAAACCGCTGTCGCCAGATGTGAGTCTTCTCGCGATCCGTCAACCAGATGGTCGGGCCCTTCCTGTCAGTAGATGTGATGTACACCGACTTCCCATCCGGCGACCAAGCGCCGGACGTGCAGGACCCATCGGGAGGCCCGACCTCCTGCGGAATACCACCTCCCTGGAAAGGGAGTACGTGGCA
>Ga0307474_10001891_pt1 | contig 15115 bp, 11 predicted proteins | sample atmos_gasesECM1C_2_FD_203312 | JGI IMG/M metagenome (GOLD analysis project Ga0307474, IMG submission 203312) | Hardwood forest soil microbial communities from Morgan-Monroe State Forest, Indiana, United States - atmos_gasesECM1C_05 | ecosystem: Environmental > Terrestrial > Soil > Temperate... | reverse complement strand
GGGGAGAGGTCGGATCGCCGCTGGCGATGCGAAAGCATCGTCCGGTGCGATCCGGGTGAGGGGCCACCGCTCTTACGAAAGACCGTAACCCCTCACCCCAACCCTCACCCAAAGGGAGAGGGAGCATACCTTCGTTGCGGCTATAATCGAACTAACTTCACTACAGGGCCTGCGATGACCATCGATCCCGCCAGAGTTCCGCGCTTCAGGGCGGCCTTTGCGCCGGATGACAGCGCGATCGCGAGCCTTCTTCTGAAGCAAGCCCGCCTGGGCGCGGCACAGGACGCACGGATCGACATTGCCGCAACGCGCCTGATCGAGGCCATCCGCTCGAGTGACGACCGGCTCGGCGGGGTCGAGGACATGCTGCGCGAATTTGCGCTTTCAACCAGGGAAGGCCTGGCGCTGATGGTGCTGGCGGAAGCGCTGCTGCGCGTGCCCGACGCGCGCACCGCCGACAACTTCATCGAGGACAAGCTCGGTGAAGGCGACTTCGTGCATCACGAAACCAAGTCCAGCGCTTTCCTCGTCAATGCGTCTGCCTGGGCGCTCGGGATGTCGGCGCGGGTCATTCAACCAGGCGAAACCCCGCAAGGCACGATCGGACGGCTGGTCAAACGCCTGGGCGTTCCGACCGTGCGCGCCGCCACGCGCCAGGCCATGCGGCTGATGGGAAGCCATTTCGTCCTCGGCGAGACCATCGAGGCGGCGCTGGCGCGGGCGCGTTCGACAGGCGCGATGCGCTATTCGTTCGACATGCTCGGCGAAGGCGCCCGCACCGCTGCCGATGCGAAGCGTTATTTCGACGCTTACGCCAGCGCGATTGTCGCCATCGGCGGCACCACCGATGATCGGCCTTTGCCGGATCGACCCGGCATCTCGGTAAAACTCTCGGCATTGCATCCGCGCTTCGAAGCCTTGAGCAGGAGTCGGGTGATGCGGGAACTGGTGCCGCGGCTGGTCGAGCTTGCAAGGCGCGCCAGGGATTACGATCTGAATTTTACCGTCGATGCCGAGGAAGCTGACCGGCTCGAACTTTCCCTTGAAGTGATTGCAGCCGCGTTTACAGACGCTTCGCTCGCCGGCTGGGATGGTTTTGGCCTGGCCATTCAGGCCTATCAGAAACGCGCGCCCGCCGTGATCGACTACGCCGATGAACTCGCAAGAAACCTGAACCGGCGCATGATGGTACGGCTGGTCAAGGGCGCCTATTGGGACAGCGAAATCAAGCGCGCGCAGGAACGCGGGTTTGCCGACTATCCGGTGTTCACGCGCAAGGCGATGACCGACCTCAACTACATCGCCTGCGCGCGCAAGCTCTTGGGCCTGCGCCCGCGGCTGTTCCCGCAATTTGCCACCCACAACGCGCTGACGGTGGCATCACTTCTCGAACTGGCCAGTGGCGAGAGCGGGTTCGAATTCCAGCGCCTGCACGGCATGGGCGAAGCACTCTACGCGCGATTGAGCGAGGATCATCCGCACCTCGCCACCCGCACCTACGCCCCGGTCGGCAGTCACCGCGATCTTTTGGCCTATCTGGTGCGGCGACTATTGGAGAACGGCGCCAATTCGTCCTTCGTGGCGCTCGCCGCCGACAACAGCGTGCCGCTTGCCACGCTGTTGCGGCGACCGGCCGACATCATCGGCACGAGCGAAAACGCCCGCCGCCGCAACATTCCTCTTCCCGCCGACCTCTACCTGCCAGGCCGGAAGAACTCGCGCGGCGTCGAATTCGGCAACCGCGCCGCCGTGGAACAGCTGCTCGCCGCCATTGCTGCTGAAGCGAGCGCCGTGGCGGCAACCACCATCATCAACGGCCTCGCAGCTGGCGGAACGCCGCGTCAGCTCGTCAGTCCGATCGACCAGCAGACACCGCTCGGCAGCGTGGTAGAGGCGGTGCCCGAGGACGCCTATGCGGCCATCGAAGCCGCGCGCGCGGGTTTTGCCACCTGGAGTCAAACGCCGGCCAAGATCCGCGCCAGCTTTCTCGAAAAGGCCGCCGATCTTCTTGAGGAGCGCACGCCGCGCTTCATCGCGCTGCTGCAACGCGAGGGCGGGAAGACGCTCGATGATGCGGTCTCTGAAGTGCGCGAGGCAAGCGATTTCTGCCGCTACTACGCTGCCCAAGGGCGCAAGCTGTTCGATACTCCTCAGGTGATGCCCGGGCCGACCGGCGAGAGCAATGAACTAGGCTTGCGCGGCCGCGGTGCCTTCGTCGCGATCTCGCCGTGGAATTTTCCGCTTGCGATCTTCTCAGGGCAGGTGACGGCGGCCCTGATGGCCGGCAATACTGTGGTGGCCAAGCCCGCCGAGCAGACGCCGGGAATTGCGTTTGAAGCCGTCCGCCTGCTGCACGAGGCGGGCGTGCCGACTTCCGCGCTGCATCTGGTGCCCGGCGACGGCAAGATCGGCGCGGCACTCACCGCCCATCCCAAACTCGCCGGCGTCGTCTTCACCGGCTCGAGCGAAGTCGCGCGCCTGATCAATCGAACGCTCGCGGCCAAGGATGGTCCGATCGTGCCGCTGGTCGCGGAGACCGGCGGCATCAACGCGATGATCGTGGACGCCACCGCCCTGCCCGAACAGGTCGCCGACGACGTCGTGACGTCGGCCTTTCGCTCGGCGGGACAGCGCTGCTCGGCGATGCGGCTCCTGTTCGTGCAGGACGACGTCGCCGATCGCATGATCGAGATGATCTCGGGCGCGGCGCGCGAATTGAAGATCGGCGATCCCCGCGACCCCTCGGTGCAGATCGGGCCCGTGATCGACGATGATGCGAAAAGGCGGCTCGATGCGCATATTGCGAAAATGCGAAGCCAGGCGCGACTGCATTTCGAAGGACGCGCGCCCGATGGCCTTTATGTCGCGCCGCATATTTTTGAGCTCGCAAGCGCCGATCAGCTGACCGAAGAAGTGTTCGGACCCGTCCTGCACCTGGTGCGTTACAGCGCCGACCGGCTCGAAGACGTGCTTAAATCAATCGAGAATTCAGGTTACGGTTTGACGCTCGGCGTGCACTCGCGGATCGACGACCGGATCGACGCCATTGTCGCGCGACTTGCTGTCGGCAACATCTATGTCAACCGCAACATGATCGGCGCCGTGGTCGGCGTGCAGCCGTTCGGCGGCGTCGGACTGTCGGGCACCGGCCCCAAGGCCGGCGGTCCGCATTATCTGCCGCGCTTTGCCACCGAGCAAACCGTGACCGTCAACACGGCGGCTGCCGGGGGCAACGCGGCGCTGATGTCGGATAGGGAATGACCGTCATTGCGAGGAGCGCGAGCGACGAAGCAATCCAGGCTGCACGATTGCGACCCAAACTTTTTTTGCACATGGATTGCTTCGCTTTCGCTCGCAATGACGCTAAACCAGTACGATTCAACCGCTTTAAACGAAAATAAGAGCAACAACACGACCGGAGCAAGCTAGCCATGGAAGCCCGCATTTTCGAAGGCTTAAAGGTTCTGGATTGCGCGAGCTTTATCGCCGCGCCTGCGGCTGCGACCGTACTTTCCGATTTCGGCGCGCAGGTGATTAAGATCGAGCCGCCAGGTCTCGGCGATCCCTACCGCAACCTGCCGAACCTGCCGGGTTATCCGATCAGCGCGCACAATTTTGCCTGGCTATTGGATGGCCGCAACAAGCGCAGCCTTGCGCTCGACCTCTCTGGTTCCGAAGGCAAGGCGGTGCTGTATCGGCTGGTAGCGGAAGCCGATGTGTTCATCACGAACTTTCCGCCTGCGGTGCGTCGACGGCTCGGGATCACCTACGAGGAGCTTCAACCGCTCAACGCGCGTCTCGTCTATGCGTCATTCACTGGCTATGGCGAGAGAGGGGACGAGGCCGACAAGCCCGGCTTCGACAGCAATGCCTATTGGGCGCGCTCCGGTTTGATGGATCTGGTGCGCGCGGATGAGAACACGACGCCCGCACGCTCGGTAGCCGGCATGGGCGATCATCCTTGCGCGATGGCACTTTACGGCGCCATCGTCACCGCGCTCTACAAACGCGAACGCACCGGCAAGGGTTCGCATGTGAGCTCGAACCTGATGGCGAACGGCGTCTGGGCGGCCGGCGTGCTGGCGCAGGCGAGACTCTGCGGCGCGAAATTCCAGGAACGGCGGCCGCGCGAGCGCGCGCTCAACGCCGTCACCAATCATTACCGGTGCCAGGATGGACGCTGGCTCATCCTGTCGCTGCTCAACGAGGAGCGGCAATGGCCGACGCTCGCCCGCTGTCTTAACCGCGAAGATCTGATCACGGACGAGAGGTTCACCACGAAAGCCGATCGCCACGCGAGGTCGGTCGAACTGATCAGGATTTTCGACGAGGTCTTTGCCACGAAAAATCTCGCCGAATGGCGCGCCATCCTCGACGGCAACGGCCTGGTATTCGGCGTGGTCGGGATTCTCGACGACATTCCGCACGACAGGCAGATGATCGAGAATGAGGTGCTGGTGCCGTTCGACAACGACACCATGCTCACGATCAACAGCCCGATCTGGATCGACGGCAGCGCTAAGATCAAGCCGCGCCGCCCACCCGCCATCGGCGAGCACTCCGACGAGATCCTGCGTGAATTAGGCTATGACGACGCCGCGATCCGGAAATTGCGCGAGTCCGGCACGGTGGCGTGAGGTCGTGGCCTGCGGATGACCAAAGAGGTACGACGGCAGAAATCATCGCCCGGCAATCTCATATCATCGCGCTACCTTAGAGCGGACGGAAATCAGGATGCCAGCTTACCGATTGCATTACTTCCCGGAGTCGGGAAATAGCTACAAGCTCGCGCTGATGCTCACCCTTTGCGGCCAGACGTTTGAGCCGGTCTGGACCGATTTCGGCGGCGGCGTCACGCGGACAGCGGAATGGCGGCGGACCGTCAACGAGCTGGGGGAAATTCCGGTTCTCGAAGTCGATGGCGAACGTCTGACTCAGACTGCCCCGATTCTGCTCAAGCTTGCGCGGCAGCATCGCCGCTTCGGCGGCGAAACCGAAGCAGAGCAATTTGAGCTGTTACGGTGGCTGTTCTGGGACAATCACAAACTCACCGGCACCATGGCAACCTATCGATACATGCGGACATTCACGCCATGTCCGGATCCGCAGGTCCTTACGTTTTTGCGCAAGCGCCTCGATGATTACCTTGGGATATTGGAGCAGCATTTGCAGCGACACGCCTTCGCCATCGGCGAGCGGCCGACGGTGGCCGATCTGTCCATGATGGCGTATCTGCACTTTCCTGCCGATGAAACCGGATATGATTTCGCAACAAGCCATCCGGCCGTGGCTGCCTGGCTCCAGCGCATCGCCGCTTTGCCTGGCTATCTGCCGGCCTACGACCTTCTGCCTGGCAAACGTCTGAAGCACTACGCATAACGTCACTGCGCATGAAGCCCGCTCCTAAATTTAAATTTAGGAGACAGACAGCTTGAGCCGGAGCAGGTTCGACCTTTGGTTGATCGCAAGCAACCTTTAGGAGAAACCCATGGGCAAATTTGCGATCGTTACGGCACTGGCCGTCTACGCGACGGCGTTGGCGGTGGTTCCCATGGTCACACCGGCCAAGGCGACTACGATTAACAGCAAGCATATAAAGAAACATAAAAGGACGGTCGAAAGAACCTTCGGATCCAGCGATCCCCGGTCAACCGGTCAGCATTGGCCTGTTAGCAGGCCCTCAAGTCAGGCAGGCTCGGTTTGCCCAGGCATCGCCCGAAGCTTCGAGTGCGCGACGTGGCCCCCTCCGATGGATGACGATCCCGACCGAAAACATTCAAGCTCTGATGGCGGCTAGGCGAACGCAACCGGCCGCGCTGAAATTGATGGGATCGCGGTCCGTTTTAGTTGTTGCGGATCAATACCCAGGCGACGGCCGCGAGCGCGATGACCACGGCAATGGCGATCGCCCATGCGCTGACGCGGATGTCGCCGGTGACCTGCCGCGCGCTCTCGTTCTCGGCGATTTCGCGATTGCGCTCCTGGTTTTCTCCACTCGTTTCGCTCACGGCCTCGCTCCCAGAGTTGAAACGCGCCCCATCATATCCGATCTATGCCCGTCCGGCGGTATGACGGACTTGCGGCGATAATGGTGCGGATTTCTGAACCGCCACACTAGCCAACCGGCTCAACGAGAATGCCGCCAGTGCCGCGCACAGGGCTGCTGCGGCGGCCATCAGGAACACCTCGCTTGCGCTCCATTTCATGTCCAAAAGTGTACCACCGACCAGGGGCCCGACGATGGCGCCGACCCGGCCGATTCCGAGCGCCCAGCCGACGCCGGTCGCCCTCACCGAGGTTGGATAGTATCCCGCAGCCAGTGCATTGGCGGCGATCTGTCCGCCGACGATGCAGAAGCCGGCCGCGAAAATCGCCACGGTGACCAAGACGGCCGAATGTCCGAGCTGGCCGATCGCCCCGACCGCAAACACCGCGGCGAAATACACCAGCGCCAGCGCGCGAAACGAGAAGCGATCGATGATGCTGCCAAGCGCGACGGTTCCGACCACGCCGCCGACTTGCAGCATCGATCCGATAACAGCAGCCAGCGACAACGACGAGCCGAGATCACTGAGCACGGTGGGCAACCAGTTCGACAGGAAATAGAGATCGAGCAGGCTCATGAAGAAGACCACCCACAAAAGCAGCGTGGGAACGGTTCTTCCTGCCGTGAAAAGATGTTTTACGGGAATTCCCGAAAGCTTTGGTTCATCCACGACGAAGCGAGTTGCGGGCGCAAATACCGCGCCCGGATTGACGAGCAGGAGCAATTGCGCGACGCGCGCATCGAACCCGCGCGCGAGCGCAAGAAAGCGCACCGACTCGGGCAATTTCACCGCCAGGATCGGCGCCAGCAGAAGCGGCGCCACACCACCGACGACAAACACGCTTCGCCAGCCGAATTGCGGAATCAACGCCGCCGCCAACAGCCCGCCGAGCGCCGCGCCGACCGAAAATCCGCAGAACATGATCATCACCATGGTGGCGCGGCGACGGCGCGGATTGAATTCGGACGTCAGCGCGATCGCGTTCGGCATCGCGCCGCCGAGCCCAAGGCCGGTGAGGAAGCGGATGACGATCAGCGTGCTGACATCCTGAACAAAGGCCGTGATCAGCGCGCCGAGGCCGAAGGCGACGGTGGACACAATGATGATCTTCTTGCGCCCGACGCGGTCGGCGAGCGGTCCGAACAGGAGCGCGCCGAGCATCAGTCCGAACAGGCCCGCGCTGAACACCGGCCCCAGCGCAACCTTGGTCACACCCCATTCCCTGGCGAGCGCGGGCGCGACGAAACCGATCGCCTGGGTGTCGAAGCCGTCGAGAAACAGCACCGCCGCGCAGGTTGCAAGCAGCCTGATCTGAAAGCGGCCTACCGGTTGCGAATCGATGAACTCTGCGACATCGATTGTTGCGGTGTCACTCTGCTGAACTGCCGACATGTATTCCGTCTGTCTCCTTGACTTCCTTAACCCATCGCGAGGAGCAAAGCGACGAAGCGATCCAGTGTTTTCGTCATTGCGGGGCGCGAGTGAAACGAGCGAGCCCGGAATCCATAACCACCATCGTGAGTATGGATTCCGGGTCTGAGTCCTTCGGACCATCCCGGAATGACGGCCGCAGGACGGAACGGCCCGTCACGCGCGCAAGGCTTCCTTCGAATAGCCGGCGATTTTTTTATAGCTGTCGGACAGCGCAACCAGCTCCGCGCGGCTGATGACGTCGTCGATCGACGTAAACGGAGAGTCGTTGGTGCGCTGATATACCTCGCGCAGGATCGCATCCGGCGGGTTGGTGCGATTGGTCAGGACGACGCGCGTGGTCGCCTCCAGTCGCTGCTGCTCGTAAGCGGCGAACGCGGCCACGACATCGCTGTGCTCGACCAGCGCCGCGGTCAGCGCCCGCGCATCGAGAATCGCTTGGCCAGCGCCATTGGAGCCGCGCGGCACCATCGGGTGGGCGGCGTCGCCGAGCAATGTCACGCGGCCAAAGCTCCAGCGCGGCAACGGGTCCTGATCGACCATCGGAAATTCGAGTACATGATCGGCCGCGCGGATGAAGGCGGGAACATCGAGCCAGTCGAAATGCCAGTCGGCGAATGCGCCGATGAAGTCGTCGAGCGACCCTGCGCGATTCCAGTCGCGCTTGCGATAGAGGGGCGTTTCGATTTCGGCAACCCAGTTGACAAGCTGCAATCCGTCATCACCCGCAGCGCGGATCGGATAGATCACCATCTTGCCGTGCGACAGCCATCCCGCGCGTGTCAGGCTCGCGCCCGACAGGATCGGCTTCCACCGCGTCACACCGCGCCACATGTTAACGCCGGAGTAGCGCGGCTCGCCCTCGTCCGGAAAGAATTGCTTGCGTAGGACGGAATTGATGCCGTCGCAGGCAATCGCCGCGCGGCCGCGCGCGGTACCGCATCTCGCCCCGCCGGGACCTGCGGAGAAATGCACGCTCACTCCTGAATCGTCCTGCTCGAGCCCGATGCAATGATGGTTGGTAAAAAGCCGCCCCGCACCGGCGCGGGAGCGGAAGGCCTCCAGCAACACCAATTGCAGGTCGCCGCGGTGGATCGAGAATTGCGGATGGTCGTAGCCGGCGGCGCGTCCGAGCGGCTCCTGATAGATCAACTGGCCGAAGCGATTGAAGAAGGTCGCATCCTGCGTGGCGATCGCGACCCGCGCCAAATCGGACTGAAGCCCGAGCGCAGCCAATTCCTTGGTGGCGTGCGGCAGGAGATTGATGCCGACACCGACGGCGCGGATTTCGGGAGCAGATTCGAATATTTTGCAGGGAATTCCCGCTGCATGCAGCGCAAGCCCAAGCGTCAGACCGCCGATGCCGCCGCCGACGATAATGATGTCGTCCATGTTTCCTCCCGGCATGTTCCAACTGTCCGGTTCCGGCATTCGCTTGACACTGCAGGCATGGTGATGAAACACGAATAGTGAGCCTACTGTCAATCTGACGTTGCAGGCCAAAAAACGCTGGAAAGTCTGACCGCGAGCAGCTCGACTATACTTTCGCAAGGAAGCGGCGGGCAAAAACGACGGCGTCGGAGGATTGCCGTAAAGCGCGTGACTGCCCTATACTTGAACCATCAAAAAACAGCCGTTCGGCTGATCAAGGGGCAAACATGAAATCGCTGACGTCACCGTCCCGCAACGCCTTCGGCGCCTGCGGTGCTCTCGTTTTTGGCACCATTATTACCTGCAATCTGGCGCTCGCGCAGACTTCTCCCTCTGCGGCGCCCGCCGCCCCGCCGCCGTTCCCGCCGACCGCGACCATCACCACGCCCGGCTACCCCGGCGTCGGGCCTGCCGACTTTAACCTACGCGTCACCGGCCTGCCGAACGGCAAGAAGATCTACCTGTTGCCCGCGACGCTCGAGACCACGCAATGGGGTTGGTATGACAGCGCGCAGCCGCCGGTGCTTCGGGTTCATTCTGGCGACACCATCGCGCTCGAAACCATGATGCACAGCCATAACCAGGTGGTGCCGGGCACGACGATCGAACAGATCAAGAAGACGCGCACGGATTTCCCCGGCCGCGGCCCGCACACCCTCACCGGGCCGATCTATATCGAGGAAGCCCAGCCGGGCGACGTGCTCAAGGTGACGCTCAACAAGATCGTGCCGCGCGCTTACGCCACCAACTTCAACGTGCCCGGCATGTTCGGCGAGTTTCCTTCCGTTTATTCGGATGGCCAGGTCAAATATCTCTATCTCGACCTCGACAAGATGACGACCGAGTTCCTGCCGGGCGTCGTGATCCCGCTCAAGCCGTTCCCCGGTACGATGGGGGTCGCGCGCAAGGAGCCGGGCCGATTCGGCAGCGTGCCGCCGGGCGAGTATGCCGGCAACATCGACATTCGCGATTTCGTCGCGGGCTCCTCGCTTTATGTGCCCGTCTTCATGCCGGGCGCGTTGCTATGGACGGGCGATTCCCATGCCGGCCAGGGCAACGGCGAGATCAATCTCACCGCGCTGGAAACCGCCTACAGGGAACTCAACATCACCGTGGAGGTCATCAAGGGCAAGCCGCTCGACTTCCCACGCATCGAGACCAAAAAGTCCTGGATCAGCATGGGTTTTGACCAGGATATGAACAAGGCCTGGGCGCAGGCCAAGGCACAAACGGTCAAAATGATCTCGGAGCTGCGCGGCGTCTCCGCCGAACAGGCCGAGAAGCTGATGCCGACCGTCTCCGATTGCAGGGTCTCCCAGGTGGTCAATGTCAAGAAGGGCATCCACTGCCTGACGCCGAAAAACCCGCGCGAGACGGAAGACATGGAGCGTCCGACCAAGGAGACGTCGAAATATCTCGTCTCCCACGCCAAGGATTCCGATCTCAACAAGGCGATGGACACGGCCTCGATGGGCATGATCAAGATGCTCGAAAACGACAAGAAGATCGCGCGCCTCGATGCTTATGGGCTGGCCAGCGTCGCGATGGACTGCCGGATCGGCGCCATTTCTGATGCCGAGAAAAACGTTCACTGTCTGATGCCAAAGAGCATCTGGGTGAAGTAGTAAGCTGAAGGCGGGACCCCTGCCAGGGATCCCGTCATTGCGAGGAGCGTAAGCGACGAAGCAATCCAGCTTGTCTAGAAGCTGTCATCGCCGGGCTCGTCCCGGCGATCCACGTCTTGCTTTCTTTTCTCGACGAAAAAAGTCGTGGATGGCCGGGTCAAGCCCGGCCATGACGATGAAGAGGTCCGGCTTCGTTCCAGGATTGCTCGCGCTCGCAATGACGAATGGTTACGCGATGCGGTTGCATATGTTCCTTATCGCACTGTGCCTGGCCATCGGTCTGATCTTTGGACCGACGGCTATGTGGGCACAGGATCGCATTCGCGTCGTCACCACGACCACCGATCTGCGCAGCCTGACGGAAGCGGTGGGTGGCCATCTTGTCGAAGCCGTGAGCCTTGTGCCGCCCAATTTCGATGCGGAGGAGTACCAGCCAAAGCCGCAGGATGTACTGCGTCTGAAGGAGGCGCGCCTTGTCGTGCGCGTCGGGCTCGACTACGACCTGTGGTTCGATCGCCTGCTGGAGGCGGCAGGTCAGCGCGACCTAAGACGCGGTGGTGAGGGTTATGTCGATGCCTCCTTTGCCATCGCACCGCTGGAGGTGCGCGGCGTTGCGGTGGGGCCCGGCGACGGCCACGCCCATGGCAGCGGCAATCCGCATTACTGGCTCGATCCCAAAAATGCGGAGTTCATCACCGCCAATATCCTGGACGGCCTTTCGCGCATCGACCCTCTTCACGCGAAGACGTATGAATCGAATCGAAGCGCGTTTCTCGTCCGCCTTTCCGCCAAACTGGGTGAATGGGAAGCGAAACTGACGCGGCTGCGAACCATGCCGATCGTCGCCTATCACAACAGCTGGCCGTACTTCGCGCGCAGATTTCGGCTGGATTTCGTCGATTTCCTCGAAATCAAGCCTGGCGTGCCATCGACGCCGTCGCACCTTGCTGCCATCATCGAAAAAATGCAGACCCGCAACGTGCGTCTTGTCGTACGCGAGCCGCACGAGCCGGAACGCGACGTCGCTTTCGTGGCAGCAAAGACCGGAGCGTCGGTGGTGGTGCTCGCCACTTCCGTCGGCGCACTGCCGGGAACGGGCGATTATCTCGCCTTGTTCGACACCGACGTCGCCGCGCTCGTCAACGCGGCAGGATCAAGATGATCGAAGCGATCGGATTTCTCTGGCCGTCCTTCCTGGTGGCGGTGTGCCTCGTCGGCATCCACGCCTATTTCGGGATTCAGGTGCTTGCGCGCAACGTCATCTTTGTCGACCTCGCGCTGGCGCAGATCGCAGCGCTGGGCGCAACCGTCGCCTTCATGCTCGGCCATCCCGCGCAGAGCCTTGCGACCTACGGCTATTCGTTGAGCTTTACGTTGCTCGCGGCCGTGCTGCTGGCCTTCACCCGCGCCTGGGCGGTACGCGTGCCGCAGGAAGCGCTGATCGGGGTCATCTATGTCGTGGCGGCGGCCGCATCGATCCTGTTGATCGACCGTGCCCCGCAGGGCGCCGAGCATCTCAAGCAGATCCTGACCGGAAATATCCTGACCAGTGGCCTTTCCGACATCGCCGTGATCGTTCCGCTCTACCTCGCGGTGGGACTCTTGCATTTCCTGCTGCGCAACAGGCTTGCAAAATCAGGCTCGCTGTTCTGGGAGTTCGTGTTCTACGCTACCTTCGGCATGGTCGTGACCAGCTCGGTCGCGCTCGCCGGCGTGCTTTTGGTTTTTTCATTCCTGATCATCCCGGCCACGATCGGCGTGATGTTTGCCTCCACGTTGGCAAGGCAGCTTGCGATCGGATGGGTCGCGGGCATCCTGACCAGTGCCGCGGGATTTGCCGCGTCCTTCGCCTTCGATTTGCCGACGGGCGCGGCTATTGTATGCGCCTTCGGCGCGGCACTGGCGCTTGCCGGGCTCGCTTATCCTTTCGTCCGCGGCGACCGCGTCGCTGCGATCGGGACCACGCTCAGCCCCGCGCGCTGGGTGGTTGCCGCCGCGATCGCGGGATCGGCGATTATGCTTTTGGTCGCGCCGCGTGCCGACCAGCCGCTCCTGGACCTGCTCGAACAAGCCGCGCCCTCCTTGCGCTATCTCTATTTCACGAGAGCCGAGGCGGCCGCCTATCAGGACGCCGTCGAGACCGCCGAGCGCCATCGTCTGGCGGCGGAGCAATTGATCGAACAGGAACAGCAAAGCCGCACCCAGGGCGCGGCGCTGGATGAGACCACCGTGCAGCGGATTTCCTCGTTCTTGAAATCCTATGCCGAAATGCGCAAGGGCGAGCAGTTCGTGATGAGTGAGGTGCGCGCACGGGCGAGAGAGCGCATCAGGTGGGTCGCGAGCCTTGCTCTGCTTGCCATTGCGCTGCTGCTGGCCCCGCTGCCCTGGCGGCGGTTATTGGCGGGAGTTACCCGCTAAACGAAAGCTCGCCGGTTCAATCGACCGAATGAGGCCTCACTACCTGCTCCCTACAAAGCACATTCCCATCCGCGAGACGTCGCTCATGACCTGGCAGGCGAGACCTTTGGCGCAGGTCCACGATTTGAAGCTGCGGTCGCTCTCGGTGGCATTGACGCCTGGGCTGTAGCAGGGCGCGCCCCAGCCGTCCTCGTATTCGGTGCCGGCGAGTTCACGGCTGCCGCGCAGTTGCGGCCGGCTGGAGAATCCGCGCGAATAGTCGACCGACCCGCCGTCACGGATCGAGGTGAGAATATTGCGGCGGCGGATCTGATCGCCGAAGAAATGCGGTGAGCCCGGCACCACGGTCGAGTTGGAGGGATTGGCCGCCATCCAGTCCACGCCGGGGAAATGGAAGCCGCCGATGCCGCGGCTCTGATGGCATCCGGCGCAAGTGATGTCGTTGAGACGGCGCTCGAAGCCCGCGACTGAGCGGATGTTCTTCAGATTGGCGCCGCGCGATGCTGCCTTTTCCAGCGCGGCTACGACCTCGCCGGTGGCAAATACCGCGGCCGCGCTCCCCTCCCCTTCCACCAAACCGAACGCAGGTTGCAGGGTCGAAGGTGAAAAGCCGACCGGGGTTGGCGCGATCGCGCGCCTCGCCAAAAATTCTTTCGGGATAACGATCGTGCCGCGGTCAAGCTCGGCGAAATGCGCTTGCTCGAGCAGCCACGCCTTGAATTCGCGTTTCAGCTTCTCGTCGGCAAGGATGCGCTCGCGATCAATCTGGTTTTCGAGGGTTGCTTCCTCGAAGGCGCGCGTCGCTTCGTTGTAGTCGAAGACTTTCAGGAGATAGTCGGCGCGGAAATCGCCCTTCGCCGAATTCGAGGTGTGCGCGATCTGAAGATTGGTCTCAAGGCGGTCGATGTCGGCAGGCGCGATCAGGTCCAGCGGGCCACCATCTGAGGTCAGCCTTTCTGCAAGCGCTGTGCCGGTCAGTGTCCAGTCGCCAGCGGCAAGCCAGCGACGCGCGATCTCGGCGCAGGTGAGCGCTGCTTCCTTGCCATCCTTGGCATGGTCGCCCGTCGTAGCATGATCGCCCCTGGCCTTGAGCACGATGTTGAGCGTCGTCGGAAGTCGCGGTGAGATCAAGTGATCGCCGACCGGAGCGGCATCGATCTCGACCAGGCGATAGATCAGCCGGATCTCTCCGCAATTTTCCTTTGCCAGATACGCGCGGTCCATCCGGTTGACGATCCCCGCCAGCACGAAACGCGTCGTAGCCGAATAGAGTTTTGCGCGATCGAACAACTGAACGTCAAACTTGTCTCCGACGCCGATGCTGCTGTCGGCAGATGCGGCCTTGTGCTTTTCAACGTATCGCTCGAACTCCTCGTCGAGCGCCTTGCGAAGGGGAGCAAGCGCGGGCAGCGCGAACAGATCGCTGTCGTTGAGCGCTGCGTCTGCCGGCCGATCGGGGGCCATCATGCGCCCAAGACCAAACCTGCCGCGATCGAGTTCACGTAACGCGAGGGGATCGGTGATCGCAGCACCGCGTTCCAGAACGGACGCGGCTCGCGCCTGACCTGGCGCGATCAGGCCACAAAACAAAACGACAAGGAGAACTCGCAACCGACAACCCATGCCCTGACAAACACCGTCTCACGAGCCCCATTCCAGGACCCGCTAGTGGTCCGATTCTAACATTCGCTTCCCTTCTCAGCAGATACTTTAGCGAATGTTAGAATCGAAGGACCACTAGCAAATATAGGTTTCTAGTGGAGTTTAGGATTTGACATTCGCTTGACGAACTCGCGGCTAGGTGGATAGCGAATGTCAAATCCACTCCACTAGCGCCCGCTGTTATTTCAGGAAGATAGCCGAAAAACGAACCGCCTTGCCGTCGGCGATCAAGATTATTGGCCGCGCTTCACGTTGCGGTGAAGCGCGACCGATGTTATCGCGCCACGATCAGACCCCGGCTGGTCACGACCACCCAGCGGCCGTCCTGGCGGCGGATGGCATCGACCCGGCCAAGGCCAGGAACGGGATCGCCGGCATATACCTCGTAGACGCCACGCCGGCCCTCGATCAGCGCGCCCCCGTAGGCGACATCGCGCAGCACCCAGCCTTCAACCGTCGGCAGCCGGCCCACTTCGGTCTTGGGCGGCGCAGACTGTGGGG
>Ga0307474_10001889_pt1 | contig 15120 bp, 13 predicted proteins | sample atmos_gasesECM1C_2_FD_203312 | JGI IMG/M metagenome (GOLD analysis project Ga0307474, IMG submission 203312) | Hardwood forest soil microbial communities from Morgan-Monroe State Forest, Indiana, United States - atmos_gasesECM1C_05 | ecosystem: Environmental > Terrestrial > Soil > Temperate... | reverse complement strand
TTGGTTATCAGGCAGGCTAACACTAAAGAACGCTATGCTATTAGTGTTAATGCCGGTGAAGGCTTGCTGGAAAGTAGAGCCGCCTATGAGGGGGAGCTTACCGCTAGTGCCAGGGTCAATGAAGCTGACATTGAATGGAGCGTTGGCATAGAGCGCGCCTGTTGGATCACGCACCGTCGCAGTGACAGTAGTAAATCCACCCTGGCCATAGGCCAAAGCGGGCATAAGCGCTAACAAGCATAGTATTAAGTAGCGTATAGCTTGTCTCATTTAGTGCTCAAATAACTCTGGGTAGATGTTATATGCCTGGCCTGGGCTACAACCAGTGCCTGCTGTATATGTGGTTGAATACTGGATGGCTGTGGATGCTTTGGCACGGAATCGCAAGTAGAATGAGCCTGTGTTGGCCACAGCTATACCAGAAGTAGCTAGTGGGACTGTTGTGCCTAGCGTGGAGCCGCCTGATTGGGCCGGATCGATGACAAATGTATAGACTGACCCACTTACAGGGTCTGTAAATATCAGGTTCACGCCTACTGAGCCAGCTGTGCTACATGAGGTGCCAACGTTGAGCTGAGCAACGTAGGCGCTAAACTCATAATTAGTGTCACTTGCGCGGCTCGTGACCATGGTAACTGCGCTTTGAGAGGCAGTCTGTGAGGTGGCTGCGGTGTTGTAGCGCTCGAAGGGTACACCTGCACCAGACGTTGCTACAGCACCGCCAGTCGTGATGAAGCCGTTAGCTCCATTAACCGCTAGCTCGGTAGTGCCTCCAGTGTTATTTTGAAAATTGAAGAATCCATTGGCTGCGCCATTTCGAAAGTTGCAGTTGCCGGTTGAGCCCGAACCGCAAACAATATTCCGCATATTGATGAGATCGGTGACGCTGGTAGTCGCAGAGGTGCCGATCTGCACGTTCCCAGGAGTGCCTGCTGTACCGGAGCCACCTGTACCAGCAGCCCCTGGCACGAGGATAATGTTGCCGCCATTAGAGTTAACAGCCGTACCCCCAGAAGCCCCGCCTGCTCCAGCAGTAAACGTGCAGCCTCCACCCGCACCGCCTATCGCATTCGTGCCGCCTGAGCCTGAGCCGCCCGCACCACCACAGGTATATGTGGTTGCCGCTCCAGCACCAGCGGTTGTTGCTGAGCCAGTTGTTGCGCCGCCTACTGGCTGCGAAAATGACCAGATTGATGTGGCTGCTGTGCCTGCGCCGGATGAGCTAGCTGGTGCTGTGCCAGCCCAAGTTACAGAGTTAGTATTGGGGAAAGTGAAGGTTGCGTTGCCAACCGGGCTGCCTATCTGATCTAGGGTATAATCGTTTGCAGCCGCAGCCACAGCTCCTGTGCGGCCAAACACTGAGCTAACCGCCCCGCTTCCCCCCGCTCCCTTGTTTGTTGAATAATTAGCGCCATCAGAGTATATGTCAGCACCCTGACCAGTTGTGAATGCTAATGACGCAGCACCATCTATTGTTGATGTTGTGGGAGTGATTGTTGCGGTCCCTGCGCCGAGGTTGCGGAAGTGGAATACCGCTCCCGCGCCGAAGCCAGTAGTTGTAGCTTGAGGCAGCGTAACAGCCACAGCGCCAGCGTTGCTCGTGGTGAGCAGCTTGTTCTCGTCAGCAGCTACTATTGTATAGCTAGTGCCAGTTTGAGCATCAATGCCGCCCTGGAACAAATCGCCGCCAGGGAAGGTTGCTACAGAGGTTGCAGTGCCAGTTGTGGGAGTGGCCCAGGTTACTGTGCCGCCACCACTTGAGGTTGCGCAGGTTGCGCAGGCTATGGCTCCGGCAGCTGATATGGTGACAGGTGAAGTGCCGCTCAGGCCAGCTGAGCCGACATTGCTTATCGGCAGCTGGCCTGACACATCACTAGCCAGCGCTACAGAACTAGAGGTGACTGTTTGAGTGGAGCCTGCAAAATGAGCTATGCCAGCCCCTGGCGATGACGCCACAACACAGGTTGCACACCCAATAGCTCCAGCAGCTGATATTGTTGCGGGCGAAGTGCCGGTTAGGCCAGCTGAGCCAACACTGCCAATGGGGATGGCTGTGGGGATTTGCGCAACAGGCAGGGTGCCTGAGGTGAAGTTTGATGCGCTTGTGGATAGGGCTAGTGTGCCAGCGTTATCGTACAAATAGCCAGTTGAGGCTGCTATTGTAGGTACAGTAGCGCCTAGAAGCTGGTTGGCATTAACAGTGCCTGTGCCGCTGAAGGTGACTGAGCTGCCTGTTGGTGCGGTGAGGCTGCCAGGTAGCGTGATAGCGGCGTCAAGCGAGATAACTGGAGTTGTGGTGCCGGTGGCTACATCAACCTGATTAGCTGTGCCGGATACGCTTGTTACGCCACTGCCTGCGCCATTGAGCGCAATTGTTAGAGCTGGAGCAGCGGCGCTTAATGTTGAACTAACACTTTGGCTTGCGCCTGAGATAGTTATGGTGGAGGTGAATTGCTGCGGCCCCTTGCCTAGCGGAGGCGGGATGCCAGGGTTCATGCCAATTGTGAATAGCCACTGCCATGAGCCGCTGACTGGAGGGGGGAGGATTAGGCTGTTATCGGCTAGCTTAAGCGTGAAGGAGCCATTGACATCAGCAGTCACATAGGCGAAGCGCGGGAAGTCTGCGCCGTTGACTGTTGGGCGTTGGGAGCCAGCAGCAGCGGTGCCAATAGCTGGGGCTAGTGAGGCGGTGATGCGGGCATAGCTATATGGCACACCGTTAGCATCGACTATTGTGCCAGTGACGGTTGTTGTTTGGCCCCAGGTAGCGAGACTAGCCAGCAATAGCAGCAATGGTATGGCTAATAGTTTGCATAGGTTGCGCATATCACTCCCCATCGTAGCCGACAAGCAGTCCATCTGTGCCGTTGTCAGCATCTATATACCATTGACTCAGGTCCACAAACTCCCCTGTAGAGCGGCCACGTTCAAGCAGAACAGGTAAAGTTGTAGGCGTAAGGATGCGATAGACGCCTACCCCTGTGGCTTTGACCATAGTGCTGGTGCCTAGATATATGTTGCCAACATTAGCTGTGGAGGGTAGAGTTTTAATAGGCGTCAACACTGCGCGTTTAGTTTGAGTGCTAACCACGGCTATTGGCTGCGGAGTGCCAGGAGCGGCTACTTGCTGTAAGCCGAGACTCTTTGGGCTGATGGACATTTTAACTCCTTAGCTTCTGCTACTACGGCGCTGCGCTATGCGCTTCATATTCTGCGCGAATATAGCTTTCTTGGCTTCCTTGCCACCAGCTCGCTTGCCAGCAGCTATATTTTTAGCTGTAGCCTTGCCAAATGAGCCAACCGTGCCTCTGCGCTCCATGCTCTCGCGGGCACCTTGAATCCAGTGATCGCTGGCCATAGAGTTATCTCCTACTGCTCTTGCGCTTACCTCTGCGAGCGTTAGATAGTGAAGCAGCTACTGCTTGCTTTTGCGGATGGCCTGCCGCAACCATCTCCCTAATGTTAGAGCTTATTGTTGCGCGTGAGCTACCTGGCTTGAGCGGCATTAAGGTTGCGACTCCTGTTGATAGTTCTGCAACTCCTGATAGGCTTGCGGACGAACAGCCTTCGGGGCCTTCCGAACGTCGCGCTGCAACCTTTCACTGAACATTTCCTTAGCCCGGTCACGCACAGCCTTAGCTAGTCCCTGGCTGACTCCATAGTCAGTGCTCATCTTAGCAAGAGAAACGCTCTCTGCCACTAAGTCCAAGCGCTGCTGCTCTGACAAGTCACCACGCATAAGCTCGATTTGCAGCCACGCAATCTTGTCCACAAAGTAGCCCCGCTTGTCAGCATGCTGCTCAATTTCCTTACGAATACGATCATGGGCGTCGCGCTCCTCTGCAACTCTAATTGGCGTTAGGCCAGCAGCCAGCTCCAAGCGCTCACCAGGGGTTAGATTCTTGATTATGACGCTGTTTGAACGCGGGTCAACCAGGGCTGAATTGCCGCTAACTGTGCGCTGGGTTTCGTCCCAGAGTCTGCGGGCTTCAGGCGAAATGTTGCGTAGGGCTGTGCTAATATCCTGCGAACCCTGCCTAGATGGTCCCTGCAAGGCTGCGGTGCCAGCTTTGAACAGGTTGAGCGCATCGCTGCCAGCTGGCCCAAGTAAGCGTTGAGGGTCAAAGGCGCGTGGGCCTAGCCAATCAGCGAAGCCAATATTGTGAGTATAGTCTATGCCTAGCATGCCAAGGACGCCCCTGGATGCGCGCGGCAAGAACTTTTTCAGCTCATCCTCAGGGTTGTAGCCAGTCATTTTCTCTATGCCACTAGAGAGCGCGGTTAGTCCAGGCAAGCCAGCGTAGCCAATTAGGCCCATAGCTAGTAGGAAGCGAGGAATCTCCATGCCGCGTAGACCTGTGATGTATTCTCCCATCTTCAAGGTAAAATTACGAAATTGTGTAACTGGACGTGGCATTGCTCGTAGCAGCAAGGGAGCATCAGCAGGACTATACATAAACTGTGTGCGGATTAGTACGTCTCGTGCATAGTCACGCGCTCCCTGTGGAGACATCCCTTCGCTTAGTCCCTTCTCATAGGCTCCTATGGCTGCTACTCTACGTGCTGTCTCTATACCTTTGCTGAACATCCACAAGCCAGTGTCACTAAGCGCTTTGTAACCAGCACTAGCAATGTTAAGTGGAGTAATATCCCTACTTAGATAGCCGCCTCTATATCCATCAGGTTGCTGGACGGACGAATAGCTAGGTCATGTACTAGAGCCGCATAAGTAGAGTCGTAGCTATGCAGTATGCCAAAGCCAGTCCACTTTTCACCAAGCACAGGATATGTGGCTGCTACAGTTTGCGCAAGATGCAGCCCAGCGCTGGCAGGGTTGAAGCCTAGCTTAAGCAGAGCCTCAGCGCTATTTGTAAACGAGAATGCCCTATCCACCATGTTGGGATCATAACCGTGATTTTGCAGCATGTTACGCACATTAGCATCGAACGTTGTAGGATAGCCTTCTAATGTCTCTATAGCGCCATCAATCCTGCCCATCAAATTGCCAAATTGTCCCTTATAGGCGTTCTGTCTAGGCATATCACCTATACGCTGAATATCAGTCATATTGCTAATTTGGGCTATTTGATTACGCAGGTTTATGAACTCAGGACGTAATGGAGCAAGTACTTTGTAACGCTCAGAGGAGCTAATAAAGCGCTCAAAGTTGTCGGCGCTATCTAACCAGCCAGGTAAGTTAGACTCCCGTTCCAGCATGTGTGACTCTGAGCGCTGAGCTGGCCGCTTAGGCCCATAAACAGCCGCTTCAGCCTTATCCATTAGACTAGCTAATATACCATCAGGATGAGCACCATTGAATATTAGAGTGCTGCCTTCCTTCAAATCGCTTAATAGAGCTGTTAGTTTGGCTCTATCATTGAATCCCTTACCTGGTAGAGTAGCTGTGTCTAGCCACACAGCAGTAGCCACATCTGGGTTGGCTGCCCTATATTCTTGAGCCTTAGTCTCAGCGGCGTCGCTAGTAAGTTGCCGCCAGCCATTCTCTACTGGCTCATATTCACCGTTCACAATCTTCATTACTACCCAATTGCCTGCCCAACCATGTGGATAGTAGCCCTGCTGGATACCCCAGTCATCAGGTACCAGCTCCTTAGCGCGGTCAGGAGTCATACCAGAGTTTACCATACCCTTACGCTTAGCTTCTATGCGGCCTACTCTGTCAGCATCAAGATAATTACGTGCCCATATATAAGCCTGCTTAACATTATCAGGCACATTATCAGGCATAGTATCTAGAGTTATATCCGGGCTGCCGAGCATAGGTACTATTTGCTCTTTCCATACTGTATCCCCCACCAATGCGCGTGACCCAGCTCTATATGCTTCTATAGCATCAGCCTTGGTTCTAGCTAGAGCCATTGTGGCGTCAGCTATTCTTGTGCCTATAGCTCTAAACAATGGGGCGGCAGGATTGTCAGGATAAGCTGCCTCAAAGCGTCTGGATTGCTCTATGACACCACCCAAGTTTTTAGCTAGCCAGCCAAGGTCTTTATTTGGGCGGATAACGTTGATGCCACCGTTGGCTAGCTCCCTATCTGCAAGCTGCGAGATAGCAGGCGGGCGGTCCATTACTGAGCCATTGCCAATTGAGCCGGAGTTGTCGGCAAGGTCTAGTGGCTGGCCTGTTTCAGCCTCATGTAGGCTACTAACCGCACTCAAAGCGGCTAGCTGAACAGGTTGTCCATAGGTTGCAGGCCCTCCACTTGCTTGCGGCTCGGCACCTGGCTCAATACCTGTTGAAGCTGCTCCCTCTCGCCCGGTAGCTCCTGTATCAGGCCGAACAACTTGCGCTCCACCGAGCGATGCATCATCAGAGCGTGCCCCTTCAGGCCCGTTCCCAAGTCCGAGCCTAGCAGGCTGGCCTTCGAGTTCAGCAGCATCCTGCGGAACTTGCTGAATTGGCCGCTGCTCACTGCGCTCGCTCCCTGGCTCGTTGATATTGCCCCTGGCATTGGTGGCATCTAACATCTCCCTCGCAGCTTCCACAGTGTCAGCTGCTTTAACATGATTACCTGTGTCCATTGCGTGTTGCAAGTTAGCTTGAATAGCGGTTTGTACATAGGCTCGCTCAGCTGGGGTTAGTTGCTGGCCATGCTCTACAGCTGCGGCTGGTTCGTCAGCTAGAGGCTGGCTAGACTCCTTAGCGTTGCCAACAAATCCACCAGCATGTAATCCGGCCATCCCAGCCATTAGCACACTAAATATGCCATGTGTAAGCTGATAGTAAGCAGCATTGTCATCGCCCCTATTCATAGCATCGTGAAACGCCCCATAGCGCTCATAGGCATTATGTACCATATCTGCGCTGAATCCTAAGCTGACTAAACGCGGCACTATCTTGCCAGCAGCCCCAGGCAATGTGCCTAGCCCACCAGTCCCAGCCATTAAAGCTCCACTAACAGGATCACTGGTTAGTATAGCCTCAGCTGTACCAATAGGCCCACCTAACAGCAAGCCAGCTACAGGTGGGACAGCTTCAGCTGTTGCGCTTATCACAGGGTGGCGTTCCTGCTCAGCAGGAGTCATTACATCCACAGGACTAACAGGTGACATCTGGCCATACTTAGGATTAGCTACTGTGCGGCTGCTAAATTGTGGTATGCCTTCAGTGAAGGCTGACTTGACGCGCTCCCATAGACTAGTATCCCTTGGCCCAATGGATGTAGGGCCTGTTGGGGTTGCTAACGGATATTGTGGCTCGTTGGCTGGAGGCTTGCGGCCAACTAAGCCATCTTGCCAATTTGAGGTTGCTGCGGGGGCTGGGGTTGGCGAGGATGCAGATGTCTGGGGGCCAGCAATAGCTGCTGTCGCCTTCTGCGGGCTAACAATGCCATCTTGCCAACTACTATTGGTCTGCTCTTGGGCCATAGCATATCAATGTTACGTTTATGGTACAACAAATGCTTTGGCTGCTCTAGCATCAGATTCAGCCTGCTGAATATTGCCGCCTGGATGCTGAGCTAGCCATTGGCTGCGCGAGAAAAACTGTGCTCCCCCACCACTATTAGGCGCATTAGGATTGCGGCGCTGCTGAATCTCATCAAACTTCCTGCTCTCCTGCTCCTCTAGGGATTGCAGCATCATCAAATAGCGCCCGCTCACGTTGGCTTGCTGAGTTGGATCGAGGGTAGCCTGCATCTCAGCAGCAGCCATACGCATAATGGATGTTTTCATCTGCTCTATTGGCCGGGTGGCAGCGTCATATTCGCGCTTCTCGCCTGCTGTGAAGCCACTCATATCGCGGCCAGCTGTAGCCCCTTGACCATAGTGGAAGAAGCCAGCCTTGCCTGTGTATTCATCCCATAGGTTCTTGCCAAACTTGCTGGCCTTGTCGGGATCGTCAGGAAACTTGTCAGCGCCAATATCCTGAAAGCTCTTATATACTTCAGCAGGCCCCTCACGATAGAGCTGTGGGGTGCGGAATGCTATCTGTGCGGCTTGAATATTGTTGAATATTGGCTTGCCACTCTCGTCCTTCATGCCAGCCAGCGACTTGAAATGGTTCTGCACTCCTTCTGGGCTGTCAGGCGGGATGCCAGGCACTGGCAATTTGCGAGTCTCGTTAGTTCGTGGATTAGTGAAGATGCGGCTATATGAGCCAGGGATAGGCTGGTTGGTTGCGGGGTCAACATTCTGCATCACCCCACCATCTCTAAAGCCAGCATCTAGTATGCTAGTGCGATATAGGTCATGCTGCTGCTGGGCCAGTTGGAAGCTCTGGTCGGCTTGCCGCGAGCGTAGAGCTAGTTCCTTCTGCGCCACATCAGCCTGCGAGTCCTGAATGCGCATTAGATGCTGCTGAATGGTTGTGTTCAAATCCTCGCGGCGCGCAGCTATATCGCCAGTCGCAAAGTCCTCCCCACCCTTGCCAACTCCACTCGCTATGCCTGCCGCAAACGCACCCATTAGGCTGGTATCCCTCCGCTGATGTCACCAGCAAACGGATCGGTAAAGTTCAGCCCGCTAGTTGCAGGATTAGGTGGCTGCATATTCATAGCCGGGATGATTGCTGACCAGTCAGGTTGGCCAGCTCCTCCTGGTAAGCTGCCAGTTGGTGTGCCATAGCGGCTAGCCATTAAATTTTGCCAGATAGCGCTAGTATTAGTTGTGCTGGGGAACGGGCCAAATGGTGATGGCCGCGAGCTGATTGGCAGCCCTAGTTGCTTGAAGAAAGCATCAGTAGCCATTTGCTGTTCTTGTAGCTGATATGGGCCTAGACCTTGGGCTAGTGATTGAGCGAGGATGCCAGGGGATTCACTCAAGCCGCGCTCAGCAAGTGTCCCGCTAACAAGGTTGCCAACACTGCTAGTCAGCCCACTGCTCAAAGGTTGCTCCAATCCAGCTATCCCCTTGGTTATTTGCGCAGGAGTTAAGTTTGCATATTTGCGAGTGAGGTTCATTTGCTGCTGCAACACGTTGTTGCGCTGGATGTCGCTAAATATGTTGCCGCCAGTACCAAGGATGCCGCTAATGGCTTGCACACCCTTTAGAGGGTTATCGCCGAAGCTGCTCATTAAGCTGCTCATGGCATCCATGTTAGTTAGCTCCCATATAGCAAGGTAGCGTAAGGGTTGTTGGTGCTGCCGGTGCCAGTGCCGCCTAGCCAGCTATTGGTTGCGCCGCTCAAGCCAGGGCCAGCAGCTAGGCCGGGTGTAGAGCCAGTGTTAGTTAAGCCAGGGAATATTGTAGATAGCGGATTAGGCGATCCTGCCCCTCCACCAGCCCCACCACTAGCCACTCCACTAGGCAGCCCAAGGAAATTGTTAACCACTCCACTCAGCTCGCTAGTGCCCAGCAAATTAGCGTTACCACTCAATGTGGCTGACATTTCCTGTAGGTATGCAGGGCTAACTCCACCTAGAGTGTTCTCTTGCAGCCCTGGCAATGTTTGTGCAGCTTGACTACCCTCAAGTTGGCGCTCTTGAGTAAGCTGGGCCACAGCGCCAGGAGTTTGCTCCTTAAGTTGCTTGGCTGCATTAGGTGTGCCAGGCTGATTGGCTGCTTGGAAGCCTAAAGTTGAGGCTGTGCCTGCCCCTGCAACTATGGCTGCGATAATTGTGGCAGTAACAGGGTCAGGACTCACCTCTGCGCCTCCCCATTGGCCTGCTGCCAATTGCCATTTGTAGGCCCACCTAGCTTAACCATGCTGGCATGCTCAACAAAATACGGGCTACCCTTACTTGCTGCCCGCAACACTTCCAACAACTTGCGGCCCGCAGGAGTGGCTGGGTCGATGTCCACGCAATAGCCCTCGTAGCCACGAGCATACATGTCAGCTAGAGCTGTCCGCAACAGTATAACTAACGCGGCGCTAGACTCCACCAGTGAGTACGTTGCTGCTCTTGGAGATTCGGTGCAAATGCGCATCAAAAATGCCAAATTTTGCGCCGGAGCGGCTATCAGCATCGCTAGACTATGATAGTTGCGGTGAGCTATCCAAATCCAGTCAGGTTGAGGAGGTACAAAGTGGATAGGTAGACCATGCTGCAAGTTAGGCGGCACACACTCGCCTGGATGTAGCAAGCGGACAGCTAGCTTGTCTAGCTCGTGGCTAATTAGAGGTTGAGCAAGAGCAGCAGCCATTTATCTCCTATCAAAGGCGTGTACATTCTGCCTGAATGGCTCAGGATGATTACCACAGATATAGTGAACTATGACTAGCTTGCCATTTTTCACAACCTGGTCAGCCACCTGCATCCTCTGACCACAGCGTGGACAAGGATGCTTATCGTCAATAGTTAGCTCATTAGCCATTATGTCACTCTCACAGGAACAGATACATCTGGGTATTCTCGCTTGTTGGCTTCCATGACCTTATCTTTTAAGCTTGTACGATAGCTTACCATGGCAGCAGGAACAGGATTACTCCTACCAGCATGAAAGGAGTGTATGTTGGCAGCTAAGGCTATACCAGCTTCAGCTTGTTCTATCTTAACACATAAGTATGGCAGTATGTCTATAAGAAACCTAGCAGCTCGCTGTGCTGATATTTGCCATGACCACATAGTCTTTTTGCTAAAACAGCTTGCACGTTGGTCACCTGCCCTAGAATATATGTTTCCTCCCCATCTCTCCTTGAGCAATTTTAGCGGCTTAGGATTACTATTCACAGCAGATACAGTTAATATGTAATGACTTTGATTGGGCCTACTAACCTTTTTGCCCTTACCAGCTCCATTTATTATGCTTACGGTAGCTTCGCCATCAAAGAATCCAGCCGCATATTCAGCAGAGATCATGTTACCCTCACTGGGACTGTTGTAGTTTCGGGGCGAACTTGCCAACCGAAGCTGTCGATCTCGCACGCCCCTACATTTAGCAATTGGCAGCGAGCGTTAACAAACTTATCATTCACTGCAATAACCAGCTCAAAACTGCCACTAACGCCAAAGGTTATTTGATTGACATTAGCTGGCATCAAGCCTTCTTCCTGCAAATTTAGCAGGGCTGTTATGGAGGCTGCTGGATCAATAAAGCGCCCACGCACAACTAGCTGCCTGCAATATAGTCTGCCAACCTGGCTGGCCATTGGGAAGCCATTATATATCTCAGGGCTGGTTAGCGAGCCACTAACAGGAGCTGGAGTTGCTGATCCACTTGCTGATGTGGCCCACTGCAAATCACCAGCTTGCCAGCGCTGTAGTGTGCCATCGTTGAAGCTGCCTAGCAATGTTATAGGATTGGATGACTCTGTTCTGGCTTGATATAGAGTGCTAATAGGAAATGGCAGGTCAACAATTGTCCAGCTCTTTAGCACAAGGTCGTAGCATAGTAAGCGCTGCAACATCCCATTACTATTGCCAATAGGCACAGCTATGACATACATAGGTGGGTTGGCGACTTGAGCAGCCCAGGATATGCCTACCCAATTGGCGTCTACAACTAAAATGTCAGCATACTCAGGGTCTGTGCTAGGAAATAGAAAAGGGCGAATATCCTCGCTAATCAGCTTATCCTCTACGCCATCAAACACAGCCACTCCAAGGTGAGCTAGCCGCCCGATGCCGAAGCCAGGGATGAAGCGCACGGTGCGTGGAGCGATTGCGCCTAGGTCAGACTTAATACGCTGAATAGCAAAGTTAGCCGCCCCAAATATGCCTAATACTTGGTAAGTTGCAAAATCCTTGCACACAACCAGCGAACCTTCAGGTGGAATACCCTGAGCTGTGACTGTAAAGCTAGCCAGCCCCATTCCATCATATCCATCATCCTTATCGATGAATACTTGATTAACAGGATTCCAGCTGTCAGGATTGTCAGCGTCACTCATCCGCAGCACAGTTGGGCCATCTAGGCCGTTGGCTGTGTTAGTAGGCGCTGTGTTCCAGGGCCATAGGGAGCCGCCATAGACTGTTAGATGAGCAGCACCTGGTGGAGGAGGGGAGCCAGATTGAGTAGGGCCTGCTTCCTGTAGGATAGCTGTGCCATCTGCAACCTGCGCGCCGCTAGCTAAAGGGAATGTTGGTGGGGCTGCACCACTTATGCCAGCCTGAGTATATTTGTAGAAATGCCCATTGGGGGCTGCGGGCTGCACAATATCGCCAACTAGATGAGTTGTGGATGCGGACCAGTTGGGATATGCGGCGCTAAAAGTGCTGATTAGCGGAGTGGTGGTAACAGTTAGGATGCCGCCGCTGCTGGCTGCCTGCCCAATAGCTGCTGGATTATAGAGAGTTAGATGAGTATTGTCAGGAGCTGTAATAGCCTGGAACACTCCATTATAGAGTGGGTTGAGCACTCCAGCAAGTACAACTCCAGCCCCAGCTTGGCTGACAACCAGCCCATGCCCTGGAGCGCCAAGAGTGACTGTGACAACTCCATTTGCATCTACGCTTATGGCTGTAATTGGAGGCTGAGCAGCAGGATGATCAGGGGTGCCTGTTGCGTCCCTGTAGAGCTGCGGCGCGTAGCCATTGCCCAGCGCTATAGCTATCCTGTTCACATACTGCACCATCTCAGGTACGCTGGATACATTGCCAGGTGGGAACCCCCCGCCAACCGTGCTGCCAGGAGAGCCGGGATTGCCAGGGCCAGGGGTGCCGCCCCCTCCACCGCCACCTCCAGGCGAGCCGTCAATTGGGCGAGGGTCAGCAGGAAATAGCGCAACTATATCGTCGTTATCGTAGTCTATGCCGCCAGCAGCTGTTGGTAGCCTAAACAGGGCGGTTTGTTGAGTGGTATCAGCAGCTGGAAACATGCCTGCTACGCCAATGGATATGGTCCCACCGCCGCCGGTTGTGCCCTGTGGAACAACAGTGTTGCGTACATATATGAAGCTGGTGGGGATACCTGGGCTGCCTCCAACAGTTGTCCAGGTGCCATTGAACGGGCCGCTTGCTCCAGTGATGACAGCTTGCTGGCCAGCTGTATAGCCACCAGCTAGAGGAGTCTGAAGCGCTATCTGTATAGCTCCATTAGGCAGCCCTTCACTGAGCGCAACCAGCCCACTTGGAGCCGCAACTATCGCTAATCCCCCTGCTTGTGCAATTGAGCCAGTATCAGTATAGGTGACTGTTGTGCTACCAGCGGCTGCTTGCGCAACTGGTACGCCAGCCCCGCTTAGCAGTACCTCTCCATTGCTAACTATGCCCCTATAGATATTATAGCCAAACGCATTGGGCACAATATTCCAAGTTAGCGTAACCTTATGAGCTGTAGCACCGTTGGCAAAACTAGCCTCGTTGCTAATCAGCGACTCGCCGCCCACACCATCTATAGCGGTGACATAGTAGAATGCTGTTGTGTTGATGGGGAGTGTACCGCCTGCACCACCGTCGCTGGCAACTAGGTGGCGAGGACTGCCAAGAGGCTGATCGAATGCTTCAGCCAGTAGCAGGTAATATGGATTAACGCCAACTGGCTGAAATAGTACAGCAGCCATCAAGCGGCCACGTCCAGCTGTAGGGACGCCGCTGAAGGCGTTAACTATTTGGGAGCCATCGCAGCTTTTTAGAGCGCCACGCTTGGTTAGCAGGAAATTACTGAGGCGTGGCACTGAGCCTCGTGGCTGGTCGAAGATGTCGCTAGCGGCGTTCAGGCCTTTGATGAAGGATTTTTGCTGCAAGGTTGAATATGAAGGCATATATTATGGGACTATCACTCCCCAACCGCCCCTTGTCGGGTATGAGTCGCCGGGGTAGGAGCTGCCACCCACTTGTCTAGGTCCGCTAACCTGCGTATTACCCTTACATCGCTCCTTAATTAAGCCAGTAAACTCCTTAATCTTAGCCTGATAGTCAGTGGCAGATTGCTCACCTTGGCGAGCCTTGTTCAAAATGTAATCCACAAGTGGCAGCTGCCAGTCAGGTGGCAAGTTGATAGAGCTAGCTGATTGGCCAACAGTAAACTTGTTAGTGAACAAGCGCTGGCCGTTGATGCGGATGTTGCATTCATTGACAGCTGTACCTGCTGGCCACGCTGACTCAATTGTGCCGCCCAGCCCCCTTGAGCAACCTGTTAGCTGGCTACCTGTGCCGCCAACGCCGCTATATGCTATAATCTCGCTGCCAACTTGCACTAGCCCCAGGCCAAGTATAATGCCAGCTGTGCTAGTTAGATTGAGAACTGTATCGCCTACAGCTACTGGAGCTGATAAGGTTGTGCTGCCCCCTGTCTGATTAGGCTGAGGTTGCAGCTCCATAACTAGCCGCTCAGCGTTGTATTGCACAATTGCCAAGAAGCTAATCCCGCTTAGTTTGTTGCGGTAGAACATGTCCTGCGACCCTGCCCATGCAACTGGGAAGCCATTAAACCAAATATGCCATAGCTTCTTCCAGTAGCCAGGGATGTAATATTGGCCTTGCTGCGCTACAGCAGGCACACCGCTAGTGTCGGGCAGCCCTTCAGCTATGGAGCTGGCCATTAGCAGAGCCTCGTTTAGCCAGCGATATAGAGTGTAAGCGCTGAATGTCGGGCCATCAGCGTCAGGGTAGAAAGCTGTGTTGCGTGCTGGAGGAGTGCCAGGCAAGCCAGGCCCTGATACTATGAATGGCAGCCCACCAGCAGGGATGGCTGCGTACTGAGTATAGGGCTGACCAACTAGAGCATAGTATACTCTCATGCCGGTTGCGCCAGGTGGTAGCACAACTGGAGCGCTGACTTGCAGGCCCTGATTGACGCCAACAATTAAGCCGCCAACTGGCGCTGATGGAACGGTTTCGCCCCACGGATTAGTAGCTGTCAGCACAGCTGTATATGTGCCCGCAGGCAGCGTAGAGCCACCAGCAAACGCAACTGTCACTACCGGGTTGCCTAGGGCTGCGAGGCCACGAGGCAAGTCAGGGATGATCTCGCGGGCGCTGACAATTAAATCTCCAACCAGCACTATAGACTCCTGGTTAGTTAGACAACAGGCGCTGGAGCAGCAGGCTTGGCTGGAGCAGGCGCTGGATTAGCCTTTTGCACTAGCTCAATCGCCTTTGCAGCCGCTACATGCACATCACTCTCGTTAGGGTTGTAACCTTTGGCTTGTAGCTCAGCTATAAGAGTTTTTTTGACATCATCAAGTAGAGCCATTCTAATCCTCCTTAAATTTAAAGGGCCGCCGGGCCAGTAAGCGATGCTGACCGAGCGGCCCGGTTGGGCGAGCAAAATTGTGAT
>Ga0307474_10001887_pt1 | contig 15125 bp, 11 predicted proteins | sample atmos_gasesECM1C_2_FD_203312 | JGI IMG/M metagenome (GOLD analysis project Ga0307474, IMG submission 203312) | Hardwood forest soil microbial communities from Morgan-Monroe State Forest, Indiana, United States - atmos_gasesECM1C_05 | ecosystem: Environmental > Terrestrial > Soil > Temperate... | reverse complement strand
TTGCGCACGGCCTCTTCCAGCGACAGCCGCTCGCGGGTGATTTCGGATTCACTCAAGGGCGGCTCGACGCTGCGGAGCTGCGCGATCAACGCCGCACGCGCCCGCTCATAAAGCGCACGGCGGCTTTCGCCGGGAGCACTGGGGTCCAGTCCGGCGATGGCGCGGGCGATCAGCGGGTAGTAGTCAGCCATCTCTACTCAATGCAGGCGCTTCTTGTGGTCTGATTCTAACATTCGCATCCCATTACAGCGAATTACCCTTGCGAATATGATACGAATGACAGACCCCGGGTCACTAGAGCTCCGATTCCGAAGTTCGCAAGCTATCACGGCGACCTCTGATGCGAACTTCGGAATCAAAGGAGCACTAGCAAGTTAATGTTTCCAGTGCGGTTTTTGAATTTGAAGCTCCTATGGACGAGATTGCGGCAACACTAATAGGAACTTCAAATTCACCGCGCCAGTGTGGTGGTTCAGAAGTTCTCTTCATTATCGCCGCGAGTCCGTCAAGAGAACTTCTGAACCGAAACCACACTAGAATCATAGGTTTCTAGTGTCCTTTCGAATCCGAAGTTCGCGAAAGCGGCCGCTGCGAAATGTGGCGAACTTCGGATTCGGGACACTAGTGACATCTGGTTAAGCCTCGAACGGATTCTGCACCAAGATAGTATCTTCGCGTTCGGGGCTCGTGGAAAGCAGGGCGATTGGACAACCCACCAGTTCTTCGACCCGGCGCACATATTTAATCGCCTGCGCCGGCAAATCCGCCCAGGAGCGCGCTTGGGCGGTCGGCTCTTTCCAGCCCTCGATGGTCTCATAGACCGGCACCACCCGGGCCTGGGCGCCCTCGCCCGCCGGCAGATGGTCGATTTCCTTACCGTCCAGCGTGTAGCCGGTACAAACCTCGATGCTGTCGAAACCGTCGAGAATATCAAGCTTGGTCAACGCCAGGCCATTGATGCCACAGGTCCGCACGGTCTGGCGCACGAGTACCGCATCGAACCAGCCGCAGCGCCGCTTGCGGCCGGTGTTGACGCCGAATTCCTTGCCGCGCCGCCCGATCTCCTCGCCGATCTCATCGTGGAGTTCCGTTGGAAACGGACCCTGACCTACCCGGGTCGTATAGGCCTTGCAGATCCCCAGCACATAGTCGACCGCGCCCGGACCGAGGCCCGTGCCGGTGGCGGCCTGCGCCGCCACGGTATTGGACGAGGTGACGTAGGGGTAGGTGCCGTGGTCGACGTCGAGCAGCGCGCCCTGCGCGCCCTCGAACAGGATTCGCTTGCCCTCGCGGCGCTTCAGATCGAGCAATCGCCACACCGTCTCCGCATATGGCAGCAGCTTTGGCGCCATCTCGGTGAGTTCCTTCAGGATAATGTCGCCGTCGATCTCGGCAAGGTCGAGACCCCGGCGCAGCGCGTTGTGATGCGCCAACAGCCGGTCGATCTTGTGCGGCAGTGTGTCGAGGTCGGCGAGGTCCATCAGACGAATGGCGCGGCGGCCGACCTTGTCCTCATAGGCAGGTCCAATGCCGCGCCGCGTGGTGCCGATCGCAGCATTGTTCGAGGATTCGCGCAGCGCATCGAGATCGCGATGAAGCGGCAAAATGAGCGTGACATTCTCGGCGACACGCAGATTTTCCGGGCTGACCGCGACGCCTTGCGCCTTCAGTCTGCTGACCTCGTCGAGAAAGGCCTGGGGATCGAACACCACTCCATTACCGATCACAGCGAGCTTCGAGGGCCGCAATACACCGGACGGCAGAAGCGCCAGCTTGTAGGTCTCGCCATTGATCACGAGCGTGTGGCCCGCATTATGGCCGCCCTGGAATCGCACCACGATATCGGCCTGTTCCGACAACCAGTCGACGATCTTGCCCTTCCCTTCGTCTCCCCACTGGGCACCGACGACGACAACGTTGGCCATTTCGCGAGTAGTCCCTCTGCAACTGTCTTTGTTCGCGCATGATCAGCGAACAAACGCCTCATGCGTTTGCCGCGATCGAGCGCCGGTTCCCGCCCCCCGGGGTTGAGGCATACGTTTCGGATGACACGCCCAAGCCCAAGTTTTCGGCCTGACCGACTTTCCTCTGGTTCACTATTCCCGCTTTCGCATGCGAAGCCGACAACCGGATAAAGGATGCGGGCACCCGACGCAAGCAAGAACGCGTCAAAAACCGGCTCAGGAAGCTGGTTCAACTCCTTGATTTCCCCTGAAAATCCGTCCCCGACGGCAATGGAACGCGAAGCACGGGGCCGAACGAGGCCGGCAAGTCGGAAGCGACGTCGATTGCACCATCTTCGCCTATCCGTCCTTTGGGACAAAAAATCGACCGCAGGCCGTCTCTGACGCGGACTAGGGCGCGCGGTTGGCCCGAACGCTTGCGCGTTTTGCCAAGCGCATTCAAGTGCGCCTCGCCACCTCCAAAAGGCGCGGGCGGATCGCGCATGGTCGCGATGCATCCGGCGGCGTTGATGAAAAGCGAAATTGAGTGTCTGTGAGGCAGCCGGAACCTTGCCGGCCGGTGTCGCGCCGGCCGGCCGCCGGCGCCATGTACAACGGCCAAGAATTTCAGCTGCATGTCCGCTTCCGATCAGACCTCCAGAGGAGCCGCATCTAGCGGCTGGCTCGCCAACCAGCCTTATCTGCTGCTGTCCTTCACCGCACTGTTCTGGGCGGGCAACGCCATCGTCGGGCGCCACGCCGCCGGGCATATTCCGCCCGTGACATTGTCGTTCCTGCGCTGGGGACTGGCGTTCCTGATCATTCTTCCAATGGCTTGGAAGCACCTCAAGCGCGACTGGAAGGCGATTCGCGCCGGGCTCGGCACGATGGTCTTTCTGTCGATCACGGGCATTGCTGCCTTCAACACGATGCAGTACTGGGCGCTGGAACATACCCAGGCGCTCAACACGCTGCTGTTGCAATCCGCAGCCCCGCTGCTTGTCGCGATCTGGTCGCTGATCCTGCTCGGCGTCCGCCTGACGGCCGCGCAGGCTTTGGGAGTTGCGCTTTCGATGACGGGGGTGCTCGTCATCCTCACACACGGCGACCTCACCGCGCTCGCGGCAATCGAGTTCAACAAGGGCGACATCATTTTCACCGTGGCGTTGGCGATCTTCGGTGTCTACTCGGTGATGTCGCTCAAGCGGCCGAACATTCACGACCTGTCATTCGGCGCCTTCACCTTCGGCTGCGGCGCTCTCTGCCTAATTCCACTCTGGATATATGAGTTGCTTTCGCGCCCCGTCATGGAGTTCGACACGGCCAATCTGCTGTCGCTGTTCTATGTCGCGGTATTCCCCTCGACGCTGGCCTATCTGTGTTTCAATCGCGGCGTGCAGTTGATCGGCGCCAACCGCGCCGCCCCGTTCTTTCATCTGGTTCCGGCGTTCGGGTCCGTGATGGCGATCGTTTTTCTCGGTGAGCAGCCGCAACTCTTCCATGTCATCGGCTTCGCGCTGGTGCTCACCGGTGTTTTCGTCGCCTCAAGGTCGCAATCCGCAGGGTCCGCCTGAATGCCGGCTTCTTGTGACGTCCGATCGAGGCCCGGGACATTGTAGCCCTGCAGCTGCGGCCCTTGTCGGGCGGCGTAAATCCGGCACATGCTTTTTCCGCGCAATGACGAAGCTCCCGCCGCCGCCGTCCGGTCTTGATCCGTTCCGATGGCTCAACCACCAGCCCTATCTCCTGCTCAGCCTGACCTCGCTGTTCTGGGCAGGTAATATCGTGCTCGCGCGCTATGTCGCCGGCCACGTGCCGCCGCTGACGCTTTCCTGCGTCAGGTGGATCGGCGCGTTTCTCATGCTGCTGCCGTTTGCGCGGGCGCATCTTGCAAAAGACTGGCCGGTGCTGCGCGCGCACTTGCCGCTGATGATCGCGCTGTCGGCGACCGGTTTTGCGTTCAACAACGCGCTTTCCTACTGGGCCCTGCAATATACCGGGGCGCTCAACGCCCTGTTGATCCAGTCCTCCGGTCCGCTGTTCGTGGCGCTGTGGGCACTCCTCCTGTTCGGCGTGCCGCTGACCTGGGCCCAGCTCGGTGGCATCGCGATTTCGCTTGCTGGCGTCCTCACCATCATCCTGCACGGCGATTTCTCGACACTTGCGGGCATCCATTTCAATCTCGGCGACATCATGTTCGCCGGCGCGGTGCTTTCATTCGGGCTCTATTCGGCCTTGATGACACGTCGGCCAGTGATGCACCAGTTGTCGCTGATCTCCTTCACGATGGGGATAGGCGCTACTCTGCTGTTGCCGCTTGCGGCGTGGGAAAATTTGAGGGGCGTCACGCTGAAGTTAGATCTGATTACGATGACGACTCTCGTCTATGTGGTGGTGTTTGCATCGACGCTGGCCTATCTGTTCTTCAATCGCGGCATCGTCTTGATCGGACCGAACCGGGCCGCGCCATTCCTGCATCTGGTCCCGGTATTCGGCTCGATCATGGCGATCTTGCTCCTCGGCGAAGAGCCGCGGCTGTTTCACCTCGTCGGATATGCCCTGGTACTCGCCGGCATCGTGATCGCCTCACGAAAGGCATCGGTGGCCGGATGAATTCGACGCGAACGGCGGATCAGAAATCGAGCCGCCGCCTGCGCCGATCGCCTAGATCATGATGCGATTAAGTGGAAACGAATCATGATCTCATCTCTTTATTTGAGCATGATCTCCGCGCAAACGCGTTTTCGCGTTTGTTAGCTAAGGGAAAACCGGTTTCCACTTTTCCGGATCATGCTCTATCCCGCCGGCACCAGGACGACGCCCTTGTCTTTGGGCCAGCGCAGGCGCCAGCCGAACAGGAGGTCCCTGACCTCGCCCGGCTTGGCCTCGAAGGCCCATTCGACCACCCCGCGCTTGTCGCGCAGATTTGTTGTGGTCGGCGGCGTCGCCGACGGCAGAATTTCGATCTGAATGTCCTCGCTTTCGCTTATCGGCACTTGATCCTCGATGGCGACCCTGATCGGGAAATCATGGGCGCTGCGAACCACGGTCTTGAACGAGCGCTCGTCCGTCCGTGATGTCGTCAGGAACAGGCCCGTCGATCCTTCGTTGCGTTTGACCACGGATCGCACGATCTTGATCTTGTCGTCGGCGCCGAATCCGAGTCGCACTCTCTCGTCCTTGCTCGCGGCGCTCATTTGACCACGGCCGACAAACACGCCGTCGCGGTAGATCGCGATCCGGCCCGGCAACAGGGGTGCGTCCTCACCTTGGGTGAAGCTCGCTTCGAGAAATGCGGTCGGGTCAATCACCGGGACGGATCGTACCGCCAGTTCAGGCGCGATCGTCGCGGTGGAGATACGCAGGTTTTTGGCGCCCTCGCTGGCGCCGACGCTGACGCGACCCGGAATCCTGAACACCACCTGGAAACCGCCGATTTCGGCGGCGGCCTGCTGCTCATCTGCACGTTTTGCGACTTGATCGATCACGTTCTCCGCTTCTTTACGCCGCGGCGCAGCCTTGTAGTCTTGCAAGACTCCGCTCACGGACGCCGCCGGTGCGGGGGGCGGCGGATATTGCACGATCAGCGAACCAAGCTCGGGCGCGGCGGTGCCGCGCGCGCTTCGAACGGTTGAAACGCTGAGCGCAACATCCTGCCAATCCTCTCCCGTGGTCTGGGTGATTTCGGCGCGGCGCACCAGCTCGATCGCAGGCTTGCGATCCTTCGCCCCGGTATCGAGGCGGGCATCATACAGAGGCGTCCAGCGTGCGTTGCGCACGGCATAGGTTATCCTCAGCGTCGCCTTGGTCGGATTGGCGGTCGAGAGACCGATCCGAACCTCGAGCTTGCTCGGTGGCTTGATCGAGCGATCGGATTCGAGGCGCGCGATTTCGCGATCGATCTCGCGCTGCTTGCGCTCGGCGTCACGGACCGCCGCGTCCGCGATCGCCACTTCTTCCGACACCGCCGTGAAAGCCGCACGCCATTCGGAGATCGGACGCGCCTCGCCCTTCTCGCCGATGCCGGCAGGCGACGTCTCGGCAAAGCGCTCGGCGAATTTGCGACGTGCGGTAGCCGCCGCGACCGCGCCTTGCAGATTGGCGCGCTCATCCTTCAACGCCTCGATGCGCTGGTCGAGTTCAGGCAGATTGACCGGGGACACCGCGCGGGGCGGCCTTGTGTCGACCGCGCCGATCGTGAGCCTGCCATCTGCTTCGCCCTCCACCCGCAGCGAGGAGGGATCGAGGGCCAGCGGAAAATCCTTCAGCACGAGCGTGTCCTCGCCACCGGAAAGCTCGATGGTGACGGCGCGGGTGACGCTGGCGCCATCGGGGTAGACGGTGACGGCGTCGACGGCCGACGTGGCCTCCAGATCGGCCGAGCGCGCCGTCGTAGCCGCCATCGCGGCAACCAGGACAAGGCCGGTCGTTACCAGGCTTTTTGCAACAATTCTCATGGCTTCCCTCCCGAATAGCTCCGACATCGCGAACCGCAGCAGGACGGCGCGTTCGGAGCGTGTAAGATCGCACCACCCTGGGTGGTGAGACGCTTCGGCCAAGGAACCGGTTCGATTGAGGTACCGATATGGCACAACCGCGGCGGCAGCGCGGCGCGCCATATTGCGAAAGGTGCCGGACGTTGCCGATTGATGCGGCTTTGGCGCGCGAAAGTGCTTTCCGCGCCTCTAGAGCCTTTTCGGTTCTGATTGAATCAGAACCGAGGCTCTAATCTTTTGTTTTGACGCGTTTTCTTCACGCGAACCGGTATCCACTCCGCTCGAAAACGCTATAGGAGCGCCCTCCCCAAACGGAGAAGGCCGGGCTTGAGGCCTCCGCGGGCTAAAGGCGCGCGTTCTCAGAAAGCCAGCGTCTTGGCCTGCTTCACCTGGGGCAGCGCCTGTACCTTGGCGAGCACGTCCGGCGGAACCGCGCCGTCGACCTCTACCAGCGCGATCGCATCGCCACCCTGGCGGGTGCGGCCGAGATGGAAGGTGGCGATGTTGATCTTGGCGTCGCCAAGCAGGCTCGCAAAGTGGCCGATGAAACCAGGTTTGTCCTCGTTGGTGACGTAGATCATCGACTTGCCGAATTCGGCATCGACGCGGATGCCCTTGATGTCCACAAGCCGCGGCTTGCCGTCGTGATACACCGTGCCCGACACCGAACGTTCCTGCCGTTCGGTGGTAACGGCGACCGTGATAAGACTTTCGTAATCGCTATGCGCCGCACGCACGATCTCATCGACCACCATGCCGCGTTCCTTGGCGACGACCGGCGCCGAGACGACGTTGACGGCGCCGAGCATTGGACGCAACAGCCCGGAGAGCACTGCCGAGGTCAGCGCCTTGATTTTCATCTCTGCGACGTGCCCCTCGTAGGTGATCTGCACCTTGATGATGCCGGTCTCGGTGAGTTGGCCCGCGAACGAACCGAGCTTTTCCGCAAGCTCGACGAAGGGTCTTAGCTTCGGCGCCTCTTCGGCCGTGATCGAGGGAAAATTGACCGCATTCGAGATCGCGCCGTTCAAAAGATAGTCCGACATCTGCTCGGCGACCTGAAGCGCGACATTCTCCTGCGCCTCGGTGGTGGCCGCGCCAAGGTGCGGCGTGCAGATGACGTTGGGGTGGCCGAACAGGACGTTGGACGTGGCCGGTTCCTCGACGAACACGTCAAGCGCCGCACCGGCGACTTGCCCCGTGTTCAGGGCATCGACCAGCGCCTGCTCGTCGACCAGCCCGCCGCGCGCGCAATTGATGATGCGCACGCCCTTTTTCATCTTTGCAAGAGCTGCCGCGTCGATGATGTGCCTCGTGTGATCGGTCAGCGGCGTGTGCAGAGTGATGAAATCGGCGCGCCTGAACAGCTCCTCCAGATCCATCTTCTCCACGCCGATGTCCTTGGCGCGCTCCGGCGACAGGAATGGATCGTAGGCGATCACCTTCATGCGCAGCCCGAGCGCGCGGTCGGCGACGATCGATCCGATATTGCCGCACCCGATCACGCCCAGCGTCTTGCCGGTGATCTCGACGCCCATGAAGCGGTTCTTCTCCCACTTGCCGGCCTGCGTCGAGGTGTCGGCCTGCGGAATTTCGCGCGCCAGCGCCAGCATCAGCGTGATCGCATGTTCGGCGGTGGTGATCGAATTGCCGAACGGCGTATTCATCACGATGATGCCCTTGGCCGTGGCGGCGGGAATCTCGACATTGTCGACGCCGATGCCGGCGCGGCCGATCACCTTCAGGCGTACCGCCTTTTCGATGATCTTGGCGGTCGCCTTGGTGGCGGAACGGATCGCAAGGCCATCGTAGTTGCCGATGATCTCGGCGAGCTTTTCCTTGTCCTTGCCGAGATTGGGCTGGAAGTCCACGTCAATGCCACGGTCTTTGAAAATCTGTACCGCGGCAGGCGACAGCGCATCGGAAATCAGAACCTTGGGTTTTTTCATGGCGTATCTTCCTTCACCCTCCCCTCGAGGGGGAGGGTCGGCGCGAAGCGCCGGGGTGGGGTGAACCATCAATGCGAAATCATCGAGTGCGCCGAATTGGGAGAAATGATCACCCCACCCCGCCGCACCTAACGGTGCGTCGACCCTCCCCCTCAAAGGGGAGGGTCAGGACGTCACGCCGCCTTCTGCAGCGAAGCCTTGGTTTCGGCGAAGGCCCAGTCGATCCACTGCGTCAGCAACGCCACGTCGCTTGCTTCAACCGTAGCGCCACACCAGATGCGAAGGCCCGCCGGCGCGTCGCGGTAATGGGCAAAATCGTAGCCGGCAGCTTCCTTCTCCACCAGCGCGACGAGCTTCTTGGCGAAATCGGCCTGAGCATCCGCCGTCAATGCGGTGATCGCGGGATCGATCACCTTCATGCATACGGACGTGTTGGACCGGATCGCCGGATCTTGGGGCAGAAAATCGATCCACGGCGTGTTCGCCTTCCAGTCGGCGAGCACTTTCGCATTGGCGTCGGCCCGCGCAATCAGGGCTTTCAGTCCGCCGATCGACTTGGCCCAATTCAGCGCGTCGAGCCAGTCTTCGACACACAACATCGACGGCGTGTTGATGGTTTCGCCCTCGAAGATGCCCTCGTTGAGCTTGCCGCCTTTGGTCATCCGGAAAATCTTCGGCAAAGGCCAGGCCGGCTTGTAGGTCTCCAATCGTGCGACCGCGCGCGGCGAGAGCACCAGCATGCCGTGTGCGGCCTCGCCGCCCAGCGCCTTCTGCCAGGAGAACGTCACCACATCGAGCTTGGGCCAGTCGAGGGCTTGCGCGAACGCCGCGGACGTCGCGTCACAGATGGTGAGGCCCTCGCGCTTTTCGCTGATCCAGCCCGCATTGGGGACGCGGACACCGGATGTGGTGCCGTTCCAGGTGAACACGACGTCGGACGCCGGATCGACCTTGCTCAAATCGGGAATTTCGCCATAGGCGGCATGCAGCCGGGTCACGTCCTTGAGCTTCAGCTCCTTGACGATATCGTTGACCCAGCCTTCACCGAAGGATTCCCAGGCAATGGTCGTCACCGGCCGCGCTCCAAGCAGCGACCACAAGGCCATCTCCACCGCTCCGGTATCGGAAGCCGGCACGATGCCGATCCTGTAATCTTTGGGAACCTCAAGTACCTCGCGGGTCAGTTCGATCGCGTGCTTGAGTCGGGCCCTGCCGATTTTCGCGCGATGCGAACGGCCTAACGCGGCATCCTCGAGATTTTGGGGATTCCAGCCGGGGCGCTTGGCACAGGGGCCAGAGGAAAAATGCGGCACTTTGGGTCGCAAAGCGGGCTTCGCTGTAGTCATAATCTACCCTTCCAGATAGCAAGCCTCCCGTTGGGGGGAGGTGTCCCGCCGCGGTGCATAAGGGAAACAGCAGCAATCGTCAAGAAACTTCGCTGGGGTCTGCCAGGACCCGGAGATCAGCTGTGCCGGGATCGGGTATCGCCGGCGCGTCCGTGATTCCGGCATCAACGGCGATAGAAGGTGCGTCTTCGGGTGGCAGCCTGATTTGCGCGTTCAAAAGTTCGGCCGCAGTGACGAGCCGAGCAGCTTGCCGTCTGCTCGCGACTCTCAGAATGCTGGCCTCGCCCGCGCGCACGACATACTCATTGCCGACCCTGACGATCGAATAATTTTTCATTTGCGTCCCAACTGCCCACGGGGCCCCTCGCAAGACGCATAACTGTCACGGATCGTTCCGCAGAAAAAATAACGGCGGTCGGATTAGTTTATCGCGCCTTAATCGGAACGGAGAGCGAAACCGGTTTTGTAATCATCGCAAGGATCTTGCGATCGAGGCGGCGAAACAGCCTGTATCAAAACCGCACGGTCATCCCGACATGGCTTGGCTGGAACCCGAGCCGTTTGTAGAAGCGCTGCGCATCGAGCTTGCGGCCGGGTGAGTAGCGAATGTCAAATCCGCTCCACTAATAGCATTTTCACGATCGCCTCGACGTCCTCGCGTCGGGCCTCCCGGATGGAAATGGAAGAAGTCGCCTTCGTCTGGAAATTCCGTCAAGAGCGCGCCGGCGGCAAAGCGAGCGTCTTCTCGGCGTCGTCGATCCAGCGCCGCAGCGAAGCGTAACCATCGAGGTGAAAGCCGCCCTCATGCGCCACCCTGGTGTAGGCGAGCAGAGCGACATCGGCGAGAGAAAACCTGTCCCCGACCAAAAATCGCCTCGAGCTGAGTTCGTGCTCCATCCGCGCCAATGCCGCATAGCCGCGCTTGACTTTGTCGGGATCGAGATCGGACACGGTTCGGCCAAGATAGACCATCTGGGAGCGGCAAACCGCAATATATGGCTCGTGACTATACTGTTCCCAGAACAGCCACTCGTCCATCTTGGCTGCGGCAAAGGCATCGCTCGGGATGAGATCGCTGCCGCGGGCAAGATAGCGAATGATGGCGTTGGATTGCGCCAGCGTGCGGCCATCGTCGAATTCGATCACGGGCACTTGTCCCGCGCCGTTGAGCTTGAGGAATTCCGCGCTGCGGCTCTCGCGCTTGAAAATGTCGACCGCGATCCAGCAGTAGGGCAGCGCAAGCCGGTCACAGACCCATTTCACCTTCAGGCAATTGCCCGAATTGAGATCGCCGTAGACCTTCATCCTGTCGTCCTCGGTGTGGAACGACAGAGCAACAGGCGGCTTCGATGATGTCAAGCATCAGCCGCGTCAGGCGACATTCGAAAGTTTTGCTCAGAACTTGTAACCGAGGCCAGCGCGCACAGTGTTGATGTTGGTGTCGATAGCCGCCGTGAATCGCACATATTCCCACTCGCCACGGAAGAACAAGCCTCCGACCAGGTTGATGTCGATGCCGACACCGGCGGTGTAGCCGTACACCAGATGATTATGCACGGCGTCCTCGGCGAATAACGGCGCCAGCGGGACGAAGGGACCAAGTGCCGAAGTGGTACTCACCGCGTCCGTGACGAACACGGAGCGGGTGATGTTGGCGTTGCCGAGTGCGAAGCCGCCGAACAGATAGGGCAGGAAGCAGCCATAGGCGTAGGCGGCGCGGCCGCGGAATGTCGCGAAATCCGTAATCGTGATCGCCGACGACGACGTAACCGAGACGTCATGAAAACTGCCGTCGGACAGCTTACTGCCACTGACGAGTTCCTTGAACGCATTGGACTTGCCGCCAAACGTGCCGTGCAGGTAGGACATTTCGATGCCGGCGACGACGTCATCCCATTGCCAGTTGTATCCGGCGAAGGCGCCGTAACCGGGCGCGCGCGCCGAGTCTTTCCCCAGGAGAAGATTCCAGTTTACGACATCCATCTCCTTGATGACGTTATGATCAAGCAAGTCGTTGAGCAAGGTCGCGTTCGAGCCGCTCAAATTCTCATCCGATGAGCCGTAGCCGCCCTGGGCTCCGAGATAAAAGCCGCGCCAGTTCATGGGCGCTGGTGAAAACGAGCCGCGGAGATAATCGGGCATGTCGGCGGCTTGCGCGCAGGTCATCGTTGCGAACATTACCGCGGCCAGCAAAAACCTACGCATCGAGATGAACTCCCAATCGGACACTCTGAACTGTTGGAGATCATCGCTCGTTAACCTTAACCAATCGTTGTCGCGGAGCCCCGATCGGCATGATCTCGTCCGAATACCGCTTCTGGCCTTTCAGATAGACAAAAACGGCGCGGGGATTTTCCCGCGCCGCTGGCGATCTTAAGAGACGTTAAGAGAGGTTAAGGCTTCTTAAGAGCTTTAGAGCTCCGATTCCGAAGCTCGCAAGCTATCGTGGCGACCTCTGATGCGAACTTCGGAATCGAAGGAGCTCTAGCAATTCTTGATCCTAGTGCGGCTTTGAATTTGAAGTTCCTATTACGAGCTTGCCGCGATACCGATAGGAACTTCAAATTCGCCGCACTAGCCCTTGGTGACGAGCGGCGCATAAGGCGGCGGGCTCAACAGATTCCAGCGCATGCCGATCATCACATCGTTGGAATAGATGTTGCGGAAGGCGAATGGAGCATGCGTGGTGTTGGTGACCTGATCGAACGAGAAGCTTGGTCCGGTGATGCCACTGCCCAGGCTGACGAAGCTATAGGCGAGTTCGAGCGTCAGTCCTGGGCTTACGTGATAGGCGAGGCCTGCATGCGCTGCCCAGGCGAAATTCCATTTGGACGCCTGGCCGGCATAGTCGAAACTGTGCGCCTGGTTTGGGAACAGAGTGATGAAATCACCGGTATCGGTAAAATTCGCAATCGACACGCGCGCCGTACCAATACCGCCGCCGATGAACGGCGTGACGTACCACCAGGTGCCGAGATCGAAATAGGCGTTGGCAAGGAACAGCAATTCCGACTTGGTCGCGGTGTAACTATCGGTACCGACAAAACCGGCAAACGGACCGGTGCCGGTGACGACATCGAGGCCCGTGAAACTGGACTTGCCGCGGTACTGAGCGGTGAAGTCCGTCCTGAACCAGCTGTTGAATTGATAGCCGAAGCCGACGTCGAAGATGCCGGCGCTGCTGAAGCTGCTGGTCTGCGACAGGGCGATGTTGTTCAAGGCGTTGCTGTTGGTATCGACGACGTTCTTCACAAACTGGTTGCTGAAGCCTATATCGCCGCGCAGATACCAGCCGCCGAAATCGGCGATCGGTTCCGCGTAGGGCACGGCGATCGGCAGGTCGGCGGCAAACGCCATCGACGACAACAGTGACGCCGCTCCTGCGGCGACCAAAGACTTAACGCTACGCATCGGCTTCGTCCTTTTGCCCCGTGAGGCAGACACAAGGCCTCACTCCTGAAAAACCCACGGCCGAACGATGCCATCAAATGCTTAAACGCCACTTAACCCTAATTCTTAAGGTTGATATTCTCCCAACGTGAGTGCCCCGATCGAATTCACCGGCGAGAGCCGGCAGGCATGGCCACAATCGCTAAAGCGCGATGAATCTAGGTCGAATCGCCATCGCGCTTTAATCTATTGTTTACGCATGATCTCCGCGCAAACGCATTCCGCGTTTGTCGCGAGGGAAAACCGCTGCGCACTTTTCCGGATCATCATGCGTTAATGAATCATTGACGAGAAAGCGCGCGGGCGACGGAGCCGGCAAACAGGCCTCAGCGCCCGTCTCCGGGCAGCTTCGGCAGGAACGCGGCGAGCAGACCGATCGCAGGAAGAAACGCGCAGACCTGGTAGACGAAGCCGATCGAGGTGTGGTCGGCGAGTTTGCCGAGCACGGCCGCGCCGAGACCGCCGATGCCGAACGCAACGCCGAAGAACACGCCGGAGATCATCCCGAAGCGGTGCGGCACCAGTTCCTGCGCGAACACGATGATCGAGGACGTGGTCGAGGAAATGATGAGCCCGATGAACACCGTCAGCACAGCGCTTGCGTGGAGCCCGGCATAGGGCAATGCGAGTGTGAACGGCAGCGCGCCCAGAATCGAGAACCAGATCACGATCCTGCGGCCGAAGCGATCGCCGAGTGGACCGCCGAGGAACGCTCCCACCGCGTTGGCGGCCAGGAAGATGAAGAGATAGATCTGCGCCGTCCGGGTCGGGACCTCGAACCGGTCGATCAGATAAAAGATGTAGTAACTCGACAGGCTCGACACATAGAGCTGCTTCGAAAACAACAGCGCTACCAGCACGAGAAGCGCCACGCCGACCCGTCGCCCGCTCGGCGCTTCCGGATGCCGATCGATCGGCGCCACTTTCCGCACCGCGATCTGCGGCTTGTACCACTGCCCGATCCGCCACAGCACAAGAATTGCAACGAAGGCGATCGACGAGAACCAGGCGATGCTGGGCTGGCCGAACGGCACGACGATCAGGGCCGCCAGCACCGGTCCCATCGAGGTACCGAAACTGCCGCCAAGCTGGAAAACCGATTGCGCGAAACCGTAGCGCCCGCCGGAGGCGAGCCGCGCGATGCGCGCCGATTCGGGATGGAACACCGCAGATCCGAGACCGACCAGCGCGGCGGCGATCAGAATGACGGTGTATTGCCGGGCGACGCTGAGCAGCAGCAATCCGAAGAAGGTCGAGGACATGCCGATCACCAGCGAAAACGGTTGCGCCTTCCTGTCGGTAAAGTGACCGACCACCGGCTGCAGCAACGACGCGGTGAACTGGAACGCCAGCGTGATCAATCCGATCTGGGCGAAGTCGAGTGCATAATTCTCTTTGAGGATCGGATACACCGATGCGATCAGCGACTGCATGGTGTCGTTGAGAAAATGCGAGAAGCTGATTCCAACCAGCACGAGATAGGCCGGCCCTGCGGCCCTTGCGGCCAGGCCTTTTCCGACCGCGACCTTAAGCGGCGCGGCCTGCGCTGGTTCGAAAGAGGAAACGGGCTTGTTCAAGGAATCATTCCGGCGGGACTTAGAGCATGATCTGGAAAAGTGGAAACCGGTTTTCTCTTAGCTAACAAACGCGGAACGCGTTTGCGCGGAGATCATGCGCAAACAAAGAGATGAGATCCTGATGCGATTTCACTTAATCGCATCGTGATCTAGCGAATCTATCCGCCCTACCTATGCCCATCGCCTGTTGCAGACCACCACCATTAGAAAATGGCTGCGATGCGCTTAGCGCGCTCAGGCCGCGAGGCTCACGGCACGGGCTCGAATACCAGTATCGCAGCTTCCTGCTCGCCGATCGCCTGAGAGGCGACGTAAAGGCGATTTAGTCGGGGGACCAAGAGCGAAGTGCCGGAGCCGGGCCGCG
>Ga0307474_10001886_pt1 | contig 15127 bp, 12 predicted proteins | sample atmos_gasesECM1C_2_FD_203312 | JGI IMG/M metagenome (GOLD analysis project Ga0307474, IMG submission 203312) | Hardwood forest soil microbial communities from Morgan-Monroe State Forest, Indiana, United States - atmos_gasesECM1C_05 | ecosystem: Environmental > Terrestrial > Soil > Temperate... | reverse complement strand
CGACATTCGCCTCAGCGGCGCGCAGACTGCCGCCCCCATTTGGGCCGAATTCATGAAGAAAGCGGTGACGCTGCCACGGTATTCGGATGTGAAGCCCTTCTCCCAACCGGAAGGCGTGGTGGATGTGCAGCTCGACAAAATCACCAACCGCCTGGCAACTCCTTCCTGTCCAGACACTTACACGAGTGCCTTCGTCGCCGGCACCGAGCCGAGAGACACCTGCGACCAAAGCAGCGGTGTGCAGGGCTTCTTCTCCCGCATGTTCGGCGGCAACTCCGAGAAAGCGCTACCTCCTCCCACCACGAACGGGAACCCGCAGCCTGCACCTGGTGTCCAATCGGAAGAAGAGGCCAGCAGAAAGAAGAGCTTCTTTGGCAAGATTGTCGGCGTGTTCAAGGGGGACACCACCTCCCCAAAGAATGACAAAAATACGACGACGCCGTCTAAAAGTAGTGACAGCGGCGCGCCGCCGCAGTAGTCTTGAAATCGTCTGAAGTTCGATCGTGTTCGGCCCGGGGGTGTATATGCGTTCCTGGATCCGCATCGGCTCTGTATCACTTCTCCTCTTCTTCTTTGCGCTTTTCGTCCTCCCATTGCAGGCTCAGAATTCCGAGCAGGTGGAAGTCGGCCCTCCGCCGCTGCACCGCGCCGATCCGCCCGCTCCCGGAGCGACGCCCGAGGAGCTCGAAAGACGAGGCGACGAACTGCGCACGCAGAAGAACTTTCTCGACGCAGTCGACTACTACCAGGCCGCGCTGAAAGGCGCGCCGGCGAATGCGTCCGTGTTCAACAAAATAGGGATCTGCCAGCTCATGACGCAGCGCTACAAAGAAGCCAAGAAGAGTTTCGAACACGCCATCCGAGCCGATCGTAGACATGCCGACGCTTACAACAATCTCGGCGTCATTTATTACCAGGCGCATAACTACAACGGAGCGATCAAGCACTACCAGAAGGCGATCTCGCTGAACAACGACGCAGCCTCCTACTACAGCAACATGGGAGCGGCCTATTTCGGCAAGAGTCAGTTCGAAAAAGCTATACAAAGCTATTCCAAAGCGATGGAGCTTGATCCCGACATCTTCGAGCGCACCTCGCGCGCCGGAGTTCTGGCCCAGCTTCCTTCTCCTGGAGACCGGGCTCACTACGATTATGTTCTGGCCAAGCTGTACGCCAGGACGGGCGTGCCAGAGCGTTCCTTGCACTATCTGAAGAAGGCGATGGAAGAGGGTTACAAAGACATCAAGAACGTTTACAAAGACAACGAGTTCAGCACACTGCGCAAAGACCCTCGCTTCGCGGAACTGATGGCGGCAAAGACCACGGCTATCCCGGACTAGAAGCCGAAAACTTTCTGCCAGGGAATAAGTTAGGAAAAAGCGGAAAATCTGAGAATCCCCGAAACTTTCCCATGGCACCTGGGTTCTGAAATTCAATGCTCCTGAAAACAACAGGGTGAGTAGGGAGAAACAAGCACCCACCGGTTGCTAAACCCGAGCACGCCCCAAGCAAGTAACCGGTGGGTGAATCAGCATTCAGCACTTATCACTTCAGCATTTAGCTTCTCTCGGAAATGTAGTCTTCTACCGCCTGCTTCCATTTGCCCTGGGCCTTCAGGATGTATTCGACCGCGTCGCGCGCAGCGCCATCTCCTCCCACGTGGGACGTGACCCAGTGGGCTTCGGCTTTGACTTCGGGGCGCGCGTTCTTCACCGCGATCGCCAGCCCGCATTTGCGCATTGCCGGCAGATCGATCACGTCATCGCCAACGAAGGCGGCCTCGGCAGCGGCAATCCCGTCGTTTTGAAGAATTTGCGCGAACACCGACGCCTTGTCCTGAATCCCCTGATACACGTGGTCAATCTTCAGATCGCGCGCGCGCAATGCAACGGTTTCGGAGATGCGCTTGGTGATGATCCCGGTCTTGATTCCCGCGAGGCGGGCCAGCGAAATCGCTGTGCCGTCGTGGGCGTTGAAGCCCTTGGCTTCGATCAGGCTCGTGCTCTGCAGGCCGAAGCCGCCTTGTCTCTCTGTTCGGGACAAGCTCTGGGCAGACTTTTCGAGAAGACTTTGCTGAGCCCCAGATTGCTGGCTTCCTGAAGGCGCGGGAAATATCCAGATTTTGCCATCGGTGAGGACGCCATCGACGTCGAAAAGAATGAGTTTAATCTTGCGGGCACGAGAGGTGGCGGATGGTTTGGGCATCGCCGAAATTCTAGCAGGCTGCGGAAAAACTCGGCTTTGGATCAAAGGCAGTTCATCCCCTGGCCCAATCTTCCCATTCCAGTCCTTTGACCCGGCCGAACTCCCTCACATTGGCGGTAATCAGCGTCAACTGGTGGCGCAGTGCCTGTCCGGCAATCAACAGGTCGTAAGCGCCGATCGGTTTTCCCACGGCTTCCAACCCCGCTTGCACCCGGCCCGCAACTTTCGCATCTTCGGGCTCGAAAGCCAGCAGACTCAACGGACCCGCGAAGAAGGTCTCCACCAGCCGCGTATTGGCTTCTGGACGAGCGCTCTTCGCAACCCCATACCAAAGCTCAAACGCTGCGACGGACGAGACCAGCACCTTTTGGTCCTGAGCAAGCGCCCTCTGCAAGCGCGTCCGGACCGAGGGCGACTTGTCGTTGATCAGAGCAATGCAAGCGTTGGTGTCGAGCAGATACATCACTTGAAAATCTCGCGACGCGGCGTCATCGGTTGGTTACGCTCCCTGCCGTTGCCGAGGAAGTGTCCCTGCCTAAGACTGTCCATCTCCGCAAACCACTCGGCGGGATCCGCGATGAGCGGTTCCAGGAGCACTCCTTCCGCCACACGGCGCACCCGAACCTGGCTGCCCTCAAAGCGAAACTCGCGTGGCAGGCGCACGGCCTGGCTGCGTCCATTGCGAAACAGCTTGGCAATTCCCGTATTCGGCATTGGGCAATTCCTCCCTTTGAGTATATACCATAAATAGCGACCATAAGGTAGATATTATGGGTCTATACCAGAGTGCCTGGGTAACCTGCAAAGAAGATTACGCGCTGGCTTTATCGATGAGCGGCACGGGCTTGTCGTTCGACGCCGATGTTTCCAACTCCAATTGCTCCTGCCCGCTGAGCGCGGACACTTTCCCGCGATAATTTTTTAGGTGCCGCTGCGCGGTCTCGAATGCTTCCTGCGCCTTGTTCAGATTCTTGCCGACGTTTTCGAATTGGTTCTGGAAAAAGTCGAATGACTTCTGCGCCTTGGCAAGTTCGGCGCGGCTCTTCTCGAAGCCCTTGGCAACTTCGTACCATTTGTGTACGAGCGAAATCGTGTGCAAAGTCATCAGCAAGGTGTTGGGCGAAACAGGAAAAACATGCTGCTCATTCATCCAGCCGCCCAGTTCACGGTTGCGGATCACTTCCATGTAAAGCGTCTCGCTCGGAAGATACATGAGCGCAATGTCGGTCGTGCCATTCTCCGGCTGGATGTACTGCTGAATGCGCTTGGCCTCTGCCTTCATCACGCGCACCAGCGCAACACGCGCCTCTTCAATCTCGGCTTTGTCGTTGCTCTCGAAGAGTGCAATGACTTGCTCGCGCGGAAACTTGGCGTCGATCGGCAGCTTGCGGTCGGGGAAATAGATGACGGCATCAGCGCGTCCTCCGCCCTCGCCCGGCGATGACTGCAGCGCGAACATATGCGCGGGCAGGAAGTCCGCGAGCAGACGCTCCAGGCTCGCTTCCCCGAACTGGCCACGCAGATGCGGAAGCTTGAGCAGGTTGTTGAGATCGTTGATCGAGTGGCCGAGAGCGCCGACTTCACGGAGCTGCTCTTCCGCATTCTTCAAGTGCTGCTGAACTTTTTCGAACTGGGCAAATCCTTCTCTAATGTTCTGATCGAGCTTCACCTGCACCTGCTCGGTGATCGCCATCAGCTTCTGGTCGACGCGATCGCGAATCGAGTCGAGGCTTTGCGCGGTCTGCTGATTCAAGCTTTGGAATTCGACTTTGAGTTGCTGCGTGGTGAGCAGCAAAGAACTGGTCATCTCGCTGCGGCCGTCGCTCAGGCTCCGGTTTTGTTCTTCTCTTCCCGCGGCGAGTTGCTGCTCGACCGAACTCCGAATCTCTGAAAACCCTTGCTGGATGCGGTCTGTAACCTGCTGGCGAAGGTCCCCCTTGGTCTGCTCCAGCCTACTGGCCATATCGGCAGTCGCGGAACTGAACTTCTGGCTAAGGCTGGTGCCAAGACTTTCGAGCAGGCTCGCAACCTCCGCTTTTACATCCACTTGCGCGGCAGCCGAAACGCGGCGCAACAGAACAGCCGAGAACCCAAGCAGGACAAGGGTTCCGACGAGCACGGTAACCAGCAGGATGGTCTCCATCGTAAGTCGCTGAGCTGAATTCTAGAGGTTAGCGTGAGAGATGGAAAGCGGAACTTTTATCGGCAACCCCCGTACCGAAACGTTCCACCAACAAATCATGCTCCGGACTTTGACTGTTTCCTTCGCGATGTTGGCCATAGTCGCGGGCGCATGCGCGGCACAATCGAGTCCGCCAGCAGCCGCGATTCGCAGCAACGACATCGATAGTAAGCAGCCCACCCCCCACTCGAACTCGGCGGCCGGACCCTCTTCTGGTGAGGACTCCGCCGCCGAGAACGAACTTTTAGAAGCTGCAAACAAGAGCCGCGAACTTGCCGGCGCGCCGCCCTTGCACATGGATGAAAGTCTGCGGGAAGCGGCGCGAGCGCATGCCCGGCGGATGGTTGATAGCGAGCGTCTCGATCATCAGTTCTCCGGTGAGCTCTCCCTGCTCGAGAGAATAGCCCAAGTCGGCTCACTGACCGGGCCGTTGAATTCCTCACTGAAAATCGATCGCGCCGGCGAAAATGTCGCCTACGCTCCTTGCGCCCCGGACGTGCATGAAACTCTGATGCACTCGCCTCCGCATCGCGAGAACCTGCTGGATCGCGGATTCAATGTCGCGGGCGTCGCGGCCATCTGGAGCAAAGGCCGGCTGTACGTGGTCCAGGATTTCGCGCACGAGGTTCCGTCATATTCCGCGCAGCAGAGCGGAAAATTAGTGGGCCAGGCCATCGACAAGATGCGTCAACAGGCGGGGCTCCAGGAGCTCGTCCAACTCACGCCGCCAAAGCTTGACGAGAGCACCTGCTCGCTGGCCCGGGAGAATGTTTCAAACGCTCACCTGCTCGCAACCGCCTACGAGAATCGAAAAATTATTACCTACACCCAGAGCCATCCAGAGATACTTCCGCAAGCAGCGTTGCGGATGCTACGGGATCCGGGGGCTCGCCAGTTTGCTGTGGGCGCCTGCTACGCGCGCAATGCGGCGTATCCGAATGGGACGTATTGGGTCGCGATTCTTCTCTACTGAAATTATCACTCTTCGTAGAATTCTGACTTGCTCGCGGCACGCGGGCCTGCCACACGGGCGGTGTGCTAACCTGCGAGCATCTGATCCTTCAGCATCTGGCCCGCCTGTATGGAACATGCTCCGCGAATCCGCATCGGGACTGCCGGCTGGTCGTATAAAGACTGGGACGGGATTCTGTATCCGCCGGAAGTGACGCGGAAGAAGGTGCATCCGGTCGAATTTCTGGCGCGATTCTTCGACGTCATCGAAATCAACACTTCGTTTTATGGACACATACGGCCGGAACTGGGGCGTCTGTGGTCGCGGAAGGCAGGGGCGGTCAATCCGCATTTTCTTTTCACCGCGAAGCTGCACCGGTCGTTCACACATTCACCACTGGCGGTGATGGAACCAACTTCGGCGGCCAGCATCCGGCCGAATGACCGGGATGAGCAACTTGCCAGAGAAGGTCTCGACTCGCTCGCCTCGGAAGGCAAGCTGGGCGCGCTGCTGATCCAGTTCCCGGTCTCATTCAAGAACACCAGTCTGAACCGCGAATACCTGGAGCAGTTGCTGCGGCAGTTCATCGAGTATCCGCGTGTGGTCGAAGTGCGGCATGAGAGTTGGGACAATCCGGAGACGATCGCCGAATTCATGCGCCACAACGTCGGTTTCTGCAATATCGATCAGCCGGTGCTGGGGCGTTCGCTCGGACCGACCGAGCATGTTACGTCGGGCGTCGGATACGTCCGCTTGCATGGCCGCAACTACGAGCAGTGGTTCGACAGCGATAACCGCAACGACCGTTACAACTATCTCTACAAGCCCGCGGAACTGGAGAAGTGGAAAGAAAAGGTCGAGAACATTGCGCGCCGCGCCGAATCGACATACGTGATTGCGAACAATCATTTTGAGGCGAAAGCTGCGGTGAATGCGCTGGAGTTAAGGCATTTGCTGGACGGAAAGAAAGTTCGCGCTCCGGAGACGCTGGTGAAGCACTATCCCGAACTGAAAGAGATGGTTGAGGTGGAAGATCCAAGCGGGGAATACTCGCTGCTGGGGTAAAGAATCGGAGTTTGCTGGCGCGGTGATACGACTAACGCTATCTAGAATCCCTGCCGCGGCTATAGCACTATCGAGCTATATCCTCTTGCCGCATGGATAAATCAGCACTTACTAAGTGTAACGAAAGCGATATTCTGCTAGACTCTCCGCTAAGACCGAGGACAGATTGTTGACTCGGACAAGTTAATGGGGGCCATCCTAAGAAAGTCTTTCGAAAGGCCGCCGAGAACTAATCGGGAACTAATATTGGGGCAGTCGCTGGAGTTGATCTGGCCGATCACAAGCACGCAAGATTTCCAAGCGGCTCGCCCATTGGGTGAGCCATGGCATTGCACCCTGCTAAGCGCCACTTTCCGGAAGAATTGCCAGTCGAGTGGGACCCGATCCGGCGGGCCCTGGAAGAAAACGAAGACTGGTATCGCGATCTAGTCGAGCACAGCCAAGACCTGCTGTGCGTCCACGACCTTCAAGGCCGATTCCTCTCGGTCAATCCCGGTCCAGCGCGTCTGCTGGGTTACAGCGTAGAAGAGATGCTGCAGAAACCGATGCGGGATTTTATCGACCCGCAATTCCGGGATCAGTTCGATGTTTATCTGCGCGAGATCGAGCGTACAGGCGAATCTCGCGGCTTGCTGGCGGTGTTGACGCGATCAGGAGAGCAGCGGATCTGGGAATATCACAACACCCTGCGAACCGCGGGAGCAGCAGCGCCGATTGTGCGAGGGATCGCCCACGATATCACGGAACGGGTGCGGGCGGAGAAGGCGCTGCGCGCGACCAACGAAGAGCTGGTGAAGACGGCGCTGGAGCGGGAGCGGATGCTCCACGAGTTGATGCTGTTCCGGACGCTGCTGGACCAATCGAACGATGCCATTGAGGTAGTCGATCCGGGAACCCTGCGTTTCCTCGACGTGAATGAGAGGGCGTGCGTAGAACTGGGGTACAGCCGGGAAGAGCTTTTGTCGATGACGGTCTTTGACATCGCCCCGGACACCGACGAAAGTTCGCGAGCGCAGTTGGAGCAACAGTTGCGGGAGCCGGGATTTGCAATCATTGAAGGAGTGCACCGGCGGAAAGATGGAACTACCTTTCCGGTGGAAGTGAATTTGCGTAAGGTGAGACTGGACCGGGAGTATGTCGTGGCCGTGTCGCGCGACATCACCGCCCGGAAGCGGTCGGAGGACAGGCTGCGAGAGTTCGGAAGAGTAGTAGAGAATCTTGAAGAGCAGATCGCGGTGGTGGACCGGGAGTATCGGTACGTAATCGCGAACCGCGCATACCTGAGCTACCGGGGCGCGGCAAAGGAACATGTTGTAGGACGCTTGGTCCCGGACGTATTGACCCCGGAGGTGTTTGAGTCAGTGGTAAAGCACAAACTGGACGAGTGTTTCCGAGGGAAGGTCGTCAGCTACGAGGTCAGGTATAGCTATCCGAAGATAGGGGAAAGGGACATATCGGCAACGTATTTTCCATTAGAAGGTCCGGCGGACATCAGTTATGCGGTGTGCGCATTGCGCGACATCACGGAACGGAAGCGGGCGGAGCAGGCGTTACGGGAGAGTGAAGCTCGGGAGCGGGCAAGAGCGAGGGAACTCGAAACGGTGCTGGAAGCGGTGCCGGTACCGGTTTGTATCGCACACGACGCCCAGTGCCGGCGGATGACCGGCAACCGGGCGGCATACGAACATCTGCGTGTGCCGGCGGGCAAGAACTTTTCGAAGAGCGCTGCGTCCGAGGAGCGACCCGCCTTCCGGCTGATGCAAGATGGGGTGGAGATTCCACCGGACTTGCTGCCGATGCAGCAAGCAGCGGCCACGGGAGAGCCGGTCTATGGACGCGCGCTGACGATGGTATTTGAGGATGGCACGGAGCGGGAAACGGTGGAAAATGCGGTTCCGCTGCTGGATGAGGAAGGCAAAACGCGGGGAGTAGTGGGGGCATCGATCGACCTGACGGAACTGAAGCAGGCGGAGAAAGCGTTGCGGGAAAGCGAAATGCGATTCCGGACGGTCTATGAGCGGTCTCCGGTTGGCATTACCTTGGTGGATTCGCGCACCGGCCGATTCCTGCAAGCCAATCCAAAGTTCTGCGAAATCGCCGGACGCAGCGAAGAAGAGCTATTGCGGATGGACGTGGGGAGCATAACCCATCCTGATGATGTTGAGCACGGCAGTGAATACCTGCAGCAACTGGTTGAGGAAAAGCTGGCCAATTACGAGATGGACAAAAGGTATGTTCGACCTGATGGATCGGTGCGCTGGGTGAAGATTCTGGTGGTGCCAATGTGGAATAAGGGAGAGAATCGCCGATGGCACATGGCTCTGGTGCAGGACATCACCGAACGTCGGCAGGCAGAGGAGGCTTTGCGGCAAAGTGAGGAACGATTCCGGGTGGCACTAAAGAATTCTCAGATTACGGTGTTCAACCAGGACCGGAATTTGCGCTACACCTGGATGTATAACTCTCAGCTTCCGGCGCCGAACAGTTATCTGGGAAAGACGCTGAGCGAATTCGTCGCGCGCGAGGAGGGTGAGCGCATCGCTGAAATCCGGCGGCGGGTGCTGGAAGCGGGAGTGGGAGCACGTCATGAAGTAGAACTCGATGACGGCGGCAGGAAGCGCTACTTCGATACGACTATCGAACCAGTCCTGGATTCTTCGGGCGCGGTGATTGGTCTGACCGGCGCCAGCACGGACGTCACCGAGTTCCGGGAGGCGAGCGAAGCATTACGCGAAGCTAAGAAAAAGCTTACAGAAGAAAAGCTCTATTTGGAGCAGGAGATCGATACAGAACTTGGATTCGGGGAAATCATCGGCCAGAGCAAGGCCCTGCAAGCCGTCATGCAGCAGGTGGGGAAAGTGGCGGCCAGCGATGCCACCGTGCTGTTGCTGGGTGAAACGGGAACCGGTAAGGAACTGGTGGCGCGGGCCATCCACCGGTTGAGCCAGCGCGCCAATAATAGTTTCATCAAATTGAATTGCGCGGCGATTCCGTCGGGGCTGCTGGAGAGCGAATTATTCGGGAATGAGAGGGGCGCGTTCACCGGAGCGGTGAGCAGGAAAATTGGACGACTCGAACTGGCCGATAAGGGCACGCTGTTTCTCGACGAGATTGGGGAGATTTCGCTGGCCTTGCAGCCGAAGTTGCTGCGGGTTTTGCAGGATCAGGAGTTCGAACGATTAGGCGGAACGCAGACGCTGAAGGTGGACTTTCGTTTGATTGCTGCGACCAATCGCGATTTGGCGGATGTCGTACGGCAGAACGAATTTCGTAGCGATTTGTATTACCGGTTGAATGTGTTTCCGATCCGCTTGCCACCATTACGGGAACGGCGAGAGGACATCCACTCGCTGGTGGAGCATTTTGTGCAGAAGTGCGCGCGGCGGATGAACAAGTCGATCACGAGCATTCCTAAGAGAACCATGGAGGCGCTGATTGAGTGGGAGTGGCCGGGGAATGTGCGCGAGTTGGAGAATTTTATCGAGCGGTCGGTGATTCTGACGCAAGGTTCGGTGCTGGTGGCGCCCCTAAGTGAACTTGCCCCGATTCGCACGGAGGAGAAAAGCGTGGATGAAACGCTGGAGGCGACCGAACGCGAGCACATTCTCCGCGCCTTGCGGGAGTGCCACGGGCAGATTGGCGGGCCGAAAGGCGCAGCGATGCGGCTGGGGCTGAAACGGACAACTCTTCAATCGAAGCTAAAGCATTTTGGAATCAATCCGCGGGGGAAACCTCTCGGGCGGTAGTTCACCACGGATCGGCCGCTGCCATCCCGTCTCTGAACCTTATTTTGACTTCATTCTGGACCTTGCCAAGAGGGCAGATGCCGAAGGTCGGGCGGTTCGGTTACAATCCTCGCGCGCATGAACCGCGAATATAACAAACAATATAGCCAGGAATTGGGGCGCGACATGGAGTCGCTGGTGTTCGGGCACGCCGGGCAACCGATCCTCGTATTTCCGACGTCCAGAGGACGTTTTTTTGAGTATGAAGATGCAGGGATGATTCGCGCGCTGGTCGGGAAACTGGAAGGAGGCGCGATCCAGGTGTTCTGCGTAGACAGCGTCGACGGTGAGAGTTGGTATAACAAAAGCGTGCATCCGGGAGCGCGGATCTGGCGGCACGTACAGTACGAGCGTTATGTGATCAACGAGTTTCTGCCGTATTTGAAGTGGAAAAACTGGTCTCCGCAGATCGCGGTGACGGGATGCAGCTTTGGCGGTTATCATGCGCTGAATTTTTCCCTGCGGCATCCGGATATGGTTTCGTCTTGCGTGACCATGAGCGGATCCTTCGATATCAAGAGCTTCCTCGACGGATACTACGATGACAATGTCTACTTCAATAATCCGACGGATTACCTGGTGAATTCGGGTGACGAGTGGTTCCTGAGCCGGTACCGGCAGATGAAGATTGTGCTGGGAACCTCCGATTGGGATATGTGCCTGGATGCGAATGTGAAAATGGCGGGGATTCTGCAAGGCAAGGGGATTCCGCATTGGTTGGACATCTACGGCGATAACAGCAAGCATGATTGGCCGCTGTGGCAGCGGATGGCGGGAAAGTATTTTTAGGGACTGGTCGCGGGTCGTTAGTCGCGGGTCGTTAGCAAAACAAAGAAATCGCGGTATTGACGAGGTCTTAATTATGGCAAACAGGAAAATCGGAATTCTTTTTGGGATGGAGAACACTTTCCCGCCCGCTTTGGTCGAGAAGATTAACGGGATGAAGGCCGAGGGCGTTACGGCCGAATTTGTGAAGATTGGCGGCATCCGGATGGATGAGCCGAAGAAGTACGACGTCATCATTGACCGGATTTCTCAGGACATTCCTTTCTACCGGGCATATTTGAAGAACGCGATGCTGCAGGGAACGATTGTGATTAACAATCCGTTCTGGTGGACGGCCGACGACAAGTTTTTTAATTATGCGCTGGCGCATAAGATGGGCGTGGCGATTCCGCCTACGGTTATTTTGCCGCATCACGAGCATCCCCCGGACACTACGGATAAATCCATGCGGAATTTGATGTATCCGCTGAATTGGGAAGAGGTGTTTGCCTATGTTGAGTTTCCCGCGTTCTTAAAGCCTTATTCGGGCGGCGGTTGGAAACACGTCTATAAGGTGCATTCTCCGGAGGAGTTCTTCCATAACTACAACCGGACGGGCGACCTCTGCATGACATTGCAACATGGTGTGGAGTTTGAGGACTATTATCGCTGTTATGTGGTAGGGCAGGAGAAAGTGCACATCATGAAGTACGATCCGAGAGCTCCGCATCATGAGCGCTATGTGACGGGGAATCCGCAGCCGGGAACAAAGTTAAAGGAGCGGATCGAGAAAGATGCGCTGACACTGTGCCGCGCGCTCGGCTACGACCTGAACACAGTGGAGTTTGCGGTGGAGGGTGGCGTCCCATATGCGATTGACTTCATGAATCCTGCTCCGGATGCGGAGGTTACGTCGGTAGGGCAGCAAAATTTTGTGTGGATAGTGGACGCGGTAGCGGAGATGGCGGTGAACAAGGCGCTGAGCGGTCAGAATCCGGTGGAGGAACTGCGCTGGGCGGCTTTCTTGAATGGTCCGAAGTGGTCGGAGAGTGCTCCGAAGGTGCGGAAGAAGGCGTAGGCGTGGAATCGAGAGCGGTTTTCTGCCTCGTTTGTTCTCATTCTACCGCCGCCAGCACATAGTCTGTCAGTATCTTCTCTGTCTGTTCGTGCATTCCGTGAGTGTTGTAATTTGTGCTGGTGATGACGACGGCCATATCGAGCACGGGAATCGCGACAACCTTATTTCCTCCATTGCCCGACATAAAAAACGCGGGATAACTCTTCTCACCCGACTTAAAGGATTTCAACCACCACAGATAGCCGTATTCAGTCGCCTCGTCGATGCGCGCATGCGGCCGTGTCGAGCGGCGCACCCATTCTTCACTCACGATGCGCTTCCCCTGCCACTGTCCGCCGTCGAGATAAAGTTGCGCGATCTTCAGCAGATCGCGACTGTTCAGCCGCAGTCCTCCACCGGTCTGCGGAATGTCCATCGGAGAGTAGAACCACTCCACATTCGTGATGCCGAGCGGCCGAAACAACTTCTCGAGCGCATAGCGATCCGTACGCGTACCGGTTACTTTCTCGAGCACTTCGCTCAGCGTGAACACGCCTCCCGTGCAATAACTGAAGTAGCGTCCGTAGGGAGGCGCCTCCAGCCGCTCGCCCGCGTGCATTCGGCCCCGAATCGGCAGATCAAGGATGAACTGCGCCCAATCTTCCACCAGATACATGCGCTCTTCGTTGCCGCGCGAAGCATCATTCCAGTCGTCGCACTCCAGCGGAGAGCTCATGGTCAGAAAATCTTCCACCGTGATCGCCGACTTGCGCGGATCGGGATTCTGAATCCTGCGCGCGCGGTCGGGCAGCAGTTCCAGAACCTTGGTATCCACTCCGCTGAGCTTGTGCTCGTCGATGGCAATTCCGATAAGCACATCGGTGATGCTCTTGGTCGCCGACCGTGTGTCGCGCAGAGTGGCGGCGCCGCCGTCCCCGTTGCCGTCAAAGTACCCTTCATAAGCCAACTTGCCGTGCCGGGCAATTAACACGCTCCCAATCTTCTTAAACTCCCCGGAACGAACGGCGGCATCGAGCGAGCGCAGCCGGGCGTCGGAGAGGCCGCTTTCGCCAGGGGAAGCCGTATACCAGCCGCCGGCGGTCTTTTGGGAAGATTGTTGGGACAATGGCAGCGATAACGACTGGGGACTTGCAGCAATCGAAGAGAACAATAATACAGCGATCAATGCAGCCCCGCGGGCAAGGGTCATAAGCAGGCCTCGCATATTCGACGCGGGACAGGCAACAGAGTTAGCGAGAATCGAGCGGCTGAGATCGCCGCCGAGCTTCGCCCGGCTGGACCGCCGAGGGCGGCCGTCCCTACGTGAGCACGGAGACTGGCGCTAGCTTCTTGCCGCCCGGCGCTGCTCCACCAATTCCTCAATTCGATTGAGGACTTCGTCCTCGCTCATGTTTGTCGAGTCGAGCACCACGGCATCTTCCGCAGCCACCAATGGAGAAGCCGCACGCGTGCGGTCCCGCCGGTCGCGCTCGCGAAGTTCCGCAGCCATCGTCTGCGCAGGTGCGCCTTTCACCTGCTGCTGGTCCAGCCGCCGCTGCTCGCGAATCACGGGATCGGCATCGAGAAAAATCTTTAAATCGGCATCAGGGAAAACTTTTGTCCCAATGTCACGGCCTTCCATCACTACGCCGCCGCCGATGCCCATTTCGCGCTGCCGCGCCACCATCCATTCCCGCACCTTGGGGTGCACCGACACACGTGACGCCGCCTCGGTCACATCGCGCTCGCGGATGCGCGCTGAAACATCTTTTCCGTTGAGAAGGACGCGATGGCCGCCGATGGAGCGCTCAAGAGTAATGCTCGAATCCTGGGCCATCTTCAGCAGCGCAGCTTCGTCGTCAAATGAAGCATCGCTCTCGATCGCCCGCAGGGCCAGCGCTCGATACATCGCTCCACTCTCAAGGTTCACGTAGCCGAGTTTGCGCGCCAGGCGGGAAGCGATGGTACTCTTGCCCGCTCCGGCAGGGCCGTCGATGGCGATGATGAGCTTGCGTTGGGATGGGCCGGTCATCGTGGGAATGTGCGATTCTACATGGCTCGCGCATGGAAAACTACAGGGTACGTCTGTATGGTTGGCGTCGTAGCCTCCCTAAAATAAGAGTTACTGTCAGCCAAGCGCGCCGCTGAGATTCACTCGCCTTGGATGGGCGGGAGGAGGCGCCGGTCCCCACACAATCTAAGTGGAGCTCCGCTCGCGAAGGCGTTCGGCACGGGGCTTGGGGACGTATGCCTGCTTCGGCGGAGTTACCTGCAGCAGCGACTTGCTCCCAACATGTACAAAGCTCAATTCCCGCGCCGAAAGCAGGGCATGGATTGCTTCTTTCACTCGCGTCCGCGGAACGAAGTTCGCCAGGAAATTCTCGACCTCTCCCTCATCCACCGCGATCACGCAATCCAGATATTTCGAAACCAGCGCCGAAAGCGCTTCGGGCACCGAAATCCCCACACCTTCCCGCACCACATCTGGCGCCCAGCGCGAGAATTCGTCCCACACCGAACCGTCCTGCGCTGTGTAATCTACGCGCGTGATACGCAGTTTGGCCCACAGTTCGCTCAGCGCGCGATCGAGGCCTGCGTTCGAAACCGATCCGCCCAGCATCTCACCCAGTTTAGTTTTGGAAATCGGTCCGTGACTCCGAATGATTTCGAAAGCGTCGCAGGCCAGCGGCGAATAAGGAGACCGCGGCCCTGTTGCGGGCGCTTGCTTGGGATTGCGCTCACCTACGAGCGAATAGAAATAGGGAAACACCGAGGGCGCCAGCAAGAAAGCATTGTTCTCGTCAATTAGTGGAGCCTCGTAAGCTGCTCTTTCGCGCAGCGCGCGCACCATCAGTTCGGTCGCTTCTTTCGCCCGCGGATCGTTGTAGGCGTGCTGCCGTGTCGGCAGCTTGTCATCTGTACCCACCCAGGCTCCAATGAACGTCGGCACCAGAACCGCAGGCCGCATCGGATACATCAGGCAAAATCCCACTGACTCAAGGAACACGCGCGCGTCGTCAAGAGTGCGCACGGGCTGGCCGTCGAGGCGCCACTTTTGCATGCGAGCTTGCAGAAGTTCCGGGTCGGTCATGATTTCGATTAGAACACAGAAAAAG
>Ga0307474_10001885_pt1 | contig 15133 bp, 12 predicted proteins | sample atmos_gasesECM1C_2_FD_203312 | JGI IMG/M metagenome (GOLD analysis project Ga0307474, IMG submission 203312) | Hardwood forest soil microbial communities from Morgan-Monroe State Forest, Indiana, United States - atmos_gasesECM1C_05 | ecosystem: Environmental > Terrestrial > Soil > Temperate... | reverse complement strand
CTGATCGATTTGATCGGCCAACTCGTGCTGCGCATCGGCTAGAGGATCGAGTTTGCGTTGAACCAACTCTGCCGGCCAATCGAGATAATAAGCGCCGTGATACATGGCTTTCAGCGCGCGGAATACAGCGTAGTCATCCAGCCAATGCTCCTGCGTGGCGCAGAACTGTTCGTAGTCGAACTTTAGGTTCTTGAATTTACCCTGTGCGCTCTTAAAAGTTGCCCATGCGGTTTGCAGCAACCCCTCTTTGAATGGGATCACAGAATCGAAGTCGACCAGGTCATTCGAGAAGTTCGATTGAGTATCGCTCGCTCGTAACAGTCCTTCCGCTATGAGAGAAACGGGACTGATCAGCAGCGGACTGAGAGCGAACGACGAGAGCGATTGATACGGCGAATTTCCGTAACCAGTCGGGCCGAGGGGAAGCACTTGCCACCACGCCTGGCCGGCATCGTGGAGACGATCAATCCATGAGAACGCGGACGATCCCAGATCGCCGACGCCATGCGGAGACGGCAGAGACGTGACGTGTAACAGCAAGCCAGAACCACGATATTCAGGCGGAAACGGCGGAACACTTGTGCGCCCGTCGCTATCGGCCATTATCGCGCTCCCGAACCCAGCGCATTATTCACCATCTCCTCCGCCTCGCGAAGGATCGCCTTCAGATGGGTCTGGCTCCTGAAACTCTCGCCGTAGATCTTATAAATGTTCTCGGTACCTGAGGGTCGCGCCGCAAACCAACCGCTTTCCGCCACAACCTTCAAGCCGCCGATTGGGGCATCGTTGCCCGGGGCTTTGGTTAGCTTGGCGGTGATTGGTTCGCCTGCCAGATCTGACTCATTTACCGCGTCCGGGGTGAGTTTTGCCAACTTTGCTTTCTGCTCGGGCGTGGCGGGCGCGTCAACGCGCGTGTAATAGGGGACGCCGAACTCCGCCGTCAGTTCGCGGTAATGTTCTCCGGGATTCTTGCCAGTGCGCGCGGTAATCTCCGCCGCCAGCAAGTCCATGATCGGCCCGTCCTTGTCGGTCGTCCATACTGTGCCGTCAAGACGAAGAAAACTCGCTCCAGCGCTTTCTTCTCCGCCGAAACAATACGAGCCATTGACTAGGCCCGGCACGAACCATTTGAAACCCACCGGCACTTCGCGAAGCTCCCGGCCGAGCTTTTTGACAACCAGGTCAATCATGCTGCTACTCACCAGCGTCTTTCCCACCGCAACTGTGCTACGCCACTGGGGTCGGTAATTGAGCAAATAGCGGATGGCAACGGCAAGGTAATGATTCGGGTTCATCAAACCCGCAACTGGAGTCACGATCCCATGCCGATCAGCGTCGGTATCGTTCCCGAAAGCCACCTGGTACTGATCTTTCAGACCGACCAGCCTGGCCATCGCATAGGGACTCGAGCAGTCCATGCGAATTTTGCCGTCGTGGTCAACGGTCATGAATGAGAATGTCGGGTCGACTATTGGATTGGTGACAACGATGTCCAGCCCGTAAATGGAATTGATCGGCTCCCAGTAAGGCAATGAAGCTCCGCCTAACGGGTCGACGCCAAGTTTAAGCTGGGCGCCGCGAATCGCTTCCATGTCGACGACATTCTTGAGATCGCGAACATACGGCAGGACGAAATCTTCCTGGTGAGTGGTCGCGGACCGGATCGCTTTGGCAAAGGGAATTCGCTTGACCCCTGCATTCTCTGCTCGCAACAATTCGTTCGCGCGATTCTGTACCCAGCCGGTCACGTCTGTATCAGCCGGGCCGCCGTTGGGCGGGTTGTACTTGAAGCCTCCATCCTCCGGCGGATTGTGAGATGGCGTAACGACGATGCCGTCCGCCAGATGGTCGTTCTGCTTGCGGCTACGGTTGTAAACCAGAATCGCTCGCGAGATAACCGGCGTCGGAGTTATGCCGTCGTCTTGCTGAATGATCGTCTCCACGTTGTTTGCCGCCAGCACCTCGAGCGCGGTGCGCTGCGCGGGCCCCGAAACTGCGTGGGTGTCTTTCCCCATATAGAGCGGCCCGTCGGTACCGTGCTCCCGCCGGTATTCGCAGATCGCCTGGGTAATTGCAAGAATGTGCGCTTCGTTAAATGTGCCGCGCAGGGGCGAGCCACGGTGTCCGCTGGTGCCGAAGCTGACGAGCTGGTTTGCATCATCCAGGTCGGGACGCCGCTCGAAATATTCCTTCTCCAGGCGAGCCACGTCCACCAACAACCACTTCGGCGCTGGTTTGCCTGCAAGGGGCGAAATGTTCGGTTCACCTGTCAGGGACTGGGTTTCTAAAGTACTGGGCATGGTTCCACCTTCCAAATCTCGCTTGCGTATTCCGCAATCGAGCGATCGCTCGAAAACTTCCCGGAGCTGGCGACGTTCAAGATGGCTTTCTGCGCCCATGCGCCGGGTTCGGCGTAGAGCGCGCCGAGCCGGTCCTGTGCATTGCAATACGAGGTCAGGTCCGCCAGGTTCATGTAGTGATCGCCCTGGGTCAGAAGCATATCGCGCAAGGGAGCGAATACTCCCGGCTCGTTGCGACTGAAGTGGTCAGAGAAAATCAGGTCCAGAGCGGCTCGCGTCTCCGGCTCATTTTCATAGTGCCAATGCGGGTCATACCAGGCGCGGCTGTTCTCGACTTCCTCCACGGTGAGCCCGAACAGGAACATGTTCTCTTCTCCGGCTTCCTCCGCCATTTCGATGGTCGCACCGTCGCGGGTTCCGACGGTTAAGGCTCCGTTCATCATAAATTTCATGTTACTCGTTCCGCTGGCCTCGTAGCCGGCGGTCGAGATCTGGTTGGAGACATCGCTGGCCGGAATCAGCCGTTCCGCCAACGAAACATTGTACTCAGGGAGAAAGACGACGTTGAGCCGGCCGCGCGCCGCCGGGTCGGCGTCAATCGTGTCCGCCAGGTTGTTGATGAACTTTATGATGAGCTTGGCCAGCTTGTAAGCTGGCGCCGCTTTACCAGCGAAGAAAAATGTCCGAGGCACTATCTTCATGCCGGGATTTTCCCGCAGCCGGTTATAAACAATCACAATCCGCAGCGCATTCATCAATTGCCTTTTATATTCGTGAATACGCTTGATGTGGCAGTCGAAGATTGTGTCCGGGTCCACGACACGCCCCGACGTTGATTTGAGCCAATTGGCAAACTCCACTTTGGCCTCTCGCTTTGACTTGAGGAAGCGTTCGCGAGCATTGGCGTCCTTCGCGAACGGCCTGAGCTGTTTAAGTTGGCTCAGATCCGTAATCCAGCGATCTCCGATGACTTCCGTGATTTCGCGGGCTAGCGCTGGATTGGCTTCGCGCAACCAACGCCGGGGCGTCACTCCGTTTGTCTTGTTGCTAAAACGCTCGGGGAACATTTCCGCGAGATCCTTTACCGTCGTGGTTCGCAGCAGCTTGGAGTGGACAGCAGACACTCCGTTGGTGCTATGCGAGCCAACAATGGCAAGGTTGGCCATCCGGATTTTGCGCGGGCTGCCTTCTTCCACCAGGCTCATGCGCTCCACGCGCCCCTCGTCGCCAGGGAAGCGAACCCGAACTTCATCGAGCAGCCGGCGGTTGATCTCGTAGATGAGCTCCAGATGACGAGGAAGCAGTATCTCAAACCACGCCACCGGCCATTTCTCCAGAGCCTCAGGCAGCAAGGTGTGATTTGTGTACCCGAGCGTCTTCTTCGTCAGATCCCAGGCATGGTCCCATCCCAAGTGCACATCGTCGAGCAAGATTCGCATCAGTTCCGGGACTGACATGGAAGGATGCGTGTCATTGAGTTGAATTGCGGCCTTCTCCGGAAACCTTTCCCAATCTGAGTTGTGGCGCTCGAAACGGCGCACCAGGTCGGCCATGGAACACGCGACTAAAAAATACTCCTGCAGAAAGCGCAGCCCTTGCCCCTTCGTCGTAGAATCGTCGGGATACAGCACGCGGGTAAGCGACTCCGCCTGGAGAGTTTCGCCGAGTGCGCCCACGAAATCTCCGCTGCCAAACTTCTCAAAATCGAAATAATCGGGCGCCGCCGCGGCCCAGAGCCGGAGTGTGTTGATCGTCTTTCCGCCATAGCCGACCACGGGACGATCAAACGGGATACCGATCAGGCTTGATGGCCGGTCGGGGATGACGTGAAAATTACCCTCTTGCAACTTGAATGAGACGTTCAGCCTGACTTCCACCTTCTCGTGAAGCCGGGCAATCTCCCAGGGATCGCCATAGCGGAGCCAGTTGTCGGGATTCTCCTTTTGCCAGCCATCAACGATCGACTGCTTGAACATGCCGTACTCATAGCGCAGACCATACCCGGTGCCGGGGAGTTGCATGGTCGCCATCGAATCGAGAAAGCACGCCGCGAGGCGGCCCAAGCCTCCATTGCCTAGGCCAGCGTCTGGTTCCTGTTCAATCAATTCCAGCCAGTCGATACCACGTTCTCGAGCTGCATCCGGCAAAAGCGGATCCAGCAACAGGTTGGTGATGTTGTTGGCCAGCGAACGTCCGACCAGAAACTCCATGGAGAGGTAATAGATACGTTTGGCATTTTGTCGTTCATAAGTGTTCTTGGTCAGCACCCAACGCTGAGCGAGAATGTCCCGCACGGAGCTGGAGAACGCCTCAAAGCGCTCACGCGCACTCGCTACTTTGGGATCGATCGCTCTGTCAAAAACCAGGTGCCGGTCATAAAAAGAGTTTTCTGTTCCGATAAATGGCATCGCGCCGTATCCGTACTGTTGCAGAACATCTGAAACATTAGTGGAGCTGGTTGTCATGGGAACGACTTTTGCGGAACTTGGTCGCGCCACGCGATTGCTGCTCATAAAATGGTCCTTAGTTTTCTAAGTTGTGGAACCCGTTCGTGTTCAATATTCAAAGCCACGCCAGTCAAGAGTACAGATCCTCGTCTGGCCCGAGCGCAATTCCTGAGGCTAAGAGGTAGGTACGCATGGCCTTTTCGGCTGCGAACCAATCAATTTCCGGTGACCCAAGGGGACTGCCTCTTTTTTCCCAGTGCTGGTACGCGAGTTTCTGCACCAGTTCATGACGATCCTCGCCATAAAAATCGGTCAGTGGTTTGGGCGGTTGCACGCGGTCTTCGTTTCTGGGCTGTTCAGTGATGAGACCCTGCATCGCTAATCTCCTTTATGACTGCTTCGACTTACGGTAATACCTGATCAGGTTGTTGGTGGAACTGTCATGCGCAAGCTGCGGGTCTGTCGCGCTCTCCAGCTCAGGAATGATGCGTTGCGCGAGAACCTTTCCCAGTTCGACGCCCCATTGGTCGAATGAATCGATATTCCAGATTGCGCCCTGGGTAAACACGGAGTGTTCATACAGCGCCACCAGCTTTCCGAGAGTTTCCGGGGTGAGTTTGTCAGCCAGGATCGTGTTAGAGGGGCGGTTTCCCTCGAACACCCGGTGCGGAACCAGCCACTTCGGAGTCCCTTCCGCTGCGACCTGCTCCGGCGTCTTGCCGAAGGCCAGCGCCTCGGTCTGCGCGCAAACATTGGCGATCAGCATGTCGTGGTGCCGTCCCAGAGGGTTGAGTGCCTTCGAAAAAGCGATGAAGTCGCACGGAATGAGTCTCGTCCCTTGGTGAATCAGTTGGTAGAAAGAGTGTTGGCCGTTGGTTCCCGGTTCTCCCCAATAAATTGGACTCGTGTCGTGCCTGACCTTCTTCCCCGCAAGCGTCACGTGCTTGCCGTTGCTTTCCATCGTCAGCTGCTGGAGGTAGGCCGGAAAACGTTTCAGGTATTGCTCGTAGGGCAGGACCGCGACCGTCTGCGCTCCGAAGAAATCGTTGTACCAGATCGCCAGAAGACCCATCAGCACGGGCAGATTTTGTTGGAAGGGAGCAGTGCGGAAGTGCTCGTCCATCTGATGGAAACCATTCAACATCGCCTGAAAATTATCGGGGCCAATCGCGACCATGGTTGACAGACCAATGGCGGAATCCATCGAGTAGCGTCCGCCAACCCAGTCCCAGAACTCGAACATGTTGGCGGTATCGATCCCGAACTTTGAAACCTCGGCCGCATTCGTCGAGACCGCTACAAAATGCTTCGCAACCGACTTTTCGTCCCCGCCTAGTCCAGCGAGAGACCACTCCCGAGCTGTGTGAGCATTCGTCATCGTTTCCAGGGTTGTGAAGGTCTTCGAAGAAATGATGAAAAGGGTTTCCGACGGATCGAGGTCACGGACCGCTTCGGCGAAATCGGTGCCATCAATGTTGGATACGAAGCGGAACGTGATGGCTCGATCGCTATAGTGCTTCAGCGCCTCATAGGCCATGACTGGACCCAGGTCCGAGCCGCCGATGCCGACGTTGACCACGTTACGAATGCGCTTGCCGGTGTGTCCCTTCCATTCACCACTTCGCACGCGGTTTGAGAAATCCGCCATCCGGTCGAGCACAGCATGGACCTCAGGCACCACGTTCTTTCCATCAACGACAATGGACGCGCCCCGCGGTGCACGCAGGGCAACATGCAAGACTGCGCGCTTCTCGGTGATATTGATTTTCTCCCCGTGGAACATGGCATCGATTCGTGCCCTCAGGCCAGACTCTTCCGCCAGTTGAAGAAGGAGTCGGAGCGTTTCATCATTGACGCGGTTCTTGGAGTAATCCAGGTAAAGACCAACGGCCTCGACCGCCAAACGCTCACCGCGCTTCGGATCATCCGCAAAAAGCTGCCGCAGATGGAGCTTGGAAACCGTTTTGTAATGTGACGCTAGGGCGCTCCAAGCTGCTTGTTTGGTCCTCGGCGGCTTCGTCAGTGGTTGGACCTGTGCGGCCATATGCATACTCCTTTTTTATTCGCGGGGTTCACTCTCACAAGCTTTATACTTTTGATTTAACTGACTGCCTTAAGGGTGCCACTTTTGTTTGGCGAGGCACTCTTAAAGAGTCCCGGCCTCCAAGGGAGGTGGCTGACGCCTTCCCATGTGTTTATCCGAATCACAGGGTGTTGACTCAAATCTTATACATTCGTGATTGCGGTCACTTCAGCTGTGATGCACATCGCATCTTGAGAGAAAAGATGATACGAGACTGCCTGCGCATGGACTACAATCCGTGAGCCAAACATCCGCAGTCTCCAGGAGGAACCCGTGGCCTCTGTAACTGCTCCGTCTCAACCCAAAACACCTCCCGCATCGGCCAACGGCCTGGCGTGGGGAATTGCACTCGTAGTGGCAGTCGTTGCCGCCGTATTAATTCTGAAAATCCCGCCTCAGGGCCATCCCTGGCCGCAGAACTATGACCCCTTGGGGCACTGGTGGCTTTCCGCGTTGATTGCCGCGCTGCCCGTGGTAGTGCTGCTCGGCACTTTGGCTCTGCTCCACATGAAGGCGCACTATTCAGCGCTCCTCGGGTTGGCCACCTCTCTCATCTGCTCGATCTGGGTGTTTGGAATGCCCGCGAACATTGCTGGGAAAACAGCCGTGCTGGGCGCGGCGTACGGGTTGCTCCCGATTGGCTGGATCATCCTTAATGTGATCTTCATGTACCAGCTCACCTGCGACGCCGGCCTCTTCAAAGTGCTGCAGGAAAGCCTGACTGGCATCACGCAGGATCGCCGTCTGCAGCTGTTGCTGATTGCTTTCAGTTTCGGCGCCTTCTTTGAGGGCGCGGCCGGATTCGGCACTCCAGTCGCGGTTACGGCGGCCGTTCTGATCGGTTTGGGTTTCAAGCCTTTGGAGGCTTCAGGGCTGTCGCTGATTGCCAACACCGCGCCTGTAGCCTACGGCGCATTGGGAACTCCTCTGATCGCTTTGCAGGGAGTCACCGGGTTGGATCTGCTGTCGCTTAGTGCGCAGGCGGGACGCATCCTGCCTTTCTTTTCGGTCCTGGTGCCTTTCTGGCTGATATGGGCCTTCGTCGGATTCTCAGGCATGATTGAAGTTTGGCCCGCTGTGCTGGTAGCTGGGGTGTTTTTTGCTATCCCACAATTTCTGATGTCGAACTTCCACGGACCATGGCTGGTGGACATCGTAGCGGCGGTGGTTTCGATGCTGGCTTTAATCCTCTTTCTGCTGAAGTGGCACCCGAAACGCATTTGGGGATTTGAGAACGAGGGCACACGCGAAGCCCGCGGCACGCACGGCCACGCCCGATCGCTGGTGGCCCGAGCCTGGGTGCCATGGCTGGTTTTGAGCGGTGTAGTTTTTGCGTGGGGATTACCGAGTGTGAAGGCGAAGCTTGATAAGGTTTCCGCTCCGAAGTTTCCAGTCGTCGGCCTGCATCAGATGGTGCAACGAGTGCCACCGGTAGTGCGCAAACCGACTACAGAAGCCGCCGTGTACACATTAAATTGGCTGACCGCGACCGGTTCGGGCATTCTTGTCGCGGCCGTGATCTCGGGCCTGATTATGGGGTTTACGCCCTGGAAGATGGTGCAAACATATTGGCGAACGATCGTCCGAGTTCGCTTCTCACTTTTGACCATTGCAGCCATGCTTTCCCTGGGATATCTCACTCGTTATTCCGGGCTGGACGCGACTATGGGGTTAGCTTTCGCGCGAACCGGAGTGCTGTATCCATTCTTCGGCACGATGTTGGGCTGGTTAGGCGTGGCACTGACAGGTTCCGACACTTCTTCGAACGTCTTGTTTGGAAGCTTGCAAAGAATTTCCGCGGAACAAATTGGCGTGTCCGCCAACTTGATGGCCGCAGCCAACAGTTGTGGCGGCGTGATGGGCAAAATGATCGATGCGCAGAGCATTGTTGTGGCCAGCACCGCTACCGAGTGGTATGGACACGAAGGCGATATCTTGCGCTTCGTGTTCTTTCACAGCGTCGCGCTCGCGGCATTGGTAGGAATCATGGTGACGCTGCAAGCCTACGTCTTTCCGTTCACGCGGTTGGTGGTGCGGTAGTTTGGTTTGGATGGAGCCTCGTCTTGGGTGGCGCGGCGCGTCAGCCCTGCAATTACGACCTTCTTTTTAATTGCCGGCTTTAGCCGCCGAGGGACGTTATAAGGACTGACTATGCAACGCAGAGTATCTTTCTGCGCGCGAATCTGCTGACCGTAATGGCTTCGGGCGATCACATCACGCCTCCATGTCAGTCGGAAGCCATTCTGTTCAAAGTGAGCAGCAAAGATAAAGAACTATTCCGCATTCCCGGGGGGCACATCGGAATCATGGCCGGAAGCGGCGCTCACAAGATCACGTGGCCGCACATCAACGGCTGGCTCGCACCGCGATCCAAATAGCAATAGCGGCTTCAATCTCAAGCGCAGCTTTTCGAAGGTTCGAGGCATAGGGCAGCGCCTCCCGCAATCCCCGCGTCGGCGCCATAATGTGCGGTCACTAGCGGAATTTCCTGAGCATGCGAATTCACGCACCAGGTTGGAAGCTGATCCTGTATTTCTCTTAAGAACGGTTGCAGCATGGTGGCCGCGCCACCACCGAGAATCATTACATCCGGGTCGAGCAGGTCCACGATATTTCCCAGCCACACCGCCAGGAACGTCGCGGTTTCCTGTAAGACTTCTTTAGCGAGCAGATCTCCCCCAGCATAAGCTCGTCCTACCATCTCGCTGGTGATGTGGCCGCCATGTGCGGCTTGCTCCGCGATCCAAGAGCGCCGGCCAGCAGCGATTTTTTCAGAAGCTCGTCGTGCGATTGCCGGACCAGATGCCAGTGCTTCGATGCAGCCCAGTTTGCCGCAGCCGCAGCGCGGACCGCGATAGTCGATGGTCATGTGTCCTCCCTCGCCTGCGGCTCCAGTGCGGCCGTGGTAGATGCGGCCATCAAATACAATTCCGGTTCCGATGCCAGTTCCAATCGTGGCGCAGAAAACATTGCGATAGCCGCGCCCCGCGCCCCACACGGCTTCCGCAAGGGCGGCGGCATTCCCGTCATTGTCGACTCGAACCGGCACGCGATAAGCTTTTGAGACTTCGGCGGCCAGAGGAAAATTGCGCCAGCCCGGGAGATTCGGAGGATTTACGACAATGCCTGTATTCGGATCAAGCGGACCCGGGGCGCAGATCCCGATGCCGGAGACTAACTGATGCGACTTCGGATTGAGATCGGTCGCAGCCCGAACAGCGTTAATGGCTGAAATCACCGCTGCCAGACCTGCGGCTGCGTCGGTCGGCGCCATCGGAGTTCGCGTCGGGTGGGCGATTTCGCCGGCAGCGTTCACCAGACCTGCGGCCACCTTTGTGCCGCCGACATCCACGCCAATGTAGTGCGCCCCAGGGCTTTGCATCCTGCGTTCGTGCATGGCCACCGCCAACTGTTTCGCCGCAGTCAGGTCCAATATACGAGAGAACGACAGACTTTGAACATCCGGGAGGTGGTGTGCCTATCGCCTCTGTCATGGCACCAGTGGCCGTCAAGAAGATTGAGCTGCGGGGCAACTGGAAGCCATGAGTTGTATGATTCAATATCGTATGCCAGATCCTTCTTTCTCAGCGGAAGATCGCTCCCAAGAGCACAAGCTGATTCAGATCGTGGATGCGGCTTTTGCCGATGCGGCTCGCCGCAGCGGTGACTGGCTCGTCTGTCGCTCGGGATGCACCCACTGTTGCATCGGAGTGTTTCCCATCAATCAACTCGATGCCGCGCGATTGCGAAGAGGACTTTTCCAGCTCGAAGCGGGTTCGCGACAACGTGCCGATAACATACGCCGGCGCGCTCGAGAAGCGGTGGCTCGGCTGTCCCCTGATTTTCCCGGCGATCCGGCGACAGGATTACTGAACGAAGGTGCAGAAGCCGATGAGCGTTTTTCAGAGTTTGGAAACCATGAGCCGTGTCCCGTTCTCGATCCTGCAACCGGGAACTGCGAGCTTTATGAATTCCGTCCAATGACATGTCGTGTATTCGGGCCGCCGATCCGGTCTGAAGACGGCTTGGGCGCTTGCGAACTCTGTTATCAAGGTGCATCAGATGAAGCGATTGCGGCCTGCGAGATGAAGCTTGACCCGGATGACCTTGAATCCGCGTTGCTGGAAAAGCTCGAAAAGAGAACCGGAATTCGAGGAAACACGATTATTGCTTTTTGCCTGGCTGATCGACCAACAGAGGTGCTGAGTTCATGAAGATGCGGTGGTGGTTAGTTTTATTTCTGCCGGTAGTTTCGGTCCTGGGTATTTCCCTGGCTGTGCATGAACACGCGGTCGGTCTAGCCGCTCGGCCGCAGCCCGCAGCATCGGCGGCGCAACCGGTGAGCACTGCGCCGGTCTCGAGCAGTAAGGCCACTACGATTCCGGATAGCACATTGGGCATCAATTCGCCGACGCCCATGTCGCAGCGCATCGTCCACTATGAGATTGACGCACGCTATGATGCGACCATTCATGCCGTCGACGCCACCGAGGTGCTGACCTATCACAATCTGACCGGGCAGTCGCTCGACCACTTTCCGTTTCATCTTTATCAGAATGCCTTCCAACCGAACTCGACCTTTGTGCGGGAGGCCAAAATCGCCGGCAGCCGCGATATTGCTTACGATGAGTGGGAAGAAAAGGAATATGGGTCAGAAGAGATCAAGAGTCTGGAGGTTATCGGCCAGGGCAATCTGACCTCGCAGCTACAGTACATCCAGCCCGATGACGGCAACAAAGCCGATAAGACCGTGGCCGATTTGCGTTTAGCCAAGCCGATTGCGCCCGGCGAGTACGTGCGGTTCAAAATCGCTTTTCAGACCAAGTTCCCAAAGACGCAGGCGCGCTCAGGATGGAAGCGTGATTTTGTGTTGGGCGGGCAGTGGTTTCCTAAAGTCGGTGTTTGGTGGCACGGCGCGTGGAATTGCCATCAGTATCACGCGACGACGGAATTCTTTGCTGACTTCGGCGTCTATGACGTTAAGTTGACCGTGCCGCAGTTTGAAGTGGTGGGAGCCAGCGGAGTCAAAGTTGGGGAGCTGAACAATTCTGATAATACAAAGACGCTCACTTACCACGGCGACGATATACACGACTTCGCCTGGACTGCGAGCCCGCGCTACAAAGTGAAAGAAGACGGCGTATTTCACGGACAGATGGGGCCAGTGCAGATGCGCATCCTGATGCAACCCGCGCATTGGCGTCAGGTGGAGCGGCACGAAAAAATCCTGCGTGAGTCACTTGAGCACTTTGAGCGCTGGTACGGACCGTATCCTTACAAAACCATAACCCTCGTGGATCCTGAACCGGATTCGGCAGCGGGCGGCATGGAGTATCCAACATTTATTACGGGTGAAACAAACTGGTTCATGCCGGACGGGCTGTATCTGCCCGAGATCGTTGTAGAGCACGAGTTCGGCCACCAGTACTGGTATGGCATGGTGGCAACGAATGAATTTGAGGATGCCTGGATGGACGAAGGCATCAATAGTTATACCGAAGTAAAGGTGCTCGATTCGATCCTCGGCCGAGATACTTCAATGATCAATGGGGCCGGAGTCACCTTCGGCGAGCGGGAAGGGCAGCGCCTGGGCTACGCCAGTGTGGCCGATGTCGATCCCATCGCGCAAAAGGCCTATGACTACTACAGCTACAACTCCTACGGCGGAATCACCTACGGCAAGACGGCGAGTGTGCTGCTGACGCTGGAAAGCATCATCGGGGAAGACACGATGGCCCGGGCGATGCATACATATTTCATGAAGTATCGTTTCACGCATCCCACCAAGGAAGACTTCCTGAAAACAATCGAAGAAGTCTCAGGCAGGGATTTGCGCTGGTATTTCAACCAGGCCATCTACGGTTCCCAGGTGATGGACTACAAAGTGTTGAAGGTGGAATCGTTCCCCGCGAACTGGTACGACGAGACGAAGAGTCATTTCCGGAAAGATGACAAGAACACGGTCTACCGCTCCTACGTCTGGTTACAGCGCAAGGGAGACTTTGTGATGCCGGTTGAGGTGGAAATCAAATTCGATAACGACGAAAAGGTTCGCGAACACTGGGACGGGGCGAACCGCTGGACCAGGTTCGTCTACGAGAAGAAGGCGAAGGTGATTTCGGCGGAGATTGATCCAGACCACAAGGTTCAAATTGACCGCAACGACTTCAATAATAGCTTCACAACTGCAGCCAATCGCAAGCCTGCTTTAAAACTGACCAACTATTGGCTATTCGTAACCCAGTGGATAGGGCAGGCGCTTGCGTGGTGGGCAGTGTAAACACTCGGCGTCGAGCACCCGGGCTGCGGTGATACGCGGACAGGCTGGTCGAGAAAATCGAGGAGAAAGCATGGCGGAGTATCAAGGTTTGTTGAGCGGCGGGTGGCATCGCGTGATGCGCAACAAGCGCTACATCTTTTGGTTCTATGTGCTGAATGTTGCATTGGCATGGTTCGGCGCCGCCGGCTTCAATAGGCAGGCTCATGATTTTCTGGATCACAGCCTGCTTGCGGATCGCGCGCTGAACGGCTTTGACCTTGGAGCGGTCGTCGAAATGTTCATGCAGCCCGAGTTCGGTTCAATCCACGGTGTAACCGGTCCGTCGCTGCACTTTGCCTTACTCTTCTTTTTTTTAACCGCCCTCTTCTTGCCCGGCGTCCTGATGGGCTTTGCCTCCACCTACCGTCTGCCGCGCGGGGAGTTCTTCCGCGCCTGTGGAACGAACCTGTGGCGGCTTATCCGGCTGATGATCGTGGCCGGAATAGTCATGGGAGCGGTCGCTGGAGCGTTGTTTGGGTTGCACGGCGTCATCGAAAAGAGGGCTGCGGAGAGCACGAGCGAGTTACTTCTGCCCGAAGTCCAGTTCGTGGGTCTGACGGTGATCTTTCTGGTAATGACGGCGTTGCGCATCTGGTTCGATCTTGCGGAAACCGATGTCGTTTTGAGCGATCAGCGCGCGGTGCGAAGGTCCATTGCCAAAAGCTTCGGCCACACCTGGCGGAGTCTCGGCCGCTTGCTGGGACGCTATGTTGTCACAACGATTGTCGCTGCCATCGTATTAGTCGCAGGTCTGTGGCTTTGGATGAAGTTTGTCCCCCCCGCCGGGATAATCAGGGCAATCTTTGTAAGCCAGTTGTTGCTGCTGTTGCTGTTAATTCCGCGCTTCTGGCAGCGCGGCATGGCAGTGACGTATTACCTGCAAAACATGGTGCAACCGATCGCGGTGGTGCAGTCGTTCACGTCCACCCCGCTAGTGGCTCCCACGATGGTGGAGCCGGCTCCGGTCCCCATACCTCCGAGTGCGCCGTCAGAGACGGCGGGATCCTAGAATCGCCCCAAAATCCACGCGTTTTACGAACGTGCCTACGCCACATCATGCACTTTTCGAATTGATCCGGGCGTTGATCTGCTCCAGCAGTGCGGCTCCAGCTTCCCCGGCATCGCGGGTCGAGAACTCGCATCCCAGTTCGATCACTGGGATTTTGGCGCACGCGGATTGAAAGGCTTGCCGCGTTGCCGGGGATGCGCCGACATCAGGACCTGCGAGCAGCAGATCGAAACGCGTGATGCGCATCAGGATCATCGCATCGCGCAGGTGGCTTGTGGTATGCACGTCGTATCCTTCACGCCGCAGCAGTTCACGGAGGTAAGCGAGCACGTCGGCGTTGCTGTCAATGCAGAGGACGCTACGTCCGGTAGCAACCGGCGCCTCAACGCGATTGCGTGGCTGGTAGAAGGCAGCAACGGCGTGCTCTTCCGATTCGTGCGTGTCGAATAGCTTTGTCAGGTGTGACAACTCGAGAACCTTGCGCACATGTTCCGGCACGTTGCAGAGCTTTAAATCTCCGCGGGCCTGCCGCGTGCTGGTCAGAGTCCGGACAATGGTTCCGAGTCCGCTGCTGTCGATAAATCCAACTTCACCCAGATGCAGAACAATGGAGCGGCGGTCGTGCAACAACCAGGCAACGTGCGCGCGGAGCGATTCACTCTCCCCACCGGCGACAATGCGGCCGTTGCAGTGGACGATGGTGACGCGTCCGACGTCGCGTGTCTCAAGTGTTAGGCGCAAGGGCTCTCGGTGCGAAAAACCCAAACCTGTAGAGTCCGAACATTATATGCCTCCGGTCGAAATTTGCCATGAGTGGAGTCAAGGCGCGGAGCCTCCGGATCGTCATCCCGAGCGAGGGCGAGGGATCCTGGTTTCTGGTCTAAAGCGTGGCCTAAAGCACGACAATCGTGATTCCCCGATTGTCTCGGCCGAGGTCGGAATCATTCTTTAGTTCGGGATGCGATTGAAGAAGCT
>Ga0307474_10001884_pt1 | contig 15134 bp, 15 predicted proteins | sample atmos_gasesECM1C_2_FD_203312 | JGI IMG/M metagenome (GOLD analysis project Ga0307474, IMG submission 203312) | Hardwood forest soil microbial communities from Morgan-Monroe State Forest, Indiana, United States - atmos_gasesECM1C_05 | ecosystem: Environmental > Terrestrial > Soil > Temperate... | reverse complement strand
ACGAGAAGGCAGTGCTCCCTCCCGCCAGCCTGCAGATAGGGGGCATGACCATCTGGTTTGCGGACGTGAAAGAAGCCAAGACCCTCGCTCGCGACACCGTCGCTCCCGGGTGCAGCGCCGAAATCACCATCCCTTCCACCGTGCTGCGCAACTACGATGTGCTCTTCGATTTCCCCAACCGCCAATTCACCATTGGCCCGCCGCGCACCATCCCCTTCAAGGGCACAAACACGAAGGTTCTGCTGAATGACCAGAACGGCCTGATCCAGGTTCCGAGCAAAGTCGCCGGGCAGGACTTGAATCTTGCCCTTGACGTCGGCGCCTCCGTCAGCCTGATTTTCGCAGATCAGTTGGCGCAATGGCAGAAGAGCAATCCGTCGTGGCCCACCATGACCGGGGGCGTCGCGGCCGCCAATATGTGGGGAGGCGATGAAGAAACTCACTGGCAAGTGACGCGCATTCCCAGCCTGCAGTTCGGCGCCGCCACTCTCACCAATGTCGCGATAGCGGCCTTTCCCACGAAGGAAACGAAGTGGTTTCAGAATCGCGCCGGGGTCCCCACCATGGGCCTTGTTGGCGCCGGCGCGCTCGTGGCCGACCGCGTCGGCATTGATTACGCGAACAGCACTATCTATCTCGAGCGAATCAACGCCGCATCCGCCCCTGACATGGATGTCGTGGGCCTCATACTTCGTCCTGAACCCGATGGTCGATACACCATCCTCGGCGCGGCCGACTATGAGGGCAAACCGTCGGTTCCTGAGGTGAAGGCTGGAGATGTTTTACTAGGAGTCGATGGCGCTCCGGCTACCGGCGCGACCATGGGCCAGGTCTGGTCCTTGCTCGGCGGCAGCCCCGGCCAGACCCGCAGCCTGACATTGGAACGCGACGGCAAGCGTTTGAGCGTCGATGCCACCGTCCGCCACTTCCTGCCAGCTTCGCAACCGCCAGCAAAAAGTGCCCGCAAGAATCCGCACCAAAGGAACTGAGGTTTTCCGCCAACAGATTTCACGGCACGCTCGAACTCTCCGATCCCTTTGTTCTCCTCTGTGTCCTCTGTGTCCTCTGTGGTTAATTGCCTTTGTTGGCGGTCGTCCCGAACAACTCCTGCTCCATCTTCGCGGTAGCGTCCTGATCAAGGCTCTCAGTCACCAGCACCATATTGCCGTTCACTTCTATGACCACCGACCCCTCTTCGGTGAGCCATGCATGCTTGCCCGTCAGGGTTTCCACCGTATACTGAGCCGGCTTGTCGGTTTTAGCTCCCGCGTCGACATCCTGCAGGTGCGAGTAGCGATCCTTCAACCCCTTGGCATACACAAAAGCAAACTCCGCCGCCTTCTCCGGACTCGACCAGCGCGACAGATACATCATTCCCAGGGGTGCCATTGCATCCCCCTTCGGCCGCACCGCATAGTAGTATCCCCCGCGCCAATTCGGATACAGCCGCTTCGAAACCTCGACTCCGGAGTACTGATCAATCAGCATCGCCGCGTCGAATTCTCCCACCGCTCCCACATCAAATTTGTCGTAATTCTTAAAGTCTTTCTTGAAGTCCAGAATGGGCAGGGGCGCGATCTTTTCCCCCGACAAATACATCGTGGGCTCCATGATTTCCCGCGTGGTTCGTGGCGGATTCTTGAACACCCCGGCGTACGCCTTTTCCTTCCCCACCCGCGAGAGCAACTCCATCTCAAAATCCAGCCCGTAACGATAAGGAAACGTCAACGCTTCCTTGATGTACAGCGGCGCATTGTGAAACTCAACCGAGTCCGCGGTGCCCACAAGCATCCCCGCTTTGAGTGCTTCGACCAGTTGCGGCGAATCGACCACCGACTGCCCCGTCGGTGCCAGTTCGTAATCGATGAGCACTACCATCGCTTGCCCTTCGACCACCGCCTGATGTGCCGTAGAGGCCTCGTCAATGTCGATGTCTTCTACAGTTGGTTCTTTCCTGCTGGCACCCAGATCCGCAGCGCCTGCCTTCATATACTTCTCGAGCCCGAACGACTGATCCTGCAATGCATGCGTCAGCTCATGGGCCAGCACCGGTTTCTGTTGTTCCGGACCAATCCAGTCCAGCAGGTTCACAGTCTTTGATTTCGGGTCGTAATAACCCGCGACTTGCTCCCGCAGCAGCGCTACCAGAAACGTCTGCAGATCGAAATTCCGCGGCAGCAGCCCGAACTTTTTCAGCACCAGTTCCGAGCGTCGCAGCCGCTGCGCATCGTCATCCTCTTCCATGTGCTTGCGGATGAAAGCGACCACTTCGTCGCGGTTCACCAGTTTTCGCTTCACTTCATCGCGAATCGGCATCGACGTATCTTTGCTGGCGAACTTCAAAATTTCGTCGACCGATCGAAACAGTTCTTCGGCCTCTTGCGGAGAAATCTTTTTCTCCGCATCGTCAGGCGAGGTTGTGTCAGGAGGGTTTGTGTGGGCTCCGCCCGTTGGTTTGCCTTGCGCCGGCGTCTGCGTCGTCTTTTGTGGAACCGCGGATGCCCCGGTCGAACTCGCGCCCGACGAACTCGATTGGCTTGTGTTCTGCGCACACAGGGAGGCGTTGATCCCTGCCAATAGAAGTCCAGCGACGAGCAACCGAACCAAAATCCAGTACAATTTCTTCACGTTGTTCCTTTGGCCCCGTATGTCGGATCCCGATCCCAGAGTCGCAGCCGCTGAGTACTTCCGCCAGGCTTACGAACTACAAACCAGCGGCGAGTACGCACGAGCGCTCGTGCTTTATACCCGCTCCATCGCCACTTTCCCCACCGCCGAGGCCTACACTTTTCGCGGCTGGACGTATTCCTTCGTCGGCGACTACGAAAGCGCCATCGAAGACTGCCGCCGCGCCATCAAAGTCGACCCCGAGTTCGGCAACCCATATAACGATATCGGCGCTTACCTCATCGAACAAGGAAAATGGAGCGAGTCCATTCCCTGGTTTGAGAAGGCAATCGCCGCCAAGCGTTACGAAGCGCGCTCCTACCCGCATTTCAATCTTGGACGCGTCTACGAACATCAAGGTAAATGGATTCACGCCAGAAGGTGTTATCGGCAGGCGTTTGAACTCGACCATCATTACCGCAATGCCTTGTTCGCCTTGCGGCGCCTGAGTGCCATGCTGAACTAGGCCGCAGGAAACCCTAACCCGCGAGCTTCGCCGCCACCCACTCCCCCACTTCCCGCGTCCCCAGAGTGCCACCCACATCCGAAGTCGTCTTTTTCTGCCGCACTGCTTCCAGCACCGCTGCTTCGATCTTTACCGCCTCGCGAGCCAGCCCCAGGTGGTTCAGCATCATCGCTCCCGTAAGAATCGCTCCCATCGGGTTCGCCAGATTTTTTCCGGCAATCGGAGGGGCCGAGCCATGCACGGGCTCAAACATCGAAGGCTTCCCCGGATGAATATTCCCGCTGGCCGCCATCCCCAAGCCACCCTGCAGCGCCGCCGCCAAGTCGGTGATGATGTCGCCGAACATGTTGTTGGTCACGATCACCTCGAACTGCCGCGGATCCCGCACCATCTGCATGCACAGTGCGTCCACGTACATGTGCTCGGCTTTGATCTGTGGATACTCCCGGCTGACCTCCTTGAACACGCGCTGCCACAGCCCGCCCGCATGCGTCATGGCGTTCGACTTGTCACACATCAGCACGCGGGTCCGGCGAGTCCCATCGAGTTTCGGATGCTTTTCGCAAAGATCGAACGCATATCGAATCACGCGCTCCACACCCTTGCGCGTATTGACATCTTCCTGGATCGCGACTTCGTCTTCGGTCCCCTGTTTAAAGACTCCACCGAGGTCCCCATACACCCCTTCTGTGTTCTCCCGAACTACGACAAAATCCACGTCCTTCGGTTCGACGCCTTTCAGCGGACACAATGCCGCATCGAGCAGCCGCACCGGCCGCACGTTGGCATACAAGTCCATCTTGAAGCGTATGCCCAGCAGGATTTCCTTGGCATGAATATTGGTGGGAACCCGGGGATCGCCGAACGCCCCGAGCAGAATCGCGTCGAACTCGCGCCCTAACATGGCAAAGCCATCTGGCGGGACGGTTACCCCATCGGCGAGATAACGAGCTGCGCCCCAGTCAAACTCGGTTGTCTCCAGCGGCGCACCCGAGGCTTTGAGAACCTTTACCGCTTCCGGAATCACCTCGCGCCCGATCCCGTCCCCGGGAAGCACCGCAATCTTCTTTGTTGGAGTCACGAGGAAAGAGCTTACCAAAGTGGCATGGCTTTGCCACTCACGCGATCAAGCAAGTCCTGGGGGAAGGAAGCCCGCTGGGACGTTGCGCGTCGGAGAACCTCAGCGGCTGAAGCCGCCTTCGTTTCTTGTGACACGTGGCGGCACGCCTGAAGGCGTGCCCTGATAGAGTGCGTGAGGGCAAGATGCCCCTTCGACAAGCTCAGGGCAAGCTCTCACGACAGCCGGCGGGACGCCGGCGCTACAGTCTTACTCTGCAGCTGATAGTCACTCCCAAACGACTCGCTTCATTTCTTTCGTTGCATCTCGAACTGAAAATGCGAGTCCTTGCCTTCGTGTTTCCAGGTCCAATCTTCGCTGTAGTGTTCCGGATCGGCAAACACATACACCACCTTGTGCATGTGACCCGCTTGCGGCGACGCCAGGTTCGTCGCATCCAGAAAATCAAAGGTCACCGTCTTCCCGTCGGGCGAGAAGGTCGCCTGCATGCGCGGCTGGTTATTGCTTGGACAGAAATGCGTCATCATCAACCGCCCATTGTCCACGTAGAACAAACTCGTCATGGCTTCGTCGCCCATCTTGATGTCGGCCATCACCGATGTGCCCCCCGCAATCACCTGGTAGGTCACTTCCGAAGTCTCCCCGTGCGCGCCCTTGCCCGTCCACGCACCCGCCATCGCCTTGAAACGGTCCAAGGTCTTTTGCACATCCGAATCGGCCCAACTCGAAACCGCCGCCAACATGACCAATCCCGCCGCCACCCCTCGCAGAACTCTCATCGTCGTCTCCTTTGATCCTCAATTTGCAGCGCTGAGCGTCTCGCCCCGGTGCCTCACCCGTCCCGTTCTCCTCCGCTATAATTCAATAGGGTCCAAAATGCCTTCTGTCGGTTCACAAAACGATGTAACGGTGTCACGCGACTCCGCCTCCTGGCCGGCGCAGTTCGGCAATGTAAGAGACGAGTTCAGCGCCCTGAGGTCAACCTGCGGAGTCTTTCATCGCACCGATCAGGTCAAACTCCGATCGACGGGCACGGACCGCGTCCGCTGGCTCAATGGCATGATCACCAACAACGTCCGGGATCTCGCCCCAAAGCACGGCGTTTATGGGTTCTTGCTCAACCCCCAGGGACACATCCTCGGCGACCTCACCGCTTACAATCAAAGCGATGCGATCGTAGTTTCCACCGAGGCGTCGCAACTTGAGAAAATCCTTGCGACCTTCGACCATTACATCATCATGGACGATGTCGAAGTGGCCAACATCACCGACCAGATTGCTTCGGTCGGCGTTGCGGGCCCTAAATCCGAAGCGGTGCTGAATGCCACTGGCGTCGGCATTCCTTCGCTGCAGCCGCTGCAGATGGCAGAGATCTCCTGGCAAGGGAGCCTAGTCACCCTAATCCGCGGCGAACACGACAAGTACCCGTCCTTCGAGCTGTGGGTCGCTCCCGATCGTGTCCCTGCGCTCCTCTCAGCGCTTCAAGCCTCCGGGGCCGTGCGAGTCGGCGCCGAAGCCCTCGAACTCTACCGCGTTGCGCTCGGTGTACCGCGTTATGGGCAAGACATCCGGGAACGCGATCTACCCCAGGAAACCGAGCAACAGCGTGCCCTCAACTTCAACAAAGGCTGCTACATCGGACAGGAAATCGTCGAACGCATTCGTTCCCGTGGCAACGTTCACCGCAAATTCACCGGTTTCAAACTAAATGGAACACCGCCGGCTCCGGGCGCGAAGATCCAATTACAGGGCAAGGATATCGGCGAGATTACGAGCACCACGGTGATCCCGGTGCCGGGCGAGGGCCAAGCCGTCGCCTTGGGCTATATCCGCCGCGAGTTCGCTGTCCCCGGAAAAGAAATCCAGCTGGAGGGCGCAACTGCAACGGTTGCCGACCTCCCTTTCACCGACCTGCTGACACCGTAGAGGAATCCTATGGCCGAGAAGAAACAAGACACTGGCTTTACCGTGACCGACCGCAGGCTGTTCACCTCCGACGGGGATCTGCGCTCCGACGTCCCCGAAGAGAAGTCCGAACCCGTTCCTGTCCCGCAGGCGGCGCCCCCGCAGGCGGCAACCGTCCAGCCTACCGAGTCTGCTTCGCCTGCCCCTGAATCGAAAGTTCCACCGCCGCCCACCGCCGATGAGCAGAAGGCCAGCCACGAGGCCTACCAGAAATCCTCCAAAGACCTCGATGCCCGGGTGGAACTGAGCGGCCATTCTGCCAAAGACTTCGAAATCAATTTCGAGCGCTTCATGGCCTCGCTCTACATGAGCGCCATGATGCAGCTGGGCATGATGCACGAAGAGGGCGGCCAACCTCGCATCGATTTGATCGGTGCGCGCCAGACCATCGACACCCTCAGCCTGCTTCAGGAAAAAACCAAGGGCAACCTGACCAAGACGGAAGAAAACTTCCTGCAGAACTGCCTCTACGAGCTCCGCATGGCGTACGTCGAAGTTACCAACGCACTCTCGCGCGCACCCCAGCCACCACCCGGAGCCGTCGCAGGCACCAAGGCACGATGAAGGCTACACTGACGGTCCTGGGCAGCGGCACGTCCATGGGCGTGCCCACCATCGGCTGCTCCTGTGCCGTTTGCCATTCCGACGACCCGCACGATCGCCGCACGCGCCCATCCATCTTGCTCGAGTTCGGTGGCAAGTTCGTCTTGATCGACACCACTCCCGATTTCCGCGAGCAAGCTATCCGCGAACGCATCAAGCAAGTCGACGCGGTCATTTACACGCATACTCACGCCGACCACATCCTTGGCATCGACGACCTGCGCCCACTCAGCTACAACCGCATCCACAAAATCCCGTTGTATGCCCGCCCCGAGTCCGCCGAGTTCCTCCGCAACATGTTCCGCTACATCTTCGACGCCGACTACAAGTTCGGTGGCCTCGCGCGCCTCGAACTGAAAGCGATCGCGGGCCCTTTTGAGCTCTTCGGTCCTATCTTCGAGCCCATCCCCGTGATCCACGGAGAAACGGAAATCTACGGATATCGCTTCGGCACCGCCGCCTATCTGACCGATTTCAGCGAGATTCCTGAGTCCTCGATGCCGTACCTGCAGAATCTCGATGTGCTCTTCCTCGACGGACTGCGCCACAAGCCGCATCCGACGCACTCCACTATCGAAAACTCGATCCAGATCGCAAATCGCCTGCACGCCAAACGCGTCTTTTTTACACACATCTGTCATGACCTGCCGCATGAAGCGACCAACGCCTCGCTGCCGCCGAATGTGCGACTGTCCTTTGACGGGATGAAGCTGGAGTTTGAAATCTAGTGCACGCTGATTTTCAATTTTCGGATCTGCTCCTCAGTGGAATCGCACATCCTCTTCGCGCGCTTTGCGATTCCTTCGCGCCCGTTGCGGTTAAGCTCTTTTTCTAATGCAGATCTTCCACAAACTCGACGACATCCCTCCCGACTTCGGTTCCACGATTGTCAGCGTCGGTAACTTCGACGGAGTCCACCGCGCTCACCAGGCCGTCCTACGCGACATCGTGCAACGCGCGCGGCAAAGCCACTGCCAAGCGGTTGCCGTCACCTTCGACCCCCATCCCATTCGGATTCTGCGCCCCGACTCCGGCCTCAAGCTCCTTACTCCTGTGCCCGAAAAGCTCCGACTGCTGGAAGCCACTGGCATCGACGCCGTGCTGCTGCTGACCTTCGGCCGCGACCTCTCGCTACTCACGCCGCATCAGTTCGCCGAAGGAATTCTGAAGGAGAAACTTCGAGCCTGCGAGGTTCACGAAGGCTACAACTTCCACTTCGGTCATAAAGCCGGGGGCAATGTGCAATCCCTCGCCGAGTTCGGCCGCGAGATGGGCTTCGCCGTAAAAATCTTCGACGAGATGACTCTCCGGGGCGAGCCTGTCTCCAGCAGCCAGATTCGCAAGCTGATCAACCAGGGCCACATCAGTCGTGCTCGTCACCTGCTCGGCCGCCCCTTCGCCATCCTGTCGAACCCGGGCCGGGGTCGCGGTTATGGGAGCAAATACACGGTTCCCACCATCAACCTGAACCGCTATGACGAACTCGTTCCCCAGGACGGCGTTTACATCACGCGCACGCGCGTCGGCGAAGAATGTTTCGACTCGGTGACCAACATTGGGAACCGGCCGACGTTCGGATCAGCGTCTTTCGCGATCGAAACTCATCTTCTCAATTTTCATCCCATCGAACTGCGGGTTGATACCGAAGTAGAGATATTCTTTCTGCAACGCATCCGTGACGAGATCAAATTCCCTTCCGTCGATGCGCTCCGCCTGCAGATCGCCGCCGACGTCAAGCGTGCGCGTCGCTATTTTCACTTGAGCGTCCACGCGGTACATTAGAGTTTTGGCTTTTGCTGGATAAGGAACCTGCATGAACTTCGAAATCACATCTGCGAGGAACTTACGCACTTATGCGCCAGAGACGTGCACACCATTCCGCAACCAGACTATTCCGAATTTCCACCTTGCTCGCGGCGGGCGCCATGGCCATCGCTTCTAGCGCAACCGCGGACCTGGCCGCCGCCGCCGACTTCGGCCCGAACAACCCGTTTTTTGCCCCCAGCACGCTGCCCTTTCAGGCGCCGCCCTTCGACAAGATCAAAGACTCCGACTACCAGCCGGCGATAGAGGCGGGCATGGCGCAACAGCGCGAAGAGGTCAAAACCATCGCCGACAGTCCCGCTCCTCCGACTTTCGAAAACACCATTGTCGCGATGGAGAAAACCGGTCGCCTTTTCGATCGCGCCATGTCGGCATTCAACGCCGTCACCGGTGCCAATCTGAATCCCGAACTGCAGAAGGTTCAGGAAATCGAAGCGCCCAAACTTGCCGCGCACAGCGACGCCATCTTCCTCGATGCCAAACTTTTCCAGCGCATCAAGACGCTTTACGACAAGCGCGACTCGTTGAAGCTCGACGCCGAGTCCTACCGGCTTCTTGACTACTACTACAAGAAGTTCGTCCATTCTGGTGCCAACCTTTCCGAACCTGACAAGACCGCCCTCAAGAAGCTCAACGAAGAGGAGTCCACGCTCAGCCAGAACTTCATCACTAAGCTTCTGGCTGCCACCAAGGATGGCGCTCTCGTCACCACCGACAAAAACGCTCTTGCCGGACTCACCGACGCCCAGCTCGCCGCCGCCGCCGAAGCCGCCAAAGGACGCAAGGTCGAGGGATACGTCATCCCCCTGCAGAACACCACGCAGCAGCCCGACCTCACGGCGCTGCAACAACGTTCCACGCGTCAGACGTTATTCGAGAATTCCTGGAACCGCGCCGAACGCGGCGGTGCCAACGATACCCGGCAGACCGTTTCCCGCCTCGCCCAGCTGCGCTCCGAGAAAGCCAAGCTCCTCGGTTTCCCCAACTACGCCGCCTGGAAGCTCGAAGACCAGATGGCCAAGAACCCCGACGCCGCCATCAAGTTCATGGATTCCCTGGTTCCGGGCACAACCGCCAAGGCGCACAGCGAAGCCGCCGATATCCAAAACCTGATCGACAGCCAGAAGGGCGGCTTCCAGCTCCAGCCCTGGGATTGGGAGTTCTACTCTGACCAGGTACGCAAGGCCAAGTTCGACCTCGATGAGTCCCAGATCAAGCCTTATTTCGAGCTGAACAACGTTCTTGAAAATGGCGTCTTCTACGCCGCCAACCAGCTCTACGGGATCACTTTCAAGGAGCGCAAGGACATCCCGGTCTACCAGTCCGATGTGCGCGTCTTCGAAGTTACCGACGCCGATGGCAAACCCCTGGCTCTCTGGTACTGCGACTACTTCAAGCGCGACAACAAAAACGGCGGCGCGTGGATGGATAGCCTGGTCGGGCAGTCCAAGCTGCTCGGCACCTTACCCGTCGTTTTCAATGTCGCCAACTTCGCCAAGCCTGCGCCGGGAGAACCCGCGCTCCTCAATTTCCGCGACGTAACCACTATGTTTCACGAGTTCGGTCACGCCCTGCATGGGATGTTTGCCAACACCACGTATCCCACGCTCTCCGGCACGGGTGTCGCCCGCGACTTCGTGGAGTTCCCTTCCCAGTTCAACGAGCATTGGGCTCTGTATCCCTCGGTCTTCCAGCACTACGCCAAGCACTACAAGACCGGCGAACCGATGCCGGCCGATCTCGTCGCCAAGATCAAGAAATCGAAAACCTTCAATCAGGGTTACGACTTCACGGAAATCGTTGCCGCGGCGCAACTCGACATGCAGTGGCACACGCTTCCTCCCACAACCCCGTTGCAGCAGCCCGACGAATTTGAGAAGAAAGCGCTCGAGAAGACCCACCTTCTGCTCAGCTACGTCCCCTCTCGCTATCGCTCGAGTTATTTCGCCCATATCTGGGGAGGTGGCTACTCTGCCGGCTACTACGCCTACATATGGAGCGAAATGCTGGACGACGATGCCTATCACTGGTTCGAAGAGCATGGCGGCCTGACCCGCGCCAACGGAGACCGCTTCCGCAAGATGGTGCTCTCGCGCGGAAATACGGAGGATCTGGAGAAAATGTATGTGGCCTGGCGTGGGGCCGAGCCAAGCACCGAACCCATGCTGAAAGAGCGCGGCTTGCTTCCGGCGGACGACCCGAAGTAGAACACGTCCGCCGAACGTCTCAAAAAGCTAGCGGAGCTTTCGCCCTTTCTTCTTGGCCTTGGCTTTCTGGTTCTTCTCGAGCCGCAGTTTCCAGGCCGCTCGGAGAGCTCCCGCTAGCACATCCTCACTGGCTTTATCCAGCCGGATGTGCGTCATCCCCATCCGTCCCCAATCGCCATGAATGGGCAAGAAAATGTCCGGCGCCTCCGCGCTGAACTCCGCTTGCATTTCCGGTGTGAGCTTCAGATTGCCGTAGCCCTGCTCTTGCGATGCTAACGTAGCGAAGATTTTCCCGCCCACGCGAAAGTCCGCAGCCCCCATGTGAGAACCCTCCTCGGCACCTTCGAGGCTCAGCGCAATCCGGCGGAAATCAGCAGCATTCATGCAAAGAGCTCTCACAAACTTACTGTGCCGCGTCAACCCGCTCAGCAACCGCGTCCGCAGGTTCCTTCGGGTTATAGTGCACGACGTAGCGAGGGATCGGGCACTCTTGCATTTTGTCGGCCATGACTCCCGGATCAGGATCCATGTATCCGGTTCCAACCCACAAGAAGCGGTCCTTCCCATCCACCGTGTACTTCACCGAGCACTCCCCGCCGTACGCAGCATACGGAAAGGTGCGTGTCGCCGTCTCCCTCACAACCCTCGTTGTGACGGGTAATCCCCTTGTGGTTGGCCAGCTGCGAATCATGCGCTCACGTCTCTCACCAAGGTAGTTCGTGATCACAATCCCCACGTAGCCCAACGCCACCAGTCCGAGGATTGCAACGAATATCCAACTGTGCCTCGGATCGTGACTTGCTCGAACACCAAGGTTCCGTTTCATCGGGATCTTCCGTCGGGATTCCGTCTCCACGTTTTCCAAGCGGATTATCGTACTTCCCCCCACTTCCCCCTTGCCACCCTCCCGCTCGCCCCTGACAATCTCCCCAATGCCCGCTACCTTCGCGACCTTCTCCCAAACCACCACCGCCCAACGTCGCACCCTTCTCGCCGCAGGCCTCGGCTGGATGCTCGATGCCTTCGACGCCATGCTCTACGCGCTCGTGCTCGCCCACATCATGAGCGACCTCGGCATGACGAAGGCCACCTCCGGCTTCCTCGCCACCCTTACCCTGCTCGCATCCGGTATCGGCGGCGTACTGTTCGGCTTCATCGCCGACCGCATCGGACGCAAGCGCGCCCTGATGCTCAGCATTCTGACCTACTCACTCTGCTCATTCGCGTCGGGTCTTGCTACCTCAATACTCATGCTCGCCATCTTCCGCTTCATCCTCGGACTCGGCATGGGCGGCGAGTGGAATACCGGCGCCACGCTGGTCGCCGAAACCTGGCCCGCCGAACTCCGTGCCAAAGCGATCTCGGTGGTGCAAAGCTCATGGGCCATCGGCTACGCGCTCGCCGCCCTGGTCGCAGGCATCGTCTTGCACTATGCCAGCTGGCGAATGGTCTTCTTCGTCGGAATCCTGCCCGCTCTGCTGACCCTCTGGATCCAGAGCCGCGTCCCCGAATCCGAAATGTGGCGGGAACATCACCGCCTCGCCCAGGACTCCAAACGCGTCGCGCAAGCCCAGGCTGCCTACGATCACTCCAGCTTCGTGCGCCTCTTCCAGCCGCCTTACGCGCGCTACACCTTCTCGCTGCTGCTCGCCAATTTTTTCGGAATGTTTGCGTGGTGGGGATTGTTCACCTGGCTCCCTCCCTACCTGTCCCTTCCCGTCAGCCAGGGCGGGCGTGGCTTCAGCGGGATGGGGACCACCACTCTGCTCGTTGCGCTGAATCTGTTCGGAATGTTTCCCGGATACGCCCTCTTCGGTTGGGTCGCCGATCTCCTCGGCCGACGCCGCGCATTCCTTCTCTACACCTTCAGCGCAGCCGTTCTCGTCCCGTTTTATGCCTTGGCGCGCCAACCTTGGCTGATCCTCGTCCTCGCGTCCGCCACTGCTTTCTTTGGTACGGGATTCTTCTCGGGTTCGGGCATCATCGGCAGCGAAATCTTCCCCACGCGCCTGCGCGCTCGCGCTCTCGGCTTCACCTACAACGGCGCCCGCACCATGAGCTCGATCGCTCCCTACATCATCGGACGCGTCGGTGAGACCAAAGGCCTAAGCTCGGCCTTCTTCCTTTGCGCCGCAGGATTCTTCCTCTCCATGCTCACCGCCACGCAATTACCCGAGACCCGAGGAAAAGTGCTCGAATAGTTCAGGTTTCAGGTTTCCAGTTTCCTTTAACCGCTTCATGCTTTGTCATTGGGACCTGATTTGAACTGTCATCCTGAGCGCAGTGAGGCGCCAGTCGAACGAAGTCGAAGGACCCCATACCCGCCCGGCAGCACCCTAGCCCTAGAGGAAATTCTCACCACGGCTTCTTACTGACCCTGTGTACCGCAAGCGTCCCACACATCCAGCAGCAAAGTTCATCCCGCCCCGGATCGCTGAAAACTGAAACCTGCAACTCGAAACCGCTACTCAATCGGCTCGATCACCGCTCCCTCTCCGCCGTCACGTTCGGGCAACTGCACAATCACGATCGCCGCCAGCACAATCCCAATCCCGAACATCTGTACCGGACGCAAGCCCTCGCCCAGCAACACCGCCGCCAGCACAATGGAAAACACTGGCTCCAGGCAACTCGCCACAATCGCTCGCGTCGGTTCCAGGTGCTGCAGCCCTGCAAAGTAAAGCGAGAACGGCGCCAGGACCGAAACTACCGCGAACACAGCAAGAAATCCCCATTGCATTTCTGAATAATGCGCTGCCATTAGCTTCCACGGTGGATTCACGATCAGCCAGAACAAGCCCGCGCTGAAGGTCGTGTACAGCAATACGATCCAGCGATCGTAACGCGCCAAAATCCGGTGCGCCGCCACGTTATCGAAAGCAAACGACACCGCGGCCAGCAGCGCTGCCATCACCCCAATTGGATTCAGTCGGAATCCGCCAACGCCGACCGTTCCGATCGCTAACGCGCTTCCAATCACGGCCAGCCCGACCGCTCCCACCCGCTGCAGCGTTGCTCTCTGCAACCCTCGCGCCACCATGTACAGCAGCACAAAGACCGGCGCCGTGTACTGCAGAATGATCGCCGTCGCGACATTGGTTTTCTCGATTGCCAGGTAATAGAAGTAATTCGAGGCCGCCACTCCCAGCACGCCCAGCAGAACCAGACGCACGATATCGCCGGCCGGCAGTTTCAGACTCGCCCATCCGCGTCGCCAATACAATACCGGCAGCAGTACGAGGAAGGAAATCGTCGTGCGACTCTGGGACAGGATCAATGGGTCGATTGCCCCGATCGCCTGTCCCGATGGCAACAGCCGTCCTGTGAACGCGGCTCGCCCCAGTGTGGCTGCGATGCCCCACAAGAACGTAGCCGCTGCAATGTAGGCGTATCCGCGAACAGGGTGCGTCTTATTCGCCAAGGATTTCGTCGAGCCGCTCAGGATTGAACCCGATCATCACTTCCTCGCCGATGACCAGCGTTGGAGTGGAATGACTGTGATACTTCTCCGCCAACTCGCGCACGGCGGCTGGGTCTGCGGCGACATCGCGCTCTTCGTACGCCACGCCCTTTTCCTCCAGAAACATCTTCACAATCTGGCACGGAGGACAATCGGGATGGCTGTACAAAGTGATTTTCGGTTTGTTTCTGTCAGGGGACGCTCGCCCACGTTCCAAGGCCCACCACACTTACCCTTCGTGAATTTCGATTTCCGTAGTGATCTTCGCCGTCTTCTGCAGCATTGCCGACACCGAGCAATATTTCTCCTCCGAAAGCCTCACCGCGTCTTCCACCGCCTTGCGCGAAACCTTCCCGCCCACCCGATAGAGCAGTTTGATCGCCGTGTACACCTGTGGCGGCTCTGGCGCGCGTTCCGCCTCCGCCCGCACTTCTAGACTGGTAAACGGTTCGCGCTTCTTGCGCAGGATACTCGTCACATCGTATCCCGTGCATCCGCAAAGCCCCACCAACACCAGTTCCATCGGACTATTCGCTGTCTTATGGTCCCCATCAACCACGATGGCATGACCGCTGCTCGACTCTGCCACGAACCGCTGGTTGTCAATCCAAACCGCTTTCGCTTCCGTCATAGATCTTCCCCGCGAACTTGCCGGATTGCCTTTCCGGTTTTGAGAGGGCGCGGCCTTAGCCGCGCCGCAAAGCATGATTTACGTCGCGCCTTCAGACGCCGAGCAATGCGATCACCGCTCGAAACTCACCCTCACCGCCGGTTATCCGTCAACGGCTCCGGATGAATCAGCACCCGGAACAGCTCCGGAGAATCCTGCTTGAAACGACCTTCCAGATCCGTTTGAACGTCATG
>Ga0307474_10001883_pt1 | contig 15138 bp, 15 predicted proteins | sample atmos_gasesECM1C_2_FD_203312 | JGI IMG/M metagenome (GOLD analysis project Ga0307474, IMG submission 203312) | Hardwood forest soil microbial communities from Morgan-Monroe State Forest, Indiana, United States - atmos_gasesECM1C_05 | ecosystem: Environmental > Terrestrial > Soil > Temperate... | reverse complement strand
CGCAGGAGATTCACGGCCCGGGCGCGCACCTGGACAACCTGGAAACGCACGATGAGCGCCTGATTCTGCCCAACACGTGCTTCTCGGTCGAGCCGGGAATCTATCTGCCGGAGTTTGGCGTGCGCAGCGAAGTGGACATGCTGACGGCTCCGGGAAAGGCGTGGGTCACCGGCAAGGTCCAGCGCGAACTGGTAAGGATTTAGGGACTAGGGGCTTTGGTCCTTCTTCACTTTTTCACTCTATTCACTTCTTGACTGTTCACTGTTCACTTGTTCCCTGTTCCCTGTTCCCTGTTCCCTGTTCCCTGTTCCCTGTTCCCTGTTCCCTGAGGTTTCTATCGCCCAGCCCACGCAATCCCGTCGGAGTTCTTTCCGTCGTCGATGGTTCGGGTCACCTTCCACGTGGCCAGATCCACTTCGGCGATGGTGTGCGAACCCACGCAGGAGACGTAGGCCGTCTTGTTGCCCGGCTTCACCAGCACTTCCTGCGGATCCGGTGGCGTGGCGACGCTGCGCACCACCTTCATCGTGTTGAGATCGACGACCGCCAGCTTTCCGCTCTTGGGGATCGTCACCAGCAGGAACCTCCCATCCAGCGTGGGCGTCGTGCCGTAAGCCAGTCCCTCCAGCGGCACCCACCGCCCTACCTTGTTAGTGGACGTGTCGATGACCGCTAGCCGAGGCTGTGTCTGGTCGGCGGTAAAGACCCACTTGTCGTCGGGCGAGATGGAGATGCGCTGGGTGTTGGCCGAGATCGGGATCACGGCCACTGTCTTCCGCCCCGGAATGTCGAGGACCGACACCGTCCCCGGGCCCACGTTGGCCGTGTATCCATGCTGCCCATCATGGCTCAGCGCCAGCATGTGGCTCTCGGGCTGGCCGGTCGGGATCGTGCCGACAATCTTCAAGGTCTTGGGATCGATGATCGAAATCGTTTTGTCCAGTTCGGTGGTGACGTACAGCATCCCGTCCTTGCCGAAGATGGGCATATGCGGCCGCACGCCGTGGCCCCAGTCCACGTTGCCCACCACCTTGGCAGTGGCAATGTCGACGACCACCATGTTGTGCCCGTCGGTCCCGGGCTTGCCTACGCCCGAGTCCCCGTAGACCGGCACGTAGGCCAGGCGGCCGTCGGGCGACGCGGTGACCTCATGCCCGGTAAAGCCGCCCTCCGGCACCGCGGCGATCACTTTGCCCGCCGTCGGGTCCACGATGCCCAGCGAGGCCTCGCCCTTCTGCGCAACCAGCAGGCGTTGGGCAATGGCGCCCGGCACAACGAGAGAAAGGCATGCAAACGCTCCGATAGCAGACTTGAATATCACGAGGCCCTCCGAGGGGGAAGTCACCAGCGGCGACCAGCATAGCGACTGCCCCCCGCCCCGCGCCAGTTGAAGCGACTCGAAGTCAGGTTTGTGCGGCCCACGGATCGTAGGTCCCGACGCTCCAGCTGTGCCCCTCCGGGTCCTTGATGGAGAACTCGCGGCTGCCGTAGTCTGTGTTCTGGAGCGGCCTCACCACCGGAGCGCCCGCCGCCTGCGCCCGCGCGTACACCGCATCGGCATCGGTCACCACAACATAGGCGCTGCGCGTCTCCGCCCCGCCCAGCTCGCCCGGCGATTTGAAGCCGCGTCCGTACTCATCGTCCTTGTGCGAGCCCAGCATGATCATCCCGCCGTTGAGCGTCAGCTCCGCGTGGCCTACGGTATTGTTGGGGCCGTCGTAGACAACGTGGCGCGTGAATCCGAGCACGGTGCATAGCCAGTCAATGGCGGCGCGCGCATCGCGGTAACGCAGTGCGGGCATGATGGTGGAACGGGTTGGGTTGGTCATGGTCTGCCTCCTTGGGGATCAGTTCCTACTCCCCGAGAATGACAGCCGGGGGCCTGCGCGTCTTGGAAAAATCGGAAATCCGCTCTGAACCTAGGCCCTGCTAGTCCACCGGAACATGGTTCGCCCACGGAGTGTCGCGGAGAAGGGAATACGTCGTCGGATCGATTCCCGAAAACGCGCGAAACTCGTTGGCAAAGTGGGCCTGGTCGTAAAAGCCGCACTCGAGCGCCAGCTCCGTCCAGCGCACATCCGCGCCCGCATGCAGCCACTGCAAAGCGCGCTGAAAGCGCTGGATCCGGCACCAAACCTTAGGCGAGAGTCCCACCTCTTCGCGGAAGACCTGTGAAAAGCGTCGTTCGCTCCAGCCCGTGCTCCGCGCAACCTCGGCCACGGTCGCGACACCCGCAGCTTGCCCAAACCTGCAGAGCGCGAACTCGACAGCGCCTTGCAGCCGTACGGGCCGTCGCGCCAAACGCACATTGAGTCGGGCTGCCAGGCAAGCTTCGAGACAGCGGAGTTTACCAACCGGGGCAGGAATCTCCCGCAGCCGGTCGCGCAGACCGCGAGCCTCGCCGCCCCAGATCTCCTCGAGATCCACGGTCCGGTTGCTGAAGAGGTCCGCAGCATCCCCGGCAAAGACCGGGAACGCCCCCGGCTCGAAGACCATGCCGATCAGGTCCGCCATGTCTGAAGTGTCTACTACCTCATACACTGAGCGCGCGCCAACCACCAGCGAGGGAGCCGCCCGGACCGCCGGACCTCCCTCAGGGCAGTCGAGAAAGAAATCGCGCGCCAGGTTCAGAATCACCTGCGTCCGGCCAGTGGGCAGCACACGTTCCCGCTGATGCCCCGGCCGAGGTGCTTTTGCGTACCACAGCGACCGCACGAAGCGGTTCAGCGGTGGCGCGGGCGTGTGCTCCAGGTAGATCAACGGAACCTCATTCGCATGGTAGGTCAGGACTTCAGCCCTGACAAATCGAGCGCGGCAAATTCCGAGGCTTAGCCCTAAGACCTGCTTTTCGCCACCCTCGCACTTATCAAGGATCTTTGCGCGAGTTACAAAGTGAACGCGTAATCTTTCAGCATGGCCCTTCCGGCAGGCGACGCCCAGCTCGTGCAGATCATGGATGTCGCACTCGCCGACGCCGCCCGCCGCGCCGGTGCTTGGCTCGTCTGCCGCGAGGGATGCACGCCCTGCTGCCACGGAGCATTTGCCATCAACGCGCTCGACGCGAAACGCCTGCGCGCCGGCATGACCGCGATGTGGGTCAATGAACCCGCGCTGGCCGCCACCCTTGAAGAACGGGCCCAGGCATGGATCGCCGAACATGGACCCGCATTTCCCGGCGATCCCGTCACCGGGATTCTCGGCACGTCCGACGCGAATCAACAGGCCTTCGAAGACTTCGCCAATGACGCTCCTTGCCCGGCGCTCGATCCAGCCACAGGCCGCTGCGATGTCTACGCCTGGCGTCCCATGACTTGCCGCGTCTTCGGCCCGCCCGTCAGGATGGGCAACGGCAACGCCCTCGGATGCTGCGAACTCTGCTTCCACGGTGCATCGGAAAGCGAGATCGCCGCCTGCGAGATGCCGGTTCCTCACGACCTCGAGGCTGAACTTCTGTGCGAACTCAACCCCGGCTCCAATCCTCCGGAGACCGTCGTCGCCTACGCCCTGCTGAATCCGCCGCCGAGACCAGCACGATAAACTGGCCCTTGGACCTCCCCGTGAAATCCCGCTCCGACCCGCCACTGCGCCCCTGCTGGGTTGAAATCAAAACCGGCGCCCTCGAAGACAATTACCGCCTCCTTCGCTCGCTTGCCGGCCCGAACACGGAGTGTCTGGCCATCGTGAAGGCCAACGCCTACGGCCACGGCCTCGCCATCTGTGCCCCGGCAGCCGTGCGGGCCGGCGCGCAATGGCTTGGCGTCACGAGCGTGGAAGAGGGCGTCGAGGCCCGTGCGCTCTGCCCCACTGCCCGCATTCTGATCATGGGTGGAATCTTTCCTGGCCAGGGGCCGTCGGTCATCGCCAACAACCTTACTCCCGTGGTTTGGGACCCCCTGCAGCTCGATGAGTTGGAGAAAGCCGCTGCAGAGTGCGCCCCGACCTCGCTCGCTCTCCACCTTGAGATCGATACCGGCATGAGCCGCCAGGGCGTTGGACCCGACGACCTCCACGACTTGCTCGCCCGATTCACAGCCTCATCGCCGCTGCGGCTCGAAGCGGTGATGACCCACCTCTACGCCTCCGACGACTCGACCGGGGTCACCACCGCGGCCCAACTCGAACATCTCGCGCAGGCCCTGGCGCTCGTCCGCGACCATCCCTCATTGGAGCCGAAGTTCCTCAGCGTTGGCGCTTCTGCCGCTCTCCTGGGCGGGGAAGCCGGCCCCATTGGCGTGTTGGCCGCGCGCTTCAAGCTCCGCCCGATGCTGCGGCTGGGCCTTGCACTCTATGGCCTCGTTCCGCGCTTTTGCCCGCCCTTTGAAGCCGGCGTCGAACCGGCCGAGTTGACCAGTGCTCTCCGCAATCTGAAAAGCGTGCTCGCCTGGAAGACCCGTATTGTCAGCCTGCGCACGGTCCCTGCGGGCGCCGAGGTCGGCTACAACGGCACCTTCGTCGCCACCGAACCCATGCGGCTGGCGCTGCTGCCGCTCGGCTACGCCGACGGCTTCGATCGCCGGCTGGGAAACCGGTTCGGCCTGCTGGTCCGCGGCCAGTTCGCCCCCCTTGCGGGCCGCATCAGCATGGACCAGGCAGTGCTCGATATCACTGAAATTGCAGGGGTTATGCCTGGAGACGAGGTCGTGATCCTGGGCGCTCAGGGCGGCGAAACGATCACCGCTTACGACCACGCTGACGCCACCGGAACCATCCCTTGGGAGGTCTTCACCCGCATCGCCCAGCGCAATGTCCGCGCCGCGGTCTGACGGTTACTCATTATTTATCTATGAGTTAGCATGAAAGGCCTCTGACCCGCATGGCACCGGGTTGGCGGCGCCTTTGGCAGCTGAGATCATGGCCTCAATCCCCATATTCGAGTTCAGCAGCATGTGATAAAGGCCGCGCGCGCACCACTCTTGCTGATAAAAGCGGCGGATTACGGCGGCGCGGCGCTTGTCGTGGGTGGCGAGTTCGTGCTCCGCGCGGTCGGCCATCTCGGGGTAATTCTTCACCAACCAGTCGCGCTTGGCGGCCATGGTGGCATAGACAAAGATGTGGAAAGATCCGGGCTTCCCGGCCAGTTCGCAAGCTGCCCCGCGCCCCACGATCACGCAATTGCCCTGTTTGGCCGCCTCCTGGATCTCCTTTCGAATCAGCGCATACATGCGCTCGCAGTCGAAGACCTGCTCGTCACACGGGTTCGTGGAGGAATACAGCGACTCCTGCCAGAACACCTTCCCATACCGGTAATACCAGGGGTCGAGCTGGTCGTCGAACCTGTTGGCCGTCTTTTCGGGCACACCGGCGGCTCTGGCCGCGCCGGCTACCAACTCGGAATCGAGCAGGCGCCAGCCAAGGCACGCGGCCAGGTCGTGCGCAAACTCACCGCCGCGCGAGCCGTACTCGCGCTCTACTGTGATGACACGAATTGGCTCCGGCATGGCGCCCTCCTGTGGTGACAGGAGCATACAACGGAACCAGGCAGTTTCGGCAAGTTGTGCGTTCCCTTCCCACAAAATGGGATGCACGTCGAACGCGAAGAGGAGTATCCTTTCCCGTTCATCGAACCTGATGCCGGCAGGCGGAATTTTGCAGCGATGGGAGCCCATCGCCATTGGACCAACTGCCGTCACAGGTGTTTTCCACAAGAGGAAGAACAATATGGCTGTTTCGACCCCTGAAATCACGCAACCCTCGGCTTCCAGCCCCAGCGGGAGCCCGCCCGGCCCCGCGCTGACGGCCCAGTGGAGCCTGCGTCTGATCGCCGCCTTCGCGCTTCTCGCAGCCATCCTGTTTTCTTCAGCCTGGACTTTCCAATACTGGCAGGCCGCGGTCTATCTTCTTGCTGTCTTCATCCCCGCCGCCGCGGTCTCGTTCACGCTTTTGTTTCGCAATCCCGCCATCATCGCGCGCCGCCTGCAAATCGCCGAACGCAGCCGCAGCCAGCAGGCTCTGGTTCGGGCCTTCCGGCCCCTCTTCTTGTTGTTGATGTTTGTTCCCGGACTGGATCACCGCCTCGGGCTTACGCGCACCATCGTTGGGAACGTTTCACTGCCTCTCACGCTGGTGTGCGACGGACTGATCGTGGCGGCTCTGCTCTTTGCCGGTTGGGTGTTCCGCGTGAACGAGTTCGCCGGTCGATCCATACGCGTGGAAGACGGCCAGCGCGTGGTCGACTCCGGCCCTTACGGTCTTGTCCGCCACCCGCTGTACTCGGCAAGCCTGCTCATCTGGATGGCCACGCCGCTTGCCCTGGGCTCCTGGATCGCCCTGCCGCTCTTTGCGCTGATGATCCCGTTCTACGTTCTTCGCCTGATGAACGAGGAGTTGCAGCTCACCCGGGAACTGAGAGGCTACTCGGCTTATTGCAAGCGCACGCCATTCCGCCTGATTCCGTTTGTGTGGTGAAGGCGAAAGACCAAATGAAAATCGCCTTGGGCGGCTCCTTGCGCCTGTTGCTCCCAATTTGGGATCAGATTAGGATAGGTTTGTGCGAGTAATTGCGCGCGGCACCCTGATCGGGTTTGTGCGGAATCGCGTGGAACGGAAACTCCAGAGAGTCGTCAAGGAGCATTTGGACGCCTGGTATGCCGAAACCGCCAAGGCCGAGTGGAAATCTCCGGCAGAGCTCAAGAGCCAATTCAGCTCCGCAAGCATCATCTCGGACCAGCGGGTTGTCTTCAACATCAAAGGGAATGCGTTCAGACTGATCGTCTCGATTAACTACTACTATCAGGTGCTGTTCATTAAGTGGATCGGCAGCCATAAGGAATACGACAAGATCGACGCAGAAAGCGTGAGCTATGACGAAAGCCGTTATGCAGATCCGTCCCATTAGAACGGAGCAAGATCACCGCACGGCCATATTGAGGATCGAAGAACTGATGAACGCCGCACCCGGCAGTCCTGAGGGCGACGAACTCGACGTGCTCGCCACGCTCGTGGATGCGTACGAGTCAAAGCACCATGTGATCGACGCACCGGATCCGATTACGGCGATCCGTTTCCGTATGGAGCAACTGCAACTGAATCGTAAAGACCTGGAGCCTTACATCGGCAGCCGCGCGCGAGTGTCAGAGGTATTGTCAAAAAAGCGTCCGCTAACTCTTCAAATGGTGCGTCGAATCAAGTCCGGATTGGGCATTTCGGCCGATCTGTTAATTCAAGAGGCCCCTCCCAGGGGCGGCTCAACGAAGAGGAGGAAGGTGAGACCCGCCGAGACTCCTCGATCTAGACGGACGATTGCAGCCAGGACATGACAAAACATCGCGAACAGAGCTAGAGAATGTACCGCGACAGATCCTGGTCCTTCACCACCGACGCCACCATCTGGCGCACGTACTCGTCGGTGATCAGAAAGACCTTCTCAGGTCCTGACGCAGTCATGCGCTCCTCGTAAGGCAGAGGCGATGACGCCTCGTTGCGGATCGCCTCAGAGAGCGCACCTGACTGCTCGGCTTCCGGCGCCCGCCGAGCCACGTCCGGAGCGAGAAAGCTCACGTCCTCGAGCACCCGCTCCATAATGGTGTGCAGCCGCCGCGCGCCGATGTTCTCCGTCGACTCGTTGACCTTGAAGGCAAACTCTGCCATTTCGCGCAGCGCTTCGCCTGAGAACTCGAGACGCACGCCCTCAGTCTCGAGCAAGGCGGTGTACTGCTTGGTCAGCGAGGCCTTGGGTTCGGTGAGAATGCGCAGAAAATCTTCGACGGTCAGCGACTGCAGCTCCACGCGGATGGGGAAGCGGCCCTGCAACTCGGGAATCAAGTCGCTGGGTTTCGAAACATGGAAGGCTCCAGCGGCGATGAACAAAATGTGGTCAGTGCGCACCATGCCGTAGCGTGTGTTCACGGTAGTGCCTTCCACGATGGGGAGAATGTCGCGCTGCACGCCTTCGCGCGAGACGTCCGGGCCGTGGCCCCCCTCGCGGCCGGCGATCTTGTCGATCTCATCGAGGAAGACGATGCCGCTCGACTCCACGCGCTCGACAGCCTGGCGGTTCACCGAGTCCATGTCGATGAGCCGGCCCTCTTCTTCCTGCACCAGGTAATCGAATGCGTCGCCTACCTTCATCTTCCGCTTCTTCGACCCGCCCCCGAAGATGTTGGGCAGCATGTCCTTGAGGTTCATCTCCATGTCCTCAAGGTTCTGGTTGCTGATGATGCCGAATTGCGGGGTATTGCGCTCGCGGACGTCAAGCTCTACCATGCGGTCGTCGAGCTTGCCCTCGCGGAACTGCTGGCGCAGCTTTTCGCGGGAGCGCTGATGGCTTTCTGCACCCGGCAGAATCAATTGGCCATCCTGCCCCGGAGGCGGGGTGGTGGTGGGCGGAGGGGGCAGAAGCACATCGAGCAGCCGCTCCTCGGCATTCATTTCCGCCTTGTCCTCCACTTCCTCCAGGCGCTCTTCGCGCACCATGTCGATGGAGATCTCAACCAGGTCGCGGACAATCGACTCCACGTCGCGGCCCACGTAGCCCACCTCAGTGAACTTCGACGCTTCCACTTTCAGAAACGGCGAATTGGTGAGCTTGGCCAGCCGCCGCGCAATCTCCGTTTTGCCCACGCCCGTTGGCCCAATCATGATGATGTTCTTGGGCATGATGTCGTCGGCGATGTCGGGCGGGAGCTTCTGGCGGCGCTGCCGGTTGCGCAGCGCAATGGCGACGGCGCGCTTGGCCGCCTTCTGACCCACGACGTGCTTGTCCAGCTCGGTGACGATTTCGCGCGGCGTCAGCTCGTCCAGCGAGACGTCCTGCTCTTCAGCGGATGCGGGAAGATAAATGGCCATGCTCTTGCTCTACTGCTCCTGACTCGACCAACGTTCTAAACTGATCACTCAACCCTGACACTTTTGTTACTTCAACTCTTCAATCGTGATGCGGTCGTTGGTATAGATGCAGATCTCACCCGCAATCTTCATGGCCTTCTCTGCGATCTCGCGTGCACCCAAATCTGTGTTCTCCACAAGCGCGCGGGCCGCTGCTGTCGCATAGGTGCCGCCCGACCCGATGGCCGCAAATGGCTCGTCGGGGTCGATGACATCGCCCGAGCCTGAGATCAGGAAGGTCTGGTTTTTGTCCGCGACCAGCAGCAGGGCCTCCAGGTTGCGCAGCATCTTGTCGGTGCGCCAGTCCTTGGCCAGTTCCACGGCCGCGCGGTTCAGGTTGCCGGCATACTGCTCCAGCTTGGCCTCAAATCGCGTAAACAGGTTGAAGGCGTCAGCAGTCGAACCGGCAAAGCCCGCCAGGATCTTCTCCTGGAAAAGCCGGCGAATCTTCTTCGCCGAGTGCTTCAGGACGTGATCACCAAGCGTTACCTGCCCATCGGCAGCCATGACAACCTGCCCGTTGCGGCGCACGCAGATCACCGTTGTCGATCGAATGCGAGACCGTTGCGCCGCACCGGAATCTTTGCCCAAACCCAAGAAAATCCTCCATAAATCACGCCTCCGGAAGAGGAAAACTTCACGAAAGCGCAGAGTCGAGTATAGCGCAGCGCGACGGTTGGACCGGTTCCCGCCAATCTCGTCCAGACTGGGCCAAAACCGCCATTTGGGGCGTGAGCAAGCACTCCGTTCCCGGCGGCGATGATCCCGCCAACCGGCGAGAAAACTAGAATCATCTCCAGAGCATGCGCCTAGAACAGCTCATCCTCGACGCCATCGACCCGCCAGTAAATCTCCTGGCCGCGTGGTCCTTTCCCGGCGTACCGTTCGTGGGGCTCTCAATTGCGCTGATCGTCTACCTGCGCGGATGGCGCGCAGCCCAACGGACGCGTCCCCACGAGCTGCCATTGTGGCGCGCAGCCTGTTTCGTTGCGGGCATTCTCTCGCTTTGGATTGCGGTGGCGTCCCCGATCGCAGCCCTCGATGACTACCTGCTGGCCGCGCACATGATCCAGCACTTCATTCTGATGTCGATCGCCCCGCCTCTGATCGTGCTGGGCGCACCCGCGGTACCGCTGCTCCGCGGCCTTCCGCGATTTCTGATCCGCTTCCCAGCCGGGCCGCTCCTGCGGGCGCGCTGGTTTCGCGCCACGCTCCGGTTCGCGATGCACCCTGCGACCGCGTGGCTGGCGATGAATATCGCCTACCTCGGCTGGCACGTCCCCGCTCTCTTCGAATTAACCTTCCGGTCAGAGCGCATCCACGACTTCGAACACTTGTGCTTCTTTCTCACGTCGCTCGCCTTCTGGTGGGTAGTGCTGGCGCCGTGGCCCGCGCACGCGCGCTGGCCGCGATGGGCCATGATTCCTTATTTGCTGACGGCGGACGTGGTGAATACTGTCCTCTCGGCCACGCTGGCGTTTTCGGGCAAGGTACTCTACGCGCCATATGCGGCCGCGCCGCGCATTACCGCACTCTCGCCCCTCAAAGACCAGGTGGCCGCCGGGGCGGAGATGTGGGTTCTGAACTCGATTGTGTTTCTGATCCCGGCTGTCATGCTCACCATGACGCTGCTGACACCGAAAGCATTGCGCCAAGCCAGCACCGGGGCTCGAACGCCCGCGGCGGGGTAATCAGGCGGCCTGTTTGCTGCGTGCGCCGCGCCAATAGAGAAGCAGGCCGATCAACACCGAGCCCCCGGTTCCGCCAATCAGCTCAGTCTCATACACGCTCTTGTCTGTTCCGCCGGGCGGAAAGAAGGAGAGCACAATCCCCGCGAGAACCACTACGAATCCGAGCAAGCCGCAGACCCAGACACCCGCCTTGCCGCCAGGCACCAGAACGGCGTGCGCGTTCTCCTCGCGGTCCCGCCGGTTCGCCAGCTTGATGATCGCCGCAAACATGTAAAGGAAGGGAATGAAGTAGAGAACAATGGCGGCGTTGACGACGAATTGGTACGCTGCGATGACGGTCTGGTTCTTGACCTGGCTGAGCAGCAGGATGGCGCCGGAGAGCCCCGCCTGCACCAGGATGGAAATGTAAGGCGTCTTCCATTTCGGATGGATGCGGCCAAAGGCTGCGGGCAGGTAGCGGTCGATGCCCACTACGAATGGCACGCGCGCGATGCCGGCAACGGTCGATCCAACGCCCCCGGCATTGCCCATGGTCACAAGCGCCGCGGCCAGCACGCCTAAGGCACCAATCCGCAGCGCTGTTGAGCCCACAGCGATGGCGTTGAAGACGCCGCTTTGCGGGTCGATGTTATCCGCAGGGATAATCGCAAGAATAGCGAAGGTGCCGGCAATGTACATGAGCGCGATCAGTGCGCCGGCGCCGAAGACTGCGCGCGGCAACGTACGGCGCGGGTCGCGGACCTCTTCACTCATGGCGGAGACCAGCTCAAGCCCTGTGAAGGCAAATGCGATGGATGACCAGAAGTTCACCGTGTCCCAGTTCCAGGTCGGCATCATATTGCGCAGCGTGAAATGCGTTGCAGTGCCGCGCGTGATGGCAAGGATTGCGCCGAGCACAACCAGAACGACGAGGGGAACGTACGTGCCGACACCTCCCGCGTTCTGCAGCCATTTGCCGATGTTGAGGCCGATGATGTTGAGCACCACCGCGATGAGGAGCAAAGCCAGCGAGACACTGAGCAAGAACGTGCGATTCTCCGCGAGTGTCACGCCCTGTGGCCCGAGAATGTAAGCCGCCATGGATGCGCTGGCCAGCAGCAGGCCAGGAAAGTAGAAAACGGTGTAGATCCAGTAGGTCCAGCCGGCGACGAATCCGTGGAAGGGCCCGAAAGCCTCGCGCGACCATACGTAGAGGCCGCCTTCCTCCGGGAACCGCGACGATAGCTCGTTGATGACCAGCGCGCCGGGCACGAAGAAGAAGACCGCGGCCAACACCCAAAGACTGATCGACGACGTTCCGTTGTGCCCCGCCGCCGCAATCCACCGCGGCCCCAGCACCGTGGCGATGTTGAACAGCAGCACATCCCAGAAGCCCATGGTCTTGCGCAGCTGCGACTTCGAATCCACGGGAGCAGGGAGACTCATGCAATCACCTTCACGGCAAGCCTGACAATGCAGCTGGGATGCTCTGGGAATCATACTTGAGATAGCGCTGGATTCGCGGTATTTGTGGGACGGCGCGTTTGCCCGCCCTTCGCCCCGCAAGATAGTATTTTCTTGCTGCTGGCGCGGTATCGTGCCGGTACCGTGCCGGCCCGGAGGTCTCAGTCCGGCAACCGAATCCTTCAAAATCTCACCTGTTCCTGGCGGTCCCAAATCCAATGAAGATTCACGAGTATCAGGCAAAAGAGATCCTGGCCAAATATGGCGTGCCCGTTCCGCGCGGCGAAGTGGCCAACACCCCGGAAGAAGCGGCCGCGGTAGCCCGCAAGCTTTTCGCGGAGGGCGCGGGCGGCGTGGTGGTCAAGGCGCAGATTCATGCCGGAGGCCGCGGCAAGGGCGGCGGCGTAAAGGTGGCCAGGAGCCGCGAAGACGCCGAGATGCACGTCAAGAACATCCTTGGCATGCAACTCGTCACCCACCAGACCGGGCCGCAGGGCCAGAAGGTGCAGCGCCTGCTTATCGAGGAGACCGCCGCCATCGATCGCGAACTCTACCTCGGCATCGTGCTCGATCGCGCCATCGGCAAACTGGTCTTCATGGCGTCGCAGGCCGGCGGTATGGAGATCGAAGAAGTCGCCGCGAAGGACCCGGACGCTATCTATAAGGAGAGCATCGATCCGGCGGTTGGATTCGGCGCCTGGCAGGCGCGCAAGCTCGCCTTCGCTCTCGGCCTCAAATCCACCCAGATCAACCAGGCCGTCGCGTTCTTCCAGAGCCTCTACCGCGCCTTCATTGAGACCGACTCCTCCCTGCTCGAGATCAATCCCTTCATCACCACCAAGGACGACAAGCTCTTCGCCCTCGATGCCAAGATCAACTTCGACGACAACGCGCTCTTCCGCCATCCCGAGATCAAGGCTCTGCGCGATGTGGCGGAAGAAGATCCGCTCGAGGTGGAAGCCAGCAAGTACGCGCTCAATTACATCAAGCTCGATGGCACCATCGCCTGCATGGTGAACGGCGCGGGCCTCGCCATGGCGACCATGGACATTATCCAGTACGCCGGCGGCAGCCCCGCGAACTTCCTCGACGTGGGCGGCGGGGCTACTCAGGAGCAAATCGAGCACGCCTTCGAGATCCTGCTCAGCGACAAGAACGTGAAGGCCATCTTCATCAACATCTTCGGCGGCATCCTGCGCGTAGACCGCCTGGCAACCGGCGTGGTGGCGGCCGCGCGCAAGCTCAACGTCACGGTGCCGATTGTGTTGCGGCTTGAGGGAACGAATGTTGAAGAAGGCCGCCAGATCCTGAAAGACTCCGGTCTGAACTTCCAGGTAGGCGCGACGATGAAAGAAGCTGCGGATTTGGTTGTAAGAGCAGCTTCTAGCCGCTAGCTTCTAGCTGCTGGCTCAGACGCAATTCGGAACGGAGATTGATCTTGGCGCAAGACTTCCAGGATCTGACGGTTTGGCAACGAGCGATGGAGTTAACCGAAGCAGTTTATGGGCTCACTAAGCGTTTCCCCGTTGAGGAGCTCTATGGGTTGACCTCCCAAATGCGACGCGCTAGTGTTTCGATCGCCAGCAACATCGCAGAAGGGCGAGGCAGGGGATCGGGAGGGCGAGTTCAGGTATTTCCTGAACATCGCATTCGGTTCGACCTACGAAGTTCAAACGCAGCTTCTACTGGCCAGGCGTTTGAAGATTGGAGATGAGGTACAGCTCCAGAGGGCGGTGGCTCTCTGCGTGGAGACCTCCAAAATGCTCGCCGCATTTCTCCAGTCTTTGAAAAGCTAGCGGCTAGAAGCTAGAAGCTAGGAGCTGTTTTTCAATGGCTGTCTTAGTTAACAACAACACGCGCCTCATTGTTCAAGGCATCACCGGCAAAGAGGGAACTTTTCACGCGAAGGGCTGCGCCGAATACGGCACTAAGGTTGTGGGCGGCGTTACTCCGGGCAAAGGTGGAACGATTCACGAAGGTTGGCCCGTCTTCAATACGGTTCAAGATGCGGTCGCTTCCACCGGCGCCAACGCCACCATGATCTTTGTGCCGCCGCCGTTCGCCGCCGACGCAATCCTTGAAGCCGAGGACGCGGGCATTCCTTTGATCGTCTGCATCACCGAGGGCATCCCCACCATCGACATGATCAAAGTGTGGGCCAAGATCAAATCCTCGAAGTCGCGGCTCATCGGCCCCAACTGCCCCGGCGTCATCTCGCCCGGCATGGCCAAGATCGGCATCATGCCCGGCCGCATTCACAAGCAGGGCACGGTGGGCATTGTCTCGCGCTCAGGCACGCTGACCTACGAAGCCGTGCACCAGTTGACGCAGCGCGGCATCGGCCAATCCACAGCCATTGGAATTGGCGGCGACCCCATCATCGGCACCACGCACATCGATGCCATGCGCCTGCTCAACGAGGACCCCGGCACCGAGGCCATCATCATGATCGGCGAGATTGGCGGCTCGGCTGAAGAAGCCGCGGCACAGTTCGTGAAGGATCATGTGAAGAAGCCGGTCGTCGGCTTCATCGCCGGCCAGACCGCGCCTCCGGGCCGCCGAATGGGCCACGCCGGCGCCATCATCAGTGGAGGGCAGGGCACCGCCGCCGACAAGATGAAGGCCATGCGCGAGGCCGGCATCCACGTGGTGGTCTCGCCCGCCGAAATTGGCGAGACGATGGCCAAGGCGATCGGAAAGTAAAGTAGCTTCTAGCCGCTAGCTTTTAGCTCCTAGCTGACGAAGGCCCATCGCGAGGTGGGCTTTTGCGCTTGCAGCAGACCGTGCATCACACTGCGAGACCTGGCAAGCGTCCCACAGAACCAGGAGCCCGGCAACTCGCATCTGTTCTGCTGGAGGTCTTCGATGGGTCCACGTACAAGCCCGGTCTTGCGCGCAGAGGAATTTGCCAATCGCCTGGGCATCCGTTATCCCATCCTGCTCGCGCCCATGGCAGGCGCCTGTCCAACCTCGCTGTCGATCGCCGTGGCCAACGCTGGCGGTATGGGCGCTTGCGGCGCGCTGCTTATGAAACCGCCCGAGATCGCCGCCTGGGGCGCGGAGTTCCGCCAGCAAAGCCAGGGCGCGTTTCAAATCAATCTCTGGATTCCCGACCCGCCGCCGAAGCGCGACGCGGAAATGGAACAGCGCCATCGCGACTTCCTGTCCCAATGGGGCCCTC